>Ga0126341_1000036_pt1 | contig 27146 bp, 24 predicted proteins | sample OrbTmetagenome_FD_97057 | JGI IMG/M metagenome (GOLD analysis project Ga0126341, IMG submission 97057) | Coral microbial communities from Florida Keys, Florida, USA - Orbicella T D metagenome | ecosystem: Host-associated > Invertebrates > Cnidaria > Coral | place: Florida Keys, Florida, USA... | reverse complement strand
CGCCGTTGTCCGTGCGCAGCTTGGCCAGTTCAGCGATTTCATTCTGGTAGTCGGACATGGTGTAACCCTCGGTACTTGGAGCAGATTGCGAAAAGTGGTCCTCCGGGGCCCGGAAAACCCGGCCACCGGCCCATTTCCGCGTAGTGTAGTGAGGGGGGCAGTATAAATGAAATTAATGGTAAAGATTTTTACTATTCATAACATGAATTTTACTCCGCCGCCCCGCACCGTCGACTGCCCGCCCGGCCCGCGACCTCAGGGGGCCGCGGCGTACTGCTCTTTCAGGGCGCGTTTCAGGACCTTGTTGGCCGGGTTGCGCGGCAGCGGCTCGGGGCTGACAAAGACGCGGCTCGGCACCTTGTAGGCGGCGAGCCGGTCACGGGCGAACGCCTCCAGTTCGCCCTCCGCGAGGCTCTCCCCGGGGTGCAGGTGAACCACCGCGCCCACCTCCTCGCCCAGGCGCTCGTCGGGCAAGCCGATGGCAGCCACCTCCTTCACCGCCGGGTGTTCCAGCAGGGTGTTCTCGATCTCCACGGGATAGATATTCTCCCCGCCGCGGATGATCATGTCCTTCGCCCGGTCCGCGAGGAACAGGAACCCATCCGCGTCCAGGTAGCCGATGTCCCCGGTCTTCAGCCAGCCGTCGCGAAACTCCTCGGCATTGGCGTCCGGCCGGTTCCAGTACTCCCGCACATTCGTAGGGCTGCGCACCCAGATCTCGCCCGCCTCCGTGGGCGGCAACGGCTCGCCCGCCTCGTCGCAGATGCGCAGCTGCACCACCGGGTGCGGGAAACCGGCGCTGCCGGCCTTCTCGAAAAACACCCGGCCGGTCATGGACGCGCCCTGGGCGTTGGTCTCGGTCATGCCCCAGCCGGTGCCGGAGAAATTCTGCGGCAGCTTTTCCCCCAGCAGTGTCGCCACCCGCGGCGGCGTGGCCGCGCCGCCGATGCCGAGTGAAAACAGGCTGCGGGTGTCGGCGCCCGCGAAACGCTCGCTCTCCAGCAGGTCCAGCACCATGGAGGGGGCGGCGGCGACGGTGGTCACGCGCTCCTGCTCGATGTAGTCGAGGGCGCGATCGACATCCCACTTGTACATCATGACGATGCGCCGCCCGCCGCGCAGGTTGGCGAAGAACTGGGCGTGGCAGCCGCTGACGTGGAACAGGGGCACCGCCAGCAGGGAGGTCGGCTCGAAACCTTTTTCCAGCATGGCCCCGATCAGCTCACCGTTGGTCATGGCCGCGGCCATGGCGCCGAACTCCATGTTGTAGATGGCCTGGCTGAGCGCCCGGTGGGTGGAGGCAGCCCCCTTGGGCCGGCCGCTGGTCCCGGAGGTGTACATGATCATTGCGAGGTCGTCGCCGTCGATGTCCGGCGCAGGTGGCTGACCGCCCAGGTGAGCTTGGCAAAAAACCCGCAGCGACCGGGAATCCGCGTCATCTGCAGGCCGGGCGATCACCAGGGGGACGCCCGCATTTGCGAAATGGTCGGCGATACCGTCGTGGCGCTGCTGGTCGCAGAACACCAGTCGCGCGCCCGAGTCCTCTACCGCGTAGATGACATCCGCCGGTTGCCCCCAGCTGTTCACGGGCACGACCACCGCGCCGATACTGACGATGCCGATATAGGCTGCGAGCCACTCGGGGTAGTTGCGCATGGCGATCGCGACGCGGTCGCCGGCGCCGATCCCGGCCCCGTGCAGCGCCGCCGCAATGGTGTCGGCCTCGCCGAACAGGTCGGCGAAACTGCGCCGCTCGCCCTCGTAGACGAGGAACTCCCGGTCGCCGTGGTCGCGGCCGGCGGCCAGTGCCTCGCGCAGGTCGGGTGGGGCGTTCAGGTACCAGCGCCCGCCCGCCTCGTCCCCGGCGAGCTCGAAGGGCGCGCCGGAGGCAGTGAGCTGCGCCATGGCTTCCTGGTATTCCTGCATTCTCTCGGACATGGTCTCTCTCCGGGGTGTTCGGGGCGGGGCAATTTTAGCCACCCGCGGATGCGGGGCAAAGCCGGACAGTTCAACTATAGCGCCAGAGCCGGGAATCCACCGCTGGACTAGACTTCAGTGGACGAGTATTCGGGCAGGAGAGAGGTCATGGCCTATTTCATCACCGGCGGCACGGGTTTCATCGGGCGCAACTTCATCGACAGGATCAGCCGCCGGGAGGGCGCGATCTACGTGCTCACGCGGGCCGGCTCCAGCGCGAAATTCGAGGCCCTGAAAGCGCGCCTGGGACCCCGGGGGGACAAACTGGTGCCCGTGACCGGCGACCTTACGGAGCCTCTGCTGGGCGTCGACGAATCGATCCGCGCGGAACTGCGCGGCAAGATCCGCTACTTCTGCCACTTCGCGGCGATCTACGACATCGCCGCCTCGGCCGAGGACCAGTCCGCGACCAATATCGAGGGCACGCGCAACGCCGTATCGCTGGCCGCGGACCTCGAGGCCGGCTCCTTCGAACACGTCAGTTCCATCGCTGCGGGGGGCCTCTACGACGGCACCTTCCGCGAGTACATGTTCGAAGAGGCGGAGCACCTGGAGCACCCCTATTTCTCCACCAAGCACGACTCCGAGGGCATCGTGCGGCGCGAGTGCACCGTGCCGTGGCGCGTGTACCGGCCGGCCATGGTGGTCGGCGACTCGAAAACCGGGGAGATCGACAAGATCGACGGCGTCTACTACTTCTTCAAGACGCTGCAGAAAATCCGCAGCACCCTCCCGCCCTGGTTCCCGCTGGTGGGCATCGAGGGCGGCAAGTTCAACATCGTGCCGGTGGACTACGTGGTGGACGCGATGGATCACATCGTGCACCGGGATGACCTCGAGCACCGGTGCTTCCACCTCACCGACCCCGACCACTACAGCATGGGCCAGGTGCTGAACATCTTCGCCGACGCGGGCCACGCCCCGCGCTTCAGCATGCGCCTGGATACGCGCATGTTCGGTTTCATCCCGGGCTTCGTGCGCGAGACCCTGGCGGGCCTGCCGCCGGTCAAACGCATCGTGCACACACTGCTGGCGGACATGGGCCTGCCGGACTCGGTGACCATGTTCATCAACTACCCCACCCGCTACGATAACCGCGATACCGAGCGCGCACTGCAGGGCTCCGGTATCACGTGCCCGCCCCTGCGCAGCTACGCCCCGAGGATATGGGACTACTGGGAGCGCAACCTCGACCCGGACCTGTTCGTCGACCACTCCCTGGAGGGCAACGCGGGGGGCAAGATCGTGCTCATCACCGGGGCCTCCTCCGGGATCGGCAAGGCCTCCGCGATACGTCTCGCTGAGGCCGGCGCGCACGTGCTGCTGGTGGCGCGCAGCCTGGACAAGCTCGAGGAGGCCGCCCGGGACATCGAGGCGGTTGGCGGCGCGGCGAGCATCTACCAGGCGGATGCCTCGAACATGGAGGAGTGCGACGCACTCGTGCAGCAGGTCCTCCGTGACCACGGCCGCGTCGACATCCTGGTCAACAACGCGGGCCGCTCCATCCGCCGTTCGCTGGAGCTGTCCTACGACCGCTTCCACGACTTCGAGCGCACCATGCAGATCAACTACTTCGGCGCAGTGCGCCTGACCATGGGGCTACTGCCGTCCATGAGCGAGCGCATGGCGGGGCACGTGATCAACGTCTCCTCCATCGCCACGCTGGGCCCGAGCCCGCGCTTCTCGGCCTACGTCGCGTCCAAGAGTGCACTGGACGCCTGGACGCGCGCCGCGGCGGTGGAGTACTCGGACCGCAACGTGCGCTTCACCAATATCCACATGCCGCTGGTGCGCACGCCCATGATCGAGGCAACCACCATCTACAACTCGATGCCGGTGCTGACGCCGGACGAGGCGGTGGACCTGGTGGTGGAAGCGGTGATCAACAAACCCAAACGTATCGCCACCAACCTCGGGATCTTCCTGCAGGTGGCCAGCGCGCTCGCACCGAAATTTTCCGAGGTGCTGATGAACACCACCTTCCGCATGTTCGGCGACTCCGCCGCCGCCCGCGGGGAGAAGAAACCCGAGCAGGTCGAGGTATCCAGCGAGCAGGTGGCGCTGGCGTCGCTGATGAAGGGGGTGCACTTCTAGCTCGTCAATTTTTTTTACGCTTGAACGCCGGGATGCCCGGACCAGCGCCCTCAAGCAGCGCAACTCGGGGGTTGGCTCGAAAATTGCATCATCCGGCCATTCCCAATAAGTATTTGGAGCCGGCCCAATGAAGAGACTCCTCGTTGTCTTCCTCGGACTCGCGGTGCTAAGCGGCACACCCCTGACATGGGGAGCGCAGATCACCGATACGGTTTTTGCCGCCGACGGCCAGGAGTGGGCCCAGGTGGATTTGTTCAGCGGCCTGGACTGGACGGATTTGAACGCGGTGTGCCCTGGAGGCGTCTGCGGCGCAGGCACACTGAATGGCTGGGATATGGCGGGTTGGGAGTGGGCCTCGCTAAACGAGGTGAACACACTGTTCAACTCCTACATTGGCTCAGAACAATTGGGGCCGGGGCCCGACACCTACAGCCAGATAACCAGCTTTCCTTTTGGTTTTGCCACGCCATTCTTTAATGACGGCTGGAGGCCTACTGGTTCCGGAATGAGTTTTGAAGAGACGATAGGTTTGTTATCGGACGATTCTACGCTGGCGGGGGCCATGTACTACCAGATCGTTCCATTTCAGAGAACGGACACGGCCGAGACAACGGTGCCCGCGGAGTTTGCCGGCGGCGGCTGGTTCGTTCGATCATCATCCCCTGTACCTGTTCCAGCCAGCCCACTGCTGCTGGGACTCGGCCTCGTTCTCCTATACAGGCGCCAACGCACAAGCGCAGTGTAGCCCCGCGGTAGAAAGCGCGATAAAAAGGGGACATGAAAACTAAACCTGTCCTCTTTTCGTTTCGCGGCAAACCCCTCGGGGACCAGATCGGGTACCGGGTCTTCGCAAACACCGACGACCTCCCCCTTTCGCGGGTAGAGGCACTGGAACTGCTGGTCGCCGACGAAGGCTTTCGCGGGGCCTTCCTGGACGCGCTCACCGACCACCCCTACCGCGCCTACCGCTTCGAAACGCCTCCGCTGTCGGCATCGACGCGGAACAGGCCTTTCGAATTTGTCGTCATCGACAGCCCCGGCATCGAACTGCCGGCGGATCGATCCCCTTTTGCGGAACAATTTGCCGCTGCGGCACCGGGGGGCATCTGCGAGTTTGAAAATCTCGGCGGCGACGCGCTCATGGTCGTCCCCGCCCCACTGAATGACAGCTCTTCCTACAGCCACATCGGCGAATTTCATCGCAGCGCTCCCCGCACTCAGCAGCACGCGCTGTGGGCCGCCGCGGCGTCGGCAACACTGGATTCGATTGGCGAGGAACCGCTCTGGCTGAATACCGCGGGCGGCGGCGTGGCCTGGCTGCATGTGCGCCTGGACAGCCGGCCGAAATACTACGTGTACGCGCCCTACCGGGATAGCAACGCCTAGGCAAACCAGGATCGGGTGCGGTTGGCGAAGGCCACAAGGGACAGCATCACGGGCACCTCCACCAGCACGCCGACCACGGTGGCCAGCGCCGCCCCCGAATTGAGCCCGAACAGGGAGATGGCGACCGCCACCGCCAGCTCGAAGAAATTCGAGGTGCCGATCATGCAGGCGGGCGCCGCGATGTCGTGGGGCAGGCGCATGGCCTTCGCCGCCCCGTAGGCAATGGCGAAAATACCGTAGGTCTGTATCAGCAGCGGTATGGCGATCAATACGATGGTCTGGGGCTGGGCAATGATCGTCCGCGCCTGGAAACCGAACAGCAGCACCACGGTCGCGAGCAGGCCGATCACGGACCAGGGCTTGAGCCGGTGCACGAAGGCGTCGATGCGCTCGCCGTCGCCGCCGCCCTCCAGCCGGTGGCGGGTGAACGCACCCGCGACCAGCGGCAACACCACGTACAGCACCACCGACAGGAGCAGGGTTTCCCAGGGCACGTGGATGTCGCTGACACCGAGCAGGAATGCGGCGATGGGCGCGAAGGCGAAGATCATGATGATGTCGTTCACCGACACCTGCACCAGGGTGTAGTTCGGGTCGCCCTTCGTCAGCTGGCTCCAGACGAATACCATCGCAGTGCAGGGAGCCACACCGAGCAGAATCATCCCCGCGATGTATTCCGAGGCGGACTGCGGGTCGACCCAGTCGGCGAATATGACCCGGAAGAACAGCCAGCCCAGCGCCGCCATGGTGAAGGGCTTGATCAGCCAGTTGACCACCAGGGTGAGCGCGAGCCCCTTCGGCTTGCTGCCGATGGATTTCACCGCGCCGAAGTCGACCTGCACCATCATCGGGTAGATCATCACCCAGATCAGCACCGCGACCGCGAGGTTGACGTTGGCGTATTCCAGCGCCGCGATGACCCCGAACAGGCCCGGGAACAGATTGCCCAGAAGGACGCCGGCCAGAATGCACAGGGCGACCCAGACGCTCAGGTAGCGCTCGAACAGACCCATCAGGCGATCGCCTCCTCGCGGCCGATGGCGTCCAGGGCTTCGCTCGTTTTCTCGGGACTCAGCGTATCAAGCGGCAGCGCGAGGAAACGCGAGATACGCGTGTGCATGGCGGCGTAGGCGGTGGCGAAGGCGGCCTGTCGCTCGGCCACGGTACCCTCGACGGCGGCTGGGTCGGGAATACCCCAGTGCGCCGTGACGGGATGTCCCGGCCACAACGGGCAGGCCTCCCCCGCCGCGCTGTCACAGACGGTGAAGACAAAGTCCATTGCAACCGCGGCGTCGCCGCCGAACTCGTCGAAGCTCTTGCTGCGCAGTCCGTCCACGGGGCAGCCATTGAGCTCCAGTTGTTCCACCGCCAGGGGGTTTACGGTCCCGGTGGGACGGCTGCCGGCACTGTAGCCACGGAAACGTCCCCGGCCCAGCTTGTTGAGTATGCCCTCGCCCAGAACGCTGCGGGCGGAATTGCCGGTGCATAAAAAAAGGACGTTGCGGGTGGAGTCAGCCATCGTGTTATCCCGGTGGGAGCGCGAACGCGACCGGAAATTACGCGGAATGGGTCACGGGGTCAATCGATTCCATGTGACAGTTTTGTTGCAGCACGCGACAACTCCCTCGATCAGTTCTCCATGGCACTGATGCGAGAGAAGAGCAGCTCGGTGATGAAGTCGATGGTCTCCGGCCGCTTGGGGTGCACGTGATCGCCGGGACTCCACAGGATCTCGAAGGGGCGTTCGAGGGCACCGTGCAGGACGGCGACCGCCTCCGGAGTCAGCGCCGTGTCCTCCCGGGCATTCACCACAATGACGGGCCGCGGTGCAAACTCCCCCACCCAGTACTCGGGGCTCAGGTGATGGGCACCGGCAACGGCCGCCAGCAACCACGCCACCGCCTCGCGCAGGGCCGCACTGTCGATCCGCTTGCGCAGGCCGGCGGCAATGACGTGCTGCGGGTCGCCGGACCCATGGATCAACCACAGCCGCTCGACCCGGTCGTCCAGCGCTGCGGGAATGGCCGCCACGAAGGCGCCGAAGCTGATCCCCGCCATCTCCACCCGGCCGGGATCGAGGTCGGGGCGCGAGAGCAGGTAGTCCGTCGCGAGCAGCGCGGCCGTCGGGGTGTCGAGAATACCGCGCTGGATTCGCCCCAGGGCACGCAGCATGTCCCATCCGTCGCGGTGGGGAATTACCCCGAACGGATAACTCAGCGCCGCGACGGCGACACCGCGCGTATCCGGCAGCAGCTCGACCGCCGCGCGCCCGGTTTCCTGCCCGCCCAGCATGATGAGCAGCGGCCTCCCGGCGAGGGGTTCGTCGGGCAGTCTCAGGGCCATCTCGACAGCGAGGCCCGTGCTCGAGCGGACCTCCACCTGCACTATTCGACCCCCGGGCACCGTCCACTCACCCGTCTCCCGGGCATCGATAATACTGCCCCGGTCGACCGCGAAATCCGGGGCCGGCCACATCGGCAACAACAGCCAGGCGACAAACAGTGCGGGAGCGACGACGGCCGCCGCCAGCGGGACGAGAATCCATTGCAACACGCGGGCGCGGGTCATGTGCTTCAGGTGGCGAGCTCCGCCCGCGCCTGCATGGCGAGGGCGCCCTCGCCGTCCAGCGCCCACAAATCGCAGTGGCCGGCGTCGCTCCTGCCCTGGAGCGAGAGCGGGCCGCCGTCCGTCAGCGGCCGCAGGCCGCGAAACTCGAAGCGGCGCGGCACCGCGTCCGGACGCTCCCGCTGCAGCAGGTCCAGCAAGAGGGTCGCCGTCAGGGGGCCCTGCACGACCAGCCCGGCGTAGCCCTCCTCCCGCGTTGCGTAATCCCGGTCGAAGTGGATGCGGTGGCTGTTGAAGGTCAGCGCGGAGTAGCGGAACAGCAACACGGGGTCCGGCGTGACAGTGCGCGCAAACTGGGCACTCCCCGGCGCCTCCATGGCCGCCGGAGTGTTGCCGCCGGACCCCCGGTACACGAGGTCCTGCTCCTCCTCGATGCACAGCCGGCCGCCCTGAGAGATGCGGTGCGCCAGGCGCACGAACACCAGCGCGCCGCTGCGCCCCTGTTTCTCGTCCACCGCGACGATGACGGATTCGCGGCGCGCGATATCCCCCACCCGCAGCGGCGCGAGAAAACTCAGGCGTCCGCCGGCCCACATGCGCCGCGGCAGCGCCACCGGCGGCAGGAAGTCCCCGCGCAGGGGATGCCCGTCCGCACCGAGACACGACGCGGGCGCGGTCTCGTGAAAGAACAGCCAGTGCCAGAGCGCCGGCAGTTCCCCACCGGCGCCCGCTCTCGTTGTGTCGTAGTCGAGGGCGGCGGAGAGTCCCGCCACGGGGGCGGCGGCAATCAGGTCCTCGCGCACCCCGGTGCGGCCCACCCAGTCCCCGAGGGCGCTCTCAGCCACCGGCGAACTCCGCGCGCAGGGCGTCCCCGTGTTCGCCCACCGCGGGTACCGCGCGCCAGGCGCGGTCGCCGCCGTCACGCTGCACCGGTTCGGCGACCAGTTCCACCGGTCCCGACGGCGTGTCCACAACCCGGCGCCGCAGCTGCTCGTGACGCTGCAGGTCCGCCACGGAATTCACCGCACCGAACGCGACCCGCGCCGCGCGCAGCCGCTCCACCAGCGCCTCCCGCGACAGGGCGCCGAAGACCGCCTTGATCTCCGCGTCCAGGGCGAGCCGGTTGTCGCAGCGCCCCACGTTGCTGTCAAAGCGCGTGTCCGTCGCCAGGTCCGGCCGCTGCAGCACGTCGGCGCAGAACCCCGCCCATTCGCGCTCGTTCTGGATGGCGATCACCACCTGGGCGCCGTCCCCGCAGGCGTAGGCCCCGTAGGGGGCGATGGAGGGATGGTTGAGGCCGACGCGTTGCGGTGCCGCCCCGGCGTACTGCTGGTGCAGCAGGGGCACAGTCATCCAGTCCGCCAGCGCGTCGAACAGCGAGACGGCGAGGCCCTTGCCGGTGCCGGTCTGTTGGCGCTCAAGCAGCGCCTCGAGGACCGCGGCGTGGGCGTACATGCCGCAGGCGATATCGCAGACCGACACGCCGACCCGTCCCGGGCGCTCGGGCGCACCGGTGATGGCGGCCAACCCGGTCTCGCACTGGATCAGCAGGTCGTAGGCCTTCATGTCGCGATAGGACCCGCTGTCACCGTAGCCACTGATATCCAGGGTGATGAGGCGCGGGTGTCGCGCGCGCAGGTCGGCGGAATCGAAGCCGGCGCGCGCGGCGGCGCCCGGCGCCAGGTTCTGGATGAACACGTCCGCCCGGGCCAGTATGCGGTGCAGCAGGTCGGCGTCCCCCGCGTCCTTGATATCGAGGCAGATCGATTCCTTGCCGCGATTGAGCCAGACAAAGTAGGCGCTCTCGCCGGCGGCCGCCCGGTCGTAGGCCCGCGCGAAATCGCCCACGGCCCGCTCGACCTTGATCACGCGGGCGCCGGCGTCCGCCAGTCGCGAGCTGCAGTAGGGGGCCGCGACCGCCTGCTCGAGCGCGACCACCAGTACACCCTGCAGCGGCAGGGATACCGCCCCGTTCATCAGAAGGACCTCGGCAGGTCCAGCTCCCGGGTGGCCACGTGGGAGAGGATCAGGTTGGTGGAGACCGGCGCCACCTGGTACAGGCGCGTCTCCCGGAGTTTGCGCTCGACGTCGTAATCCTGCGCAAAACCGTAACCGCCGTGCACCTGGATACAGGTATCGCCCGCGGCCCAGGAAGCCTCGGAGGCCAGCAGCTTGGCCATGTTGGCCTCGGAACCGGCGGGTGCGCCCGCGTCGTAGAGCGCGGCGGCCTCGCGCACCATGAGCGCCGCGGCCTCGGACTGGATGTGGGCGCGGGCGATGGGAAACTGCACGCCCTGGTTCTGGCCTATCGGCCGGTCGAACACCCGCCGCTCCCGCGCGTAATCCGCAGCCTTCTGCGTGAACCAGCGCGCGTCGCCGATGCACTCCGACGCGATGAGGATCCGCTCCGCGTTCATACCGTCGAGGATGCAGCGGAAGCCCTGCCCCTCCGCGCCGATAAGATTTGCCGCGGGCACCCGCAGGTCCTCGAAGAACAGCTCGGTGCTGGCGTGGTTCATCATGGTGTCGATGGGGGCGATGGTGAGCCCGTTACCCACGGCCTCACGCATGTCCACCAGGAACACTGACATACCGTCCGTATGCTTCGCGCACTCCTCCCGCGGCGTGGTGCGCGCCAGCAGGATCATCAGGTCCGAGTGCTCGGTGCGGGAGATGAATACCTTCTGGCCGCTGACCACGTAATCGTCCCCGTCGCGCACAGCGCGAGTGCGGATGCGCGAGGTGTCCGTGCCGCTGTCCGGCTCGGTGACGGCGAAGGCCTGCAGGCGCAGGTCCCCCGCGGCGATGCCCGGCAGCCAGGTCTGTTTCTGTGCGTCGGTGCCGTGGCGAAGCAGCGTGCCCATGGTGTACATCTGGGCGTGGCAGGCGGCGCCGTTGCCTCCGCTGCGGTGCACTTCCTCCAGCACTGCACAGGCGGCGCCCAGGGTCAGGCCGCTGCCGCCGTACGCCTCCGGAATCAGCACCGAGAGGTAGCCCGCATCGGTGAGGGCGCTGACAAACTCCGAGGGATAGGCGCGCGCCCGGTCCAGCTCGCGCCAGTACTCGCCGGGGAACTCGGCGCACAGGGCGGCGACCGCGTCGCGGATTTCCGGGTGGTCCCGCTCGATGGTCACGTCGCGCCTACAGGAACCAGGAACCGCCGTCGACCATGTGCGTCTGGCCTGTCACCAGGGCGCTGGCGTCGGAGGCCAGGTAGACGATCGTACCGGTGAGGTCGGCGGGCTCCAGGTTGCGCTTGATGAGCTGGCCGGAGGCGATGACGCCCTTGGCCTTCTCAAACTTCGCGCCGAAGAATTCCTCGGTACCCTCGGTCATCACCGCGGACGGCGCGACCGCGTTGACACGGATGTTGTCGTCGCCGAGCTCCCGGGCCATCCCCCGGGTCATACCGATAACCGCGGCCTTGGACGCGACGTAGTCGAGCCCGTAGGGCAGGCCGAACACCGCCGCGAGGGAGGAAATATTGATAATGGAGCCGCCGCCCGCCGCGCGCATGGGATCCACCACGGCCTTGCTCGCCTGCCAGACACCCTTGATGTTGACGGTCATGGCCGCGTCCCACTGAGACTCGTCCAACTGTTCGAAGCGCGCGCCCTTGAGACCGGCGTAGAGCGCCGCGTTGTTGACAAGGATATCCACCCTGCCCCAGGCGTCGACCGCGGCGCGGGCCATGGCGTGACAGCTGTCCATGTCGGTGACGTCGACGCCGGCGGCCAGGGCCCGGCCACCCGCGCCCTCCACCGCCGCCACGGTTTCGCCGCAGTCGTTGATATCGCAGGCGAGGACCGCCGCGCCCTCCCGCGCCAGCGCCTCCGCATAGGCCCTGCCGAGCCCGCGCGCCGCGCCGGTGACGATAGCGACCTTGTCCGAGAGTTGTCCCATGGAATATCCCCTGCGCAATTCAGCGGCAAACAGTAGCAATGTCGCCCGGGAAAAACCACACTGGGACCCGATCGCAACAAACTACTTCATTTTTGAGCGATAACTTACTGAAATCATTGAACACCGAGAGATGCCGCCGTATACTCGAATCCCACATACACGCGCGTGAGAGTATCGTCCGATGCGGTCCAGGCCACAGATTTCCGCCCTGCTCGCGGCTGCGATCACTGCCTTGGGGAGCACCGTGAGTGTCGCCGCCTCCCTGGACCTCGACACGAGCGTGTTCAAGCCCGAACCCGCGGACCCGCAGCAGCTCCAGCTGACCTCCGGGCTCGACCTGTCCCTCAACCACAACCTCTTCGACGTCGATCTCGGCTACGATTTCCGCGTGCACAGGAACGAACTGCTCACCGCCACCGATGACAACACCGCGCAGCACCTCGCTGGCAGCCTGAAGATCCCGTCGCTGGACCGGTTGCTGGGCGTGCAGACGCACCTGCGGGCCGACAGTGTCTTTCGCACCGCCCACGGCGCATACGACCACCGCGTCAGCCCCGGTTTCTCGCGCAAGCTGCTGAATCTCGCGACGCTGGACGTGAACTACCAGTACCACCTGAACAAGGCCTCAGCGGAAGCGGTGCCGCTCGCGCACAGGGGCTACAACCTCGGCCTGCGCGGCTCTCTGATCGGCGGAAAACTGAACTGGAGTGGCGGCTATATCGCCGCGGATACCTACCGCGAGAGCGACCTGCTCAGCCAGAGCAGCGAGACCTTCCGTTTCCAGTCGGCCTACCAGCTGCTGCCGCAGATGCAGGTGCAGGTGAGCAGTGCGCTCACCGAGAGGACCCAGATCCATAATGCGGGCAGCACGGATTTCCTGCAGACCCAGTACGGCGCAGGACTCCGGTGGACGCCCGCCGCCAACTACTCCCTCAATGTCAATGTGCACCAGACCGGGCTGTCGCACACCGGGGAGCATGTCCTGCTGCGCAGCGGCACGCTGTCGTGGGCACCGCGCCAGGACATGACGCTGTCCGTGAACTACGGCGACCAGCTGGTGGAGGGCCAGCCGGGCATCCTGCTCAACACCCGGCTGCGACTGGACAGGTTCTAAGTTTCAGCTTCCGGGTTCTAGTTCTTCACCTGCAGCATGTACTCCGCCACCGCCAGGCGGGTCTCCTCGTCCAGGTAGTCCTGGGGCGGCATCTCCGGGTAGTCGTCGCGCTTCTTGACCGGGTTGGCGATGTACTCCGCCAGGCCCTCGGGGTTGTCCAGGTACAGGGCCTGGATGATCTGCACCGGCGGGCCGATCATGCGCCCCGTGTAGGTGTGACAGCCGGCGCAGACACCCAGGTAGGCGATCTTGCCCCGCTCCTCGCCCTTGATGTCGCGCGGCGGTACCGGTTCCAGCAGGTAGTTGGCGGTCTGGTAGGTATTGCTGAAATCGCACTCGCCGAAATCGTCGATGTTCACCGTTACATAGCGGTGGCGATTGATAATGCAGCTGTCCTGCGAGGGACCGACGCGCACGATGTCCGGGTTGCCACTGGTGAGCTTGAGGGCCATCAGCGCCTTGACGTCGTCGATGGTTTCATAGCCGTTGTTCCACATGGTGTTATTGAGGATCTTGACCCGGTCCGGGTTCGGCTCGGACTCGGGGTCGATGGTCACGTTGGCGGCACTGCCGTGATCGGTAATCAGGATGCCGGCGGTCTTGTTGTCGCGGATAATATTGCCCTCCACCACGACGTCATCGGCGGCCATGATGAGGATGCCGGTACCCGCGGGTATGCCCGACACGGTGGAGCCCGGGGCCCCGAAATTGGGGTGGTTGTTGGCAATGACGAAATTGTTGCGGATGATCACGTCGTAGGTGGTCTTGATCGGCAGGCCCGGGGTGATGAACGCCAGGATACCGCCGGTATTGTTGTAGACGCGGTTGGCCTCGACGATGGCGTGACGGCTGTTCTCGATCTCGATACCGGCCACGGAGTCGAACACATCGTTGTAGGCGACGTGGATGTTGTCGCTCATGCCGACGTAGATGGCCGCGTCCTCGATACCCGAGATGATGTTGTGTTCGACCACGCCGTTCTGCCCGAGCTGCGGGAAAATGCCGTAGACGCCGGTATCGATGATGAGGTTGTTGCGGATCTCCCAGTTGTTCCCCGCCTGGCTCATGATACCGTTGCCCTTGTAGGCGGTGATCTTGAAGTTTTCCACCACGATGTTGTTGCCCGAGTACAGGATGGCATCGTTGAGCTCGCCCTCGCCGTCCAGGGTCGCGCGCCGACCCTCCTCTATCACGCCGATCAGGCGGATACCGTCCTTGTCGATGTACACGGTCTCGTGGTAGGTGCCGGGCATAACCTGGATAGTCGTGCCGGGCTCGGCGGCCTGTACCGCCTCCTGGATGGATCCGCCGTCCTCGACCACGACGACCACATCGGACATGGGCGGACCGGCGACGGACTTGGTATTGCCGTCCAGGGTAAGCACGTTGCCCTCAGCGGCGAAGCCGCCCTCGTAGGTGGCTGCGCTGTTGCTGGTGGTGATCACCGGCGCGGCGTTCTGGCCGCAACCGGCGAGTAGCAGGCCGACAGATACGAGCAGGGCGACGATCGGGCCAGGTAGTTGTTCGAAAGTCATGATGGATCTCCAGGGTCTTCGGTGTTGCTGGCTAGGCGTTGGTTCGAATCCAGGGTTGCAGGGGGCAGGCCCGAGGGCACTCGTTCCGGCACCCGCGGCTTCAGGGTTTCGTCCGTGAGCGTCCCGAGAAAGTCGACCAGCCGGTCGAGCTCGTCGTCGGTCAGGTCCGGCGAGGTGATGTGCCAGTGCAGGTAGAGGTCGACGCCATCCGGAACCGCGTGGCCGCGCCCCTTGTTGTAAAACTCGGCTGTGTCGCGCAGGTTGTCGAACAGGCCCGAGTGCATGTAGGGGGCCGTCAACTCGATGTTGCGCAACGTCGGCACCTTGAAGCCGCCTTTCAGTTTGTAAGCGCCGAAGGTTTTCTCGGCACCCACATCGAAGGGCAGCCCCTCGGGTTCCGGCGCGCCGATTACCGCGACCTGTTGGTTGGTGAACAGCGGCGGCGTGTGGCATTCGGCGCAGCGGGCGACGAAGGAGCGAAAAACATTGAGCCCCTCTATTTCACCGGGGGTGAGGGCAGCGTGGTGGCCGTGGGCGTAGCGGTCGTAACGGCTGTTGAGGGATATCAGCGACGTCTGGAACGCCGCCAGGGCGGTGTAGACCTCGTCCAGCGCAATGGCTTCGCCGCCGCGAGCGGGAAAGGCTTCCCGGAACATCGCCCGGTAAGCGTCGACCCCTTCCAGGGTCGCCAGCAGCTGCGCCGGTGTATTGCCCATCTCGGCAGCCGCGAACAGCGGTCCCTCGGCCTGTTCTTCCAGGGTGTCCGCGTGGGCGTCCCAGAAAAAACTGTTGAGAAAACCCACGTTCCAGAGGGTCGGCGCTGCCCGGGGCGCCTCGACGCCGCCAAGGCCCACGGAACGCGGCAGGCCGTCGCTGAACCCGAGGTCCGGGTCGTGGCAGCTGGCGCAGGCGATACTGCCGTCGGCGGACAGGGCGGGATCGAAAAACAGGTAACGACCCAGGTCCATCTGCTGCGGGGTGAACCCACCCCTGTGCTGCGGCAGGCTGGTCTGCGTACCGCCCAGGCCCTTGCCCTGCACCGATCCGTAAAACTCGTAGAGCGTGCGCAGGCGGCAGGTGCCGTCGGCCAGCAATTCGAAACTCGGGGGGCAGCTGTCACTCAGGGCGAAGCGCTCTTGTCCCGCTGCGAGCAGCAGGCCGCCCCGGGACAATGCCGCCAGGACCAGTAGCGCCAGAGCGTATCTCAGCACCCGCACGTCACTGACCGGCGGCGCCCTGCGCGTGCATGTAGGCGATAACATCGTCCAGGTCCTTGCCGACCGCAATCGTCTTGGACATCAGTTGCATCTGTCGCCCGTACTTGTCCTCGGGATCACTACCGCGCAGACCCTCCTGGTAGGCGGCGATCTGCCGCCTCAGGTAGTCGGCATCCAGCCAGGCGAGCGCCGGGGAATTCAGTCCTGCATTGCCCTCTGCTTGTGCGCCGTGGCAGGCGCCGCAATTGCCGCCGTAGAGATTGTTGCCGTTGCGCAGATCGGCGCTCTCTTCCGGTTCAACGGGAACAGGAGCGAGACCGGCGAGATACTCTACCACCGCGGGAATTTCAGTCTCGGGCAGGGTCGCCGCCATCGCCGCCATCTGCGCGCCCAGGGTGTCCTTCGGGTCGGCGCCGCGAATACCGGCGCGGAAGTTGCGCAGCTGGCGTTCGAGGTACGCCGCGTCCTGCCCGGCCAGTGCCGGCGACTCGAGCTCGACATTGCCCTCCCCCGCGGCACCGTGGCAGGCGACGCAGGTCTGGTAGGCGGCGGGTGCCTCGGCACGGGCAGACAGGGCCGCCGACAGCAGGGTGAACAGGATGAGGTGTTTCAGCATGCAATTCTCCCGGGGACGCCTTCCCGCCCGTGCGCACCTGCGCAGCGTAATCTGGGGACGCGATTAAAACACAAAAAGCTAATTACTACTACCATTTAATTCACAATGGCTATCGGGTAGTATAGAGAGCGTCCGTACAACGCCAACAATAATCCGTATCAACGGGGCACCTGGGAGTGAAAATAGAATGAATACGTACAGCTGCCGGCCGCGGGGCCGTCGACTGGCCGCCCTCGTGGCAGCCGCATTGGGACTCACCGGGGGACAGGCCCTCGCACAGGGGGAAGCGGGCAACCGTTACAAGCTCGTCCTGGAAGAGGTGCTGGTCACCGCCCAGAAGCGGGAGGAGAGCAGCATGACCGTGCCTATCGCCGTCAGCACCTTCACCGCCCAGGACATGATCAACACCGGCGCCAGCGACATCGCCGATATCGACGACTTCATGCCCGGCGTTCGTTTCGGCTCCGTTACCTCGAACCAGTCCACCCAGCTCGGTATCGAGATTCGCGGCGTCTCCAGCCCGAACATCAGCTCCGGCCAGGACCCCTCGGTCGCCACCTTCTATGACAACGCCTACCTGCCCCGCGCCGTGACGACCATCCCGTTCCTCGACATCGCCCGGGTGGAGGTTCTCAAGGGGCCCCAGGGCACCCTGTACGGGCGCAACGCGACCGCCGGCGTCATCAACATGATCCCGAACAAGCCCGACGGCGAGGAGTTCGACGCCTACGCCCGCTCGCGCCTCGGCAACTACGGGCTGGTGGACCTGGAAGGCATGATCAATGTGCCGCTGACGGACAAGCTCGCCGTGCGTGCGAACGTCCTGGACCACTACCGCAAGCCGCTCTACAACAACGTCGGCTTCGGCGACGACCTGCGCAAGGAAAACTACACCTTCGGCCGCCTCGCCATCCAGTACGACCTGTCCGAGGACACGCGAATACAGCTCGCGGGGGACATCGAAGACCGGGCCGGCAACACCAGCTATTCCATCGGCGTCAGTGAATATGCTTTCAGCACTGACCCTTTCAACAAGGACGTTGAGAACGACGTCTTCCAGCGCGACGAGAACCGGGACATGTACGGGGTCTCACTCCAGGTGGACCACGCCCTGAACGACACCATGTCCCTGTTCGGGATCGTCAGCTACCGCGACTGGGAAACTTTCAACAAGCAGGACGAGGACGGCACCGCGGCCGTGCGCCGCTACCTCGACACCAACAACATCGAGGAGTCGGACATCCTGTACAGCGAAGTGCGCTTCAATTTCGTGAACGACGACTTCGACGTCATCGTCGGCGCCAACTACAGCAGCGAGGAGGTCTACCAGCGCACCGATATCGGCCTGATGGCCGACTCCTACATGCAGTTCGTCAGCAACGAACTGCTGCCGGTCGCGCAGGAGCTGGGACTGATCCCCTCCGACGTGGAGCTCGACCAGGACAGCCACATCTGGGATTTCTTTCCCGACGCTGACGACGCCACCTACCTGGGCTTCTCGGCGGCGGCCAGCGACATCACCGGTACGCCCACGGCCGTACTCCCGCCACGCTACGCGGGGGACTACTTCACGGAAACCATGGACAACGAGGGCGAGTTCGTCAACTGGGGTATTTTCGGCGACCTCACCTACAACCTGACGGATACCATCCGCCTCATCGGGGGCCTGCGCTACAGCTACGACGAGAAGGACTACTCCTGGCAGACTTTCGACAACAGCCTCGCCGGTTTCCCCATCGCACCCGCGCGCGTCGCGTACGATCCTTCAGTGGTCGCCGACACCCCGGCCGATTTCTTCATCAAGTACGAAGACGACGAGAACTGGAGCAAGACGACCGGCCGCGCGGTAGCCGAGTGGTCCTTCATGGACAGCGCGATGACCTACGTCTCCTTCGCCACCGGCTACAAGTCGGGCGGCTTCGACGGCCAGTCCTTCGAGGCCGTACTCTCCGGCCCCTTCGACCCGGAGGATATGACCAGCTACGAGCTCGGCCTGAAGGGCGATTTCTTCGAAGATACGGTGCGTATCGAGGCGTCCCTGTTCTACCACGAGCTGGACGGCCGCCAGGGCACCGAGTCCGTCAAGGACAGCCCGGACGACCCCACCGCGCAACCGCGCGTGGTCACCTCCGACGAGGAGACCACCGGCTGGGAGCTGTATACGCAGTGGCAGGCGCTGGACACACTGCGTTTCACGGCCCTGACCACCTGGCGCGACCTCGAGCGGGTGCAGGACCCGTTCTTCGACGCCGCGGGCGAACCCAAGGGCGGGGAAAAGGAAAACCTCGACACGCAGACCGACTACACCCTGGCGCTGGACTGGACGCCGGAGGTGCCCGCCGGCTACCTGCTGGTACACGTGGACTACATCTTCAACGAGGCCGGCGATTCTTCGAAGGCGACGATCTTCACCACCGGGCCCTGGTACTTCCAGGACCGCGAGCTGCTCAACGCCCGTATCGCGTGGTCCGACGATGACGACAAGGTCGAGATCGCCCTGTGGGGTAAAAACCTGATGGACAAGGAGTACGCGGACAACCCGGGCGGCTTCGTCGCCGACGAGCTGTCAGCGTACAAGACCAACGTCCAGGACCCGCTGACCTACGGCGTAGATCTGCGCTACAACTTCTGACGGCGCCCACTGCTACCCCGGCAAGCCCTTCTCCATATTTGCGGCAATCGCCGCAGCGACCTGCTTGGCGCGCTCCGCGCGCTCGCCGGCGAAGTGCGCGTCCACCGTAGCGGTGAAGAATTCGAGCCAGCGCTCGAAATCGCCGCGGTGCAGAGGCCGCTTGCCGTGCAGTTGCCGGTGAATATTCATGGTGTGGCGCTGGTAACCCTTTTCACCCAGGAGCAGCTTGCACCAGTAGTCCTTGATGTGCGGCAGGTGCACGGCCAGGTCGACCCGGGCCACGTCGACGAAAATCGGCGCGAGTTGCTCGTCGGCGAGCATGCGCGCGTAGAAGCGGTCGACGAAGGCCTCTATATTCTCGCGGCTATCCAGATCAGGCCTGGCGTCGGCGGCGGCCACCTTACTTCTTCCCGCGCTTGCCGCCCTTCTTGACGTGCTTCATAAGGCGCCGCTTGCGCTGCACCTGCCGCTGGGTGAGCTTGTTGCGCTTGTCGGCGTAGGGGTTGCTGCCCGTGCGGAACTCGATCCGTACCGGGGTGCCGACCAGGTCCAGCCGGCGACGGTAGACCTTTTCAAGGTAGCGCCGGTAGCTGTTGGGCACCTCGCCGGTCTGGTTGCCGTGAATGACGATGCGCGGCGGGTTGTGCCCGCCGGCGTGGGCGTAGCGCAGCTTGATGCGCCTGCCGTTCACCATGGGCGGCGGGTGGTCGTGCACCGCCCCCTCCAGGATACGGGTGAGCTCGTTGGTGCTGAGTTTGCGCGTGGAGGACGCGTGCCCGGCCAGGACGGACTTGTAGAGATGCCCCACGCCGGTGCCGTGCAGCGCGGATATGTAGTGCACGTCGGCGTAGTCGGCAAATCGTAGGCGCCGATCCAGCTCCGAGCGCACACGATCGCGCTGGTCGCTCTCGACCCCGTCCCACTTGTTGACCGCCAGCACCAGGGCGCGCCCGGCGTCGATGCAGTGACCCAGCAGGTGCATGTCCTGGTCGACGATACCCTCGTGGGCGTCCATCACCAGGATCACCACCTGGGCGTCGTCGATCGCCTTCAGCGTCTTGACGATGGAGAACTTCTCCACCGCCATGCGGATATTCTTGCGCCGCCTGACACCCGCGGTGTCTATCAGCGTATAGCGACGACCCTCGCGCTCGTAATCGATATAGATGCTGTCCCGGGTCGTGCCGGGCTGGTCGTAGACGACTACCCGCTCCTCGCCGAGCAGGCGGTTGACCAGGGTGGATTTACCGACGTTGGGGCGGCCCACCACCGCGACCCGGACACCGTCGGCGCCCGTCGCATCGCCCTCGTCCGCCTCCTCGGGAAAACCCGCCAGTACCGCTTCGATCATGCTGCGCACGCCGCGCCCGTGGCTGGCAGCGATAGCGAACAGCGACTCCACGCCCAGCGCGTAGAATTCGCCGGCGGCGACATCCGCGTCCAGGCCGTCGGTCTTGTTGACCACCACGTGGAAGGCCTTGCTGCGCTGCCGCAGTTTTTGCGCCAGTGCCTCGTCCGCCGCGTTGAGTCCCTCGCGGCCGTCCACCATGAACAGCACCGCGTCGGCCTCGTCGATGGCGGCGTCCGACTGCTCCGCCATGGGCGAGTCGATGCCGGACGCGTCGCCGCTGATACCCCCGGTGTCGATAACGATAAACGGCCGCCCACCCAGGCGCGCCTCGCCGTATTTGCGATCCCGCGTCAGGCCGGGGAAGTCCGCGACGATGGCGTCGCGGCTTCGCGTCAGTTGGTTGAAAAGCGTTGACTTGCCGACGTTGGGGCGCCCGACGAGGGCGATCACCGGGAGCATGGGTCAGTTCCTGGCGGTGATCTCGTAGGCCGTCAGCTTGCCGCTGTTGCCGAACACGTACAGGACGTTGCCGTCGCTGAGCATATCCGCACGGGCGCCGTCGCTGTCCACGCGCACGCGGCCGATGATCCTGCCGTCGACCTGGGAGATGACGTGGACATAGCCCTCGAGGTCCGCCACGGCGACATAGCTGCTCACCGGCGTGGGGCGGGACAGCTCACGGTAGCCGAGGGCGCCCTGGGTCCAGCGCACTCCCGCCCCGGTGCGCAGGTAGGCGTAGAGCGTGCCGTCCTCGTCGGCGACGTAGAGGTTGCCGAAGCCGTTGGAGACGCCGGAGAAGGAGGAGACATCCTGTTGCCAGACCTTGCGGCCGTTGGCCACGTCAATGGCCACGACACGCCCCTGGTAGCTGGCGGCGTAGAGGTCGTTGCCGACCAGGTCCATGGTGCCGTCCACGTCGACGATGCGCTCGATCTCCGAGCGGCCCTGGGATATCGCGACACGAACCTCCCACACGATATCCCCGCTGCGCGCGTCGAAAGCGAGTACGCGGCCGTTGGCGAAGCCCGCGTAAGCGATGTTGTTGCGCAGGATGGGCGTACTCGTACCGCGCACGGTGAGGACCGGCACGTTGCTGTCGTAAGTCCACAGCAGTTCCCCGCTGTCAAAATCCAGTCCTTGCAACTTGCCATCGTAAGTCTGTGCCACGACGACGCGGCCGTCCGCCTGGGGTGGCGCCAGGACCTCGCCGCGCAGCTGGGTCGACCACAGTACTTCGCCGCTGGAGGCGTCGAGCTTCATCACGGCGCCCTCGCCGCTGCCCAGGAACAACGCGTTTTCGTAGACGCCGACGCCACCCGACAGCTCGATGTCCAGGTCCTCCTTCCAGACCGCCTTGCCGCGATCGCGGTCCAGGGCGACCACCCGGCCGTCGGCGGAGGCGGCGTAAATCGTATCGCCCTGCATGACCGGGCGGATCTTGTACAGGCCCTCCCCCTGGCCGTCGCCCACCCCGACCGACCACAGTCGCTTGATCCTGACCTCTTCCTCTATGTCGGTCAGCTCGAAGGGCGCGGTGGGGTCCTCCTCGTCATCGTCGAACCAGCCGGCAATCGTGCTGCAGCCCGGGAGCCACAACAGGGCCAGCAGCAGGACCAGGCGCGCGCGCAATCTGTCCATGGTCACTCCCCGCCCCCTGCGGGCGCGGCATCGTCCACCGGCTCCGGCTGCCCTTGCACCTCTTCGACGGGAACCGCGTTCCGCGGGGGAACCGGCGCCAGGCTCTGCAGCTTGATTTGCAGCGAGGGCAGATTGGCGCCCGACTGGCCACCCAGCGCCACAAACGCCTGCGCAGCGGTGTAGGCTTCCCGCGCCTCGTCCGTGCGACCGGCCGCGAGCAGCATATCGCCCCTGGCCACGGCGTAGGACGCCTGGTAGGCGTCGCCGCCGCCCTGGGCGATAATCGCCAGCGCCTGGTCGGTGTCGCCGCCGCCGGCGACGACCCGCGCGAGGCGCAGCTGGGCCACACTGGCCGCATCACTGCCCTTGGCGGCCTTGCCCAGCACCCAGCGCAACTGGGCCTCGGCCTCCGCGAGGTCGCCGCGCTCCACCGCGAGCGCGGCCAGGTGCAGCGCGGCAAACTGTGCGTAAGTGCTGCCGCCGTACTCGCTGCGCAGGCGTTCCGCGCGCTCCTGCGCTGCCGCGGCATCGCCCTCTTCGGTGAGTGCCCGCAGCATGTCCTGGTAGGCGTCCGACGCAGCCGCTGCCTGGTTCTCCTGGCTGGCCTGCCAGCCCTGCCAGCCAAAACCCGCCCCCAGGGCGATAGCGATTCCCAGCAGCGTGGCGCGACCGTTCTCGTCCCACCAGCGACGCAGCGCCTCTACCTGTTCCTCTTCCGTGCGATACGAATCCACGTCGATCCCTTCCTCTATTCTCTGCTACCGGTCCGCGTCATTGCCTGAGTCATTGCCCCAGGGCGTCGTCCACCGCGGCGCGCAATTGTGCCACGGGCACGGTCTGCTGTGTCACCCCCTCGCCCGCCCGCAGGGGTTTCACCGTCACGGAGCCCCGGGCGACCTCGTCCTCACCCCAGATCAGCACCACGCGCGCGCCGCTCTTGTCGGCCTTTTTCATCTGGCTCTTGAAACTGCCGCCACCGGCGTGCTGCCAGATGCGCAATCCCGGCTGCTCGCCGCGCAGCGCCTCCGTGCCGGCCAGGGCCGCGGCCTGTGCTCCCTCCCCCGCGGCGACGACGTAGATGTCCGCGGCGGACGCCCGCGGGGCGACACCCTGCTCACGCAACAGCAGCACCAGGCGCTCCATACCCATCGCGAACCCGGCCGCGGGCGTCGATTTGCCGCCCAGCTGCTCTACCAGGCCGTCGTAACGACCGCCGCCGCAGACAGTGCCCTGGGCGCCGAGCTGGTCGGTCACCCACTCGAAGACCGTCTTGTTGTAGTAGTCCAGGCCGCGCACCAGGCGCCGGTTCACCGTGTAGGCGACCCCCGCCGCGTCGAGCAGGGCCCGCAGTTCAGCGAAGTCCGCGGCGGATTCCCCGTCGAGGTGGTCCTCCAGGGAGGGGGCGTCATCCAGCAGGCGCTGGGTGTCCGCGTTCTTGCTGTCCAGGATACGCAGGGGGTTGCTGGCGAGGCGCCGCTGGCTGTCCTCGTCCAGCTCGCCGGCACGGGATCGAAGATACCCCGTCAGGGCCTCCCGGTAGCGCCCGCGCGCTTGCGGGCTGCCGATGGTGTTCAACTGCAGCTCGATGCCTTCCGCCAGGCCGAGCCGCTGCCACAGCCGTGCGCAGAGCAGGATCAACTCGGCGTCGATATCCGGCGTCGCGTAGCCCAGGGCCTCGACACCCACCTGGTGGAACTGTCGCTGGCGACCCTTCTGCGGGCGCTCGTAGCGGAACATGGGACCCGCGTACCACAGGCGGCGGGGCACGGACAGCAAGCCCTGCTGGATGGCCGCACGCACACAGCCGGCGGTGCCCTCGGGACGGAGCGTGAGGCTCTCGCCGTTACGGTCCTCAAAACTGTACATCTCCTTCTCGACGATGTCCGTGACCTCGCCGATGGAGCGCGCGAACAGCGCTGTCTTCTCCACGACGGGGAGACGGATTTCACCGTAGCCATAGCTGTCAAGCAGCTCCGACACACTGCGCTCGAGGAGCTGCCACCAGGGCGTCTCCTCCGGCAGGATGTCGTTCATCCCCCGTATGGCTCTGTACTCGCTCACGTGTTCTCCAGTTACGGTCCGGCTTGCTTCAGGACCTTGCGATAAGGTCTTCGTCACCCTCGGCGCGGGATTTTTCCAGGGCCGCGGCCCGCTCGCGTATCACCCGTTCCAGGTGGTCGACGAAGTCCTCGTTGCTGACCTTGTGGTCCGGCTCACCGGCGATATAGATGAGGTTGCTGGGCGTCGCTCCGGTCAGGCCCACATCCGCCTCACGCGCCTCGCCGGGTCCGTTGACGATACAGCCGATCACGGCGACGTCCATCGGTGTGCGCACGTCCTCGAGGCGCTGCTCGAGGGTATTCATCGTGCCGATGACGTCAAAGTTCTGCCGCGAGCAGCTCGGGCAGGCGATAAAGTTGATACCGTTGGTGCGCAGCTGCAGGCTCTTGAGAATATCGAAGCCCACTTTCACCTCCTCGACCGGGTCCGCGGCGAGGGAGATGCGGATGGTGTCGCCGATGCCTTCCATCAACAGCATGCCCAGGCCGACGGCTGACTTCACCGTGCCGCCGCGCAGCCCGCCCGCCTCGGTGATGCCCAGGTGCAGCGGCTGGTCGATCTCGCGCGCGAGCAGGCGGTAGGCCTCCACCGCCATGAAGACCTCGGAGGCCTTCACGCTGACCTTGAAGTCCGGGTAGTCAAACTTGTCGAGGATATCGACGTGGCGCATGGCCGATTCCACCAGCGCCTCCGCCGTGGGCTCACCGTACTTGCGCTGCAGGTCCTTGCCCAGCGAACCGGCATTGACGCCGATACGCAGCGGGATGCCCTTGTCCCGCGCACTGTCTATGACAGCGCGCACCTTGTCGTCGCGGCCGATATTTCCCGGGTTGATGCGCAGGCAGTCGACACCGTACTCCGCGACCTTCAACGCGATCTTGTGATCGAAATGAATATCGGCGACCAGCGGTACGGCCACCTGGGCGCGGATGTCCCTGAAGGCCTCCGCCGCGTCCATGGAGGGCACGGACACGCGCACGATATCGGCGCCGGCCTCCGCGATGGCCTGCACCTGGGCCACCGTGGCCGCGACATCGCAGGTGTCGGTATTGGTCATGCTCTGCACGCTGATTGGCGCACCGCCGCCCACGGGGACGTCGCCGACGTGAATCTGCCGCGACTGGCGGCGCACGATGGGGGACTCGGTTCTCATCGCCGCGGACCCCCAGCCGCCGGCGCCTGGCCGACGTAGCGGCCCGCATCCGCCGCGCCTGCGGCGACGGGCTGCTCCGCGGAACCGCGCCACCACCACAGCACCAGCACCAGCAGCAGGAGCACACCGAGACCGATGACCACGCCCTTGCCGGTGCGCTGCAGTTGCAGCGGCCGGGTCTCGATGCGCCTCGCCGGCGCAAATCCTGCACCGAAGGCATCGTCGAACAGGCGCAGCAGGTCGCCCTCGTCCAGGCCCAGCAGGCGCCCGTAGGACCTCACATAGCCGCGGGCGAAGTTGGGGCTGCGCAGTGCCTGGTAGTCGTCGCGCTCGAGGATGTCAACGTAATCCGGCATCAGATTCAGGCGGTCCGCCGCCTCGCGCTCGCTCATACCCTGTGCCACCCGGGCTTTTCTCAGCAGCACTCCCGGCGTGGAGAAGGCATCGATCTGGCGCAGCGCCTCGTCACTCACTTTGCACCGTCCGGAGGTAGGCCTCGTACTCAGCGGAATCCGGGTAGATATTGGTCAGCGCCAGCGCGTAGCTCGCCTCGGCGTCCTTGTCGCCCGACGCCCTGGCCAGCTGGATGCCCAGCCAAAGGCCGCGGGATGACTGCTGACGGGCCACCGTGCGATAGGTGCCGTAGTAATCGTGCGCCGCCTTAAGGTCTCCCGCGTCGAAGCGGATCTGGGCCACCTCCAGCAGTGCGATGCGATTGGTGCGGTCCATGGACAGGGCGCGCACGAAGGCCTCTTCCGCGCCCTGCGGATCGAACAGTTTCTGCCGGCACAGCCCGAGATTGACAAACGCCAGCGGGCGGGCGGAGTACAGCGTGTCCGTCACCACCACTTCGAGCTGGCTCTCGGCCTCGGCGTAACGCTCCTGGCGGAACAGGAACGCCGCGTAGTTATTGCGACAGCGGGAACAACCGCCGTCAAGGCGTACGGAACGCTTGAAGTGGTCCTCCGCCAGGTCGAACTCGCCGGTGCTCTGGTAGACCAGTGCAAAGGCCTCGTGCACCTCGGCGTTGTTCGGGTCGATCTCGTTGGCCAGCTCCAGGTTGCGCTTGGCGTAGTCCCAGTTGCCCTCCCCGATGTAGTTGCGCGCCAGTTGCACCCGCTGGTCGAGCGCCTTCTCCGGGGAGGCCTCCTCGGTAAACCCGCCCTCGGTGGTGGTGACACAGCCGGCCAGGGCCAGCGTCATGGCTAAGAGGACAGGCGCCAGGAGAGGCGCGGCGACGGCGCCAGGATTGCGAGATGCTTTCAACGTGCCTACCCCACTTCGATTGTCTGTATCCCCGCGGCCACCCTGTGACGCTCGCTGCGGCGGGTCCGGTCGACGACCTGGCCCACCAGCTGGCCACAGGCCGCGTCGATATCGTCCCCGCGGGTGGTTCTCACAGTGACAATATATCCCGCATCGACCAGCACTTGCCAGAACCGCGATACGGCGTTGCCCCCGGGGCGGCGGTAATCCGACTGGTCAAAGGGGTTGAAGGGGATCAGGTTGATCTTGCAGGGCAGGTCCCGCAGGAGGTCGGCGAGCTCCCGGGCGTGCTCCACCCGGTCGTTGACCCCCGCGATCAGGGTGTACTCGATCGTCACCACCCGGTTGCGGTCCGACTGCGCCGCCATATAGTTGCGGCAGCTCTCCAGGAGCATGGCGATGGGGTAGCGCCGGTTGATGGGGACCAGCTGGTCCCGCAGGGCGTCGTTGGGGGCGTGCAGGGAGACCGCGAGGGACACCTCGCTGACCTCCGCCAGCCGGTCCAGGGCGGGCACCACGCCGGAAGTGCTGAGCGTGACCCGGCGCTTGGACAGGCCGTAGGCCAGGTCCTCCAGCATGAGGTTCATCGCCGCCACCACGTTGTCGAAGTTGAGCAGCGGCTCGCCCATGCCCATCAT
>Ga0126341_1000035_pt1 | contig 27235 bp, 20 predicted proteins | sample OrbTmetagenome_FD_97057 | JGI IMG/M metagenome (GOLD analysis project Ga0126341, IMG submission 97057) | Coral microbial communities from Florida Keys, Florida, USA - Orbicella T D metagenome | ecosystem: Host-associated > Invertebrates > Cnidaria > Coral | place: Florida Keys, Florida, USA... | reverse complement strand
TATGCATTTACAGAAGAAGTAGTTCAATCCTCCGAATATGGGCTGGAGGCGGCCCCATTGTTTCCGTCGCTCGTTCAAGAAGGAAAGTCTGGCGGTTACGATGTGGAAATTCCCTTCACCGGGTGGCCTGTTTTTCTGCAGTTCAAGCTCTGCCACTACATGACACGATCAACCGCTTTTGAGTGTGATAGAGCTGGGTTCGTGCCACCATTCTATCGGATGCCACTTCGGCCCCGAAAACACTCAAGACAGCATGACCTGTTACTATCCCTTGAATCAGAGGGAAATACCGTCTTCTATGCGGCACCAATGTTCCATATGCCCGACGAGCTGAATGAAGCGTACCTTGGACAAAGAATCGTCGAACGATCTGCGCTGGTTCGTCCAAGTCAGATCGGAACCCTTCCTTCTGACGGAAGTCATTGTGTATCCTTTCAGAGCGAGACCAACTACCAGCTATTTAGTGAGCCCGTTCCACTTGAGGGCGTGTTCACAGGTCCCGAGGTTTTGGGGGAGGTTTTATTACAGGGCTTGATAGATCGACCTGTGTTTGATGGTTCTGGTGAGAGTGTCGCCCATCTCGCAAATACGATGGTTGAAATTTTATCTAAGCATTCTCCCGAGCATGGAGATAACGAGGCCATTGAAAGGATTAGGGCTGAGCGCTCGCCGAGGCATCAATTGGCATACATGACGAGGGCCTACTTTAGTTGCGATATTCTATTGATAAGAAAGCGGCCTCAGTGAGTCGTTGAGCATGAATCAGTATGTTCAGCGTCAGCACTATATGACTTTCCATCAGCTGCGCTCTCGATACCTGCTGTGAACTCATTTTTCTAGGTCTGCTGTGATGGCTTTCCTTACTTGTGACCGCTCTTTTAGCTCGTCTAAATACTTCGCCCACCCCTGCATCATCTCGGTTCGGCCTTCCAGATGGGAGGTTCTATTGTAGGCGCGGCCGTTGGCGTCGCGAACTGCATGGGCCAATTGATGTTCGATCCAATCCACCCGGTAACCAAGTACCTCGTCCAGGATCGTGCGAGCCATGGCACGAAACCCATGAGGCGTCATAGTGTCGTTATCGTACCCAATTGTTCGCAGGGCACTGCGTACCCCGTTTTCAGACAAGCATCGGCTCGCACCTCTTGCACTAGGAAATACGTACCTCCCGCGCCCGGTGAGGGACTGTAACTCCTCTAGCAGAGCCACCGCCTGGGTGCTCAGGGGCACAACATGTGGCTGGCCCATCTTCATCTTGTGACCTGGAATCTCCCATTGGGACGTCTCCCATTTGATTTCGCTCCATTCCATCGCCCGTAGTTCTCCAGGTCGCTGAAACAAGAGCGGCGACAACAATAAAGCTGTTTTCACTACAGGTGTCCCCTGGAACCCCTCCATAGCCACCAGAAGGCGGCCGACTTCGACGGGATCTGTAATGGCCGCATAGTGTTTCTTGCGGCGTGGCTTCAATGCGCCCTTGAGGTCCCCGCTGGGGTCGCGCTCAGCCCGCCCAGAAGCTACCGCGTAGCGAAACACTTGGCCCGCTGTTTGCTTCGCCCTGTGAGCAATGTCATTGGCTCCCCGACTCTCGATCCTTTGCAGGGCTGCCAGCAGCTCGGGGGCCGTTATGGCAGCGATGGGCCGATTCCCGAGCACGGGATATAGGTCCTTCTCCAGAATGCGCCCTGTACGCTCCCGATAACTCTGAGACTTCTCGGACATCACACGGCTGAACCACTCCCTTCCCACCGCTTCGAAGCTCTCTGCGGCGGCCAGGTGGCGGGTGAGCCTGTCGATCTTGCGTTGCTCACCCGGGTCTATGCCCCGCCGAAGGGCTTTTCGGGCCTCCTGGTGGGCGTCGCGGGCCTCCTTGAGTGAAACCTCCGGGTACACACCCAGGGCAAGCGTCTTCTCCTTGCCCGCGTAGCGGTACTTGTAGCGCCAGTAGCGCGCCCCTTTGGGGTTCACCAACAGGTACAGCCCACCCCCGTCAGCGAGCTTGTAGGGCTTCTCCTTAGGCTTGGCTTGCTTCACCTGAGTAGCCATCAGCGGCATGGCGTACCTCCGGTCGATTCTGGGGGTATCGACTCTAGGGGCATGGAAAGTACCCCTGTCAGTACCCCCGCAATTGGGGGTATGGTGTTGGACGCAGCCGGACACCAATGGACGCAGTATAGTTAAAAAATCGCGGTTTTACAGGGGTTTATGGACGTTACCGGATGTTGCTGGAGGGATAATTGGTCGGTGTGAGAGGATTTGAACCTCCGACCCCTTCCTCCCGAAGGAAGTGCGCTACCAGGCTGCGCTACACACCGAGATTTTGAGGCGCGCTACTATACCAAAAGCGCCCCGGGGAACCAACGCCCCTCAGTACACCCCCGCCCACCGGGCCAGCCACTGGCTGAGCAGGCTCAGGGCTACCACCACGGCGATGAGCCCGAGCATCAGGCGCATGGGCTTGAAGGGCTTGCGCTCCACGGAATTCACCCCGCGGGACACGAAATCGTCCACCTTTTCCTGGTCCTCGGGGTAGAGTCGGTTGTCGTAACTGCGGTCGCGCTGGTCTGGGTCTTCGTCGGTCATGGCACTATCAAGGGCCCCCGAAAACAAAGGGGGGGGGAGAACGGATTCGCCCATTCTCCCCCCGAGACGGCGGAATGTCACCCCGCGGGGGACATCCCGGATGACACGCCCTACCCCAGCTGGAACAGCTCCTCCGGCATATCCATCAGGTTGCCGGCACCGGCGAGCATGGTCTCCTTCAGGCCCCGCGTGCGCGGCAGCAGGCGTTCGAAGTAGAAGCGCGCGGTCATCAGCTTGGCCTCGTAGAAAGAGGCATCGCCGTCCGCGGCGGCGATCTTCTCGCGCGCGACCACAGCCATGCGCGCCCAGAAATACGCGAGGGTCACGTAGCCTCCGTACATGAGGTAGTCCACCGCGGCGGCGCCCGCCTCGTCGGCGTTCTCCATGGCGGCCTCGCCGATTTTCATCGACAGGTCCAGCCACTCGTCCTTCGCGGCCTTGAGCGGCGCGATAAACTCCGCCAGTTCGTCGTCGCTGTTCGCCTCGCAGAACTCGTCGATAACGGCGGAGAAGTTGAGCAGGAGCTTGCCGCCGCTGCCCAGCACCTTGCGACCCAGCAGGTCCAGGGCCTGGATGCCGGTGGTGCCCTCGTACAGGAGCGCGATGCGCGCGTCGCGCACGATCTGCTCCATGCCCCACTCGCGGATAAAGCCGTGGCCGCCGTAGACCTGCACGCCGAGGTTCGCGGACTCGTAGCCCACCTCGGTCACGAAGGCCTTGCCGATCGGCGTGAGCAGGGCCATCAGGTCCTCCGCGCGCTGCGCGTCTTCCTCGCTGCCGCGCTGTACGATGTCGCCCAGTTGCGCCAGGTAATAAAGGAAGGCGCGGGACCCTTCGGCGAAGGCCTTCTGGGTCAGCAACATGCGGCGCACGTCCGGGTGCACGATGATCGGGTCCGCGGGGCCATCCGGGTTTTTCGGCCCGGTCAGGGAGCGCATCGCCAGGCGCTCGCGGGCGTAGCTCAGCGCGCCCTGGAAGGACAGCTCGGTGTGCGCAAGACCCTGGATGGCGGTGCCGATACGCGCCGTGTTCATGAAGGTGAACATGGCGTTGAGGCCGCGGTTCGGTTCGGCGATGAGATAGCCGGTCGCGCCGTCGAAGTTGAGCACGCAGGTCGCGTTGCCGTGAATGCCCATTTTCTCCTCGATGGAGGCGCAGTGCACAGCGTTGCGTTCGCCCACGCTGCCGTCGTCGTTCACCAGGTACTTCGGCACGATGAACAGCGAGATGCCCGCGGTGCCCTCGGGGGCGTCGGGCAGGCGCGCCAGGACGATATGCACGATGTTGTCGGACATGTCGTGCTCGCCGGCGCTGATGAAGATCTTGGTGCCGGTGATGGCGTAGCTGCCGTCGGCGTTGGGCTCGGCCTTCGTGCGCAGCAGGCCGAGGTCGGAACCGCACTGTGACTCGGTGAGGCACATGGTGCCTGTCCACTCGCCGGAGACCAGCTTGGTCAGGTAGTGCTGTTTCTGCTGTGCGTCGCCGTGTTCCTCGAGCGTGTGCACGGCACCGTGGCTCAGGCCCGGGTACATCAGCCAGGACCAGTTCGCCGTGCCGGCGAGTTCGTTCATGACGATGCCCAGCATGTTGGGCATGCCCTGCCCGCCGTACTCCGCCGGTGCGCTCAGCGCGGGCCAGCCGTTCTCCACGTACTGGCGGTAGGCGTCGGCGTAGCCCTCGGGGGTCTTCACCCCGTCCTCGCTCCAGGTGCAGCCCTCCTCGTCGCCGGTCTGGTACAGGGGGGACAGGACCTCCTCCGCGAAGCGCCCGCCCTCCTCGACGATGGCGTTCATCAGGTCCTCGGTCGCCTCCTCACAGCCGGGAAGCGTCTGGTAGAGCTTTTCGGACTCCAGTACCTCGTTGATGACGAACTGGATATCCCTGATCGGTGCTTTGAACTGGGGCATGATGGCCTCCTGACACTGCAATCCGCCCGCCCGGGCCCTCCTGGGGAATCCTCTCGGCGGGGCTATGTTTTCAGTGCTCACATTGTCCAATAAACGGCGCGGAAGTCAAATGACATTTCGCGCCGTGTGACGGGCTTCCGCGGTCAACGAGGGCAGTATAGGCGCACCTCGCGGGGCCGCAAGAAGACGGCTTAACCCCTTATAAGCTCTTGAATATCAAGGAATTTTGACGCCTCGTCGGCATCCCAGGGGTCCAGTCGGGGAAGTTCGCCCAAAAGGGGCGCCGGCAGCCGCTCCCGCAGGGTGTCCAGGTTTTCGGCGTGGCAGGCCATGGGGGTGCCCGGCTGGTTGGCGACCCACCCCGCCAGGGGCAGGCCGTCCCGGGCGACGGCCTCGGCGGTGAGCACCGCGTGGTTGATGCAGCCCAGGCGCATCCCCACCACCAGGATCACGGGAATCGCCAGCTCCCGGGCGAGGTCGGCCAGGGTCTCCCGGTGGTTGAGGGGCACCCGCCAGCCGCCGGCCCCCTCGATCAGCACCAGGTCGGCGCCCGCCGCCATCACGCCCCGGCAGTGGCCGGCGAGTTCCCCCGCGCGCAGGCGGCGCTCCTCCCTGGCGGCGGCGATGTGCGGCGCAATCGCTTCCTGGAGAGCGACGGGGTTGACCTGCTGGTAGGGCAGTTCGGCGGTCATGCAGGCCGAGAGGGCGACGGCGTCCTCGTTACGCCCGTCATCGTCACACCCCGCAGCGACAGGTTTGATGGCGGCTGTGGACAGGCCCTTCCCCGCCGCGGCCCTGAGCAGCGCGCAGCTGACCGCGGTCTTGCCTACCTCTGTATCAGTACCTGTAACAAAGAAGGTCCTGGTCATGTTTTCTCCAGCGCGCCGAAGATGACCTCGTAGGTGGCGGGCAACTGCCCGTCCCTGCGCCAGCCCTCGTAGGCCGCGAGCATGCCCTGCAGGGCGCGGCGGCTGGTCAGCCCCCGGGGGCGGTCCCGGTTCATGTTGTGGGCGCCCAAGGTTTTCAGTTCGTCCAGCAGGTCGCGCACCCGGCGGTAGTGCATGTTGAACACCCGCGTGTCGAGGTCGAGGCGAAGACCCGGCACCGCGTCCGCCGCACTGGCCAGGTCGCCGACGGGCAGGAAGGCGTTGACGTGCTGGTGCGCGTCCACCGCCGCCCAGGCGGCGCGCAACTCGCGCAGCGTGTCGGGCCCCAGCGAGGTGAAGACGCACACGCCTCCCGGGCGCAGTACCCGGGCCAGTTCGGCGAACAGGTGGCCGGGCCGGTAGCACCACTGTATAGCCAGGCTGCTGAACACGAGGTCCACCGACGACGGCGCCAGCGGCAGGGACTCGGCGTCCGCCACCAGCCATTCGCCGCTGCCCGCACAGCGCCGGCGGGCGTAGTCCACCATGCCGCCGGCGAGGTCCAGGCCGATGTAGCGCGCCGCGGGGAAACGGCGCCCCAGCTCCGGCGCGAAGAAGCCCGTCCCGCAGCCGAGATCGAGCACAACGTCGGGCTGAGTACTTACCCTGTCGAGGCTGTCGAGTAAGTGAGTACCCACATCACGCTGTAATCCGGCGACGGAATCATAGCGGCCCGCGGCGCGGCTGAAGGACTCGGCCACGGCCGTCTTGGACACCTGTATCCGTGCCTGTGTCTGTGCGTGTGCACCCGCCCCGCGCAGTCCCGCAGCGGCCAGGAAGACACCCGCCTCCCGGGCGATGTCGTCGGGGCAGGCCAGGGGCGCAAGGTGACAGCCGCAGGGCAGGTGGACCACCTGGCCACCCGCCGGCAACAACGATTCGAGCGCGTCCGCCACCGCGGGGGGGACCAGGGCGTCGGCCCGCGCCTGCAGGTGCAACTGGGGTACGTCGAGGGAGGCGACCGCTGCGCGCAGGTCCAGGCCGGCGAGCCAGTCCAGTCCCGCGGCGAGGGAGGGGTCCAGCGCCGGGCGCGGCAGCGTCCGCACCAGCTTGCGCAGCCCGAGGGGCTCTCTCTCGCCGACCAGTTGCAGTGCGCCGAAACGCTGCAGCAGGGAGGACGGGTTGTCGTCGAGCGCGGCGCGGAAACCGCCCAGCACCTCGCGGTCGATCCCGGGCCAGCCGTCCCCCGCGACGAAGCGCGGGTTGCTGCACACGGTTACCACCGCCGCCACCCGCTGCGGCGCACGCCCGGCGAGGGCGAGGGCGAGCTGGCCGCCCAGGGAGAAGCCGAGGTACACCGCGCGCGCGGGCGCGCGGGCCAGCAGCGCGTCGAGCATCTCTTCGAATGTGCCTTCGTGTCTGCAATCGAGTGTGTCTTCGTATGCGTCCTCGCTGTCCGCCGGGGCGCCCGACCCGGATACCCCGCCAGCCCCCGGCGCGCAGCCGGGAATGTCCAGCAGTGTGACGTTTGCCCAGGGTCGCAGGGAGCGCAGCAGCGGTCGCCAGATGTCCCGCGTGCTGCCCCAGCCGTGAAGAAGCACCAGCTCCTGCTCGGGGGCGCCCGTCGCGGGCAGGTACTCGTAACCAGTAAGCACTTACCTATCCCGCCAGCAGCGCGCGACAGTATCCAGCAGGCGATCGACCTGGGATTCCTCGTGGGCCGCGCTGAGGGTGATGCGCAGCCGGGAGGTGCCCCTGGGCACCGTCGGCGGGCGGATGGCCCCGATCAACAGGCCGGCGTCGAGCAGATTTTCCGCCAGTTGCACGGCGCTGTCCGCCTCCCCCACCAGCAGCGGCTGGATGGGTCCCTCCGCCTGCAGCAGCGGTAACTCCAGCGCCTGGGCGCCGGCGCGGAACCGCGCGACGAGATTCGCCAGGTGGTCCCGCCGCCAGGACTCCTCCTCCAGCAGCGCCAGCGACTCCAGCGTGGCGGCGGCGACGGCGGGGGGCATGGCGGTGGTGTAGATGTAGTTGCGCGAACGCTGCACCAGCGACTCCACCAGCAGCGCGGAGCCGGCGACGAAGGCGCCGCCCGTGCCGAGGGCCTTGCCCAGCGTGGCCATCAGCACCGGCACCTCGCTCTCTCCAAGATCCTCCGAAAGTAAGCTCCCTGCACCGCCGGGGCCGCGCACGCCGAAGCCGTGGGCGTCGTCCACCATCAGCCAGGCATCCTGTTCCGCACAGAGCCGGGCCAGGTCCGCCAGGGGCGCGCTGTCGCCGTCCATGGAAAACACGCCGTCGACCACCACCAGTTTCGCGCCGTCGACGCGGGCGAGTTTTTCCCGCAGTGCCGCCGTGTCGTTGTGCGGGAAACGGGCAAAGCGCGCGCCGCTATAGAGCCCGCCGTCCAGGAGCGAGGCGTGGTTGAGCCGGTCCTCGAAGACGTGGTCGCCGCCCTGCAGCAAGGTGGTGAGGACGCCGGTATTGGCCATGTAGCCGCTGGAGAACAGCAGCGCGGCCTCGCGCCCGGTGAATTCCGCCAGGCGTTCCTCCAGTGCACGGTGCGGAGCGCTGTGGCCGCACACCAGGTGTGACGCACCGCTGCCGACACCGAACTCCACGGCCGCCGCGCGCAGGCGCTCCACGACGCGGGGGTGGTTCGCCAAGCCGAGGTAGTCGTTGCTGCAGAAGTTGAGATACTCGCGGCCGCCGATGCGCACCATCGGGCCCTGGGCCGAGTCCAGCGTCGGGCGGCTGCGCAACAACCCCTCCCGCCGGCGCTCCTCGAGGCCCGCGATCAGTCGCTCTGAAAACACCCCCACCCGGGATTCCTGCGGCGCGCGCTGCGGCCGGGCACCTACCGCGCAGCCGCGTCGTAAAAGCGGGGGTCGGGGTCCGCGGGTGCCGCGCTGACGGCTCGCGGCTCGGGTTCGATGCCGAGGCGCGCGAACAGCGCCATGTCCCGGTTGGCTTCCGGGTTCGGCGTGGTCAGCAGGCGCTCGCCGTAAAAGATCGAGTTCGCCCCCGCGAAGTAGGCCAGGGCGTGCATCTGCTCGTTCATCTCCTCGCGGCCCGCGGACAGGCGCACGTGGGATGCCGGCATGAGGATGCGTGCCACCGCGATGGTGCGGATGAACTCGAAGGGATCGAGGTCGGCCTCGTCCGCCAGCGGCGTGCCCTCGACGCGCACCAGCATGTTGATCGGCACGCTCTCCGGGTGTTCGGGCAGGTTGGCGAGCTGTTGCAACAGCCCGGCGCGGTCGGACTGGTCCTCCCCCATGCCGACGATGCCGCCGCTGCAGATTTTCATGCCCGCGTCGCGCACGTAGCCCAGTGTCTCCAGCCGGTCGCGGTACGTGCGCGTGGTGATGATATCGCCGTAGTACTCCGGCGAGGTGTCGAGATTGTGGTTGTAGTAGTCCAGCCCGGCGTCCGCCAGCTCCTGCGCCTGGTCGTCGGTGAGCATGCCCAGGGTCATGCAGCTCTCCAGGCCCAGTGACTTCACACCGCGCACCATCGCCAGCACCCGCGGCATGTCGCGGTCCTTGGGCGAACGCCAGGCGGCGCCCATGCAGAAGCGGGTGGCACCGGAGGCGGCGGCGGCGCGCGCCTGTTCCAGCACCGCCTCGACTTCCATCAGTTCCTCGGGCTGAAGGCCCGTCTCGAAGCGGGTGCTCTGGGGGCAGTAGGCGCAGTCCTCGGGACAGGCGCCGGTTTTGATGGAAAGGAGTGTGCTCACCTGCACCTGGTTCGGGTCAAAATGGGCCCGGTGAATCGAGTGGGCGCGGAACAGGAGGTCGTTGAAGGGCAGCGCGAACAGGGCCTGGATCTCCTCCCGGGTCCAGTCGTGGCGCAGCCCCGGCTCAAGAGCGCCTGCGGGGCCCGCGGAGGGTGAAGAGGGTGACGATGTCGAAGATGAGGTTGTCGAAGATGAGGTTGTCGAATAAGCAGCGTGCGACTCGGTCATGGCAAACCCGGCGGAAAGCGGTCAATGGGGGATGGGCTCTATGATAGCGGGGGCCCTTTTACTGTCAACCAGGACGGCCGTGAATGGTTAACAAGTGCCTGGAGCCCCTGCTGGAGGGCCTGTTTCCCTCCCGCTGCGTGCTCTGCGGCCTGCCCAGCCACCGCGCACTGCCGTTGTGCCGCGGCTGCGAGGGCGACCTGGTGCCCAACCGGCCGGCCTGTCCCCGCTGTGCGCTGCCCCAGGCGCGCCCGCTGCCTCCCGGCATCGCCTGCGGCGCCTGCCAGCGCCGGCCGCCACCCTTTGCCGCGGCCCTGGCGCCGTGGATCTACGAGGAACAGCTGGCCTTCATCATCGGGCGCTGGAAGTTCGGCGGGGAACGGCGGCTGGCGCCGCTGCTCGCCCATCTCTTCCTCGCCCGGGCGCGCGGGCAGCTGTATCCCCCGGACCTGCTGCTCCCCACCCCCCTGCACTGGGGGAGGCGGTTCCGCCGCGGCTTCAACCAGGCGGAGGACCTGTGCGCGGCCCTGGTGCGCGGGGGCCTGCCGGCAAAGCTGGCCGGCCGCTCACTCGCCCGTCGCAGCAGGGCGACGCCGGCGCAGTCCGCCCTGGACGCGTCCTCGCGGGAGCGCAACCTGCGCGATGCCTTTACTGCCATCCGGCGCTGTGACAACCTGCGCATCGCCATCGTCGACGACGTGCTGACCACGGGCGCCACCACCGGCGCGCTGGCCCGCGCGCTCCTGTCGGCGGGTGCGGCCCATGTCGAGGTGTGGTGCCTGGCACGCACACCGGCACCCGGAAGCTGAGAACATCACATGCGCGCCTCCTGCCAGATCCTGTCGCTCCTCACCGCCCTCGTCACCGCGGGTGGCGTGCAGGGGGAGACACTGCGTATCGCCGTGGCGGCCAACTTCAAGCCGGCACTGGAATCCATCAGCGCGCCCTTCGAGCGCGACACCGGCATTCGCGTGACACTGAGCAGCGCGTCCACCGGGGTGCTGGCCGCGCAAATCACCCACGGCGCACCCTTCGACCTGTTTTTCGCGGCGGACCGGGACACACCCATGTCCCTCGCGCGCGCAAGCGGCGACGCGTTCTGCTACGCCCTCGGGCGTCTCGCGCTGGCCGGGGGAACACCGCGGGACCTCGCCCGCCCGGGAATCACCATCGCCATCGCCAATCCCGTCACCGCGCCCTACGGCCGCGCGGCGATGCAGGTGCTGCAGGGCCGGGCGCCCGCCGCCGGCCAGACAATACTGCGCGGCAACAATGCGGCGCAGGCCTACCAGTTCTGGCACAGCGGCGGCGCGGACCTCGCCATCGTACCGCTGTCCATCGCGCCGGCGGGGTCGGCGCTGGTGCCCGCGGACTGGTACGCCGAGATCGCCCAGTACGCCGTGGTGCTGAAACGCGGCGACGCGGTGTCCCGCTACCTCAATTGGTTTGAAAGTGCTACGGTGCGCTCTCTCATCACCGACGCCGGCTACGCAACGTGTCCCTGAGCAGCGCCGAGCTTGATGCGATCGTCCTGACCGTCGCACTGGCCGCCACCACCACCGTCATCCTGGTGTTGCTGGGTACGCCACTCGCCTGGTGGCTGTCCCGGCGGCGCGGGAACTTCGCCGCACTGGTCGAGGCACTGGTGGCGCTGCCGCTGATCCTGCCGCCGACGGTGCTCGGCTTCTACCTGCTGCTCATGCTCGCGCCCGACACGGTCGTCGGCCGCTCCTGGGAAGCGCTCACAGGGTCGCGCCTCGCCTTCAGTTTCAGCGCGCTGGTGGTCGGTTCGGTCATCTACTCACTGCCCTTCGTGGTGCAGCCCCTGCAGTCCGCGTTCAGCCGCGTCTCCCCGGCGCTGCTGGAGGCGGGCGCCACACTCGGTGCCACCCCGGGCGACCAGTTCCGCTCCATCGTGCTGCCCCTGTGCCGGCGCAGCTTCGTCATCGCCGCGAGCCTGGGCTTCGCCCACACGGTGGGCGAGTTCGGCGTGGTACTGATGATCGGCGGCAACATCCCCGGTGAGACACAGGTGCTGTCCATCGCGCTGTACGATTACGTCGAGTCGCTGCGTTTCGACGAGGCGCATCGCATCGCGGCGGGCCTGGTCGTGTTCTCGCTGGCCCTGCTTTTTCTGCTGTACCGCGGTGAGGGCGAGCGCGGCTGGCGGGTGCGCGCATGACCGGACTGTCCCTGCAACTGCGCTGCAGCGGGGCCCAGGGCTTTCGCCTGGAAGTCGACTGTGCGCTGCCCGCACGCGGCGTCACCGCGGTGCACGGGGCCAGCGGCAGCGGCAAGACGACACTGCTGGATTGCATCGCGGGACTGCGCGGGGACGACGTGGAGGGGACCATCAGCCTGGACGGCGAGCAGTGGCTCGGACAGGGGCGCAGTCTGCCGACCTGGCAGCGCGCGGTCGGCTACGTGTTCAACGACGCGCGCCTCTTCCCCCACCTCAGCGTCGAGGGCAACCTGCGCTACGCGCTCGCGCGCCGTCGCAACCGGCAGGGGCCCCGGTACGAACAGGTCGTCGACTGGCTCGAACTGGATGCGCTGCTGGCGCGAGACCCCGCTTCCCTGTCCGCGGGGCAACAGCAGCGCGTGGCCATCGGTCGCGCGCTGCTCTCGGCGCCGCGCGTCCTGTTGCTGGACGAACCGCTGTCCAACCTCGACCCCGCGGCGAGCCTGCAGTGCCTGCACTGCCTGCAGCGCATGTCCGGAGAATTGGCCATCCCGGTGCTCTATGTCAGCCACGATATCGAGGAGGTCAGCCAGCTGGCGGACCACCTGCTGCTGCTGGAGGCGGGCCGCATCGTCGCCCAGGGATCCCTGCTGGAACTGTGCGCGCGCCTCGACAACCGCCTATCGCAGGAGGAGCAGGCCGCCGCCATACTGCACGCCACGGTGCGCGGCCACGACACAGAGTTCGGCCTCACGTCCCTCGATCTCGAAGGCGAGGAGCTGTGGGTGAGCCGGCTGCCGCAGGCGCCGGGTACGACACGGCGGGTGCGTGTTCCCGCGCGGGACGTGAGCCTGTGCCGCGAGCGCCCGGGCGACAGCAGCATCCTCAACATACTGCCCGTCACGATCCGCGAGATGGCGGACAGCGGCGGCACCCGCGTCATGCTGCGCCTGAAACTCGGTTCGCAGTTCCTGCTCGCGCGTATCACACGGCGCTCGGCGAGCACACTCGGGCTCGCGGTCGGCGACAGGGTATTCGCGCAGATCAAGAGCGCTGCCCTCCTCATGGACGGAGGGGGCGAGGCGTGAACGAGCACCCCTACGAACGACTCGACCCGGACCTCGTCATCGCCGCGGTAGAGTCGGCGGGCTATCTCTGCGACGCGCGCCTGCTCGCCCTCAACAGTTACGAGAACCGCGTCTACCAAGTGGGCATAGAGGACGGCGAGCCGCTCATCGCCAAATTCTACCGGCCCGAGCGCTGGAGCGATGCGCAGATCCTGGAGGAGCACGCCTTCAGCCTGGAACTCACCGGCGCGGACGTCTCCGTGGTCGCGCCTCTCGTGGCCGGGTCCGGCGACACGCTGCATTATTACGAGGACTTTCGCTTCGCCCTGTTCCCCCGGCGCGGCGGCTACCCCCCCGAGCTGGACAACATGGACAACCTGCTGGTGCTGGGCAGGACGCTGGGCCGCATTCACGCGGTCGGCGCCGCCGGCGCCTTCCAGTCGCGGCACGCGCTGTCGGTGGAGCGCATGCTCACAGAGAGCCGGAAATTCCTGCTCGACGGCTTCATCCCGCGGGACCTCGAGGAAGCGTACAGCACGCTGACCGCCGACCTGGAAACCGGCGTGCAGGCGGCGCTGGCCGACATGGCGCCCTCGGACATGCAGCGTGTCCACGGCGACTGTCACGTCGGCAACATCCTGTGGCGCGACGACACGCCGCATTTCGTCGATCTCGACGACTGCCTCACCGCACCCGCCATCCAGGACCTGTGGATGTTCCTCAGCGGCGAGCGCGGCGAGCGCCAGCTGCAGCTCTCGGAATTGATCGAGGGTTACTCGGAGTTCGCCGACTTCGACCCGCGGCAGCTGCGCTGGGTCGAGGCCCTGCGCACGCTGCGCCTGGTGAACTACGCGGCGTGGCTGGCGCGGCGCTGGAACGACCCCGCCTTCCCGCGCAGCTTCACCTGGTTCAACACCGGCCGTTACTGGGCGGACCATGTGCTCGAGCTGCGCGAACAGCTCGCGGCGCTGCAGGAGGAGCCGCTGCAGCTGTTGTGACTTTCCGTCTGTGCGGGGCGATGGCCTGATGTGGACATCTGGGTGACGGCCAGCGCATCCCGGAAACAGTTTTACTCCCTGGCGGCGACCCTCCGGGTTACCCTCGGTCGGTCGGGAGCCTTACAACGCTTCGCTGTCTCCCTCCACTCCCTCGGCGCCTGGCCTTATACGTCCGTAAAACTGTTTCCGGGATACGCTGTCCTCGCTGCGTGATCAGCCCCGACTGAGGGGAGCCCGGAGCGGTGCGGCGTTCCGAGGCGCCGCCAGGGAGTAAAACTGTTTCCGGGGTACGCTGGCCGATCAAGGATCTAGGAACGTCGCGACAACGGGTACACCACCGCCCACAACCAGCGCCAGAAGCTGTTGTGCTTCAGCACCTCGTAATCCACCGCGTCGAGAAACTCCTCCAGCCCCTCGGGGTCGGCGAAGTAATCCATACGCGTGTGAAACTCGCGCTCCGGGTCCAGCTCCTTGACGACCTTCGCCGGGTTGCCGGCGACGACGACATTGGCGGGCACGTCGCGGGTCACCACGGCGCGCGCGGCGACCACGCTGTTTTCCCCGATGGTGACACCTTTCAGTACCGTGGAGTGGTCGCCGAGCCAGACGTTGTCGCCGATGTGCACCGGTGCCGGGTCGCTGCGCACCATGCGATCGTAGATCGTGTGCCAGTCGCAGTCGGTGACGTAGGCACCGTTGGCGAGCATGACACCCTTGCCGAGCACGATCTCGTCGCTGGCGCTGAGTCGCGAACCGGGACTCATGAGGCAGCAGTCGCCCACGGTGATGCTCCCCTCGCCCGCTTCGCGTCCCCAGACGCCCAGCTCTACGCGCGCGCCCGGCTCGGCAATCGCGGTAAAGCAGCGGCCGATGCGGATGTTGTTCCCGGATATGTGCACGTACCACGGCTTCATAATGGTGTGGTAGGGACCCAGGCTCTCGCACTCGGCGGCGAGAAAATACTCCGCGTACCAGCGGCGGAAGTTGAGGTACTGCTTCTTGACCCAGTAGGGTCGGAGGTCGTCGCGCATGCGGCCGTCCTGTTGTCGTGGACGATGCCGGCACTGGCCCTGGGGCCCCACCGGCTGGATATGGTCAGTATGTGGCGCTATGATCGCAGCGGCAGTGACCAACATCAATCCGATGACCGATTCCCTTCCCCGCCCGGGTCACTCGCGCCCGGTGCACAGCAACCAGTCCACCGTCCACCCGGGACTGGCAAAACTGGTGCGGCGGCACCTCGACAGCCCGCACCGGGCGCCGGTTGCGGTCCATAACCAGCGGGCCTTCGACCAGCTCGGCGAGCGGCTGGGCAGCGCGCCGCTTGTGCTGGATGCCTTCTGCGGCACGGGCATGAGCACCGCGATACTGGCGGCGCGGCACCCGGACCACCTCGTGGTGGGCATCGACAAATCCGCCCGCCGTCTCGGCCGGCATCGGCGGGCCGACGCGGACAACTACCTGCTGCTGCGCGCCGATTGCGAGGCGATCTGGCAACTGCTCGTCGCGGCGGGACACCGTGCGGCATACCACTACCTGTTCTACCCCAACCCCTGGCCCAAGTCGACGCAGTTGAAGCGGCGCGTCCACGGGCACCCCGCCTTCCCCCTGTTGCTGGAACTTGGGGGGCGCCTGGAACTGCGCTCGAACTGGCAGGTCTATGTCGAGGAATTCGGCAGCGCCATGCACCTGGCGGGCCAGTCCGGGTACGTGTGCCTCGTGCCTGCGGGCGAGGAGCCCCTCAGCCTGCACGAGAAAAAGTACCGGGAAAGCGCACACGAACTGTGGTCCTATAGCGCTGCGATACCGCCGTGACGAAGCAGCCCGAATAGGCTACAGTTCGTCCTTCACAGCGAGGTACCCCCATGTCAGCGAACAGCGCAGACGATCCCATCTGGGAACAGATTCGCGATGACGCGGCGCGACACACGCGCGCGGAGCCTATCCTCGCCAGCTTCCTGCACGCCACCATCCTGAACCACACTAACCTGGAGGCGGCGCTGAGCTTTCACCTGGCGAGCCAGCTGGACAGCCCGACCGCGTCCTCGCTGCTGCTGCGCGAAGTCATGCAGGAGGCGATGGATGCGGATCCCTCCATCCGGACGGCGGTGCGCGCGGACCTGCAGGCGGTGAAAGATCGCGACTCCGCCTGCCACGAGCTGTACATCCCCTTCCTTTATTTCAAGGGCTTCCACGCACTGCAGACCCAGCGCGTGTCGCACTGGCTGTGGAACAAGGGCCGCGAGGCGCTGGCGCTGTTCTTCCAGAATCGCATGTCCGCCGAGTTCGGCGTGGATATCCACCCGGCCGCGCGCATGGGCCAAGGCATCATGCTCGATCACGCGACCGGGCTGGTCATCGGCGAGACCGCCGTGGTGGGTAACAACGTCTCCATCCTGCAGTCGGTCACGCTCGGCGGTACCGGGAAGGACGAGGGCGACCGCCACCCGAAGATCGGCGACGGCGTACTGATCAGCGCCGGTGCGAAAATACTCGGCAATATCCTTGTCGGCGAGGGCGCCAAGGTGGGTGCGGGCTCGGTAGTGCTTGAGTCGGTGCCACCGCACACCACGGTTGCCGGTGTGCCCGCGAAGATCGTCGGCAGGCCCGCATCGGACCAGCCCGCTCTCGACATGGACCACGGCTTCTGCTGCCCGGAAGAGGCGGAGGAAGCGGCAAAGCGGGAGACCGGTTAACCCGGCCACTGTCAGTCGTGGTACTGCGGCGACAGTTCCTGCACCGCGTCGACAAACGCAGTGACGTGATCCGGATCGACCCCCGGCGTGATGCCGTGGCCGAGGTTGAACACGTGGCCTGCGCCCGCGCCGTATCCCTCCAGAATCGCCGCCACCTCCTCGCGGATGCGGGCGGGGGATGCGTAAAGCATGGACGGGTCCATGTTGCCCTGCAGCGCCACGCGATCGCCGACCCGGCGCCGTGCACCGCCGATCTCGCAGGTCCAGTCGATACCGAGCGCATGCGCGCCGCTGTCCGCCATCGCCTCCAGCCACTGCCCGCCGCCCTTGGTGAAGAGGATGACAGGCACCTCGCGGTCGTCCGCTTCCCGCGGCAGCCGCTCGACGACACGACGCATGTAGTCGAGTGAGAATTCGCGATAACCCGCGGCGCTCAGGGCGCCGCCCCAGGTATCGAAAATCTGCAGCGCCTGGGCGCCCGCGCGCACCTGGGCGGACAGGTAGTCCGCCACCGCGTCAGCGAGCAGGCCCAGCAGGTCGTGCATGAGCTGCGGCTTGTCGTAGGCCATCGCCTTGACCCGCGCGAAGTCCTTCGATGAGCCGCCCTCGACCATGTAAGTCGCCAGGGTCCACGGGCTGCCGGAGAAGCCGATCAGCGGCACGCTCCCGCCCAGCTCACGCCGGATGGCAGCGACAGCGTTCATGACGTAGCCGAGATCGTCCTCGGCAGTAATGGAATTCAGCGCCGCGAGATCCGCGTCCGAACGCACCGTCTTCTGAAAGCGCGGCCCCTCGCCCTCCTCGAAATAAAGGCCGAGACCGAGCGCGTCCGGGATGGTGAGAATGTCGGAGAACAGGATAGCGGCGTCCATGGGGTAGCGCCGCAGGGGCTGCAGCGTCACCTCGCAGGCCAGCTCGGTATTCTTGCACAGGTCCAGGAACGACCCCGCCTGTGCGCGGGTCTCGCGGTACTCGGGAAGGTAGCGGCCCGCCTGCCGCATCATCCAGACCGGGGTGCGATCCACCGGCTGGCGCAGCAGCGCCCTGAGGAAGCGGTCGTTGGCGAGTTCGGTCATGCGGCGGTGTCAGACGCCGAGAAAATCGAGGATGCCCTCGGCGGCCTGGCGGCCCTCCCAGATCGCGGTGACCACGAGGTCGGAACCGCGCACCATGTCGCCGCCGGCGAACACCTTGGGATTGCTGGTCTGGAACGGGAATGCCTGCATTTCCTCGGCGATCACACCGTCCCAGTCGTTGGTCTTCACGTCGATGTCCGCCAGCCATTGGGGGGGATCGGGCTGGAAGCCGAAGGCGATGATCACGGCGTCGGCCTCGAGCACTTCCTCGCTGCCGGGAATGGGGCGCGGGCGACGGCGGCCGCCCTCGTCCGGCTCGCCCAGCTCGGTGCGCACCATCTTCACACCGCAGGCCTGGCCGAAGTATTCCACGACTTCCACCGGCTGGATGTTGTAGAGAAACTCCACGCCCTCTTCCGTGGCGTTGGTGACCTCGCGACGTGATCCGGGCATGTTCTCGGCGTCGCGACGGTATGCGCAGATGACGTGTTCCGCCTGCTGGCGCACCGCGGTGCGCACGCAGTCCATGGCGGTGTCGCCGCCGCCGAGCACGACGACCCGCTTGCCCGCGAGGTTGACGTAGTCCTCCTCGTCCTGGGGCCAGCCCTGGTTGTGGTTCACGTTGCCGATCAGGTAGGGCAGCGCCTCGTAGACGCCCGGCAGGTCTTCCCCGGGGAAGTTCCCCTTCATGTACGTATACGTGCCCATCCCGAGGAACACCGCGTCGTACTCGGTCATCAGCTCGTCGATGGTGACGTCCGTGCCCACGTTGGTATTGAGGCGGAACTCGATACCCATCTCCTCGAAAATTTCACGGCGCCGGAACATGACTTCCTTTTCCAGCTTGAACTCGGGGATACCGAAAGTCAGCAGCCCGCCAATTTCCGGGTAGCGGTCGAACACGACCGGCGCGACGCCGTTGCGCGCCAGGATATCCGCGCAACCCAGTCCGGCGGGGCCCGCGCCGATAATAGCGACCTTCTTGCCGGTGGGCACGACGTCGGACAGGTCGGGGCGCCAGCCCATGGCGAGGGCGGTGTCGGTGATGTATTTTTCGGACGCGCCGATGGTGACGGCCCCGAAACCGTCATTCAATGTGCAGGCGCCCTCGCAGAGGCGATCCTGCGGGCACACGCGGCCGCAGACCTCGGGCAGCGTATTGGTCTGGTGGGACAGCTCCGCGGCCTCGAACAGGTTGCCCTCCGATACCAGCTTCAGCCAGTCGGGAATGAAGTTGTGCACGGGGCACTTCCACTCACAGTAGGGATTGCCGCAGGCGATACAGCGGTGCGACTGTTCCGCTACCTGCTCCTCGGTATATGGCTCGTAGATCTCGACATACTCCTGCTTGCGCGCGTGCAGGCTCTTCTTGTCGGGGTCGCCGCGACCGACATCGATGAACTGGAAGTTGTTGTTGAGGCGCTTTGTCATAAGACCGTCATTATACCGCTAGTCCGTGTTGCGCAGGCGCGACAGCAGCCTGTCGAGGTCCGCGGCCTTCGGCTTTACCAGCCAGAACTTGCCGACGTAGTCCTCGAACCGGTCCAGCAGCAGCTGGCCCCACGCCGAGCCCGTCTCCCTTACGAACTCCTCTATATTACCCCGTAAGTGGTTCCTGTAGGGTTCCATGTACTCCGGGTTGACCCGGTGTATCTCCACCAGCTCGCTGTTGTACTCGTCGATGAAGCTGCGGTCCTCGTCCAGCACGTAGGCGAAGCCGCCGGTCATACCCGCGCCGAAGTTGACCCCGGTGGGGCCGAGCACGGTGACGTTGCCGCCGGTCATGTACTCGCAGCAGTGGTCCCCGGCACCCTCCACCACCGCGTGACAGCCGCTGTTGCGCACGGCAAAGCGCTCTCCCGCCACGCCGGCGGCAAACAGGCGCCCGCCGGTCGCGCCGTACAGGCAGGTGTTGCCGATGATCGGTGTCCGGTTGGACTCGTACGTGGAGTCCTGTGGGGGATACAGCACGAGTTTGCCGCCGGCCATGCCCTTGCCGACATAGTCGTTGGAGTCCCCCTCCAGGAACATGTGCAGGCCGCCCGCGTTCCAGACGCCGAAACTCTGCCCGGCCGTGCCCTTCAGGCGCAGGATGACGGGATTGGATTCCATCCCGGCATTGCCGTAGCGCCGCGCGATCTCACCGGATAAACGCGCCCCGATGGAACGGTCGCAATTGGTGACCTCGAACTCGAACTCGCCGCCGGACTTCGACTCGATGGCCGGCAGGCACGCGGCAACCATCTGCTCCGCCTTCTCGCCCCGGTCGAAGGGGTCATTGGAGGTCACCTGGCAGAACTCCGGCTGGCCGTTGAACTCGGCGTCCTTGTAGAGGATGGGGCTGAGGTCGAGGCCCGCCTGCTTCTCGGTGGTGCCGGCGAGGTCCTCCAGCAGGTCCGTACGGCCGATCAGCTCCTCCAGCGAGCGCACACCCAGCCGCGCCAGCCACTCGCGCACTTCCATCGCGATGAACGTGAAGAAGTTCACCACCATTTCCACCGTGCCGTTGAAGTGGTCGTCGCGCAGTTCCTGGTTCTGCGTCGCCACACCCGTGGCACAGTTGTTCAGGTGGCAGATGCGCAGGTACTTGCAGCCCAGCGCCACCATGGGCGCGGTGCCGAAGCCGAAGCTCTCGGCGCCCAGGATGGCCGCCTTGATAACATCCAGGCCGGTTTTCATGCCACCGTCCGCCTGCAGGCGGATCCAGCCGCGCAGGCCGTTGCCACGCAGCGTCTGCTGCACCTCCGCCAGGCCCAGTTCGAACGGCGAACCGGCGTAGCGGATAGAGGTGAGCGGGCTGGCCGCGGTGCCGCCGTCGTAGCCCGAAATGGTGATGAGGTCGGCGTAGGCCTTGGCAACGCCCGCGGCAATCGTGCCGACCCCGGGCTCCGAGACCAGCTTCACCGACACCAGCGCCTGCGGGTTGACCTGCTTCAGGTCAAAAATAAGCTGCGCCAGGTCCTCGATCGAGTAGATGTCGTGGTGCGGCGGTGGCGAGATCAGTGTCACGCCGGGCACCGAGTAGCGCAGGCGCGCGATCAGGTCGTTCACCTTGCCGCCGGGCAGCTGTCCGCCTTCACCCGGCTTGGCGCCCTGCGCGATCTTGATCTGCAGCACCTCGGCGTTGACGAGGTAGTGCGGGGTCACCCCGAAGCGGCCCGAGGCGATCTGCTTGATCTTCGACACGCGCTCCGTGCCGAAGCGCTCCGGGTCCTCACCGCCTTCGCCGGAGTTGGAGCGCGCACCCATGCGATTCATCGCCGCCGCCAGCGCCTGGTGCGCCTCGGGGCTCAGCGCACCGAGGGACATGCCGGCCGAATCGAAGCGCGGCAGGATGGACTCGACCGGCTCCACGTCGTCAAGGGACAGCGGCTGCGCCGCTTCGACCGGTTGCAACAGGTCGCGCAGCGTGGCGACGGGCCGCTCGTTGACCAGCGCAGCGTAGCGTTTGTAGTCGGCGTAATCGCCGCCGGAGACCGCCTGTTGCAGGCTCATGACGACGTCGGGGTTGAACGTGTGGTACTCCTGGCCGTGCACATATTTCAGCAGGCCGCCCTGTTCGATGTTGTGACGGCGCGACCACGCGCGTTTGCCCACGGTTTCCAGCTCGCGCTGCAGGTCGTCGAAACCGGCACCCTCGATACGCGACGCCACGCCGCAGAACGCCAGGTCAACCACTTCGCGTGACAGACCCACCGCCTCGAACAGCTGTGCGCCACGGTAGGAGCTGACGGCCGAGATGCCCATCTTGGACATGATCTTGAGCAGCCCCTTGTTGATGCCCTTGCGGTAGTTCTTGTAACTGGCACTGGGTTCACCCAGCACCTCACCGGTGCGGATCAGGTCCCCGAGCACGCTGTAGGCCAGGTAGGGATAGATAGCCGTTGCGCCAAACCCGAGGAGACAGGCGATCTGGTGCGGGTCGCGCGCGCTGGCGGACTCCACCACGAGATTGGCGTCGATGCGCAGGCCCACCCTGATGAGGTGGTGGTGCACCGCGCCGGTGGCAAGGAGGCTGTGCACGGGCAGCGAATCCGGCCCGATAGCACGGTCCGAAAGCACAAGAATCGTAACCCCGTCGCGCACCGCTTCCTCTGCGGCGCGCGCTACAGCGTGCACGGCCTCCCGCAGGCTGCACTCGGCGGGCCGGTAGGTACAGTCGATGCGCTGCACCTTGAACCCGGGGCGGTCCAGCTGCAGCAGCGTGTTGAACTTGCTCTGGGACAGTACCGGCGAGGTGAGGATGACGCGCTCGGCGTGCTCCGGCTCCTCCGCAAAGACATTTTTCTCGCCGCCGAGGTCCGTCTCCAGCGACATCACGATCGTCTCCCGCAGGGGATCGATCGGCGGGTTGGTCACCTGCGCGAATTTCTGGCGGAAGTAATCGTAAAGTGAGCGCTCGCGGCGGGACAGCACCGCCATCGGCGTGTCGTCGCCCATGGAACCGACCGCCTCGTTGCCCGACTCGGCCAGCGGGCGCAGCACCTGGTCGCGCTCCTCGAAACTGACCTGGAACATCTTCATGTAGGTCTCGAGGTGCTCCGGTTCTATCCGCGGCGCCAGTTCGCCGCCGAAGGTGCCCTCGATACGCTGGGCGCGCTCGCGCAGCCACTGCTTGTAGGGGTGCCGCGACTTCAGTCGCTCGTCGATATCGCCAGTGTGCAGCAGCTCGCCGGTCTCCGTGTCGACCATGAGGACCTGCCCGGGACCCACGCGGCCCTTGGCGACAACGTCAGCGTTGCGGTAGCTGTAGGTACCGATTTCGGAGGCGAGGGTGATAAAGCCGTCCCTGGTCTGCACCCAGCGCGCCGGGCGCAGGCCGTTGCGGTCCAGCAGGCAGGCGGCGTAGCGGCCGTCGGTCAGGACGATGCCCGCCGGGCCGTCCCACGGCTCCATGTGCATGGAGTGGTACTCGTAGAAGGCCCGCAGGTCCGGGTCCATGAACTCGATGTTCTGCCACGCGGGGGGAATCAGCATGCGCAGCGCGCGCGCCATGTCCATACCGCCTGTGAGCAGCACGTCCAGCATATTGTCCAGGCTGGAGGAATCCGAACCGGTGCGGTTCACCAGGGGGGCGATATCGCGAATGTTCGGCAGGCGATCCGACTCGAAGCGCGCGGTGCGCGCATCCGCCCAGTTGCGATTGCCCTCGATAGTGTTGATCTCACCGTTGTGGGCAAGCAGGCGGAAGGGCTGCGCCAGGGGCCAGCGTGGCATGGTGTTGGTGGAGAAACGCTGGTGGAAGACACAGATTGCCGTCTCGAGGCGCTCGTCGTCGAGGTCGCGATAGAAGCGCGGCAGGTCCACCGGCATGACCAGGCCCTTGTAGGAGATCACGCGCCCGGACAGGCTGCATATATAGAAGTCCTCGTCCCCCTCGTTGGCCATTTCCGCCTTGCGCCGGGCGACGAACAGCCGGGTGCTCACCTCGTCCCGGGAGAGACCCGGGCCGTCCACGAACACCTGCTCGATGCGCGGCAAGCTGGCCAGGGCGATCTGGCCGCAGACGCTGCTGTCGGTGGGCACGACGCGCCAACCGACCACATCCAGGCCCTGGTCAGTAAGTGCTCGCTCCGTCGCTGTGCGAGCATCCGCGGCCTTTTCTTCGTCAGCACTGAAAAATACCTGGCCGACACCGAAGGCCTCCGCCAGTTCCACACCGAAATGTTCACGGACCAGGGTGCGCATGAACTGCTCGGGCATCTGCAGGAGCAGCCCGCAACCGTCGCCGGTTTTGCCGTCCGCCGCGATACCCCCACGATGGGTCATGCAGGTCAGGGATTCGATGGCGGTGAGCAGAAGGCGGTGGCTCGCCTCGCCCGATGTGTGCGCGATCAAGCCGAAACCGCAGTTGTCGCGGACATCATCAGGGCTGTACAGGCCTGCGCTCATACCAGGTCAAAATTCCTTTGAGAAACAGTGTATTACGGCGATGCGCCCGGCGCCTCGAGGACCCGCGGGCAAAAAAGGGTGCTTATTTTACACAGATGCCAGAGGGCGGACAAACGGGGTCGGGGAGGTGTTTCAACCGCCTTCGAACAGTGTCCGCAACTCCTCGCCGGACGCGTCGTCGACGATGATCGCGCTGCCCAGGGGACGCACCAGCACAAGTCGAAGGCGACCGTCGAGCACCTTCTTGTCGCGTCCCATGAGGTCGATAAAGTCGTCCGCGGTCATCGCCTCGGGCGGCCGGTCGGGCAGGTGCATGCCGCGCAGCAGGTCGCGGAAATCGTCGACCTCGCCGCCGGGTATCCAGCCGCGCCGCGCGGACAGCTGCAGCGCCAGCGCCATACCGGCGGCAACCGCCTCGCCGTGCAGCCAGTCGCCGTAGCCCTGCGCCGTCTCGATGGCGTGCCCGAAGGTGTGTCCCAGGTTGAGAATCGCGCGGATCCCACCCTCGCGCTCATCCGCGGCCACCACCTTCGCCTTGGTCGCGCAGCTGCGCTCAATCGCCTCCGCCAGCGCCGCCTCCTCGCGGGCCAGCAGGTTCGGCATGTGTTCCTGCAGCCAGCGGTAGAAGCCCTCGTCGGCGATAAGGCCGTACTTCACCACCTCCGCGAGACCCGCGGCGAGTTCCCGCGGCGGCAGTGTCTGCAGCGTATCGATATCCGCCAGCACCGCGCGCGGTTGGTGAAAGGCGCCGATCATGTTCTTGCCCAGGGGATGGTTCACCGCGGTCTTGCCCCCCACCGAGGAGTCCACCTGGGCGAGCAGGGTCGTGGGCACCTGTATGAAGTCCACGCCACGCTGGTAGGCCGCGGCGGCGAAACCGGTGATGTCGCCCACCACGCCGCCGCCGACGGCGATGAAGGTCGTGGTGCGGTTGTGCCGGTCCGCCATCACGCGGTCAAAAATACCCGACAGCGTGTCGAGGGTCTTGTGCTGCTCGCCGTCGGGCAGCACGACCTCGGTCACCAGCCGGTCGCCGAGCTGGGCGCGCACGCGCTCCACGTACAGCGGCGCCACGGTCTCGTTGCTGACAATGACCACCTGGGAGCCGCGGATGTGCGGCTCCAGCAGCGCGGGGTCGGACAGCAGATCGCGCCCGATGTAGACCGGGTAGCTGCGCTCGCCGAGATCGACGTGCAGTGTGTGCATCACAAGGGACACGGCATATTCCTCCGTCCGGGTGCACATTCTACTCAACACGAAGCTCCCGGGCGAACGGTCCGGGGTCAAGCTATCGGTCCAAGCACTGAGAGTCGGCGGCCGCGTCGATTTATGCCGCGGAAACACCGGGACGCCGGCCGCTTAAAAAGCGTACATCCATGTACAGGCTCGACTGGCGACGCCCTGTCGCCAGACGGTTCCCGCGGCATAAATCCACACGTCCCCCTCTGTCCGCGCGAATCCCCGGGATAAGCTAGGGAGCCAGTTCCTTCACCAGCCGCTGCGCCACCGTGCGCGGACTGCACTGGTCCGTCTCGATGATATGGTCCGCGATCTCGCGGTAGAGAGGGTCGCGCACCGCCATAAGGTCGCGCAGCACCTCCTCGGGCTCGCCCGTCTGCAACAGCGGACGGCGGCGGTCCCGGCGGGTGCGGCGCACCTGCTCGTCGACCGTGGCGTAGAGGTAGACCACGAAGCCCCTGCCGGCAAGGGCGCTGCGGTTCTGGGGGCGCAGCACCACGCCGCCTCCCGTGGCGAGGACGAGGTCGTCCCAGCGGGTCATCTCCTCCACGACCTGCTGCTCGCGGTCGCGGAAGCCCTCCTCGCCTTCCACGTCGAAGATCCAGGGGATATCGGCGCCGGTGCGCGCCTCGATTTCGGTATCCGTATCGGCGAAATCCAGCTTGAGGTGCTGTGCGAGGTACTTGCCAATGGTGGTCTTGCCGGCCCCCATGGGGCCGACAAGAAAGACTTTGTGCAGCGAGGGCATGCCGCTAGTCGAGTAGCGTCTCTGCCAGGATGCGCGGGGTGATGAAGATCAGGGTTTCGGTCTTCTCGAGACGGCTGGTCTCGTTGCGGAAGAACGCGCCGATGTAGGGAATGTCTCCGAAGAACGGCACCTTGTTGATCGAGTTGATATCTTCCGTCTGGAAGATGCCGCCGAGCACCACGGTCTCGCCGTTGCCCACCAGCACCTGGGTGTTGATCTCGGTGGTGTCGATGGTCGGGATCTGCGCACCGAACTCACCCTGCACGAACTCGCCCACGGAGTCCTGGTTGATCTGCAGGGACAGTATCACGCGGTCGTCGGGCGTGATGTTCGGCGTAACGTTCAGCTCCAGCACCGCCTCCTTGAAGGACACCGAGGTGGCGCCACTGGCGGACGACTCCTGGTAGGGAATCTCCGTACCGGACTTGATGTAGGCTGTCTGCTTGTCACCCGTGATCACCTTCGGCTGCGAGACCACCTCGCCGCGGCCCTCGGCCTCCAGGGCCGACAGTTCGGCGGAGAGGAACAGGTCGTTGTTGGTGAAGCCCACCGCGAAGCCGCTGGTGGAGGCCACACCCAGGTCTACCAGCAGCGCGCCGGGATAGGTCAGCTCGATGGGCTGGCCGTTCACGACGTCGGTGTTGATGCCGACCACGTTCTCGGTGTCACCCGATACCGAAGTGATGGAGTCGTTGCCCACGTCCAGGTAGGCACCGCCCCACTCGATACCCAGGCTGTGCGCCGCGTCCGATTGGGCGATCACGATCCGCGCCTCGATCATCACCTGTCGCACAGGGATGTCGATCAGCTCGATCAGGTCGCGGATGGACGCCAGCTTGGTGGCGGTGTCCGTGATGATCAGGGAGTTGCTGCGCTTGTCCACCACGACTGAACCGCGGTCGGAGATCAGGCTGCCGCCCTCCTCGGAACCGGCTTCGAACAGCTTCACCACTTCGGAAGCGGTGGCGTAGCGGATGCGGACGAACTCGGACTGCAGCGGCGCCAGTTCGGCGATCTGCTTGTTGGCCTCGATTTGCTGGCGCTCACGCTCGGCGATCTCCGCGGCGGGCGCAACCATCAGCACGTTGCCCACCTGGCGCTTGTCCAGGCCCTTGGTCTTCAGCACCAGCTCCAGTGCCTGGTCCCAGGGCACGTTCTGCAGGCGCAGGGTGATGCGCCCGGACACCGTGTCGCTGGCCACCAGGTTGAGCTCGGTGAAGTCCGCGATAAGCTGCAGCACGGCGCGCACCTCGATGTCCTGGAAGTTCAGGGAGATGCGGTCACCGACGTAGGTGAACTCGTTGGCGCGGCGCTCGGCCTCCTTCTTGGAGAGAGGCTTGACGCTCAGTACGTACTCGTTGTCCGTCTGGTAGGCGAGGTAATCGAAATCGCCTGTCGTCTTCATGAGCAGGGTGGCACCGCGCTCGGTGGTGTTGACGTCCACGCTGTTCACCGGCGTGGCGAAGTCCGTGACGTCGTAGCGACGCAGCAGGCGCTCGGGCACCGTGGTGTCCAGGAACTCGACCTTCACATCGCCGGCCTCACTGAAGACGTTGACGTCCACGGAGGGGTCGGTGAGTTGCAGGGTCAGGCGGCCCTCGCCTTCACCGGTGCGCTGGAACTGCAGGTCCACGATCTCGGAGACAACATCGGCCACTTCCACGACGGCAGTATCGACACGGTGGGGATCCGCGGTCTGCTTGACGTAGTCTGTGCCCTCCTGGCCGACGACCAGGTACATGCTGTTACCTTCGATCCGGGTTTCGAAGGGCACCAGCTTCACGAGGTTGACCACGAGCCGGGTGCGGTCACCGGACTCGAGCACAACGGCCTTCGTGGCGTTGCCGTAGGGCAGCGTGAAGCGCTTCTGCTCCAGGCCGCTCTTGGCGCCCATAAAATCGATAGCGATGCGCGCGGGCTTCTCGATCGAGTAGCTCTTCATCTCCGGAGGAGCCTCGTCGAAATCGACCCTGACCTCGAATTTGCTGCCCGGTCGGGAGCTGAACTCAATGTCCTG
>Ga0126341_1000034_pt1 | contig 27754 bp, 26 predicted proteins | sample OrbTmetagenome_FD_97057 | JGI IMG/M metagenome (GOLD analysis project Ga0126341, IMG submission 97057) | Coral microbial communities from Florida Keys, Florida, USA - Orbicella T D metagenome | ecosystem: Host-associated > Invertebrates > Cnidaria > Coral | place: Florida Keys, Florida, USA... | reverse complement strand
TCACCGGAAAACCCGACTCGCCCCCCGCGATTCACCCCAAAATCACCCGCGATTCAGCCTGTCCGGCGATTCCGGGCCGGGTTTCGAAGGTGGTTCCCTGGTGATCCTCCGGACTGGAGAGGCCCTCAGCGGCACTTGTGACGAACATTTTCTCGAGATTCGCGCCACCAAAGGCCGGACAGGTGGTCTGACGGCCGGAAATCGCGATCGCCCGGTTGAATCTGCCGTCGGAATCGTAGCACGCCACCCGGCCCGCGCCCCATTGCGCATTCCAGAGGCCGCCGGCGCTGTCGACAACCGACCCGTCGGGGTTGAGCCCTTCATCGCGCAGGTCGACAAAGACTTCGGGCTTGCCCGCAGGCCATCCCTCGCGGTCGAGCGCCTGTACCATGATCTGGCGGGTCGGGGTGTCGGCATAATAGGCATGACGCCCGTCGGGGGCGAAACAGATCGAATTGGAAATGCTGATTTCGGGAAAGAGCACCTCGAGCGCGCCCCGGTAGTAGCGATAGATCGCCCCTGCCCCGGGTTCGGCCTCAATCCCCATGGTGCCGATCCAGAAACCGCCGGCCGGGTCGGCGCGTCCGTCGTTCGACCGGGTCAACCCGTTGTCGGCCTCGAGCGGCAGGATCACCTCATGATCGCCGCTGGGGATGTCGAAGCGCAGCAGCGCGCTCTGCGAGGCGATCATCAGGGTGTCGCGGTCGATCCAGCCGGCAGCCGAGACATATTCATCGAACTCCCAGGCCAGGGCGGTGTCGCCATCGCGGCTCATCAGCCGCTTGCCGAGGATATCGAACCAGAAGAGCTGCTGCCGCTCGGGGTGCCAGAGCGGCCCCTCTCCAAGCTGGCAGGCGCGGGCGTCATATATGTCTGTGGTCATGTCAGGGTCTTTCTTGCTGGCAGAGACAAGACGCGCAGGTCCATCACACTGCGCGCCGCCTGGAGGCCTGTCGGGTCTGGCGATTTGATCCCATCCGCCATGCCCATGCGTCAAGCAAAGATCGGGGCCGGCGGCACGGCCCGCCCCGATCATAAAAAAGGGGCGCCCGATGAGCGCCCCCTTCCGTTATTCTGCGGCCACCGCCTCTTGCCGCTGGCTGCCAAGCCCCGCGACCGTCACCTCCATGACGTCGCCGGGCCGCAGGAAGCGTTGCGGCGACATCCCCATGCCGACGCCGGCCGGGGTGCCGGTGGCAATGATGTCGCCGGGCTGAAGCTTCATGAACTGGCTCATGTAAGACACGATCTCGCGCACCGAAAAGATCATGTCGGAGGTGTTCGAGGATTGCACCGTCTCGCCATTGAGCGCCAGGCTCACATCCAGCGCCTGCGGATCGGGCACGTCGTCGGCGGTCACCAGCCAGGGGCCGATCGGGGCAAAGCTCGGTGCCGACTTGCCCTTGATCCACTGACCCAGCCGTTCGATCTGATAGGCCCGCTCGGACACGTCATTGACGGTACAATAGCCCGCGACATGCTCCAGCGCCGTTTCCTCCGAGACATAATGCGCCTCGCGGCCGATCACGACGCCCAGTTCGACCTCCCAATCGGTCTTTTCCGAGCCGCGCGGGATGATCACCGGGTCGAAGGGACCGGACAGGGCCGAGGTCGCCTTGGAAAACAGAACCGGTTCGCTGGGCGCGTCGAGACCGGATTCCTTGGCGTGCAGCGCATAGTTCAGCCCGACGCAAAAGAAGTTCGGCACCGACGACAGGCAGGCGCCGACCCGCCCCGGCGCGGCGACCAGCGGCAGCTGCGCCGGGTCGATCCCGCGCAGCTCGTCCAGGGTGGCCAGCGCCGCGCCCGACAGATCGGGCAGATGCGCGCTCAGATCGCGGACATTGCCCTCGGCGTCGAGCATGCCGGTCTTTTCGGCGCCGATCTCGCCGTATCGCAGGAGTTTCATCTCACATCATCCTTCTTGCCTGAAAATGGGTCTTTTGCCCCGGCGCCCGCACCGCCATCGCCAATCGCGGGCCGGCCGGAGCTTTGTCTTCGGGTCACATATGTCTTGCGACGGAGGGGCCGCGCCTCAGCCCCGTCCGATATAAGGCATGCCGCTGGCCATCACCGTCATGAATTGCACATTCGCCGCCAGCGGCAGCCCGGCCATGTGCAGCACCGACTCCGCCACATGCGCCACGTCCATCACCGGCTCCACCGCGATTTCGCCATCGGCCTGGGGCACGCCCCGCGTCATCTTTTCGGCCATCTCGGTCAGCGCATTGCCGACGTCGATCTGGCCGCAGGCGATGTTGTAGGGCCGCCCGTCCAGCGAGATCGACCGCGTCAGCCCGGTGATCGCATGTTTCGAGGCAGTATAGGGTGCCGAGCCCCAGCGCGGCACATATGCCGAAACCGAACCGTTGTTGATGATCCGGCCGCCCTGCGGATCCTGCGCCTTCATCCGGGCAAAGGCGGCGCGGGCGCAGATGAAGCTGCCCGTGACATTGATGTCGATGCAGCGTCGCCAGTCGGCAACCGGGACGGCGTCGATAGTGGCCCCCAGCGCCGAAACACCGGCGTTGTTGAACAACACGTCGATCTGGCCCCAGGCCTCCTGCGCGGCGTCAAAAGCCGCGTCGACCGCCACCTCGTCGGTCACGTCGCAGGGCAGCGCCAGCACCCCGTCGTATCGGTCGGCCAGCGCCTCCAGCGGCTCCGGCCGGCGCCCGATCACCGCGACCCGCCAGCCCGCCTCGGCGAACGTTTCGGCGCAGGCCTTGCCAATGCCGGCGCCCCCGCCGGTGATGATGATGCTCTTCATGGTCTCTCCCTCCCCTGCGGCGCGACCGAAGTCGTCAAGCCCACTCGGCCGGGCTGGTCGAACCGTCAGTGATTGTCGCGCGGCAGGTCTTTCCTGATCCGCTGATAGGCCGTCGCCAGCTCCAGACAGCCGCCCTCGGCCAATTGCCCGACGTGCCGGCGATAGATTTCCTGCCACGGTGTCTGGCTGCGGATCTCCGGCGCCTCCCAGGCGTCGCGCCGCGCCTGCCACTCGGCTTCGTCAACCAGCGCGTCCATCCGCGAGGCATTGAGATCGAGCCGCACCCGGTCGCCGGTCTGCAAGAGCGCCAGCCCGCCGCCCACCACGGCCTCGGGCGAGGCATTGAGGATCGAGGGGCTTTCGGATGTGCCCGATTGCCGGCCGTCGCCGACGGTGGGCAGATGGTTGATCCCCTGTTTCAAGAGCGCATCGGGCGGCTGCATGTTCACCACCTCGGCCGAACCGGGGTAACCGACACAGCCGACATTGCGGACAAAGAGAATGCTGCGCTCGTCGATCTCGAGCCCGGCATCGTTGATCCGGTCGTGATAATCCTCGGGGCCTTCAAAGACCACGGCGCGCGCCTCGTAGATGCCTTCCTGGCCGGGCTCGGACAGGAAGCGCTGGCGGAAATCCTCGGAAATCACGCTGGTCTTCATCAGCGCCGAGTCAAACAGATTGCCCGACAGCACCTTGAACCCGGCCTGCTCGCGCAGCGGCCGGTCATACGGACGGATCACATCCGTATCGACGCTTTCCACCCCGGCGAGATTGACGCCCATGGTGTTGCCGGTCGCCGTCATCGCGGCCTCGTGCAGCTTTCCGGCCTTGAGCAGCTCGCCCATGACCGCCGGCACCCCGCCGGCGCGGAAAAAGCTCTCGCCCAGGTATTCGCCGGCGGGCTGCATGTTGACCAGCAGCGGCACGTCAAAGCCGATGGTTTCCCAATCGGTCACATCCAGCGCCACCCCGGCATGACGGGCAATCGCCTGAAGATGCGGCGGCGCATTGGTGCTGCCACCGATGGCGCCATTGACGATGATGGCGTTCTCAAAGGCCGCGCGGCTCAGGATGTCGGAGGGTTTCAGATCGTCATAGGTCATCCGAACGATGTGCTTGCCGGTCTCATAGGCCATCGCCATGCGCTCGCGGAACGGCGCGGGGATGGCGGAACTGCCGGTCAGGGTCATGCCCAGCGCCTCGGCCATGGCGTTCATGGTCGAGGCGGTGCCCATGGTGTTGCAATGCCCGAGCGACGGCGCCGAGGAACAGACCCGGCTCATGAACTCCTCGTAATCGATCTTGCCTTCCGCCAGCAGACGGCGGCTCTCCCAGACGATGGTGCCCGATCCGGCCCGCTCGCCCTTCCACCAGCCATCCAGCATCGGCCCACCGTTGAGCGCGATTGCCGGCAGATCCACCGTCGCCGCGCCCATCAGCATGGCGGGTGTGGTCTTGTCGCAGCCGGTGGTCAGCACCACGCCGTCAATCGGATAGCCGTGCAGCACCTCGACAAGGCTCAGGTAGGCGAGGTTGCGGTCCAGCGCGGCGGTGGGCCGCTTGCCGGTCTCCTGAATCGGATGCACCGGAAATTCCATCGGAATGCCGCCGGCGGCGCGGATGCCGGCCTTGATCCGGTCCATCAGAAAGACGTGGATCTTGTTGCAGGGGGCCAGATCGCTGCCGGTGTTGGCGATGCCGATCACCGGCTTGCCGCCCTGAAGCTCTTCGCGGGTGTATTCCTGGTTCTGATAGCGCTCGAGGTAGAGTGCGGTCATGCCCGGGTTGTTGGGGTTGTCGAACCACTCCTGCGACCGGAATTGCTTGTTGGCACGCGTGTCACTCATGGCTGTCTCCGGCTGTTGTCCCGCCTCTGGGTCAGCGTTGGAATGGCACAGCGCGGACCCGAGGGCAATCACCGAGGCCCCGGCCCCCATGGTACCGCTCCCAAAAGCGCGATACGACAGGAGCCAGACATCAGGCCGGGCAAGGGAGAGATCGCATGGCACATGAGGCTGCAATCGAGGCGCTGCGCGCGCTGCTGGGCGACAGGCTCGCCACCTCCGACAGCCACCGCGAGCTGCATGCGCAGAACGAGGCCTATTTCGCGCGCGCTGCCGGATGCCGTGGCCTATCCCGAGACCACCGAGGAAGTCTCGCGCATTCTGGCGATCTGCCACGAGGCGCGTTGCCCGGTCACGCCCTTTGCCGCCGCCTCCTCGCTCGAGGGCCAGCATCTGCCGATTGCGGGCGGCGTCAGTCTCGACATGGGCCGAATGACCCGGGTGCTGGCGGTCAATGCCGAGGATCTCAACTGCACCGTCCAGCCCGGCCTGACCCGCGAGGCGCTCAACACCGAACTGCGCGCCACCGGGCTGTTCTTTCCTATCGATCCCGGCGCCAATGCCTCGATCGGCGGCATGGCCGCGACCCGCGCCAGCGGCACTATGGCGGTGCGATACGGTACCATGCGCGAGGCGGTGCTGGCGCTCGAGGTGGTGATGGCCGACGGCACCGTCATCCGCACCGGCAGCCAGGCACGCAAATCCGCGACCGGCTATGACCTGACCCATCTCATTGTCGGATCCGAAGGCACGTTGGGCGTGATCACCGAGGTCACCCTGCGGCTTTATGGCCAGCCCGAAGCGATCAGCGCCGCCACCTGCCGGTTCGAAAGCGTCGAGGATGCGGTCAACTGCGTGATCCTGACCATCCAGTCCGGCCTGCCGATGGCACGGATCGAGCTGGTGGACGAGATGATGGTGCGCGGTTTCAACCTGTCGGGCGATGCCGGCCTGCCGGAAAAGCCGCATCTCTTTCTCGAATTCCACGGCACCCCGGCCGGCGTCGCCGAACAGGCGGCGACCTTCGCAGAAATCGCCGAGGATTTCGGCGCAACCGGCTTTGCCAAGGCCGACAGGCCCGAGGACCGATCCTGGCTCTGGGCCCTGCGCCACGGCGCGCATTACGCCAATTCCGCGCTCGAGCCGGGCAAGCGGACGCTGGCCACCGATGTCTGTGTCCCGATCTCGAAACTCGCCGAGGCGGTGACCGCCGCGCAGCGCAAATCCCGCGATCTGGGCCTGACCTGCACCATCGTCGGCCATGTCGGCGACGGCAACTTTCACTGCGGCGTACGGGTCGATCCCGAAGACGCCGACGAGCTGAAAAAGGTCAAGGGCTTCGTCAACGAGCTCAATGACCTGGCCCTGTCGCTGGGCGGCACGGTGTCGGGCGAACATGGCATCGGCATCGGCAAACAGGCTTATATGACGCGCGAGCACGGCGCGGCGCTGGGTTACATGCGGGCGCTGAAACAGGCCTATGATCCGCGCGGCATCCTCAACCCCGGCAAGCTGCTGCCGCCCGAGGTGGCCTGACCCGGGGCACTGCCTGGGTTCTGTACCTTTCGCCGCCCAGCGCATATTAACATACCAGCTCGCCACCGGCCGCGTTCCGGCCGGCCCCGGGCCAAACAAGATGAGGACGATACCGTGACCACCCCAGCTCTCGCGCCCCGCGCAGCTCAGACCGTCTTGCCCCGCGCCCATGCGGCACAGGGAGGGCTGCGCTGATGCCCGATTTCCTCGCGCTCGGAGAATGCATGGTCGAGATCGGCCCGGTCGAGAATGGCAAATGCCGCCGGGGCTTTGCCGGCGACACCTTCAACACCGCATGGTACGCCCGCAGATTGCTGCCCGAGAGCTGGACCGTGGGCTATGGCTCCTGCATCGGCAATGACGCGATCTCCGAAGAGATGGCCGCCTATATGGAAAGCCACGGCATCGACACCAGCGCCATGCGCCGGCTCGCGGATCGCACCGTCGGGCTCTACATGATCTCGCTCCAGGACGGCGAGCGCAGCTTTTCCTACTGGCGCGGGCAATCCGCCGCCCGGGCGATGGCCGAAGACCCGGAGTGGCTGGAAGAAATCACCAGCGGCCGCGACATCATCCATTTTTCCGTCATCACCCTGGCGATCCTGCCGCCCGAACAACGCCAGACCTTCTGTGACGTGCTGAGCCGTGCCCGCGACGGCGGCGCGCAGGTGGCTTTCGACACCAACTTGCGGCCCAAGCTCTGGGGCAGCGAAGAGGCGATGCGCGCCGGGCTCACGCTCGGCGCCTCGGTGGCCGATGTGGTGCTGCCCTCGTTCGACGAGGAAACCGCGCTGTTTGGCGATGCCACGCCGGAAGACACGATCCGGCGCTACCGCGACGGCGGCGCAAAGCTGATCGCGGTCAAGGATGGCGGCGGGCCGCTGACGGTCTGGACCAAGGACAGCGGCAGCGCCACGCTGCAACCGCAAAAGGTCACCCCGGTCGACACCACCGCCGCCGGCGACAGCTTTGCCGCCGGCCTGCTGGCCTCGCTGGCCACCGGGCATGATCTGGAAGCGGCCGCCACCCGCGCCATGGCGCTGGCGGCCGAGGTGATCCAGGCGCCCGGCGCACTGGTGCCGGAGATCTTCGAAAACGGCCGCTTTGCCTGACGGGCTCCGGCGGCGAAGACGCCGCCGGGCTGCTCAGTTCACCGGCGTCAGAAGAGCGGCGCCGGAAAGATGCGCCGCCAGGTTGTCGCGCTGAAGCCGGGCCATGGCGGCGCGGGTTTCCACCGAGCCGGAGCCCTGATGCGGCTGGATCACCACATTGGGCAGGGCGTAGAACCGCGGATCGATCTGCGGCTCGTTCAGGAACACGTCGAGCCCCGCTCCGGCCAGCTCTCCGGCCTCGAGCGCGTCGAGCATCGCCGCCTCGTCGATCGTCGAGCCGCGCGAGATGTTGATGATCACGCCGCGTGGCCCCAGCGCCGCGATCACCTCTTTCGAGACATACCCCTCGGTCGCCGGCCCGCCGACCAGCGCGATGAAAAGGACATCCACCGCCTCTGCCAGCGCCACCGGATCGGCGTGATAGCGCCAGCCCGGCGTCTCCTTTTCCGACCGCGCGTGGTAATGCAGCTCGCATTTGAAGGCAGCAAGCCGGTCGGCGATCTCGCGCCCGATGCGGCCGAGGCCGACGATGCCGACGCGGGCACCGCTGAGCTTGCGGTTGCGGCGGTACTCGCCCTCCTGCGCCCACCGCCCGGACCGCGCCCAGGCCGAGGCCTGCTCCATCTCTCGCCCCTGCATCAGCCAGAGCGCGATGGCCAGATCAGCCACATCGTCATTGAGCACATCCGGCGTATTGGTCACCGTGATGCCGCGTGCGCTGGCGGCCTCGATGTCGATCGAATCGTAGCCCACGCCGTAATTCGCCACGAGCCGCAGGTTCGGCAGATGCGCCATCTCTGCGGCGCCGAATCCCTGATGGCCCTTGTAGGCGACACCGGTAATCTCCGCGCGCAGCGGGTGCGGCAGGTTGGCGATCTCGCGCTCCTCGGCCAACGGGTGACACTCGAACGCCGCCGCCAGCGCCGCGCCTTCCTCTTCGGTATAGGCCCCGATGGCCAGAACTTTCGTCACAACACTTTCTCCTAACAAATTGTCAGCCGGCAATCCGGCCCTGATAAAGCCGCACGCGAATGCCGCCGTGATCGACCACCGGGCCGGGCTCGAGCTTGAGCCCGGTGGCCCGCGCCAAGCCGGCCTCGCTGGTCACGACGCCGACATGCCAGCCGGCGAATCGCTGTTTCAGCACCTGCCCGAAGCTGCCGTACAGCCCGTAGAGCAGCTTCTTGTTGCCGATCCGGCCGCCATACGGCGGATTGGCGATGACCAACCCCTTGGGTCCGTCGGGCGGGGTCAGGTCGCTGATCGCGTGATGGCGGAACCGGGCGATCTGATCGACGCCGGCGCGCGCGGCGTTTTCGCGGGCGTTGGCGATCGCGCCTTCATTGCGGTCGGAGCCGTGAAAGATCAGCGGGGTCTCGCGCGGCGTGACCGCCGCGCGCATCGCGGCCCAGGCGTCGGCGTCGAAACTGGCGAGCCGTTCGAAGGCAAAGCTGCGGCCACGACCGGGCGCGAGACCCATGGCCATTTCCGCCGCCTCGATCACGAAGGTGCCCGAGCCGCACATCGGATCGACCACCGGCGCACTGCCATCAAAGCCCGCGCCGCGCAGGAACAGCGCCGCCAGCGTCTCGCGCATCGGCGCCTTGCCGGTGCCGGTCTTGAACCCGCGTTTGTGCAGCAGCGCGCCGGAGGTATCGACGCTGAAGGTGCAGAGATCGTCCTCGATCCGCACCCGAAGCACCAGCTCGGCCTCGGCGCCGAGGGCAATGCCCGCCGCCTCCAGCGCGCCCTCGACCCGCTGGGTCGCGGCCTTGGCATGGTAGATCCGCGATTTGCGGCAGGTCGCCTCGACCTTGACCGGCACATCGGCGCGCAACACCGCGCGCCAGTCCATCTTGCGCGCGCGCTTGTCGAGCTGCGCCAGATGCAGGGCGCGAAATTCGCCGATCCGGGCCAGCACCCGGCTGGCGCCGCGCAGGACGAGGTTGGCGCGCCAGACTTCGGGCCAGCCGCCGCGGAAGGTGACGCCGCCGGGGGTGCAGACCGGCGCGGCAAACCCGGCCTCGCGGGCCTCGTCACGCAGCAGCGGTTCCAGACCCGGAGGACAGGCGAGGAAAATCTCGAAACTATCGGACATTTCGGCTCCGTCCGGGCTGGCGCGCGGGAATTGAGTGGGGGCATTGGCGGGCGTGGCCCCCGGACCCCCGGTGTTGATCGGGCAGGTTGAAGCAGGCGCGCATCACTCCGGATGCTTGGGCACCTTGCGCGAAGGCGCCGCATAGGGCCGCGTAACATCCTTGAGGGTGACCTCCAGCGCCTCGACCTCGAGCCGGACGGCGCCATCGCCGGCCAGCGTCAGCAGCACCTCGCCGGTGCCGTCCTCACCGGGGGTGAAGCTGACGGCGAGAAGCGAAAGGATCAGATCGCTGTCACTGCGGTCGATGCCCTGGCTCGCCACCTTGAGAACATTGTCGATCACCAGCAGCGATTGCACCCGCTCCGGGGTCCGCTGCCGGCGTTCGGCGGCGGTCAGGTCTTCCCAGCGGAAGCGGTTGGCCAGCAGGGCAAAGCGGCGGGCCCTGGGCTGCCAGCGCATTTCGGTGATCGGAAACACCGCGTCCTGCGCCAGCGCCGAGAGGATTTGCAGATCGTCGGGATCGAGCGCCGCCAGGTAGAGCGGCGCCTCGCGGCCCTCTTCGAAGGTTGCGTCCTGGCTCATGCCTCCTTGACCCTCTCGATCCTGGCGCCGACGGCGCTCAGCTTGTTCACCACGTTTTCATAGCCCCGATCCAGGTGGTAGACCCGGCTGACCCGGGTTTCGCCCTCGGCGGCCAGTCCGGCCAGGATCAGCGACACCGAGGCGCGCAGATCGGTGGCCATCACCGGCGCCCCCTTGAGCCGCTCGACCCCGTTCACCCGGGCCTGACCGCCATGCACCTCGATGTCGGCGCCCATGCGGGTCAGCTCCGGAGCATGCATGAACCTGTTTTCAAAGATGGTCTCGTCAAGCACCGCAGATCCTTCGGCGGTGCACATCAAGGCCATCATCTGCGCCTGAAGATCGGTTGGAAAGCCCGGAAAGACCTCGGTTTTCACGTCCACCGCCCGGACCCGGCCATTGCGGCGGGCGACCTTGAGGCCGGTGTCGGTCTCTTCCACCGAGATGCCGGCGGCGTCGAGCTTTTCGGCAAAGGCCTGCACCAGCTCCAGCTTGCCGCCGAGGCACTCGACCTCGCCGCCGGCGATAGCCGGGGCGATCATATAGGTGCCAAGCTCGATCCGGTCGGTCACCACCGGGTGGGTGGCGCCATGCAGCTGGTCGACGCCCTCGATGGTGATGGTTGCAGTGCCCTCGCCCTCGATCTGCGCGCCCATCTTGCCCAGGCACCGCACCAGATCGACGATCTCGGGCTCGCGGGCGGCGTTTTTCAGCACCGTGGTGCCCTTGGCCAGCGTCGCCGCCATGACCGTGTTCTCGGTGGCGCCGACGCTCGCAAAGCGCAGCTCGTGCACTGTGCCCTTGAGCCCGCCGGGGGCCTTGGCGTGCAGGTAACCGTCCTTGAGCTCGATCTCGGCGCCCAGCGCCTCCAGCGCGGAGATATGCAGATCCATCGGCCGTGCACCGATCGCGCAACCGCCGGGCAGCGACACCACCGCCTGCCCCAGCCGCGCCAGCATCGGGCCGAGCACGAGGTTCGAGGCGCGCATCTTGCGCACGATGTCGTAATGCGCGGTATGATTGTCGAGATCGTGGCTCGACATCGCGATCACCTGGCCATCCTGAAGCTGCGACACCTCGGCGCCGAGCGATTGCAGCAGCGTTGTCATCGTCTTGATGTCGGACAGCCGCGGCGCATTGGTCAGGGTGAGCGGTTCTTCGCTCAACAGCGTCGCCGGCATCAGCGTGAGGCAGGCGTTCTTGGCGCCGGCAATCGGGATCTGCCCGCTCAGCGGGCCATTGCCCGTCACGATAATCGAATCCATGCCTCTATTCGTCCTTTTGCTCGATCTGGTCGTCGGATGCGTCGTCCTGCGCCGCCCGGGCCCGGGCCTGCGCCTTCCTGCGCCCCAAGTTCGCTTTCAATGCCGCCTTGAGCCGCGCATCGCGGCCTTCATCGCGGGGCTTTTTTCCGGGTGTTTCGGTGTCGCTATCACGGGTCATGGCGCTGTGGTACCGCAAGTGCAAAAAAGGGTCCAGATTGCCCTTGCACTGCTGCGCGTTTGCGTCTAATCACCCGCCACGCCGCGGCTGATGCCGCAGGCCCCCGGCGCTGCTGTAGCTCAGAGGTAGAGCACTCCCTTGGTAAGGGAGAGGTCGAGAGTTCAATTCTCTCCAGCAGCACCATCTCTCCAAAGACCACGACGACAAGACACCGGGCTGCGCGTCGTGTGCCCGGCAGAGAAGCTTCCTCGCCCGGCCTGCGACTTCGCCGCAGAGGCCGCCGGCGCGAACCGCTTGCCTAATCGCCCGCGAGGAATATCCTCGCCTCATGTTCCCGCACCGCCATGCACGCCCGTCGTTCCTAATTGCCCGGAAGCGCCCGGCGGTCGAATATGCGGCCGCTGGCGCCATAGGCGCGCTGTGTCTCGATGGCATGAATCAAAGCCGCGCGCCCCGGGCCGCGCGGCAACTCTGAGGGCATCATGCTGGCCATTCTCGCGGATCGCAGCTACCGGCACCTGTTTCTGGCTCAGGTCGTGGCGCTGCTCGGCACCGGGCTGGCCACGGTGGCGCTGGGGCTTCTGGCCTATGATCTGGCCGGAGAGCGCGCCGGGCTCGTGCTGGGCACGGTCTTTACCATCAAGATGGTGGCCTATGTCGGCGTCGCGCCGATTGCCGGCGCCTTTGCCGACCGGGTGCCGCGCCGGGCGCTGCTAGTGACGCTCGATCTGCTGCGCGCCGGCGCAGCGCTGGCCCTGCCCTTCGTCACCGAAGTCTGGCAGGTCTATGTGCTGATCTTCGCCCTGCAATCGGCCTCGGCGGCCTTTACGCCGCTGTTTCAGGCGACGATTCCCGACGTCCTGCCCGAGGAAGACCGCTATACCCGCGCGCTGTCGCTGTCGCGGCTGGCCTATGACCTCGAGAGCCTGGTCAGCCCGCTGCTGGCCGGGCTGCTGCTGGCGGTGATGTCCTACAATGCGCTGTTTCTCGGCACCGTGGCGGGGTTTGTCGCCTCGGCCGCGCTGGTGATCTCGGTGCTGCTGCCGCGTCCGAAACCCGCCGCGCCGCGCGGCATTTACGACCGGATGACCCGTGGCCTGCGCATCTATCTCGCCACCCCCCGGCTGCGCGGGCTGCTGGCGCTGAACCTTGCGGCGGCCGCCGGGGGCGCGATGGTTCTGGTGAACACCGTTGTGCTGGTGCGGGGCGATCTGGGGTTGGGCGCCAGCGCGCTGGGCTGGACGATGGCGGCCTTCGGCGCCGGCTCGATGCTGGCCGCGCTCGGCCTGCCGCCGCTGCTCGACCGGCTGTCGGACCGGCCGGTGATGCTCGCCGGGGCGGGCCTGCTTACCTCGGTGCTGGTCGGGCTGGCGGCGGTGCTGCTCTCGGCCGGATTGTCATGGGGCCTGCTGCTCGCCGCCTGGCTGCTGGCCGGGATCGGCTATGCGGCGGTGCTCACCCCCTCGGGCCGGCTCTTGCGCCGCTCGGCCCACCCCGAGGACCGCCCAGCAGTCTTTGCCGCGCAATTCGCGCTGTCGCATGCCTGCTGGCTGGTCACCTATCCGCTGGCCGGCGTCCTGATGACCGGTGCCGGCGCGCCGGCCACGCTTGTGAGCCTGAGCCTGCTGGCCGGGCTTGGCCTCCTCGCCGCACGGAGGCTCTGGCCGGCCGAAGACCCGCTGGTGTTGACCCATCGCCACGACGACCTGCCGCTCGATCATCCGCACCTCGACGGAAGGCGCACCCATGCCCATACCTATATCATCGACGACAATCACCGCAGCTGGGAGCGGGGCTGACGCCTAGCGGGCCAGCCAGCCGCCATCGACGTTGAGCACGGCGCCGGTGACGTAATTCGACGCCGGCATGCAGAGGAAGGCCACCGCCCCGGCGATATCGGCCGGATCGCCCCAGCGGCCCGCCGGGATGCGGCCGAGGATTTCGGCCGCACGCTCGGGGTCGTCGCGCAGGGCTGCGGTGTTGTTGGTGGCGATATAGCCCGGCGCCACGGCATTGACGTTGATATCGTGCGCCGACCATTCGTTGGCCAGCAACTTGGTCAGCCCGGCCACGCCATGTTTGGACGCGGTATAGGCCGGCACGCGGATGCCGCCCTGAAAGCTCAGCAGCGAGGCGATATTGACGATCCGCCCGCCGGTGCCGCGCGCGATGGCGGCCTTGCCGAAGGCCTGGCACATCAGGAAGACCGCCTTGAGGTTCACATCCATCACGTCATCCCAATCGGTCTCGGTATAATCCTGCGACTCGGCCCGGCGGATGATGCCGGCATTGTTGACGAGGATATCCAGGTGACCCGCCTCGCCCAGCCGCGCCGCCCCCGCCGCCGGATCCGAGAGATCGAGCAGCAGCGCTGTGCCGCTGCCGCCTGCCGCCTCGATCTGCGCCACGGTCTCGTCGCAGGAGCGGCGGCCGGCGGCCACCACATGCGCGCCGGCCTCGGCCAGCCCCAGGGCAATCGCCTGGCCGATGCCGGTGTTGGCGCCGGTCACCAGCGCCCGCTTGCCGGTGAGCTGGAAGGCGCCGCTCATCGCAGCTCCTCCATCGCCACCATGTCCATGTCGGTGAAATCGACATTGTCGCCCGCCATCGCCCAGCAAAAGGTGTAAGACGCCGTGCCCGCCCCGCAATGCACCGACCAGGGCGGCGAGATCACCGCCTCCTCGTTGGCCATGACGATATGGCGGGTTTCGTCGGGCCGGCCCATAAAGTGGAACACCCGCGCGTCCTCGGGCACGTCGAAATATAGATAGGCCTCCATCCGCCGGTCGTGGGTATGCGCCGGCATGGTGTTCCAGACCGAGCCGGGGGCGAATTGGGTATAGCCCATCAGGAGCTGGCAACTGTCGCAGACCTCCGGGTGCAGGAACTGGATGATGACCCGCTCGTTGGCGCTCTCGCGCGCGCCCATCTCGACACGGCGTGCGTCTTCCAGCCGGATCAGCTTGGTCGGACAGCGGCGGTGCGCCGGGGCCGAGAGCACGTAGAACCGGCCGCCCGAAAAGGTCACCGCACCGGCGCCCATACCGATATAGAGCACCTCGCCGCGCGCCAGGGGGTAGCGCTCGCCGCCGACCGCGACCTCGCCGGTTTCGGCCAGGTTCAGGATTCCCATCTCGCGCCGGTCGAGGAACGAGGGCGTCCCGGTCTCGGGCACAGTGTCGAGCGTCAGGGCGCTGCCGTCAGGCACCACCGAGCCGAGGATCAGCCGGTCGTAATGCGAATAAACCAGATTGATTTCGCCGGGCGCGAACAGCCCGCCGACGTGGAAATGCTCGCGCAGCTTGGCGGTGTCAAAGCTCTTGGCGGTCTCGGGATCAACCGCATATCGGGTTTCGGCGGACGTCATGGAAATCCTTTCGGCATCAGTATGTGTGGGCGTCCCAGGCAAGGCGGCAGTTCCGGTCGCGGGCCGCGCAGGGCTGGCCTGCACCGCTCCGGGCCGCGCCATCTGCGACCCCTGCGCCTGCCCCTCCTGCAAACGCGACACCCAGCTAATATTCTAGACTCCCAGTTCTGTCAAACCCCGGTCATGGCAGGCGGCGCGGCTCCGAATGCACCTCGCCAAACGGCGCCACACGCGCTAGATCGGCGGCATGGCTCATATTCGCTCTCTTTTTGTCACCCGCCTCTATCGCGCCGCCCTTGCCGAACAGGGCCCCAGGATCGACGCCGGTCAACTCGAAGCCTCCTGTCTCTCGATTGCCGAGGATGACGAGGCCGGCCAGGATTGGTGCGAGGCCAATGATTACCCGGGCTACACCTCTTATGCGTCGCTCAGCGATCTGCCCTGGCGCTTTCCGATCTTTGCCGATCTGGTCAGCGCGCTGGATGCCCATGTCGCGGCCTTTGCCGAGGATCTGGAGTTCAATCTCGACGAACGCCAGCTCAAGCTCGAGGATCTCTGGATCAACATCCTGCCCGAAGGCGGCTTCCATTCATCGCACCTGCACCCGCATGCGGTGATATCCGGAACCACCTATGTGGCGATGCCCGAGGGCGCCTCGGCGCTCAAGCTCGAAGATCCGCGCTCGGCCCGGATGATGGCGGCCCCGCCGCGGCGCAAGCAGGCGCGCGAGGAACTGCGTACATTTGTATACGAATCCCCCGCGGTCGGCGAAGTCTTGCTCTGGGAGAGCTGGCTGCGCCATGAAGTGCCGATGAACACCTCGGAAAACCACAGGATCTCGATCAGTTTCAATTACAGCTGGAGCTGACGGTCGCATTTTCGCGGGAATCTGGTATGGTGGGCGCCCCGAGTGAGTCCGAGCAACAGCGGGAGACACCACCATGGACGCCATTCAAGTCACCGACTACGCCAGCCGCCTTGTTTCAGCCCATGGCGACAAGGCCATCCTCGAAGTGTCGCAGAAAATGCGCGACTGCGAGGCCAGCGGCAAGACCGACGAAGCCAGAGACTGGGCGCGCGTGCGCGAAACCATCCACCGGATGCGCGGCCCGCGCCAGAAATAGACGGCCGTAGGCACCGGGATGTGACGCAACGCCGAGGGGCGGCAGGTCTACTCCGCCTCTTGTCAGCGGGAAGCCGCAAGGCTACCCCTGCGCCATGCGTATCATCCGCGACTATCAGTTCACCCAGGCCCCCGATCGCGGCGCCAGCGTTGCCATCGGCAACTTCGATGGCGTGCATCGCGGCCACCTGTCGGTGATCGATCTTGCCCGCCGGTCGGATGCGCCCCTGGGCATTCTCACCTTCGAGCCGCATCCGCGCGAATTCTTCGCTCCCGATGCGCCGCCGTTCCGGCTGATGTCGCCCGAGGCGCGCGCCGCGCGGCTCGAAAAACTGGGCGTCGATGTGCTCTATGAGCTGAACTTCAACCACGCGCTGGCCGGGCTGTCGCCCGAAGAGTTCTGCGGCCGCGTTCTGCGCGATGGGCTCGGGCTGCGGCATGTGGTGGTGGGGGCGGATTTCTGTTTTGGCCGCAAGCGCGCCGGCACCGCCAACGATCTGGTGCGCTTCGGCCGCGAGATGGGCTTTGACGTCACCATTGCGCCGCTCTTGCAGGAGGGCACGGCGCAGGTCTCCTCCACCGCGATCCGCCAGGCGCTGAGTGACGGACGGCCGGAACTGGCGGCCGAGATGCTGGGCCATTGGCACCGCATCGCCGGCCCGGTGGTGGGCGGCGAACAGCGCGGCCGGACGCTGGGCTTTCCCACCGCCAACATGGATCTGACCGGGCTGCACCTGCCGGCGTTCGGCGTCTATGCGGTGCTGGTCGATGTCACCGACGGGCCGCACAAGGGCAGCTATCGCGGCGCTGCCTCGCTGGGCGTCCGGCCGCAATTCGGCGGTGCGGTGCCCAACCTCGAAACCTTCCTGTTCGATTTCTCCGGCGATCTCTACGGCGCGCATCTCTCGGTCGGACTGGTCTCCTATCTCCGCCCGGAGGCAACCTTTGCCAGCCAGGAGGCCTTTATCGCCCAGATGCAGGCCGATTGCACCCGCGCCCGCGAGATACTGGCCACCACATGAGCGATCCGATCGACCGCAAGGGCCTGCCGCCCCGCTTCTGGGAGAAAAAGCCGCTCAAGGCGCTGTCCCCGCAGGAATGGGAAGCGCTCTGCGACGGCTGCGGCAAATGCTGCCTCAACAAGCTCGAGGACGAGGACACCGGACAGGTCGAGCTGACCTGCGTTGCCTGCCGGCTGTTCGATGATGCGAGCTGCCGCTGCTCGCAATACGAGATCCGCCACCAGTTCGTGCCGGAATGCATCGTGCTGACGCCCGAGAACATCGACAGCCACGCCTATTGGATGCCGAAGACCTGCGCCTATCGCCTGCTCTGGCAAGGCAAGCCGCTGCCCGACTGGCACCCGCTGATTTCCGGCACCCCCGAGAGCGTCCATGCCGCCGGCGTGTCGATGCAGCACAAGACAGTGCCGGAATTCGAGATCGACGACGACGATTGGGAAGACCATATCATCGAGGAGCCGACCTGAGATGTTCTTTGCCTCCGACAACACCGGCCCGGTCCACCCCCGCGTGATGGAGGCGCTGGCCGAGGCCAATGCCGGCCACATGCCCTCTTACGGCAGCGACGACCTGACCCGGCAGGCCGAAGACCGCATCCGCGAGATCTTCGAAGCGCCCGAGGCCGCCGTCTACCTCGTCGCCACCGGCACCACGGCCAATGCGCTGGCGCTGGCCTGTCTGACGCGACCCTGGGACACCGTGTTCTGTACCCCCGAAGCGCATGTTCAGGTGGACGAATGCAATGCGCCGGAGTTCTACACCGGCGGCGCCAAGCTCACCCTGGTGGGCGAGGCCGACCGGATGACGCCCGCCGCACTGGATGCCACGATGACGCATCATGGCTCCGGCGATGTTCATATCGCCCAGTCCGGCCCGGTGTCGCTGACCCAGGTGACCGAAAACGGCCGGCTTTATGCGCTGGACGAGCTGCGCGCGCTGACTGAGGTGGCGAAACGCCATGCCAACCCGGTGCATCTCGATGGCGCGCGCTTTGCCAATGCGATTGCCGCGCTGGGATGTACCCCCGCCGAGATGACCTGGCGGGCCGGCGTCGACGTGGTGAGCTTTGGCGGCACCAAGAACGGGCTGATGGGCGCCGAGGCGGTGGTGCTCTTCGACCCGGCCAAGGCCCGCGAATTCGAGCTTCGGCGCAAGCGCGGGGCGCATCTCTATTCCAAGCACCGCTATCTTGCCGCGCAGATGCTGGCCTATCTCGACGACGGGCTCTGGCTCGAGATGGCGGCAGCGGCCAATGCCAATACGGCGCGACTGGCCGAAGGATTGCGCGGCTGTTCCGAGGCAGCGTTGCTTTACGAGGTTCAGGCCAACATGATCTTCTGCACCCTGCCACGCGGGCTGCACCGCAAGCTGCATGCGGCCGGGGCAAGGTACACGCTCTTCGGTTCGCTGGACGGCCCGGAGGACGAAGCGGTGCGGGCGCGGTTTGTCTGCGACTGGTCGGTGAGCAAGACGGATATCGACCGCTTCACCGGCCTGCTGGGCGCATAGGGCCAGGCCGCCACTTGCGTTCGCGCCCCGCGGACCTGCTCAATACGAATGCGCCGCGTAGATCCGCGAGAGATCGCCACCCCAATCGCCCTCGAATTGCTCGACAAGCTCATCCGCCGGCACCTTGCCGCTCTCGACGCTTTCGCGCAGCGCATTGAGGAAATGTGTCTCGTCCGGCACCAGCCCGCCCGAGCCGGCGCGCCCGCGCGCCACCAGACCAGCCTCGGAGATCGCCAGCACCTCGCGCGCCAGATCGTGCATCTTCACCCCGCCGGCCTCGGCCGCCAGCCCCCCGACCGAGGCGGCAACCCGCAGCGCTTCGCGGGTCTCGGCATCCCAGTCTTTCACCAGATCCCAGGCGGCATCCAGCGCGCCCTGATCATAGGTCAGCCCGACCCAGAAGGCCGGCAGCGCGCAGAGCCGGCGCCACGGGCCGCCATCGGCGCCGCGCATCTCGATGAATTTCTTCACCCGCGCCTCGGGGAACAGCGTGGTCAGATGATCGGCCCAGTCGCTCATCAAGGGCTTTTCCCCGGGCAGCGCCGGCAACTCACCTTTCAGGAAATCGCGGAACGACTGGCCCAGCGCGTCGATGTATTCGCCATCGCGGTAGACAAAATACATCGGCACATCGAGCGCATATTGCACCCAGCGCTCGAAGCCGAAGCCGTCATCAAAGACAAAGGGCACCATGCCGGTGCGGGCATCGTCCAGATCGCGCCAAATGCGCGAGCGCCAGGATTTATGGCCGTTTTTCCGCCCCTCGAAGAACGGCGAATTGGCAAAGAGCGCGGTGGCCACCGGTTGCAGCGCGATCGCCACCCGCATCTTCTGCACCATGTCGGCCTCTGAGCCGAAATCGAGGTTGACCTGCACCGTGCAGGTCCGCCGCATCATCGCCCGGCCCATGGTGCCGACCTTGCCCATATAGGCATCCATCAGCTTGTAACGGCCCTTGGGCATCAGCGGCATCTGGTCGTGCTGCCACTCCGGCGCGGCGCCAAGGCCGATAAAGCCGACGCCGATCTCGTCGGCGATGTCCTTGACCTCGCGCAGGTGCACATTCACCTCGTCGCAGGTCTGGTGAATGGTCTCCATCGGCGCGCCCGAAAGCTCCAGCGCGCCGCCGGGCTCCAGGCTGACGTTGGCGCCGTCCTTTTCCAGCCCGATCAGCTTGCCGCCCTCGGTTACCGGTGCCCAGCCATGCCGGTCGCGCAGCCCCGAGAGCACCGCCTCGATCGAGCGCGCGCCCTCATAGGGCAAGGGCTTCAGCGTGTCCTTGCAATAGCCGAACTTCTCGTGCTCGGTGCCGATGCGCCAGTTTTCCTTGGGCTTGCAACCCGCTGCGAGGTACTCCGCCAGTTGCTCGTGGCGTTCGATCACACCGCCGCCGGATTGAGGAATGGACATGGGCGCAGCTCCGATCGTGGCCTTCAAGGGTGTGCAAGGGATGGGCGGAAATTCCCCGGCTGTCAATGCAGGGCGGGGGCGATCTGCCGGCGCTGCCAGATCACGACTTCGCGCGACGTATCGCTGCCGAGTTCGCGCAGCATGTACTCGGTACGCAGGCCGGGCAGGCTGGTGAAGGCGTCAAACAGCTGGTCCGCGCCCTTGGCGGTGACGGGAATGTGAAGCGGGTCGTGGCCCGGCTGGGCGAGGATCCAATGCGCCGGATGCATCCGCCGGTCGAGGCTGAGGCGCGAAAGGTCGGCCATGTCCACCGCGCCGCCGGTGAGTGGGCCGAAATAGGCTACCCGGCCTTCGACGATCTGCACCACGCCCGGCCCGTCCGCGCCGTCGCGGAACCGCCCCCGTTGCAGGCCCAGCACCACCAGCGCGCCGGCCATGGCGGTGAGCACATAGCCCAGCCCGTTGATCATCCAGCCGATGGCCCCGAAGCCCCACCAGAGCCCCAGCGCCAGCAGCCCGACCCCGGCCAGCACCTCGCGCCAGCGCCAGAGCGCCCGACGCACTTCGGGGCGGACAAAGCTCATGTCGCCGCACCCAGAATGTGGCCCTGTTTCAGCAGGGCGACCCGGTAATCGCCCCGACGCCGAAAGCCGATGCGCTCATAGGCCTTGGCTGCGGTGGGCGAGGCGGCAAACAGGATCGCGCGCGCGATGCCCCGGGCGCGCCATTGCCGCAGCTGCGCCGCCACCATACGCCCGCCCAAGCCCTGTCCGCGCAGCGCCCGCGGCACAAAGACGCCGCCGACCTGCACCGCTTGGCCGGCGCGGGCGGTAATCGAACTCATCGCCACGGGCTGGCCTGCTTCGGACAGAAAGGCAAAGCGCTCGCTGCCGATGGCCGCCATGGCGCGGGCCGCGCCCTGCTCCCTGGCGGCGGGGCCGGCGGCCATCCCGGTGTCGAGGAGAAGCGTGGTGAACCATTCCGCCAGCAGCGCTTTGTCATCCTCCTGCGCCGGCCGCAGGGCATCGGCGCTCTCTGGCAGACCGGCGCAGTCGAGCCCGTAGAGCGGCTGAACCTCGTTGACCTGCCACAGTGACGTTGGCAGGGCAAAGACATCGAGCACCCGCTGCACCTGATCGGCCGCCCCGGTCATGCCAAGTATCGGCGTCCCCTCCAGAGCACGGGCAAAGGCGCCCGCGGCCGCGGCCGTCATGGCCGGCATCTGGCACATCAGGTATCCGCTGCGCGTCACGCCGAACACGCCGGTGATCTCGCCGGCTTCCTGCCAGAGGAAATACCGCGTGGCATGGTCATGCGCCGATCCTCCCACGCCATGCGCCTCGAGATTGCCGAGCAGGAACATCGAGGTCTCGATATGCGTCTCAAGAAAGCCGCGCAGGGCGGCAACATCGGCGGGGCCGGCCGGCCGCATCATTGCCAGTCTCCCAGCACCGACTGCCACAGCGTCAGCGCCGCCACCGCCGCGGTTTCGGCGCGCAGGATGCGCGGCCCGAGCGCCACCGGATGGGTGAATTCAAAGCCATGCAGCCGGGCACGCTCGGCCTCGGAAAAGCCACCTTCGGGGCCGATCAGGATGGCCCAGGGACCGGCAGGGCCATCCTTCAGCGCCGCAAGCCCGGCCTGCGCCGAGGCGCCGCCCGCCTGCGCCTCGTCACAGAACATCAGCCGCCGGCCCGCCGGCCAGCCATCCAAAAGGCCCGAAAGTTTCTGCAAATCGGCCACCTCGGGCACGAAGGTGGCGCCGCATTGCTCGGCCGCCTCCACCGCATGGGCGCGCTGCTTTTCGGCGCGGATGCGCTCGGAATTGGTGAAATCGCTCTGCACCGGCAGGATGCGCCGCACCCCCAGTTCCACCGCCTTTTCGACGATGAAATCGGTGCGCGCCTTCTTGACCGGGGCAAAGATCAGCCAGAGGTCGGGCGGCACTTCCTGCGGCTTGCTCTGCACCCGGCAGACCAGTACGCCGCCGCGTTTGCCCGCCTGCGCCACTTCGGCGCGCCATTCGCCATCGGAACCGTTGAACAGCAAAAGCTCGGCACCCGCCTCCAGCCGCATCACCCCGAAGAGGTAATGCGCCTGCGCCCGTTCCAGAGGAATGGTTTGCCCCTGCCCCAGCGGGTGATCTACATACAGCCTGACCGTGCCACTCATGGGATGACAGATATGACAGAGCAGAGCCCGACACCAGAGCCCCCGCAGGCCGCCGGGCAGGTTTCCGACGCGGTGCGCGGCAATTGGGTCGACCGGCTGGCACCCGCCGCCACCCGGCCCTACCTGCGGCTGAGCCGCGCCGACCGGCCGATCGGCACCTGGCTCCTGCTGCTGCCCTGCTGGTGGGGGCTGCTGCTGGCGATGTTGCACACCGACACCGCGCGCTGGCACGATCTCTGGATTTTCGTCGGCTGTGGGCTGGGCGCGCTCCTGATGCGCGGCGCCGGCTGCACCTGGAATGACATCACCGACCGTCACATCGACGGCTCGGTCGCGCGCACCGCCAGCCGGCCGATCCCCTCGGGGCAGGTCAGCGTCACCGGCGCGCTGCTCTGGATGGCGGCGCAGGCGCTTGTGGCCTTTGCCATCCTGCTGACCTTCAACGCCGCCGCCATCCTGCTGGGCGTTGCCGCGCTGCTGCCGGTGGCGATCTATCCCTTTGCCAAGCGCTTTACCTGGTGGCCTCAAATCTTTCTCGGCTTCGCCTTCAACTGGGGCGCGCTGCTGGCCTGGACGGCACATACCGGGCGTCTGGAATGGCCGGCCGTCGTGCTCTACTTCGCGGGCATGGCCTGGACGCTGTTCTATGACACGATCTATGCCCACCAGGACAAGGAGGACGACGCGCTGATCGGGGTGAAATCCACCGCCCGGCTGTTCGGCGATGCGACGCCGAAATGGCTCGGCCGCTTTCTGGTGGCCAGCGTCAGCCTGATGGGGCTGGCAATCATCCTGGCGGTGCCGAAAGCGATGATCCTGGCGCTGGTGATCGCGCTTGGCGGGCCTTGGGCCTTTGGCTGGCACATGGTCTGGCAGATGCGCATGCTCAAGATGGACGACATGGACCGGCTGCTGATGCTGTTCCGCTCGAACCGCAACGCCGGGCTGCTGCCTGTGCTGTTTTTCGCCGCCGCGCTTCTGGCGTGATTGAAACCGCCCGGCGACCGGCGTATCCCAACGCAACCGTTCACAGCCCGGACCCGCCGAATGCGCCTTTCGACTTATGTGCTGCCCGCCTCTTCCTTCGCCCTTGCGGCGGTTCTGTCGGTCGTCGCTGCCGGTTCTGCCGTCACCCTGGTGGAAGACGCCTCGGAACAGGCCGTCACCGAACAATTCCAGATCGCCGGGCTGAGCTGGGCCTCGGTCGATGCCACCGGCCTTCAGGTCTTTCTCTTCGGCACCGCGCCGACCGAGGCCGACCGGTTTCGCGCCCTGTCGAACGCCGGCCAGGTGGTCGATGCCGCAAGGGTGATCGATCAGATGGACGTGGTCGACACCCAGGACCTCGCGCCGCCGAAATTCTCGGTCGAGATCCTACGCAACGATTCCGGCGTCTCGCTCATCGGGCTGGTGCCCAAGGGCGACAAGCATGACGCCATGGTCACCCGAATGGGCAAGATCGTCGGCCAAGAGAATGTCTCGGACCTGATGGAGACCGCCGAACACCAGGTGCCGCCGGGCTGGGACGACGCCATGCGCTTTGCGCTCGAGGCGCTGACCCGCCTGCCGCGCTCGAAGATCTCGGTCGAGCCGACGCAGGTGCTTGTCACCGCCATGACCGACAGCGAAGACGAGCGCGTCAAGACCGAGGCCGCGCTGCTCAAGCTCGCGCCCGAGGATGTGCGTGTGCAACTGGCGATCTCGGCGCCGCGACCGGTGATCACCCCCTTCACCCTGCGCTACGTGATCGAGGAAGGTGCCGGCCGCTTCGACGCCTGTTCGGCCGATACCGACGAGGCGCGGGCGCGCATCCTTCAGGCCGCCGAGGCGGCGCAGGGCATGGCGCCCGACACCGAATGCCGGATCGGGCTGGGCGTGCCGACCAAGCGCTGGGCCGAGGCCGCGGAACTGTCGATCGCGGCGCTCGACGCGCTGGGCGGCGGCACCGTGACGATGACCGACGCCGAGATTTCGATGATCGTGCCCGAGGGCACCGATCAGGCGCTTTTCGATCAGACCGTGGGCACGCTGGAAAACGACCTGCCGCCGGTCTTCGACCTGACCGCCGTTCTGCCGGAAACCCCGGAGGCCAACGACGATGGCCCGCCGGAATTCGTCGCCACCCTGAGCCCCGAGGGCCAGGTGCACCTGCGCGGCCGGGTGTCGAGCGAAATGACCCGGCAGACCGCCGAGAGCTATGCCAAGGCGGCCTTTGCCAGCGCCGCGGTGCGCACCACCGCCCGGGTCGACGATACCCTGCCCGGCGGCTGGCCGGTGCGGGTACTGGCGGCGATCGAGGCGCTGTCCTACCTTGCCAATGGCGCGGTCACCGTCACCCCCGACGACATGCACATCGCTGGCCGGACCGGCGACCAGTCGGCCAGCGCCGCGATGGCGGCGCTGATGGCCGAGAAGCTGGGCGACGGCGCCGAATTCACCATCGAGGTCGAATATGCCGAGGCGCTCGACCCGCAGGCCGCGCTGCCCACCCCCGAGGAATGCCTGGGCCGCATTCAGACTGTCCTCGGCGACCGCAAGCTGAGCTTCGAGCCAGGGTCGGACACGCTCGACGCCGCCGGCAAGGACATCCTCGACGATATTGCCGAAGTGCTATCGGGCTGCGACCAGATCGATCTCGAGATCGCCGGCCACACCGACAGCCAGGGCCGCGAGAGCATGAACCTCGATCTCAGCCAGTCCCGCGCCAATGCGATCCTGACCGAACTGCGCAACCGCCGGGTGCTGACCTCGACCTTCCGGGCCAAGGGCTATGGCGAGACCCAGCCGATCGAGAGCAACGACACCGAAGCGGGGCGCGAAGCCAACCGCCGGATCGAATTCCGCCTTCTGCTGCCCGAGAATGACGAGACAGCCGAATCCGAGCTTGAAAGCCCTGACGATTCCGTAGAAGAAGACGGCGCTTCTGGCACGGAGGACGCTGCGGATGAGTAGGACCGAATTTGTCATCGCGACGGCGATCATCCTGTTTGTGGCCTTCTGCCTGGGATGGTTCGCAAACTGGCTGCTGCACCGGTTCACCGCGGTGTCGAAATCCGACGTCGGCGAGCTCGAGCGGATGAGCCAGGAGCTGCACGAGGCCGAAGAGACCCGCGATCAGGCAATCACCTACCTTCAGCAGCGCGAGGCCGAGCTGACCAACCAGCTGGCCCAGACAGAGGCCGAGTTGTCCGCCGCGATGGAAGGCCTGCGCGACGCCCGCCACGAGGCCGAAGAGCTCCGCGCCTACGCCGAACGCCTGCAACAGAACGCCGGCTGAGGCGCCGCGACGGCCCCCGGTCAAGCCCGGGCTGCGCGTATCCCGCCACGGCTTGATCCGCCGCCCCGCGCGCCGGGGCCTCGCCGTCCGCCGCGGCCGACAGACCCCGGGTCAGGCCCGGAGCGCGAACCCCGTGCCTGACTCGCAGCGCGCCACCGGCCCCGCCCGGATCACCCGTCCTTGCGGATCGTCTCGTTCTTCGGGTCATAGGGCGCGTCGCAGGTCACCACCGCATCCCAGAGCTGTCCCTGCATCCGCACCTTGAGCCGCGTGCCCTCCGCCGCCAGATCGGGCCGCACATATCCCATGCCGATCGATTTGCCGAAGGCCACCGAATAGCCGCCCGAGGTCAGCCGGCCGATTTTTTCACCGTCAAGATAAAGCGCCTCACGGCCCCAGGGATCGGCGTCCTCCGGCCCGTCGATCAGGAGCGTGCAGCACTTCGACCGGACGCCCAGCGCCTGCATCGCCGCCTTGCCGCGGAATTCCTTCTCCTGATCGACAAATCGTGGCAGATCGGCCTCCAGCGGCGTCGCGTCGCGGCCCAGCTCGGTGCCGAAGGCACGATAGCTTTTCTCCTGCCGCAACCAGTTCTGCGCGCGCGCGCCCACCAGCTTGAGCCCATGCGCCGCGCCGGCCTTTTCCAGCAGGTCGAAAAGATAATTCTGCATCTCGATCGGGTGGTGCAGCTCCCAGCCCAGCTCGCCGGTATAGGCCACGCGGATCGCCATCACCGGGCACATGCCGAGCTCGATTTCGCGCGCCGACAGCCAGGGGAAGCGCTTGTTCGAAAGCGCCGTGTCAGGTTCCGCATCCTTGATCACGTCGCGCAGCAGGGCCCGCGCCTTTGGCCCCGCCACCGCGAAAACACCCCATTGCGTCGTCACGTCATGCACCAGCACCAGCTTGCCGGTGCGTTCCATGAAATCCTCGGCGGATTTGCGCAGGTAATCGCCGTCATACTCGGTCAGCGCCCCGGCCGAGACCAGGTAATAGCCGTTCTCCTCGCGCCGCACGATGGTGTATTCGGTGCGCGTCGTGCCCGCCTCGGTCAGCGCATAGGTCAGGTTGATGCGGCCGACCTTGGGCAGCTTGTTGGTGGTGAACCAGTCGAGAAACTCGGTCGCCCCCTTGCCCGACACCCAGTGCTTGGTGAAGGCCGAGGCATCGATCAGGCCGACGCCCTCACGCACCGCCTTTGCCTCGTCGACCGCATATTGCCACCAGCCGCCGCGGCGGAAGCTGCGCGCGTCGTGGTCAAAGCTCTCGGGCGCGTCCAGCGGGCCGAAGTAGTTCGGACGCTCGAAGCCGTTGACGCAGCCGAACTGCGCGCCCCGCGCCTTCATCCGGTCATAGCAGGGCGCGGTGCGCAGCGGCCGGCAGGCCTCGCGCTCCTCATCCGGGTGGTGCAGGATGTAGACGTGCTCGTAACATTCCTCGTTCTTGCGCGCGGCGTATTCCGTCGTCATCCAACGGCCGTAGCGCTTGGGGTCGAGCGCCGCCATGTCGATCTCGGCCTCGCCCTCGACCATCATCTGCGCCAGGTAATACCCGGTGCCACCGGCGGCGGTGATGCCGAAACTGAAGCCCTCGGCCAGCCACATGTTGCGCAGCCCCGGCGCCGGGCCGACCAGCGGGTTGCCGTCAGGGGTGTAGCAGATCGGGCCGTTGTAGTCGTCTTTCAGCCCCACCGTTTCCGACGACGGAATGCGGTGGATCATGCTCATGTATTCCTCTTCGATCCGGTCGAGATCGAGCGGGAAGAGATCGGCGCGGAACGACTCCGGCACATCGTAGAGGAAACGCGCCGGCGCATTGCGCTCATAGGGGCCGAGGATCCAGCCCTTGCGCTCTTCGCGCACGTACCATTTGGCATCGGCATCGCGCAGTACCGGGTGTTCGGCGTTGCCGGCGGCACGCCATTCCGCCAGCGCCGGGTCGGGCTCGGTGACGATGTACTGGTGTTCGACCGGGATCGCCGGGATCTTCAGCCCCAGAAGCCGCGCGGTGCGCTGCGCATGGTTGCCGGTGGCGGTGACGACATGTTCGGCGGAGATGACCTGCTGCTCGTCCGACGGCACCAGGTTGCCGCCTTTCTCGACCATCTTCGTCACCGTGACCTGCCACTCCGCGCCGGTCCAGTGATAGCCGTCGACCTGCCAGCGCCGCTCGACCACCACGCCGCGCTGGCGGGCGCCCTTGGCCATCGCCTGGGTGACATCGGCCGGATTGATGTAGCCGTCGGTCGGATGATAGAGCGCGCCCTGCAAATCCTCGGTGCGCACCAGCGGCCAGCGTTCGCGGATCTGGTCGGGGCTCATCCATTCGTAGGGAATGCCCACGGTCTCGGCGGTCGAGGCATAGAGCTCGAATTCGTCCATCCGCGCGCGGCTCTGCGCCATGCGCAGGTTGCCGACCACATAGAAACCGGCGTTGAGCCCGGTCTCTTCCTCGAGCGTCTTGTAGAACTTGACCGAATAATCGTGGAT
>Ga0126341_1000033_pt1 | contig 28097 bp, 26 predicted proteins | sample OrbTmetagenome_FD_97057 | JGI IMG/M metagenome (GOLD analysis project Ga0126341, IMG submission 97057) | Coral microbial communities from Florida Keys, Florida, USA - Orbicella T D metagenome | ecosystem: Host-associated > Invertebrates > Cnidaria > Coral | place: Florida Keys, Florida, USA... | reverse complement strand
TTGGTCCTTTGAAACTGATAAGTGGTAGTTCATGTACAGTGCTGCTGCTGGCAGCAAATGCTTACGTCATGGTCTTTAATGCCTCTTGGGGTCCCGTGATGTGGGTCATGTTAGGTGAGATGTTCCCCAACCAGATACGAGGTTCCGGCCTTGCAGTCGCGGGTCTAAGTCAATGGGGAGTGAACTTCTTCATTACAATGAGCTTCCCGGTATTGCTTGCTTCCATAGGCCTATTCGGTGCCTACGGAATCTATGCGGCTTTCGCCATTCTTTCTGCTGTTTTCGTCTACATAATGGTGCATGAGACCCGTGGCCTCGAACTCGAAGAAATGACCGGATAAGGCAAGGACCATAGGGTTCATTTTTGCAATCCATGGAATAGCACTGGTTGCAAGATTCTTGTAGTACTACTAAACGAATCACAAGGTGGGTGCCGCATCCGGCCACGCGGAAATAAGCTTCGCCGAAGACCCGAACGAACCAGGCCGTATGGTCCTCAATGGCTTCATTGACGTTACCTACGTTGATTACTCTGATGATGGCCTGCATGTACTCAATGGTACCGAGACTGTTGACTATTCTTTTGTAAACGGCGCGAGCTGGAATGCCGATGTCTCCGTGACCGGGTGTACCCAGGGCTCCTTCAGTGCGGAAAATGTGCTTGTATTCCCCCGGGATATCGGGTCCGGCATCATTCGCGCCGAGCTGGGCTCCAGGGTGATTGAGCAGGACCTGGCGCTGGGCCTTCCTACCGGCGTGCCGGGAGAACTTCAGTAGGCGCAAGGCTAACTTGCACGCACTATCTGGTTCGGGTTGAAGTGTAGTGTGTGCAGGTTTACCTGAAAGATTATGTCCTGATGGTGCCCAGAGACATTGTAAGCATCCCCTGATCAGGCTCACCGAACCTTTATGATTTCGCTACGAAAATAGCGTGAAAAAGGGCTCGCGACACGGGGAATAGAAAGTGAACACTTTCTACCACCTTGGTGAGGGTACAACCGGTTGAAATACAGGGAAATGGATGGTGCCCAGAGACAGAATCGAACTGCCGACACGGGGATTTTCAATCCCCTGCTCTACCGACTGAGCTATCTGGGCGTAAACTGAGAACCGGGCGCCGATGCCCGCGAGCGGCGTATTAAACCCGCCCGGGGCCTGTGAGTCAAGGCGCTGAATTTCAAGCCGTTTCCGGTGCCCGGAGGCCTACTCACCGCCCTCCGAGGGGGGCACGTAACCCTCCGCCTTGTCGTAATCATCCCCGGCGAAAAACTTCTCCATCTCACCCTGCAGGTACTTTCGGGCCTCCGGGTCCACCAGGCTGAGGTGCTTTTCGTTGATGAGCATCGTCTGGTGTTCCTGCCAGTCCTGCCAGGCCTGTTTGGAGATGTTCTCGAAGATCTCCTCGCCCTTCGGCCCCGGGAACGGCGGCGCGTCCAGCCCGTCCTTTTCCTCCTGGTACTTCCTGCAGAACACTGTGCGCGACATTGAAAATCTCCGTATCAGGAGGGGACGGACTGAAGTCTGTCCCCGGGGGTCTCTGCTGGGCTCAGGCGGCCAGCTGTTCCAGCAGCCCCGCGACCGGCGCCGCCAGGCCCACACGTGGCGCCTCGCGCAGGTTATACCAGAGCTGCCCCGACCCTTCCATCACCTGGGCCGGGACGCTGTCCAGCTCCGCCACCACCGGGGTGATGTCCAGGTGGTAATGGCTGAAGGTGTGCCGAAAATCGGGCCATGTGCTAACGCGGCTGGGCTCGCTGCCCCAGAGATCCAGGCAGTGGCCTGTGGCAGCCCCGGCATCCTCGATCTCCGGGAAGCACCACAGGCCGCCCCAGATACCGTTGGCGGGGCGCTTTTCCAGCCAGATGGCGCCCTCGCTGTCCCGCGCGATGAGGAAGTGCGTGGACTTCACCGGCAGCGCCTTGCGCGGTTTCTTGCCCGGGTAGTCCAGCTGATCGCCCGCGGCCCTCGCCTCGCAGTCCGACTGCAGCGGGCAGCGCTCGCAGGCGGGCGCGCTGCGCGTGCACAGGGTCGCACCGAGATCCATCATCGCCTGGGTGTAATCGGCACAGCGTTCACTGGGTGTGTAAGCGTCGGCGATGTCCCACAGGCGTTTGTGGACGGCGGTCTTCCCGGGCCAGCCCTCCACCCGGTGGTAGCGCGCCAGTACGCGCTTGACGTTGCCGTCGAGAATGCTCGCACGCTGCCCGTAGGCGATGCTGAGAATGGCACCCGCGGTGGAGCGACCCACCCCGGGCAGGGCCGTGAGCCCTTCAAGCGTTTCGGGGAACTGCCCGTCCAGGTCGAAGAAGACCTGCTTTGCCGCGCTGTGCAGGTTGCGCGCCCGGGCGTAGTAGCCGAGGCCGGTCCACAGGTGCAGCACCTGGTCCTCGTGTGCGCTGGCCAGTGTGGCCACGTCCGGGAACGCGGCCGTAAATCGCTCGAAATACGGAATCACGGTCTTGACCTGGGTCTGCTGGAGCATGATCTCCGACAGCCAGACGCGGTAGGGGTTGGGGTTTTTCTGCCAGGGGAGGTCGGTGCGGCCGTGGCCCTCGAACCAGTCCAGTACCCGCTCTGGGAAGTGCTTGCTCATGGCGCCTCAGGGTAAATGGCCATTGGCCATAATGCCAATGAAATCAACGCCCTGTTCCCTTATAATGGCCGCCTTTTCGGGGGTGGGCCCCGATGTCTGGAGAGCGGCATGGCTGAGCGCAAGGCCACAGTATCGCGGGATACCCTGGAGACGAAGATCACCGTGACGGTGAATCTCGACGGCTCCGGGCAGGCGGAGCTGGATACCGGGATACCCTTCCTGGAGCACATGCTCGACCAGGTGGCCCGCCACGGCATGCTCGACCTGGAGATCACGGCCAAGGGCGACCTGCACATCGACGACCACCACACGGTGGAGGACATCGGCATCACCCTCGGCCAGGCAGTGGCCCAGGCGGTGGGCGACAAGAAGGGCATCGCCCGCTACGGCCACGCTTACGTGCCCCTGGACGAGGCCCTCTCGAGGGTGGTCATCGACTTCTCCGGGCGCCCCGGCGTGGAGTACCACGTGGCTTATACACGTTCGGCGGTAGGCGGTTTCGACGTCGACCTGTTCATGGAATTTTTCCAGGGCTTCGTCAATCACGCCTTCGTCACGCTGCACGTGGACAACCTGCGCGGTGACAACAGCCACCACCAGGCGGAGACCGTGTTCAAGGCTTTCGGTCGCGCGCTGCGCATGGCGCTGACGCCCGACCCGCGGATGGTGGGTGTGACGCCCTCGACCAAAGGCGTCCTCTAGCGAAACTAACTGCGTTGTCGATGCGGCGTTAAAAACGCGCTCAAAATGCTCATGTACTGTCGTGTACACTCCGCTTTTAAGCGCGTTTTTGCCTTGCCTCGACTGCCTCGATAACGTTTCGCAACAGGTGAGGAGACTTTGAAAAAAGTGAGCGGTACAGTCGCCGTTATCGACTACGGTATGGGAAACCTCCACTCCGTCGCCAGTGCGTTGCAGCACGTGGGTGCGGACAAGGTGGTGGTGACCCATGACGCGGAACAGATTCGCCGCGCCGACCGCGTGGTATTCCCGGGTGTGGGCGCTATTCGCGACTGCATGGCAGAGATCCGCAGGCTGAAGTGCGATGAGCTGCTCGCCCAGGCGCTGGAGGAACAGCATGTTCCCGTGCTCGCCATCTGCGTCGGGCTGCAGGCGATGATGAGCCGCTCAGAGGAAAACGGCGGCGTCGACTGTCTCGACATGATTCCCGGCGAGGTGCGTTACTTTGGTGCCTCACTCAAGGACCGCCAGGGCGAGCGAAAAAAAGTTCCGCACATGGGCTGGAACGAGGTGCGCCAGGTGCGTCCGCACCCTATGTGGCGCGACATTGCGGACGGCGCGCGCTTTTACTTCGTGCACAGCTACTATGTGCACGCGGCCGATCGCGACCTGGTGGCCGGCAGCGTCGACTACGGTGTCAGCGCGGACGCCGCCCTGGCCCGGGACAACCTGTTCGCCGTGCAGTTTCACCCCGAAAAGAGCGCGGATGCCGGGCTGCAACTGTTGCGCAACTTCATCCAGTGGGACGGAAGCGTCTAGAGGGCACCCATGCTGATCATACCCGCCATCGATCTCAAGGACGGACAGTGCGTACGCCTGCGCCAGGGCCTGATGGAAGACAGTACCGTCTTCTCCGACGACCCGGTTGCAATGGCGCGGCGATGGGTCGACGCGGGTTGCCGCCGCCTGCACCTGGTTGACCTGAACGGCGCCTTCGCCGGTGAGCCGGTGAACGGCGAGGTGGTGACCGCTATTGCCGCGGCCTACCCGGAGCTGCCGATACAGATCGGCGGCGGTATTCGCAATCTCGAGACCATAGAGCACTACGTGCGCGCCGGAGTCGGCTTCGTGATCATCGGCACCAAGGCGGTGAAGGAACCGGCGTTTGTCGGCGAGGCGTGCAGGGCGTTTCCCGGCCAGGTTATCGTCGGTCTTGATGCGAAAGACGGACTCGTGGCGACGGACGGCTGGGCGGAGGTCTCAGAGGCGAAAGCCACGGATCTCGCGCGCCAGTTCGAGTCGGACGGGGTCAGCGCCATCGTCTACACGGATATCGCCCGGGACGGCATGATGCAGGGCGTGAACGTCCAGGCCACGGTGGCCATGGCGGAGGCGTCGCGCATCCCGGTTATCGCCTCTGGGGGGATTACCAATATCGATGATGTCCGCGCCCTCGCGGCCGTCGCCGACAGCGGCATAGTCGGCGCGATTACCGGCCGCGCCATCTACGAGGGTACGCTGGATGTCGCCGAGGCCCAGCAACTGTGTGACCGGCTTCACGAGGTGAACTGAGCATGGGCCTGGCGAAACGCATCATTCCCTGCCTGGACGTCGACAACGGCCGGGTGGTGAAGGGCGTCAACTTCGTCGGTATTCGCGACGCGGGGGACCCTGTCGAGATCGCAATGCGCTACAACGAGCAGGGCGCAGACGAGGTGACGTTCCTGGATATCACCGCGAGCCACGAGGGGCGCGACACCACCGTACATACGGTAGAACAGATTGCCGAGCACGTGTTTATCCCGCTGACCGTCGGCGGCGGTATCCGCAGCGTGGATGATATCCGCACCATGCTCAACGCGGGTGCGGACAAGGTCAGTATCAATACCGCGGCGATTCACAACCCGGAGCTGGTGCGCGAATCCGCCGAGCGTTTCGGCTCACAGTGCATTGTCGTCGCCATCGACGCGAAGCGCGTCGAGGACGTCGACGGCAATCCCCGCTGGGAAATCTTTACCCACGGCGGGCGCAAGCCCACCGGCATCGACGCGGTGGAGTGGGCGCGAAAAATGGCGCAATTGGGCGCCGGCGAAATCCTGCTGACGAGCATGGACCGGGACGGCACGAAGAACGGGTTTGAGCTGGGCGTGACGCGGGCGATTACCGACGCGGTCGATATCCCGGTGATTGCCTCCGGCGGCGTGGGCAACCTCGATCACCTGGTTGAGGGGATTGTCGAGGGCGGCGCAGACGCGGTGCTCGCGGCCAGTATCTTCCACTTCGGTGAGTACACCGTACCGGAGGCGAAGGCCTACATGGCGGAAAGGGGAATCGAAGTCAGGCTCTAGCGTTTGAGGCAGTCGTCCAGCTGCAGCGCCTCCGACACTGGGATCAATCGCACCCCGGCTTCCTCCAGCTGCGGCAGCGCAGTCGCCAGGTAGTCAATCGTCTCCCGGTAGGGGTGGCCGATAGCGACCGCCAGGCCGTCGCGCCGCGCCAGGCGCAGCAGCTCGTCGAAGCGTTCCTCGATGGCCGCTCGCTCCGTGTCGTTGTCCAGGAACACCTGGCGCGAGAGATTGGGCACGCTGAATTCGTCGGCCACGGTAGCGGCCACCGTCAGGTCCGTGGTGCGCGAATCCACGAAGTACATGTCGCGCGTGCGCAGCTCCTGCATCAGCCACGCCATCTGCGGCCGGCGCGCCGTCAGGTCCGAGCCCATGTGGTTGTTGAGGCCGCGGGCACCCGGTAGCGCCTCGAGTTGTGCCGCCAGCGTGGCGCGGAACTCCTCCCTGGACTGCGCGGCGGTGAGCCCGCCGCGGCCCAGCCGGGCGCCGTCCCGTGAGCTCATCGGCGCGTGCACCATGACCTCGCGGCCGGCGTGCAGCGCCTGTTCGGAGAGGTCCTGTGCGAACGGCGTAAAGGGCATTATCGCGTAGGTCAGCCGGCCCGGCAGCGCCAGTGCCGCCTCGTCGCGTTCACGGTTGTTGCCCATGTCGTCGATAATGATGACGATCCTGGCGTAGGCGGAAGCCGCACAGTCGGCGCCTTCGTCAACGGGCGTGCCGGACTCCCGGCCGGGTGCGAGGGGCGCGGCGAGCAACAGTGTCGCGCCGAGTAGAACCTGTGCCAGTCTGTGTACGCCGACCCGGGCGGGACGGTCAGGTATCGCCCTTGTTCTGGTTCTTCTTCTCTTCACGCATCCCCAGTACGTTGAGACCCTTCAGCAGTGTGAGGGCTTCGTAGAGCTGGTTGTCCGACGAGAACAACTTGTTGGCCACCGGCTTCTTCTTACGGCCGTTGCCATTGCCGTTGGCGTTGTCGAGGCGCCGGGACAGGTCCGCTTCCTTGATGCCGCGGCGACCCTCCCACGCGGTGACCTGTGCGCGCTCCACGAATATATCCGGCTCGATGCCCTCGGCCTGTATGGAGCGGCCGTTGGGTGTGAAGTACAGCGCGGTGGTGAGCTTTACGGCGCGCTTGTCCGAGATGGGCAGGATGGTCTGCACCGAGCCCTTGCCGAAGCTGGGCGTGCCCATAACAACCGCGCGCCCGTGGTCCTGCAGGGCGCCGGCGACGATTTCCGACGCGCTGGCGGAACCGCTGTTGATGAGGACGATCAGCGGTGTGCCCTCGCTGGCGTCCCCGGGGTCCGCGTCGTAACTCATGTCGGAGTTGTCCAGGCGTCCCTCGGTGTACACCACGTTGCCGCCGTCCATGAACAGCCCGGCCACGTCGACGCTCGCGCGCAGGATGCCGCCGGGGTTGTTGCGCAGGTCCAGGACGAGGCCCTTGAGGTCCTGCTCCTGCTGCAGCTTCTGCAGCGACTGGCGCACGTCCGCACCGGTGTGGTTCTGGAACTGTGCGATTCGGATGTAACCGTAGCCCGGCTCCAGCCAGCGCTGGCGCACGCTCGCGACCTTGATCACGTCGCGCGTGAGGGTGACGTCGAAGGGCTGGCTCTCGCCCGGCCTGCCGATGGTGAGCCTGATCTTGCTGCCCGCGGGCCCGCGCATGATATCGATCGCGTCGTTGAGGCTCATTCCCTTTACCGGCTTCTTGCCGAGCTTGAGGATGATGTCGCCGCTGCGCAGTCCCGCCTCGGCGGCGGGCGAGCCGTCGATGGGAGAGATGATCTTGACGTAGCCGTCCTCCATGCCCACTTCCAGGCCGAGCCCGCTGAACTCGCCGCTGGTGGAATCCTGCAGGTTCTGGAAGGCGTCGTCGGTGAGGTACATGGAGTGGGGATCCAGCCCCATCAGCATGCCCTGGATGGCGTACTCCAGCAGGGTGCTGTCGTCGATTTCCTCGACGTAGCCCAGCCTGATCTGGTGGAACACGTCGGCGAAGGTGCGCAGTTCGTCCAGCGGAAGTTCGCCGGGCTCCTCCATGGCGCGCACCGGGTTCGCGGCGGCCAGCGCAAGGGCCGCGGAACACACCGCCAGGGTCCGCAAAATGCTCGGGGAAACGCGCATGGGTACAGCCGGGGTGGGCACCTCCTGGATCAGGGTGTCCAGTTTACCGCATTCCCGGCGCCCGGTGGCAAGCGGGGAATGGCGGAAAGTCGAGGTTTCGCGGCGCTCAGCCGCGGCACCACCTGGACGGGTCGGTGGGCTTGCCGTCGTGGCGAATTTCGAAGTACAGGGCGGCCTGCTCCTGCCCGCCGGAATTGCCCACCGTGCTGATCGGCGTGCCCGCGGTGACCCACTCCCCCACGTTGCGCAGCAGGCTCTGGTTGTGGGCGTAGAGGCTCATGTAACCGTCCCCGTGGTCGATGATCAGGAGCAGGCCCGACCCGCGCAGCCAGTCCGCGTACACCACGCGGCCGTGGTGGATAGCGCGCACGGTGGTGCCCTCCTTTGCGGGGATGGTCACGCCCTGCCAGCGCATGTCGCCGGTATTGCGTTTCCTGCCGAAGCGATTGCTGTGCTTTCCCGGCACCGGCCACGGCATGGCGCCCTTCGCGCTGGTAAAGGCCTGGTAGTCGGCGGGCACCTGCAGGTCGACCACCGCCTCCTCGATGGCGAGCAGCAGCTGTTCCAGTTCTTTGCGGTTTGCGTCGAGCTCCTTCAGTCGCGCCTCGCCGCTGTCAATTTCCGCGCTCAGGTTCGCCACCGCGAGTTCGCGATTGCCCTGGGCGGAGGTGACGTTGCGCCGCTGTTTTTCCAGCGCCTCGCGCCGGGCCGCGAGCGTCTCCAGTGTGGTATCGATGCGGCGCTGGGTCGTGTCGAGCTCGGACAGGGTCTCGCGGTAGTCGTCGATCAGGGTGCTGCGCGCCTCGAACACGTAGCGGTAGTAACCCATCGCGCGGGCGACCTGTTGCGGATCTTCCTGGTTCAGCAGCACGCGCAGCGGCCCCTGTCCCCCGATCTGCCAGGCCGACCTGAGTTCCCGGGCGACCCTGGACTGTTGTTCGTCGCGCGCCGCAACCAGTTCCCCCTGGCGCGCCTGCAGTTGCACCAGCTCGGCGTTGCCGCGCTCGATGTCGGCGCGCGTGGCGGTGATGTCACGCTTCAGTGTGCCCAGCTCCACCTCGGCCTCGCGCAGCTGGTCCTGCAGTTTGCTGCGACGGGAACTGGCGTGGGAGACCTCCCAGGTAATGCGCTTGATGTCCTTTTCCAGCTGCTGGAGCTGCGCCCGGGTTTTTTCCTCGTCGGACTGGGCGAGGGCGATGGTGCACAGGGCGGCGAGCAGCAGGGCGAGCCAGCGTCGTCGCGCGGGGTGTGTCGATGGTAGTCTCGGTTTCACCGCGCGCCGGCGGCGGTCAGGCCGGTTCGACCAGGTCGCTGCCGGACATCTCCGCGGGTTGCGGCAGGCCCATCAAACCCAGCAGCGTGGGGGCGACGTCCGCCAGGATGCCCCCGGAGTCCCGCAGCGCGAGCTGCCGCGGGCCGATGTAGACCAGCGGCACCAGCTCGGTGGTGTGCTGCGTGTGGTTCTGCCCCGACTCGTAGTCGAGCATCTGCTCGCAGTTGCCGTGGTCGGCGGTGATCAGCGCCTGCCCGCCGACCTCGCGCAGCGCGGCCTCGATCCGGCCGATGCATTCATCCAGCGTTTCCACGGCCCTGACCGCCGCCTCGTAGACACCCGTGTGCCCGACCATGTCCCCGTTGGCGTAGTTGCACACGATCAGGTCGTACTCGCCGCTGCGGATGGCCGCGACCAGCTTGTCCGTGACCTCCGGCGCACTCATCTCGGGTTTGAGGTCGTAGGTGGCGACGTCGGGAGACGCGATGAGCTCGCGGACCTCGCCGGGGAAGAGCTCCTCGCGACCGCCGCTGAAGAAGAACGTGACGTGGGCGTACTTCTCTGTCTCGGCGATGCGCAACTGGGTCAGCCCGCGCTGGGCGAGGTAGTCGCCGAGCACGTTCTCGAGGCTTTCCGGCGGGAAGGCGCAGGGTGCGTCAATGTCGGCGGCATACTCGGTGGTCATCACGAAGCCCGCGAGCCGCGGGACCACGCCGCGCTCGAACTCGCCGAAATCCTCCTGGACGAAGGCGCGGGTCAGCTGGCGGGCGCGGTCCGCGCGAAAGTTCATGAACAGCACCGCGTCGCCGTCCGCGATGATCGCGGGCGGCTCGCCCTCCGGGCAGACCAGGGTGGGCAGCACGAACTCGTCGCTCTCGTCCCGTTCGTATGCCGCCTGCAGGGCGGCAGTGGCGCTCGTGTGCGTGTGCGGGGCCTGGCCCTGGGTAAGCATGCGCCAGGCCTCCCCGATGCGCTCCCAGCGGTTGTCCCGGTCCATCGCGTAGTAGCGGCCGCAGATCGAGGCCGTGCGCCCGCAGCCCAGTTCCGCGAAGACCGCGTCCGCCTTTTCCAGCGAGGGGCCGGCGCTGCGCGGTGGCGTATCGCGGCCGTCCAGGAAGGCGTGCAGGTAGACCCGGGTGGCGCCGCGATCCGCGGCGAGGCGAACTGCCGCCAGTACCTGGTCCTCGTGGGAGTGCACGCCGCCGGGGGACATCAGCCCGAATACGTGCACCGCGCCGCCCGCCGCCACCGCGCTGTCGATGGCCCCGGTGTAGGCCGGGTTGGTGGCGAAGCTGCCGTCGCGGATGGCCCGGTCGATGCGGGAGATGTTCTGGTAGATAACCCGCCCGGCGCCCAGGCTCATGTGGCCGACCTCGGAGTTGCCCATCTGCCCCCCGGGCAGGCCGACGTCGGCCCCCGAGGCGGAAATCAGGGTGCGTGGGGCCTCGGCCCAGAGCCGGTCCCACACGGGGGTGGCCCCGCCTGCGATGGCGTTGTCCTGCGTCTCCTCGCGGTAGCCCCAACCGTCCAGTACGATCAGGACGGTCGGTTTCCTGTCTGCTTCACTCATTGGCCCTTCCCGCCGGTCTTCCCTGTGCACCGCCCAAGCGGGGCATTTTACCCTGTCAGGGGGGTGTCGCGCATGCCCGTGGCCAGCGTTGTGCGGCGCCTCCCGGAAGGCCGCCCCGGGGCTGGTTGAGGTGCCCCAAGCCCTGTATACTTGCGGCCTTTTGAGCGGCGCCCGTTGCGGCCCTTCCGCGCCCCGCGGAGCCCCTGTCCGCGCCGCCCCCAGGTACAAGTAAGCGTTGCCATGGCACTGTTCTTCGAATTTCTGGGCGAGCAATGGATGCTGGTCGGTGCACTGCTGGTGGTCGTCGTCATGTTCGTCATGCACGAGGCCCGCAGGTCCGGCCCGTCACTGTCCCCGCAGCAGGCGATCAACCTGGTCAACAAGGACGGGGGCCTGTTCCTCGACCTGCGCGATGCGGGCGACTTCAAGAAAGGACACATTACCGACGCCCTGAATATCCCGGTGGGCAAGCTCGCCGGGCGCCTGGGCGAGCTGGAGAAGCACCGCGACAAGCCCATCGTACTGGTCTGCAAGATGGGGCAGCAGTCAGGCACCGCCGGCAAGCAGCTGAAAGCCGAGGGCTTTGAGCAGGTGTTCAAGATGTCCGGCGGCATGATGGAGTGGGGCGCCCAGCAACTGCCGACCGTGGCCGAATGAGTGCGGTCATCCTCTACACCACGCGCTTCTGCCCCTACTGTATCCGGGCGAAACGCCTGCTGGACGCCAAGGGTGTGGACTACACCGATATCGCGGTGGACGAGGAGCCCGAGAAGCGCCTCGAGATGATGCAGCGCAGCGGGCGCCGCACCGTGCCACAGATCTGGATCGGCGAGCACCACATCGGCGGCTGTGACGAACTGCACGCGCTGGACATGCGCGGCGAGCTCGACGCGTTGCTGGCGCCCTGACGACACATTCAACTGACGGAGGACGGCTCCATGGCCGAGGAACAAGCGGGAACGGAAGAGCAGTCGCAGCAGCGCTTTGCGATGCAGCGCATTTACACCAAGGACCTGTCCTTCGAGTCGCCGGCGGCGCCCGGGATTTTCCGGGAGCAGTGGTCGCCGCAGGTCAACGTCGACCTCAACACCAAGAGCGAGGCGGTGGATGACCAGGGCAACTTCGAGGTGGTGCTGACCATCACCATCACCGCGAAGGTGGGTGAGAACACCGCGTTTCTCTGCGAGGTGCACCAGGCGGGCATCTTCATGCTGGTGGGCTTCGAGGCGACGGAGGTGCGCCGCATACTCGGCACCGCGGCGCCCAACATCCTGTTCCCCTACGCCCGCGAGGTCATCGACAGCCTCGTGGTCAAGGGCGGTTTTCCGCCGGTTATGCTCGCGCCGGTCAACTTCGACGCGCTGTTCCAGCAGGCGCTGCAGCAGGCTGACGCCGGCCCCTCCGACGAGGCCGCGACGCACTGATCGTCCTACTCCAGGCCCTCGAAACCCAGTTGCCGCAGGCCCTCGTAGACCACCAGCGCCGCCGCGTTGCTGAGATTGAGGCTGCGGCTGCCCGCGACCATGGGGATACGCAGCACCTGCTCAGGGGGCAGGCTTGCGAGCATTGCGGCCGGTAGCCCGCGCGTCTCCGGCCCGAACACCAGCGCGTCCCCTGTGCGGTAGCGCGCTTCGTGGTAGGGGGTTGTACCCCGGGTGCTGACGGCGAGCAGCCGCGGTGTGCCCTCCGCCGTGCTGAACGCGTCCAGGTCCCTGTGCACGCGCACATCGGCAAACTCCCGGTAATCCAGCCCCGCGCGACGCATCCGCCGGTCGTCCAGCTCGAACCCCAGCGGCTGCACGAGGTGCAGCGTGCAGCCCGTGTTGGCGCACAGGCGGATGATGTTGCCGGTGTTGGGGGGAATCTCCGGCTGGTACAGAACGACCTTCAGCACGACGGCAGCCGGCTATAAATCGAGATCCTTCATCTTCCGGGTCAACGTGTTGCGACCCCATCCCAGCAACTGTGCCGCGTCGCGCTTGCGCCCCTGGGAGTGCTTCAGGGCCACCTCGATCATGACCTTCTCGAAGGAGGGCACCGCCTCCTGCAGGATCTGCTGTTTGCCCTGGACGAGCTCGTTGCGCGCCCAGTTGAACAGCAGGTCGCGCCAGTCGGCGCTCTCTGCATCGACCGCAGCGGCCACCTCGGTGCCCAGCTCGGGCGGCAGGTCGGAGAGGTGCACCTCGCGGCCCGAGGCCATCACTGTGATCCAGCGGCAGCAGTTCTCCAGCTGGCGCACATTGCCCGGCCAGTTCAGGCCGGTAAGGAATTCCTCGGTCTGGGGCAGCAGGACCTTGGGTTCGCCCCCCAGTTCCTCGGCGGCGCGGCGGAAAAAGTGGCGCATGAGCTGCGGGATATCCTCGCGCCGCTCGGAGAGTTTGGGGATATGGATGCGGATGACGTTGAGGCGGTGGAACAGGTCCTCGCGGAAATCGCCGCGCTGCACCAGCCCCTCCAGGTCCTGGTGCGTGGCGGCGATGATGCGTACATCGACCTTCACCGGCATGTGGCCGCCGACACGGTAGAACTCGCCGTCCGCCAGCACGCGCAGCAGGCGTGTCTGGGTCTCCGCCGGCATGTCGCCGATCTCGTCCAGGAACAGTGTGCCGCCGTCGGCCTGCTCGAAGCGTCCCTCGCGCTTGCTGTTGGCGCCGGTAAAGGCGCCCTTCTCGTGCCCGAACAGCTCCGACTCCATCAGGTCCTTGGGAATCGCCGCCATGTTCAGGGCGATAAAGGGCTGGCCCGCGCGCGGGCTGTGGCGGTGCAGAGCCCGGGCCACCAGTTCCTTGCCGGTGCCGGACTCGCCGTTGATCAGCACGGTGATATTGCTCTGCGCGAGCCGCCCTATCGCGCGGAACACCTCCTGCATCGCCGGCGCCTCGCCGATGATTTCGGTCTGGGGCAGTTCCGCAGCCTGTGGGTCACCGCCGCGCTTCTCCCGGGTGTGCGCCAGCGCGCGCTCTGTGATGGCGATCACCTCGTCCAGATCGAAGGGCTTGGGCAGGTACTCGAAGGCCCCCTGCTGGTAGGACGCCACGGCGCTGTCCAGGTCAGAGTGCGCGGTGGTGATGATGACCGGCAGCTCGGGATAGTTTTCGCTGATACGAGCCAGCAGTTCCAGCCCGTCGGTGCCGGGCATGCGGATGTCGCTGATGATGACGTCGGGTGTCTCCGACTCGATCTGGCTGAGCAGCGCGTCGGCGTCGGCGAAACTCTCGTTGGCGATCCCGGCCTGGTTCAGGGCGCGTTCCAGGACCCAGCGGATCGAGCTGTCGTCGTCGGCGACCCAGACTTTAGGGTGCTTCTGCATTGTCTTGTTCCATTGGCAGGTAGATAGTGAACCGGGTATCCCCCGGGGTGCTCTCGCAGTTCAGGATGCCGCCGTGGCGGTTGACGATGGACTGGGCGATCGACAGCCCCAGGCCCGTGCCGTCGGCGCGCCCGGTGACCATGGGCGCGAACATGCTCTGCAGCAGCTCCTCGGGAACGCCCGGGCCGTTGTCGATGATGTCGACCCGGCAGACCAGGCGGTGCCTGCGCGCGCCCATCGTGAACTGGCGCTGGGAGCGGCTGCGCAGGGTGATCCTGCAATCGGCGGGGGAGGCGGCGGCCTGCAGCGCGTTGCGCATGATATTCAGCACCGCCTGGATGAGCTGGTCCTTGTCGCCGGGCAGTTCCGGCAGGCTGGGGTCGTAGTCGCGCTCGATCGTGGCCCGGTTGCCCGACTCCACCGCGATGAGCTCGCGCACGCGTTCGAGCACCTCGTGGATATTGATCGGGCGGGTGTCGAGCTGTTGCCTGGGCCCCAGCAGCCGGTCCACCAGGTCGCGCAAGCGGTCTGCCTCGCGGATGATGATGCCGGTGTACTCGGCCAGGGCCTCGTCCGGCAGTTCCCTGGCCAGCAGCTGGGCGGCGCCGCGCACCCCGCCGAGCGGATTCTTGATCTCGTGGGCGAGCCCGCGGATCACCGCGCGCGTCGTCTCGTGGGAGTGCATGATGCTCTCCTCGCGGCTGATGCGCAGCAGGCGGTCCAGTGCCAGCAGCTCCACCACGAGGTAGCTCTCGCCCTCGCTGTCGCTGACCGGGGTGATGATCACGTCCACGTGAATCTCCTGCCCGGACTGGAGCAGGAGCGCCATGCTGCGGCTGGCGTGGGGGCTGTTGCTGGCCAGGGCTTGCTCCAGGGTGTCCAGCCACTCCCCGGGCTTGAGCACCAGCTTGCCGGCGTGCAGCCCGATAGCGCGGGCCTCGGAGGTCTCCAGCATGGCCTGCCCAGAGGCGTTCAGGGCGGTGACGCACAGGTTGCTGTCCAGCGCGAGGATGCCGGAACTGACGTTGTCCAGGATAACCCTGTCCTGCATCGTCTTGTCCTCTGGGGGTGGCGGCGGGACGTGGCGCCCGCGGGTGGCAGACTGCAACTGGCTTACCTCATCTATAGCGACCCAATGCCCAAGCAAAAATGAAGCCACATTCGTCCTGGGGGCAAAATTTTCCGTGCTACCTCCGCTATGCGGCGCTTTTAGCGGGAGTAAGTGCCCACCAACCGGGTTGTGCGCGCTATCGGGCTGCGGTGGGAGGGCGACCGGGCGGCGGGCCCGGGACGTGCGGGGCGACGTAGTGCACCATTATGGTGCACGGAGGGTGATGTTGTCCAGCGGGGGTTACTTTGCGATGTACTCCAGCGGGCGCTTGCTGAAGTTTACCGAGGGGCGCAGGACGTAGACCCGCACGGGGTCCGAGGTGGCGATGGCCTCGCCGTTGGCGTCGATCACGCTGACCGTCAGGTCGTGGGCGCCGCGGAAGACGTTGCTGAGCATCCAGTTGCTGGAGGCCTGGGTCGGCCCCTGGGGCACGCCGTCGATGAACAGTTGCAGGCCCTGGCTGGGGCCGAGCTTGCCCTTGACCTTGGCGCTCACCGAGAAGTTGCCCGGGCCCATGGGGATGGTCGTCTCGTTGGGGGGCTCGACAATGAACACCTCCGGGACCTTGGCCTTCGGTTCCTCCGCCGGCGCGGGTGCGGGTTCGGGCAGCTCCGGCGGGGGTGGCGTGGTATTGGTGCGCTGCACCTCGACGCGCTCGGAGGCGTCGGTGCCCGCGGGGGGAGCGTCCGTGAACACCACGTTGCCGTCCTTGTCGGTGGTGCGGTAGACGGGGGTCTGGGCAAGGCCCGCAAGGGGAACCAGCAACAGCGCTACCAGCAGTAGTCTCGGCATGGGGTACTCCTCGGCCCGGCGACAGCTATACCCTATCAGAAATCGCTACGGGCCGAGAGTTCCCGGGATATCGCCCGGCGGGAGCGGAAGATGCTCTACCGTATCAGTTTCCCCGCTGTCAAAATTCGTCGGAGACCCGAAGGTAAACGGGTTTGGCACGATCTATCCCCAACCACAAAAAAGGCCCGCCGCAGGCGGGCCCTTTTCTTGTAGATACCTCTAGCTAAACAGAATAGTACATGTCGAATTCGACCGGGTGCGTGGTCATGTCGAGGGTCTCGACCTCCGCGCGCTTCAGGTCGATGTAGCCGTCGATCATGTCGTCGGTGAACACGCCCCCCGCGGTCAGGAAGCCGCGATCCCCGTCGAGGGCGTCCAGCGCCATGGTGAGGCTCGAGGCGACGGTCGGGATCGCCAGGGCCTCCTCCGCCGGCAGGTCGTAGAGGTCCTTGTCCGAGGCGTCCCCGGGGTGGATCTTGTTCTGGATGCCGTCGATGCCGGCCATCAGCATGGCTGCGAAGGCGAGGTAGGGGTTGGCGGTCGGGTCCGGGAAGCGCACCTCGATGCGCTTGCCACGGGGGCTGGGCTCGTAGGGCACACGGATGGATGCGGAGCGGTTACGCGCCGAGTAGGCCAGCAGGACCGGCGCCTCGAAGCCGGGCACCAGGCGCTTGTAGCTGTTGGTCGACGCGTTGGTGAACGCATTCAGCGCGCGCGCGTGCCTGATGATGCCGCCGATGTAGTAGAGCGCGGTTTCGGACAGGCCCGCGTAGCCGTCGCCGGCGAAGACATTGTCGTCGCCGTTGGAAATGGACTGGTGACAGTGCATCCCGGAGCCGTTGTCCCCGACCAGTGGCTTGGGCATGAACGTCGCCGTCTTGCCGTAGGCGTGGGCGACGTTGTGCACGCAGTACTTGAGGATCTGCGTCGCGTCGGCCTTCGCCACCAGGGTGTCGAAGCGGATGCCGATCTCGCACTGGCCGGCGGTGCCCACCTCGTGGTGGTGCACTTCCACCGGGAGACCCATCTGCTCCATCGCCGCGCACATGGCGGCGCGAATGTCGTGCAGGCTGTCCACCGGCGGCACCGGGAAATAGCCGCCTTTCACGCGCGGGCGGTGACCGATATTGCCGTCCTCGAAAGTGTGGCTCGATGCCCACGCCGCCTCTTCGGAATTGACGGAGTAGCCCGCACCGGACATGTCCGCGTGCCATTTCACATCGTCGAAGACGAAGAACTCGGGCTCGTTGCCGAAGAAGGCCTTGTCGCCGATACCGGTGGAGTTCAGGTAATTCTCGGCGCGCTTGGCAACCGAGCGGGGATCGCGCTCGTAACCCTGCATGGTGGAGGGCTCGACAATGTCGCAGCGCAGGATGACGGTGGTGTCGTCGGTGAACGGGTCCAGGACGGAGGTGTCGTCGTCTGGCATGAGGATCATGTCGGACTCGTTGATGCCCTTCCAGCCAGAGATGGAGGAGCCGTCGAACATCTTGCCGCCTTCGAAGAAATCCTCGTCGACCTCCCCGGCGGGAATCGAGACGTGCTGTTCCTTGCCGCGTGTGTCGGTGAAGCGCAGGTCCACCCAGCGCGCGTCGTTCTCGTTGATCAGGTTGAGGGTTTTCTGGGACATGGTGTCTCCTCCGTGGGATGGGTGCGGCCGGCGGATCCGGCCCGTGTTCCCTTTGGGCGGTGGCCGGCCCGGCGGGCTGTGCGGGGGTCGGCGTCGTGGCGGCAGGCAACACGGCTCGATTCCGGGCGCTGTGCCAAAAAAGTGCTTGAGCTAACCCATTGAATTTCAGGGATTTAATGCGATCGGTAGCGGGCCGCCAGAGTGTTGCGCACCGAGTCGGTGCATAAAGCGCACCATAATAGTGCAGGCATCGCGACCCCGGCCATAACAGTGCGGTTTGCGCGGCCCGCCTGCACACCGCGGGGGCTCAGCCCGTATAATAGCCGCCCCGAATCAGTCGCATGGTTTATGGCTTCAATGCAGTATGTTGTCAAGTTTTTCTCGGAAATTGCCATCAAGAGCAAGCCGGTGCGACAGCGCTTCATCCGCCAGTTGCAGGACAACCTGCGCGCCGGCCTCACCGAGGTCGATCCGCATATCGACTTGCGCCGCGGCTGGGACAAGTTGCGCGTGTTCACCCGGCTGACGGCGCCCGCCGACCTGGCGCGGCTGCTCGACGTCATGCGCAATACCTCCGGCATCACCTACGTACTCGAGGTCGAGGAGCACCCCCTGCCCGCCCTGCCGGACATCGTGGAACACGTGTTGCCGGTGTACGCCGGGCGCCTGGAGGGCAAGACCTTCGCGGTGCGCTGCAAGCGCACGGGAGACCACGCGTTCACGTCGGTCGACGTGGAGCGCGAGGTGGGCGGCGCCCTGCTCGCGCGTACCGGGGCCGCCGGTGTGCGACTCAAAGACCCCGAAGTCACCGTCGACCTGGAAATCAGTCGCAAGACCCTGTTTGTCGTCGGGCGCAGGCACCGCGGCCTCGGCGGTTACCCTGTGGGAAGCGTCGACCCCGTACTGTCGCTGATTTCCGGCGGTTTCGACTCCCCGGTGGCCAGCTACATGACCATGAAGCGCGGCATGCGCACCCATTTCCTGTTCTTTAACCTCGGCGGCCGCGACCACGAGATCGGCGTGAAGGAAGTGGCGCTGTACCTCTGGCAGAAGTACGGCGGCGGACAGCGCGTGCTGTTTATCAGCGTGCCCTTCGAGGAGGTGGTCGCGGAGCTGCTTGCAAAGGTCGAGGACAGCCTGATGGGAGTGATCCTCAAGCGCATGATGCTGCGCGTGGCGGACCGGGTCGCAGCCGAACTGGAGATCGATGCCCTCGTTACCGGAGAGTGCGTGGCACAGGTGAGCAGCCAGACCGTGCGCAACCTGGCGGTGATCGACGCGGTGGCGCAGCGCGTCGTGCTGCGCCCCCTGGTCGCCACAGACAAGGAGGAGATCGTGCGCATCGCGGAGCAGATCGGCACGCGGGAGTTCGCGGCCAATATGCCGGAGTACTGCGGCGTGATCTCCGTGAACCCCACCACCCGCGCGAAACCGGCACGTGTCGAAGCCCAGGAGCAGCACTTCGACATGGGCATCCTGGACCGCGCCTTCGATGCCCGGCGCCAGACCCGTATCGACCGGCTCGCCGAGGAGGAGCTGGCGCGCAGCGACGTGGAGGTGCTCTCGGTACCCCTGGCCCACGGCACCATCATCGACATTCGCCACCCGGACGAGGTGGAACTGGCGCCGCTGGACCTGCACGTCCCCGTCGTGAACATCCCCTTCTACGAGTTGCACAGCCGCGAGGCGGAGCTCGCCCGCGGCGACACCTACATGCTGTACTGCGGCAGGGGCGTCATGAGCCGCCTCCACGCCAGCCACCTCAGCGAGACCGGCGAACTGGACGTGAAGGTCTACGCCCCCTGAGCGCGGTGTTTTCTGCCTGATTGTGCAGGTATAATCCGCGCCGCTTGAGCTTTGTCACCCCATAGCTTTGTTTCGCGAACTGCACCAGGACTGGGGCGCGGGAGTGCTTTGCGGACGTATAAGGCCAGGCGCCGAGGGAGTGGAGGGAGACAGCGAAGCGTTGTAAGGCTCCCGACCGACCGAGGGAAACCCGGAGGGTCGCCGCCAGGGAGCAAAGCACTCCCGCGGTCCAGGCCGCTTTGGAACAGGCACCACTTGACACCGCGACATGGACTCCACGTGATCGACAAGTTACGCAACATCGCCATCATCGCCCACGTGGACCACGGCAAGACCACGCTGGTGGACTGCCTGCTGCAGCAGTCCGGGACCCTGGACCGGCGCGACCAGGGGGCGGAGCGCATCATGGACTCCAACGACCAGGAGCGCGAGCGCGGCATAACTATCCTGGCGAAGAACACCGCCATCGAGTGGGGCGGCTACCGCATCAATATCGTCGACACGCCCGGACACGCGGACTTCGGCGGCGAGGTGGAGCGTGTGCTCTCCATGGTGGACTCGGTGCTGCTGCTGGTGGACGCGGTAGACGGCCCCATGCCGCAGACCCGCTTCGTCACGTCCAAGGCCTTCGCGCGCGGCCTCAGGCCAATCGTCGTCGTGAACAAGGTGGATCGCCCGGGCGCACGGCCCGACTGGGTGGTGGACCAGGTGTTCGACCTGTTCGACCGGCTCGGCGCGACAGAGGAGCAGCTCGATTTTCCCGTGGTGTACACCTCGGCCATCGAGGGCACCGCGGGCCTCGACCACGAGCACATGGGCGCGGATATGCAGGCGTTGTTCGAGACGGTGGCGGAGCGCGTGCCCGCTCCCGAGGTGGACGCGGACGGCCCGCTGCAGATGCAGGTCTCGGCCCTGGATTACTCCAGCTACGTCGGCGTGATCGGCGTCGGCCGGATCACCCGGGGGCGGCTGACCCCGAACACCCCGGTCGCGGTCCTCGACGCCGCCGGCGAATCGCGCCGCGGCCGTGTGCTGCAGGTGATGGGTTACCTGGGTCTCGAGCGCCTGGAGGTGCCCGGGGCGAGCGCGGGGGATATCGTCTGCGTCACCGGCATCGAGGGCCTGAACATCTCCGATACACTGTGCGACCCCGATGCGCCGGAGCCGCTGCCACCACTGTCGGTGGACGAGCCGACGGTCAGCATGACCTTCCAGGTCAACGACTCCCCGTTTGCAGGGCGCGAGGGCAAGTACGTCACCTCGCGCAATATCGGCGAGCGGCTGGAGCGGGAGCTGATCCACAACGTCGCCCTGCGTGTCGAACCGGGCGACAGCCCCGACAAGTTTGTCGTCTCCGGGCGCGGTGAACTGCACCTGTCGGTGCTCATTGAGAGCATGCGCCGCGAGGGATACGAGCTGGGGGTGTCGCGCCCCGAGGTTATCCGCAGGGAGGTGGACGGCGAGACACAGGAGCCCTTCGAGCAGCTGCTGATCGACTGCGAGGAGCAGCACCAGGGGTCCGTCATGGAGGAACTGGGCCAGCGGCGCGGGGAGCTGGAGAACATGGTGCCCGACGGCAACGGCAGGGTGCGCCTGGAGTACATGATTCCCGCGCGCGGGCTGATCGGCTTCCGCTCCCAGTTCCTGACCATGACCTCAGGCGGGGGTATCATGACCCACGTGTTCGACCACTACGGTCCCGTGAAAAACGCGGAGATCATCCACCGCAACAACGGCGTGCTGGTGTCCATGGTCAGCGGCAAGACGCTGGCCTACGCCCTCTACAACCTGCAGGACCGAGGTCGCATGTTCGTGGAACCCAACGTCGATGTCTACGAGGGCCAGATCGTCGGGCTGCACAGTCGCGGCAACGATTTGCCGGTGAACCCCACCAAGGCGAAGCAGCTCACCAATATCCGCGCCGCGGGGTCCGACGAGGCACTGACACTGACGCCACCGGTGCTGCACTCCCTCGAGCAGGCCCTCGAGTTCATCGAGGACGACGAGCTGGTCGAGGTCACGCCAGCCAGCATCCGCCTGCGCAAGAAGCTGCTGCAGGAACACGAGCGCAAGCGCGCGGCGCGGGGCTGACGATGCGTGCGCTGCTGCAGCGGGTATCCTCGGCGCGGGTCGAGATCGACGGCCGCACGAGCGGCGAGATCGGGCGCGGCCTGCTGGTACTGCTCGGCCTGGACCGGGGGGACGATCGTGAGGCGGCCGACCGCATGATCGGGAAGCTGCTCGCCTACCGGGTCTTCCCGGACGACGAGGGCCGTATGAACCGCAGCGTCGCGGATATCGAGGGCGGCGTCCTGCTGGTGTCCCAGTTCACGCTTTCCGCAGACACGCGCAAGGGCCTGCGGCCGAGCTTTACCGCGGCGATGCCGCCGGCGGAGGCCGAGGCGCTCTACGATTACACGCTCGACCGGCTGGGAGAGCACCACGGGGATGTCGCCGCCGGAGAGTTCGGGGCCGATATGCAGGTGACCCTGGTCAATGACGGCCCGGTCACTTTCCTGCTGGAGCTTTGAGAGGGTCAGGCGGGGTACCGCATCTTGCGGTGGGGGATGCCGTCCTCCTGGTAGACCTCGCCCTCCGCCGTGAATCCCATCGAGGTATAGAAGTCCTGCAGGTGGGACTGGGCGCTGATACAGATTCCGTGTCCCGGCCAGCGCGCCAGGTTGTGGTCGATGCCGCGCTGCACCAGGTCGCGACCCAGCTGCCTCCCGCGCATGCCCGGCGCCACCACTATCCTGCCCAGCGAACTCTCCGGGTAGCTCAGCCCCGGGGGCAGGCAGCGCTGGTACGCCACCAGTGACCGCCCCTCCCGGCACAGCATGTGCACCGCATCGAGATCCTTGCCGTCCAGGTCGAGGTAGATGGATTCCTGCTCCATGACGAACACCTCCTGGCGCACACGCAGGAGGGTGTAGAGTGTCAGGCCGTCGAGGTCGTCGAATTCGACGGTTTCCCACGTCAGTTCCAGGTGAGACTCCCTAAAAATCGGTAGCAGCGTTCTCGGCCGCGGCATTAGTTGTTACTATAAGTTCTCAGGGGCCGCTGGAACAGGCTCGGCGCGGGATTGGGGCCGGTGAGGTGACGGCGGATCCCGTGACAGCAGGCCGCGCGACCGGAACAGGAAGATTCCGGCGCCGGTCGACAACGGGGGTTGACTGATGCTGGCAAAAACCGACGACCAGGCCTTCGCCACCCTGGGCGAACAGTACCGCGAACTCGTGAGCGCCCTGCTCGATGCCACCGCGATGCCGCCCATTTCCCTCGATGTCGAGCCCACTCCCGGTGGCAATTTCCGCGGCTTCGACGCCGGCCAGTTCTACCTGGTGCGCAGCGGTACGATCTGTGCGCGCTACCAGGGCAAGACCATTTACTCCCTCGAGGAGGGCGACCTGCTGCTGCCGGACATCACCGGCGTCGGCGACCACGACATTGCCGTGCAATACGGCAGCGAGTCCGGGGCGAACCTGGACGCGTTCCCCGCACTGGACTTCATGCAGCGTGTTTTCGACGAACCCGCCGCGGTACGCCTGTGGACGCGGCTGCTCGTGACCTACTCGGGCATGATGCTGCGCATCACGGCGTCCAACGTCGCGGAGGATACAACCACTACACCGGGATTCGAGGTCTACGAACCGGGCGAGGTCATCATCCACCAGGGCGAGCGCGCCGACTACGTGTTCAACATGTCCTCCGGCGTCGCCGAGGTGCTCGTCGACGACGTGACCGTGGGGCGAATCGGGGACGGGGAGATATTCGGCGCCATGGCGGCCCTGACCCACTCCGACCGCAGCGCGACTGTGCGCGCCAAGACCACCTGCTCCGTGGTGAAGGTGCCCAAGGAACAGTTCACCGAGCTCATCAAGAGCAATCCCGCCACTATCCACAGCCTGCTGATCGACATGGCGAACTCCATCGTCAACCTCAACGAGCAGCTGGTAGGCCTGAGAGGTACGCGGCGCGCAGGTTAAGCGGGCCCGCCGGGCCCCGAGGCGTGTCGCTCGTGAGGAGCTCGCGCCATTTTCCACAGCAACAAACGCGGATCAGCGACAATGTCTGACACACTGCAAGTAGATAACGACGGCACCGAACTGGTGTCGTTGAAGGAGTATGCCGAGAGGGCCTACCTGGATTACTCCATGTACGTCATTCTCGACCGCGCCCTGCCCCATGTCGGCGACGGCTTGAAGCCTGTGCAGCGGCGCATCGTCTACGCCATGAGCGAACTGGGCCTGAAGGCCTCGGCCAAGTACAAGAAGTCGGCGCGGACCGTCGGCGACGTCATCGGCAAGTTCCACCCCCACGGCGACAGCGCCGCCTACGAAGCCATGGTGCTGATGGCGCAGGATTTCAGCTACCGCTACCCGCTGGTTGACGGCCAGGGCAACTGGGGCTCGCCGGACGACCCCAAGTCCTTCGCGGCCATGCGCTACACCGAGTCGCGCCTCACCGCCTACTCGGAGGTGCTGCTGGGGGAGCTGGGCCAGGGTACGGTCGACTGGATCCCGAACTTCGACGGTACGCTGGACGAACCCTCGGTGCTCCCGGCCCAGGTGCCGAACGTCCTGCTCAACGGCACGACAGGGATCGCCGTCGGCATGGCCACCGATATTCCGCCCCACAACCTGAACGAGGTGGTGGCCGCGACGATCCAGCTGCTCGACAAGCCGAAGTCCACGTTGGCCGACCTTTGCAAGCTCGTGCGCGCGCCCGACTTCCCCACGGACGCCGAGATCATCACCGCACAGGAAGAGATCCTGGAGATGTACGAGACCGGCCGCGGCGCCCTGCGCATGCGCGCGGTGTGGGAGAAGGACGGTGGCGATATCGTCATCAATGCCCTGCCCTACCAGGTGTCGGGCTCGCGGGTGCTGGAGCAGATAGCGCAGCAGATGCAGGCGCGCAAACTGCCGATGGTCGCCGACCTGCGCGACGAGTCGGACCACGAGAACCCGACACGCCTCGTGGTGGTGCCGCGCTCCAACCGTGTCGACCTCGATTCCCTGATGAGCCACCTGTTCGCCACCACCGACCTGGAGCGCAGCTACCGGGTCAACCTGAACATGATCGGCATCGACGGCCGGCCCGGGGTGAAGGGGCTCGTCGGCATTCTGAAGGAGTGGCTGAAATTCCGTACCGACACGGTCAAGCGGCGCCTGCAGTACCGGCTGGAGCGTGTGGAAAAACGGCTGCATATCCTCGAGGGCTACCTCGTCGCGTACCTGAACATCGACGAGGTAATCCACATCATCCGCACCGAGGACAAGCCGAAGCCGGCGTTGATGAAGCGCTTCAAGATTACCGACGTGCAGGCCGAGGCCATCCTCGAGTTGAAGCTGCGCAACCTGGCCAAGCTGGAGGAGATGAATATCCGCGCGGAGCAGGACGAGCTCAATGACGAGCGCGACACCCTGAAGAAAACACTGGGCAGCGCCGCGCGGCTGAAGACCCTGATGAAAAAGGAGCTCAAGGCCGTCGCGGCGAAGTTCGGCGACGATCGGCGCAGTCCGCTGGTGGAACGCGACGAGGCCAAGGCCTTCAGCGAGCTGGAGCTGATGACCGCGGACCCGATAACGGTTGTCATGTCCGAGAAGGGCTGGATACGCGCGGCAAAGGGCCACGACATCGATCCCGCCGCCCTCAGCTACAAGTCCGGCGACGCCTACAAGATGTCCGCCCTCGGGCGCAGCAACCAGCCCACCGTAATCCTTGATTCCACGGGCAGGGCCTACACGATTCCCTCCCACAACCTGCCCTCGGCCCGCGGCCAGGGTGAGCCGGTCACGGGGCGCATCAACCCGCCGTCGGGGGCGACCTTCGAGGGGCTGATGATGGGGGACGAACAGGCCCTCTACCTGCTGGCGTCGGACGCGGGATACGGTTTCGTGGCCAGGCTCGGCGACCTGCAGACCAAGAACCGCGCCGGCAAGGCGGCATTGAAACTACCCAAGGGCGGCGCCGTCGTGCAGCCCGCGCCGATCGGCGCGATCGAGGGGGCGTCAGTCGCGGCGGTGTCCAACGAGGGAAGGATGCTCATTTTCCCCCTGGAGGACCTGCCCCAGCTCCCCCGGGGCAAGGGCAACAAGATCCTCAGCATTCCCCCGGCCAGGGTGCAGGCTCGCGAGGAGTTCGTGGTGGCTATCCAGGTGCTGCGGCAGGACGACGCGCTGGTCATCCACTCGGGCAAGCGGCACCTCACCATCAAGGGGAAAGACCTCGACCACTATCGCGGGGAGCGGGGGCGACGCGGCCTCAAGCTGCCGCGCGGCCTGCAGAAGGTCGACAGGATGTACGTAGAGCGCGAGGAGGACTGAAGCGCTAGGCCCGGCCCGGGTCTGCCAGTCGCTTCATGATCAGGCGGTGCTGGCGCTCGAGCAGGTCCTTGTAGGTACCGGCGAATTCCTCGACCAGGGTGTAGTCGCCGAGGTCCGTCGAGCGCTGCTGCAACCGGCTGGAGATGTCGATGTCCTCGCCCGCGGCGGGTGAGAGCAGCACCGCCGGCGGTTTGCTGGCGCAGATCGCCTGGAGTTCGTCCAGCGTGTGCTGCATGTACAGCCCCGGGTAGATATCGCCACCGTCGCCGGCGCCCAGCTCGCTCTGCGCTACCGCCATGGCGATGTTCATCGACAGGGACATCTGTTTTTCCAGCTCCCGGCTGATCGACCGCACCAGCCAGCCGCAGGACGCCGCGCGAAAGGCCGCGCTGCCCGCCTTGTTGTCACCGCTGAAATACACCGCGAGGCCGAACTGGCGCGCCACGTCCAGTTCGCCCGCGTAGAACCCTGCGGCCGCGTAGATCACCTGGTGTACGCGGGCGGTGTAGCGCTGCAGTGCATGTTCGTCGAGTGTGTCCACGTACTCGGCGAGGCTGGTGAGGTGGAGGTACAACACCGCAGTGGTGCGGTAGTGCTCGTCGCTGGGCCCGGGCTCGGAGCGTGTGCGCAGCAGGTCCATCGGCAGGGCCTCGATGCGCCGCTCCAGCAGCCCGATCTCGTTGGCCGGCCGCGCCCTCGGGTCCTCTTCCTCCAGGGCGATGTCCCGCGCCATCGCGGCCACCCGGTTGCCCAGTCGCTGCCCGAAGTGGCGCGTCCCGCCGTACACCGCCAGGCTGAGCAGCACCGACAGGCCGGCGAGGCTGAGAATGAAGCGCAGCTGTGCCGTACCCACGTCGTCGCCGTTGACGCTGACCGCCACCTGTCCGGCGATGTCCGCGTCGATATGCACCGGGGCGCTGTAGCGGTGGCGCCTCGCGCCCCGCGCCTGGCCCGCCTGGCCGAGGGTCTTGCCCTCGACGTCGGTGAGGACAACCTCGTCGGCGGCGGATATGTCCACGAACCGGCGCAGGGAGGCCGAGACGCTCAACAGGTCGCCGCTCTCCATGGCCGTGCTGATGCGCCTTGCGATGAGTTCGGCGAGGGCATCGCCGTACTGCTCCTGCAGCTCGTCCTGCATGTGGCGGCTGGAGATCGCACCGAGAGTGACGAGGGCGAGACTGACGAACAGGCACAGGCCGGCGGCGACAAGCGCCAGTTGCCGGCCGATACTCGCGTTGCTGAAGCGGCTGGTTTTCGAGGTCAGGGCGACGTTCCTGGATTCTTCGGGTGAGTTTTTATTTCCGTACAAGCGAATTTTACTCCGACCCCGGCAGGAGGGGGCAGCATTATTTTTCAACTCGCGGTTTCGCGGTGCGGGCCGGGGGTGGAGCTAGGCACGCCCGTTCGCGACCAGTAGAATGGCGCCCTGACCCGGCTCATAGGCCCACTGCGTGAATCACATCCTGCTCATCACCCTCTCCGGCGAGGATCAGCCCGGCGTCACCGCCGGCATTACCGCGATCCTGTCGCGCCATGCCGCGAGCATCCTGGACATCGGCCAGGCGGTCATCCACGCAACCCTGTCGCTGGGTGTGCTGGCGGAGGTGCCGGAGGGCGGGGCACGCGAGGAGGTGGTGCGGGCCATCGAGACCTTCGCGCTCGAGCGCGACTTGCGGCTGCGCATCAACCCGGTGGATTCCCCCGATTACCACCAGTGGGTGGAGGCCCAGGGGCAGCCCCGTTACATCATCACCCTGCTCGCGCGCAAGATTACCGCGGACCATCTCGCGCGGGTGACCGCGGTTGTGTCGGGCCACGGCCTCAACATCGACGGCATCAACCGGCTCTCCGGCCGTATCCCGCTCGGCGACCTGCCTGCACAGAGCAAGGCCTGCGTCGAGTTTTCCGTGCGCGGCACACTGCCGGCCCCGGCCGCCTTCAGGGGCGAACTGCTGGAGGTCGCCGGCGAGCTGGACGTGGACCTGGCCTTCCAGCAGGACAACATGTTCCGCCGCAACCGCCGCCTGGTGGCCTTCGACATGGATTCCACCCTGATCGAGGCGGAAGTGATCGACGAGCTGGCGAGGGTTGCCGGTGTCGGCGACAAGGTCAGCGCCATCACCGAGCGGGCCATGCGTGGAGAGATCGATTTCAGCGAGAGCTTTCGCGCGCGGGTCGCACTCCTGCGCGGGCTTCCCGAGAGCGCCCTCGAGCGGGTCGCCGGTGAGCTGAAGATCACCGAGGGCGCCGAGCACCTGATCTCCACGCTGCGCAAACTCGGCTATCGCACGGCCATCCTGTCAGGCGGCTTCACCTATTTTGCGCACCACCTGCGCGAGAGGCTGGGCATGGACTATGTCTACGCCAACGAGCTGGACATCGAGGACGGCGCCGTGACCGGTGAAATCCGCGGCGACATCGTGGACGGTGCGCGCAAGGCGGAACTGTTGCGACACCTGGCGGCCGAAGAGGGCATCGACCTGCAGCAGACGATCGCGGTGGGAGACGGCGCCAACGACCTGCCCATGCT
>Ga0126341_1000032_pt1 | contig 28207 bp, 11 predicted proteins | sample OrbTmetagenome_FD_97057 | JGI IMG/M metagenome (GOLD analysis project Ga0126341, IMG submission 97057) | Coral microbial communities from Florida Keys, Florida, USA - Orbicella T D metagenome | ecosystem: Host-associated > Invertebrates > Cnidaria > Coral | place: Florida Keys, Florida, USA... | reverse complement strand
TAGAATATTGGAAATTCATATATTTTATAATTGTGGACTTTTTTATTGGCATTTAATTGAAATCTTATGGTTATTTATCTTTCTAGTCTTTTATTATTACAGGATTTAATGTCCATCAAAAACACTTTCAATGGTTGCTGGTGGCCTCTTCTCATACAATATTTTCTTGGTTTTCATATTTATTTATATTTATGGTTTATTTAGGAGAGTTGGTGACTTCGTTCCTGCCATAGAAATCCTTAAGAAAGTTGAACCTTCTAGTGTCTGGTTCCACCGCCTGGAGTTCTTGAAGGTTGACTAACTTACACCTTACTACCGGGGCTTACCTTACTAACCCTTCCTAGAGATGGAGTGGCCATTAAAGTCCTAACCTTACGGTCTCTCATCTATCTTCAAGATTATTCTATCTTCTTTGTCTATAAAATCCTTAACTTCTTCATTTAGTAAGCCTCCAGACTAGGGATGAAGAATACAATATATTTTCTTACCCACTCTCGGGGCTAGCGCATGCCAAGGAAGTTCATTCGTAATCTGTTTGCCCTTTCCATTAATCTTATTTTCTTATTCTATTTCCATTCCTTTCATATCCATTACGCTTGGCTCTTACCAAATCAATTAAATCTTCAATCTTGGGTAAGGCATAAGAGAGCTTCCAAGGGCCCATAACGTCAACCGACCAGATGGATCATGCATTTACAATCCTTTCCACCGTTTTAGTGAATCAAAAGTTGAATCCGTTAGGGCTACCACTACCAATAACTACCAAATAATTCATATATTTTTAGTGTTTTAAGGTAAGATTGCCTGGCCCATACTAGGAGTTACAAGATAAAGATTAAGCTGGACATTACACACCAAAAGCAGGGAATTGACGGGTCACCATAAGTCCCGAGGAAGTTAGGAAGCAAGGATTAATAATAAAATGTAATTCTTTATGATGGTAGACTGAGGTGAGCCAAATAAGTTCCAGGAATTATGGTCGAGTGAGGAAGTGTCCACCCAGCATTCAAGGTTGTGAGTCTAAGGATAAAGCAGAAAACCGAGGGAAAGATGAGGCAAAGGCCAGTCGGTTTCCAGCTTTTATGACCTTCTATGCCCTTATAAATCTATAATTACTAATAATTTTATACTAGCATTAACCGTCTATCAGATAATAAATTCTAAGTTTGGGAAGCCCCAGGACAGGAAATTATATAATTTATTATCTTTTTGGTCATTCATTAGGCTATGTGGGTTGATTGGTATTCTGTATTTATTGGTAACCGACCCACCGTGGAAGTAGGAATGGATATAGGATATGGTGGGACAAGGACCCAAAGAACCTAAGATACCGGAAGGCAGGAACTCATTGGGGTGTATTATGGTTGAATGAAGATTATTTCCATCCTAACGCTTCCGAGTTCCTGCTGTAGCCATATAATTACCTAATAAATCTCATCACACTGTATCCCTCACCTAAATAATCCTATAATAAGATCTCACGGGTTACGTCCAAGAAAGACAAAAACCTTTAAAAATATAAGATTTATAACTTGCGAGTTCATATTTATGAGATTTTTTAGAAGACTTTCTGCTTACCCTACCGTCACTTTCCAATAAATCTCAATGAAATTCATAAAAACTTTAACTTTTAAAATAGAATTCTTGTCCATTCATAAATCTTGCTAATATCCATAAGACCCGGTCCTTGCCATTAGTCTTCTCTCTCTAGTTACAATTTCTTATCTTATCTTATTAGAGTTATTATTATAGGATTTCTAGTAGAAGCGGTCAAAATCTATTAATTATTTAGTGGTTTCTGTGTCAATGGTATGCTTACGACCGCTTCTAGACCTACAGGATTCTCTTCAATAAAATTCTTTAATCCATGGAATACACTGTAATAATCTGTTTAGGAATTCTGGAACTTTAAAGATAAAATCAAATAATAAAAAATATAATAAATTTCTTTGTACACTCGGTTATCATTCTATGTTCTTGTTGGGCTCTCCCTCTAGTGATTATTAATAGGATTTTGTAAGTCTTTTTCTTATTTTATTATAGAAAATCATGTCATCATATTATCCAAGCAGGAATAATAATTGTATTTTATTTTATCTTATTATGTGATCTCCTATGATAACCACTATATCTTCATGATTTTATCTTCATTTGCATGGATTTTTATTCTATTTATATGGCTTTTTGGTTAATCTTAGGTTCCATTCTCAGTCTTTGGAGATCCATTACAGGCCTAGGAAGTGAGTTAACATAGTAAATCCTATAAGGCAAAGACAGAATGACTTGGAAGATAGACGGCCTGGCACTAGAGCGAGCGGTAACAAGACTTTCACAATATTATTCTTGATGATTTCACCCTTCCATATAGTTACCGCTCCTAGATCTTACCACACTATCACTCACCACCCGTTACAATCATAAATTTACTATCCATTCATGCTAGCCAGGACCGGTGGTCACTCTAGGTTTATTGATTCAGCTTGGTCCATCCATAACTCTAATATTAAAGCATAAAAAGTGAAGACTGGACGGCCAGGAAACCATATAAACCGAGAGATTAAATTATATTTTATAGATTTTATAGAGTGAACGTACCGGCTATAGGATACAGAAGTTAATAATTCTCTTTTTAATGATTGCCGGTAGGCTAGTAAGAACCCAAAAGGCTTACCCAAAAGGAATAGAAATGAGTGAAGCAAAAGATTGATAATAGTAACTCCTGGAACTTAGATAACCCAATAATAAACTGAAATTATCAATAAAATTTCTGATTCAACCGCTATGTGTAACAGGCCAGGCACTAGCATAACCACTAATTTTATTGTCTTTTTATACCTTCTCTGCCACTCCGTGTCCTCCAAATACACTAATAAACCAAAATATATATTTAATTTATGACGTTCTAGAGTTACAGTCTGGCTCTCCTCACATTATATTTCTATCTTAAAGAAGCCTTTCGGTCGACTGATTATTCCTTGGACTTGGCGTATAATGAATAAACCGGGTAACCCGTGTGACTTTATTAATATAGATTTCTTTGAGGATAGAGCCAGGCGTAACCAAGTAATCACAATATAATCTTATGCTTCTTCATCCATAATCCGGCAGGCATTCTAATCCTCCTACAACTACCGTATCCTTACCAGCTTTACCATTATTAATTCTTATTATTAATCTGTTTTCTATAAAACCCTTCACCAGTAATTTCCTCGTAAAACAGGTAACTTATGATTGATTCACTTTTCTTTCATCATTTATCTATAAATCCAGGGAATTTGACATTATATTATTAACCGTTTATTGACATGAGATTGATGGTCAACTACTAGGAATAAAAGGAAAAGAGAATTATTATGGATGAATCTTGGATGCTTTTAAGGCTGGTAAGTAATATTATTGGACGGATAGACGGTTATCATGGGCGCAAGCGGGTTGATTGTCCATCTGGTAAGCACAAAGAAGGAAATGAATGGCAATGGAAGGTTCATTCACACACTGAGATCCATCCATAAGTCCCCAAAATAACTAGAATATTTGCATTTTATTGATAATCTCATGTAGGAATCCACGGGTTACCCATTATAAACTCAAGAAACTTAATAGATTTCTTTATGATATTTGGACTAGACCACCCACTAGAAGACTAATTATCAATAATCTTTTCTGTCTTTCCCTCTTATTTCTATATGGATGGGTGGTCATAACAGGATTAGGCCAAGGATTGTCAATGAAAAGTGAAGAAAGAAGTCAACTTTTACCTCCTAATAAGTCCCTAGCAAAATCTCAGGGTTTTTATCAGCTACAACAGGATTCAATAATTTATAATCTTTTTTTGCTTTGCCAGTGCTTTACGGTCGGATTCCTTGTCTTATACGGACAACAGGTAATTATTATTAACTTTTAAGAGATTATTAAGGGTATATGCGGCGGTAAACAGATTATCAGAAATGGAAAAGTCTATTTAAAGTTAGGTAGCTGGTCATATATAATCTCTAATAATAGACTTTCTCTCTAACAAGCCATCTAAAATACAAAATCTTTATTAATTCCGTGGAGAGTTTTACAGGTAACGGTATCCAAATATTATGGAATGATTGAACATGGAGGGTTGGTTGAGATGGATCTGTGTTATCTAATCTTTTGTTTTTATTAGGCAATTCCCTGTCAATCCTGGGCCTAATATCCGTCTATAAAAGCATAAAAATCCCTTATTTTTGAAGTTATTTATACAGAATTATTTCTTATTGATCTTATTTTTAATCTTTCCGTGCACCAGTTTTGACTCATTATTTGCCAGCTGATTCAGTTTTTATTGCTTTTTTAATGGATTTTCTGCTGTCTTATCATATTGGAAACGCCTACACTCGCCCACTAATAAATTCCAATAATATTTCATTTTTCCTTACCGCAAGATGAATCAGTACAATAAATAATAAGAAAAATCCCAATAAAATAATGAAATTAATAATAAACTGAGGGACCATTGACAAGGAGAATCAGAAGACTGTAAGTCCCGAGTAAAAGATTTTATAGATATCGGGTAGAGGCTGGGCCTACATAAGAGAGTGAAAGTGAAGCTAATATTAATCTTATGTTTGTTGGCCCAGCTGGTGGGATGAGTGTAAATAACTAAGAATTTTTTATTAATTGTATCCCCTCACTCTACCATCTATGTACCGTGTCTTGGATCATCTTTCCCTTACCTGGAGTGCCCCATCAATAATTTATTATCTTAAGGTTGTATCTGGGTTCCATCATGAGCATATCGGGCCTGTCATATCCCTCTAAAATATTTTGGTTTATTTATGAGGGATATTATTGGAGGCACTTGGGTAATCGGTAAGGTTGGTTATCTAAGGTAGAATACAGTAAATATAGAATTGAAAATGTAATAATCTCCAGCTCAAGAATCCTAGAATCATAGAGGTATAGAAGGCATAATATTGTATTTATAATGTGATTTTCTAAGGATACAAATGTGAGAGGAAGTGTGAAGAGAATCCAGTGAGCTTAAACCCAGGAACAACTGTAGAAATCTTTGAGTCAGAGGATATGGTCCAGGAATCCTAAAAGGAATGGAATGGAGGCTTACTTGACTGAATGGTGAGTTAAGAGACAAAGATTTACGCAAGATGAGGCCCTTCCAGGCTAAAGAAATGCAGGAAATCTTATGATTATATACGCTCAGCCTCATCTTGGTCTCCTATCATATCCAGCAGAAATAATCTCTTATAAAATCCTCACATAATTATTAATTTTTCTATCTTAGTTCCTTTCCTGCCACTGGGCTTCCCCTATGATCATACAAATAAATTCTTAGTTTTATCCTCTTATAAGGGCAAAGATCACCTAAAATCTATTAAAAATTCTGTATTTTTGGGTCTTACAATCTTATCTTTGCCCTTCTATCTTCTAATAAAACCTTAAAAACTTATATTATTTTATGCTTATATAATCCCAGAAACACTCCATTAACACTCCCACACAGAACCAGTAAATAAAGAAAGTGAAGACAGTCCAGCCGAGTCACTTGCAGAAGGAGAAGATTGGTCACCCGGTAAGTTAGGAGTCTATTGTACCAACCGATCTAAGGATTAGGAGACCCTGCGCTAGCCAATATTCTGTTTATAAAGGTAATTATAGGGTCTTGTAAGTGGAAAAGCCAGGAATTTTATCGGTTGAGGTGGGTGGTCTAACTGCAAGAGACTTACAATGGACCCAGAAGACGCATCAAAAATTAACTAAAAAATCCTTAATTCCGCCCTTCGGCTCGTTTCTATCGCTAGGATCTCATCTTGGAAGCACTAATCTCAGAGAATATTGTCCGGCAGGCACTAATGAACAAAGGCAAGCGACGGAATGGAATGGATTCAAGAGCTGTATCTTAGGTGAAAGACCCGTCCTGTACAGGCAATCTTTCCTGAATAAATCTGTTAAAACTGTAAACTTATAGACCGAGAGACTGATAATACACATAAAATATTTAATGATAATAATCCTAGAATCACTTCCAAAACCCGGTAAAGAAGCTAACAAAAACACTTTAATAATATATTGTTGGTAGGCTCTAGAGATTTAATTATTGAGGATTGACTCTTGTGCCTACCGTCCATCCACTAAGAAATTCATTGTATTATTATTGGGCTGGAAGGATTATAAATGATATTTTATTGTTATTTTATGGTATTATATTGTCTATCGAGACTTATGGAGTCCCAAGATGGTACCAGAATGGAGGTACCGGCCAGTAAGTCTTCTAGTAAATAATATTAACGGGTGGGAAGAGGAAATGGAAGGGAGATAAGAGCCGACTAAAAGGTTACGAGAAGATTGATTCAGTGGTTGAGCCTTTGATTTCTTAGTATTAATCTTTACTAACCTTACAATCTATTTACCTTTCATCTCGTCTTTCTACTGTAACCTTCATGATTTATCTTATGGTTTTATCTTCTGTTACACGGTCAATCTGTTTCCCTCTCATTATCCAATTATCTGTCTTTCTATAATATCTTGCTAGCTGCCTCACATTATATATGGATTATTTAGTATATTGTTGAAGGTCAAAGATTATTAACTCTCGCCTCTTAGTACCGGTCACCCAGCAATTATTATTATAAGAAGATAAAAGTATGTTGAGGGGGCTACCACAAGAGGATGGGATCAGAAAATAATTCAGATATTATTAATTATTAGTAGCCCCCTAAGGTACCGCCAGCCCTTCTTCATCTCTTCTTCCTACGTCCACTGGGCTCCGCCACAGCTCCCTCCGGTCGGCAGTTGAAGGTGGAATTAATATTATATTTACTCGGGACATTATTGGGTCTTTTAAGGTTCCTTCCTGGGTATATCCTCATCATGCGGGACTCTTGTGAATGAACTCTCCATTGACCGTGAGGCAGAAGATATTATAGATGGACTAGTTATCAAAGGTAATCCAATGGACGCAGGAACCAATACTAAGAATTATATATAAAATATAATAATTATTACAAAATAATATAAATTAATTAGGTGGATTCCTTGGCTATGATCACTCAACCCTTACATTTTCTAATAGATTTTCCCCAAGAAGATTAATAGGAGAAGAAGATAGAAAAGATAAGATTCCAAGATACGACCAGAGGAATGAATCCAGATTAACCACCAAACGGCTTACACAATCCTATATCTTTAGGGGACAAGGCTAGGGACCATAATTATTGATCATATAATTCTGAGAATAAATCTGATATTATTATTAGTACACGAGGTCCTGGACGGTATCCTAAGACGCTTACAATCTGATATGTGAGTTTACAGGATTTATTAAAGAATGAAGGTAAGATAATCCAAGAAATGGCAATATAATATTATCTAGAAATCCATTATAAAACCAGAAACAAGAGGAACCCAGCATGGGCCATTGAAAGGTATTCTAAAAACGGTGTAAATCTTAAGAAAATATTAATTGTTCATTCATCTTAAGGTTCCTTCCGGTCGGTACAGGAGACCTTACAGAATAGAATATTGGTAGGGAATATAATAAAGATTTTATAATTGTAATAATCTTAAGCATAGAGGCAAGGGACTAGTCACCACTCCTTCTACATTTCCTTTCATATTCTTTTCATCCATTTATAAGAGGCTCCACTATATGGAAGGATATAAAATCAAGAGACTTGTGGTGGCGTAGCTGAACCCTCTTGTGGTGGAGCCTCCTTTTGGTAACCCTGCATAAACTCAGAAAATATTATTGGTTTTTTTGCTGCCGGGAGACACTTATTTTCTGAGTTTTACCCTCCTATATCCTCTCGCTGGGGCCCTTGAGTCAATAAAAGGTGAGATTTCTTTTGGGTGTCTTAGTGTTAATAGGGCCCCTGCCTCACTATATAATCTCTATAATAATAAGAATAATACAATTTAATTGTAAAATGATGGGTGGGTTTACTAAGACAGGTTCCAGAATTAACGTGGCGGTTGAATGAAATGATGAAGATATTATAGATTTATCCAAAAGTATTATTAATCTTAAGGTAATTGATAGTAGGAAGGCTGGCACTAATAGGATTATATCTGAAGGAGACCAGGAGCCTGAAAGGTATGGAAGAGATGGTTAGGACATGACTGGGCAAGTGAAAGTCCAATGAGTAATCACCAATAATATCCTCTAAGTCAAGCCACGCCAGCGTGCAAAGATTATTGATTATGCCCGTCTAGATTCGACAGCTCCTGCCCTTGGAATCACCTACAATGGACACAGAATTCTCACTCGATTACTTGGTTTATCCGTCTTACTAACCGTTCATCCGCCTTACAAGGCCTTCCAATATCAACAATTAATTAAAATATTTTATTTCTTTATGCCGGTTGGTTACCTTCTTGGACCTACGGTTGACTTTATGGTTAGTCTGGTTGTGATTCATCTTTTGGGTGCGGCTATAGTGCTTTTCCTCTTTCATTCAGCTGCTACCCACAAAGAAATCTACATTTTAATATAATTTTTGTCTTTTCTGCCGGCCTTTCAAGGGACACGAGTGCATTCACTTTATTATACCTTCCCCCACCACATTATTTTATAGATTTACTAATATTAACTGGTGGAATCGTCTCATTAAACCCAAGAAAATAAAGAATTTTATCTTAATAATTCATAATAATCTTCACTCAACCGTATCTAATCTCATGTTTTCTATAAAATTCTTTACTGATTATGCTTTACCAAGTTATAATCTTTCTTTGCCCTTGAGTGACTAATCTTCTTATCATAAAATCTATTACGGGTGAGGTAGGGAGCCACTTGGACATTATTGATTAATCTTTTGCTTCTGTTTTCTCTAGCCAGAAGGAATAAAAATTAAATCTTTTAATGAATTACTCGGTTACAGTGTCAACTTTCCTTTCCTCCTTACAGTCTACACCCTAGAAATCCCTTAACTTACCCACTCAAGATTTTATTATTATTTCTTGAGTATTCCATAGAAACTAGAGCCTATTAACCCCAACCGACGATACCAACAGATTATTTCCTTGAAAGTTTCCGGCATATTATCTGGGTACTAGTCCCTACCTACAAACACTTGTCAGGACTTATCAGGGGCTCATAGACGTAGAAATCCAATAAAAATAACATTAATTATGAGTTTAGGAATGCCCAAGGAGCCCCTGGTAGGTAGAATTAAGGTATAAAAGGGAAAATAATATGTCGGATTGGTCTCATCTTAAGGTCCGTCAGCCGGATTATTCCTCCTATAAAGACAAGACTAACAGACCAATCCAAGAAGATAAGACAATAGAATTTCATTATTTATGAGTTTTTGGATATTATTTGGCCTAACTTTACCGCCGAATGAACTTATTTTATTACTTTTATAAGAGATTTAATATTTATTTGTACTTACGTCTTCTAGGTTCAGCTTTATTTCCTCGTAAAAGTGCCTGGTAACCTTAATAATATAAGGGGTTCTGGGTCCTATTGTCACACAGTATCCGAGAGCAATAATTACCAGATAATATTAATAAAATTTCCTTCTTTAAACTCATAGAAAACTTACTGTAGGTTCTTTAGGACAGCACAATGACAACCAGATTATTCTTGAAGATTGACACACATAAGTCTGGAAAGTTGGGAGCTGGTATATGGCCCGAGCCTATGAGAGAAGTATAAATGGATTGGAAATGGAAAGTCATTCCACGGTAAATAAATACAAAATAATATAATTCCTGGTTTTATGGTGGCCCCTCCCAAAGGTATAAGGCTGGGCCACCCAAGAGATGAAAGTAGAATTAATTTCCAGCCGCTGTAGGTGAGGACTAATACCAAGATCTAATTTTAAGATGAATCATTAGTAGCGGCTGGTCAATAACTTACAATGGATCATCCGGTACTAAACCCTATAAATCAAGGAAATTATTGAACTTTAAGGTGAGACAAGGAAGAATCAATGGGTTTCCTCTCGCCAAGGGCCCAGGGGCGGAGCCTAGTGGAAGCCTAGTGGAAGCGGAGCCTAGGGCCCCCAGATAGCAAAATTATGAATTTTTAAGTGTTTTTAGGAGAGGAAACCCCCAAGATAAATGGATTTTAAGATGAACCATAGGGTGAACCGGTGGGCCCTCACACATAAAGTTGAAATTTCTTTGATTATATCTTCTGGATCCACCGGTTCCTCACTAATAAACACCAAAATAACATTAAGAAATTCCTATAAAATTACCTGTAACAAAAATATTAGAAAAATAAGTGTGTTGGCCGTCCATTATTACCCAAAAGTCATTCTTCTTTACCTTCCAAGCAATCTATAAAATCCTATATACACTGATGAATCTAATATTAAAATTATAATATCTTTTTCATTCAGGAGTTAAGGATTTTATGGTATGGCCAAAGGCCGCTAAGGAAGACTCCAGTAAATATTAAATCTATAATCTATAATGTAATTCTTATTTTTATTATCTTATTTCAGTGTTTTATGAGTGTATACGGTCTAGGAATGACGGTTAACAGAGCAAAAGTCATACAAGAAATTCCTTAATTTTATAGTGATTTTTGTTCTCCCTTAAGCGTAAGAAACTTCAGAAATAAACCAACCAAAAGAAAGATAATAATTAATTCTTGATGTAGGCCCTACCACACCTAGAGACCCCCGTGTATAATACAAATAAAATCCCTTAAAAGTTTATATTTTTTAGTTGTGTTTGTAGGGCTCGGTTAAGAGTGGAAGTAATAAGAAATTTATGGTATATTTTAGGATAGAAAAGAGGCTGAGAGACCATAAAACTCTTATGATTGGTGTAGGGTGGACGCTATGCCGCTATATTATTTTCTGTTGTTACTAGCCTCCACTCCTGTCGGGGGAAAGAATCTGGACACGGATCATCTGGTAAGGTCTGACGGTTACGCCTAGACTCTTATCATAGGCTCGTCCCCATACAGCTATCTACCTTAGGAGCATACTAGACGAGCCTTCTATCTACCAATTAATTCTTATTTTCTGATATTATTTGTATTATTATTACATTTATAGATTTAAGGTGGTCCCGCAAGAGATTGTAAGGACATTAAAGGTAAAAAGGAAACAATAATTGCATAATGGACGTGGAAGGCGAGACTATTGGTACCTAATAATATTGGGTTTCCTCTTGCCCGTTCCTTAGGTTGGATTCCCTTTCCTTCTCAGAAATCTTATAAAAAGCCATATAAATTCTGATAATCTTTGACTTACAACCTACTATAACCTTATATTTCTTAACCTTAAGCCACTTAATCCATCTTTTCTATCCTCTGTTACCATTATTTTCTATCTTTATTAATGATTTTATAAAAATATGATTGATTATTACAGCTCTTACCTTTCTACATCTTCTGGATCTACCTTGGACACTTCCTAATTAAATACCTTTAAACACTCAAGGATTAATAATTAATTTGTACTTATATGCAATAAATACAGGAAAATATATGAAAATAGTGGTATCTTTGTCTCATAATCCTTATAATTCCCATAATATAATCCGTCTAATTAATATACAATTTATATATATTCTGCTATTATTAGGGTGGAAAAGCCATGTTAATTCTGGAAAGTTAATATTAATTGGGTTTTTTATTCATGAATGGACGGTTAGACAAGATAGGTGACCAGAATTAACTGGGCTTTTATAGATTAATTATTGGTATTACATGGCCAACGGCCGGGTACGACAGGTTCCAGTGGGTCTCGGTTGATACAGGTTTTGACTTGTAATTACTAATATGCCGAGGGCCTTCTAAGATAGAAAACCGTTGAAAAGATAATAAATTTAACCTCACAAAACCCTCCAAACATAGAATTCTTTCAATCGGATGATCCTAGATACCGGAGGGCCCTAACCTTCCTTCCTTACGGGTAACCACCTAATAAATGCAATTAAAAGATTTATTTTAATAAGATTTCTTACGGGAATACTGGGTGGTTATTGGTAGGCTTCCTTCTTCCCAGTCACTCACTCTCATCCAAAGACACAAGATTATTTTCTGATTACACATTGCGGCTGACTGGGAACAAGAATCCCTTCTAAATTCCTTGAAAGTGAACCTAGAAAGCTGAACCAGATGGTAAGCTTAGGAGTGAAGATAAGACTGTAAGCCTAGTGTCCGGAAGAAGAAAAGCTGGAAATTATTAGTTATTTACTGTATACGCCCTATGATTATGCCACAGAAGATAGAAAAGAGACGAAGGGATTAATATGGCTTTTGCATTGGTTTCTTCTGGGTATAAGCTTAATAATATAGTATTTTATATATATTTTGGTATAATCTTAAAATCTCTTATAAAACTAGGAATACCGTCAATTTAGTATCCACTCCAAGCGAGAGCCTAGATGCCAGGAAGGGACTTACCAGAGAAAATCAGATTATTTTGGATGTCTCTCGCTTGACTCGCCAATACACTAATAAAAATCATTCTATAATAACAAAATATGCTGTAATAATACCTGTAACCTTCCCTAAGACACTAAAAATATTATGCCTTCCATATACTGGAGATTATTACCAAGATTTATAACAGGTCAGAGATTTATTTGGTTTCTTATTGTCTTTACTATCGATAGAGGAAAGGTTCTTAGAAAGGGTTCCCACCAACATAAATACCTTTAATCCTACATTCTGGAACCGTTTCAATGAATTATTTATTAGGGATTTTATAGATAATTTAAGGGATTTCCTGGGACTTTCAGGAATCTTCCTCGGCTCTCAGTTTTAATGTGGAAATTCCCTTGCTAGGCTTAATGATTCTCTGTTACACCTTGTGCTTACCCAACTTAACCTCTGAACCGACGGGGAAGGAAGACAAGATTAATCCTATCTTTTCATTCTATCTTTCATCTCTTTGCCTAGACACGGCTATATAATCCTGCTATAGATTTAATATTATTTGTATTATTATTATAGCTCCTTAAGGTCAAGAAATCTCTAATTTTATCTTAATTATCTGGAATCCACAATTATATTTTATAGATATTATAGGAGGATACATAAGAAGAAGACACGGGAAGGAGCAAAGGTAACAGGAAATTATAATAGGTTTTCTATATGGACGAGTCTATGGTAACTAATAAAAGTGGCGGTTGAATCTAGGAAATTAACAGATAAAATCCTTTTCGTCTTCTAAGAATCTTTGCTATCGGGGGATATTGTCAGTCCACATAACATTAAAATAAAATAAAATTCTTATTATATTCACGGGTAAATAACTGCCAGCCCAAGTTAATCTGTAATATTCTTGTAGATCTCCCCCTCGGCGGCTGGGCTAATAAGAGCCACAAGAAGGTAAGGAAATCTTATAAAATAAATGAATTATAATGTGATCCCTACCCAGCCGAGGGCCTACAGATACAGAATTAAAATGTATTTTTATGTTTATGATGGTATTTCCTATCGCTTGATTCCAACATTGACAGTGAGACAGACCACCAAAAGGAAAGTGGCTAGGGAGAATACAGTAAATATAATATTTTTTTGATAATATTTATAGTTGGTGTGGGGAGATAAGAGGAAAATATTGGAATTTTATCCTTTAATGAGACCCCACACCACCCCTAGGAATAAATCTGAAGCAGAAGCCAATGAAACTCACAGGTAAGACAGGTCCTCGCCCGTGAAGCACCTATCAGATAATCCGTCATCCTTTGCTAGGCCTCCAAACTAATCATAAACTCTGTGGAAAGATCTATAATAATAATCTCTTCACTTACATTTCCATTCCTACCACCAGCATATAATCTTGAGTTAGTAATGCCCAAGTAATCTTCAATAACAAATAAATTTATACTTATATTAGGCTAGGAGTAGTAGGACCATAAAGAAAGTTATCATAAAATTATTAATAATCTTTGCTTATGAGGGTGTATCGTGCTAGCGCCAGCGGTCTCTCGACAAGATTCTGTTATTCTTGGATAGCTTTCCCATTCTCTCTGGGCTTTTATCATACCTTTCAGCTTTCTTGGAAGGAATCGTATTACCTGGGAAGATAGAAGGAGTGGATACCCAAGAAGGAAAGGTAAAATAGTAATTTCTTTGATTAGTAATGGCTCTTAGGGACATACCAGATATTGATTCACGCATAAAGAAGTTAAAGTTTTTATAGTTTGCTTGGCCATGGAGGCTAGCGCAAGTGGAGAATGTAGGATGGAGTCATAGAAGAAGTCACCCAATTATTATATATTTTATTATTATTTCTAGGGTTTTTGACTCTTAATTACCAGGCAATATACTTTCAATCATACATTATCTGTCAAATATTATCTGGAGTCTTCTTATCCTTATAGGTGGACCATCAATGTCTAGGCGCAAGTTCCACAGTTTTATCCTAATAATCCTAGAAAAATAAGGAAAAATAGAATTGTTTCTTCTTTCATCTCTTGGGAATCCTGTCCCATCTTGACTAACTTCCCTCTATCATCATTCCTTGCCTGTGAGTAGACACGCCATCGGGATGAATCTAATGTAGGTTTACCATCAGAATGAATCGAAGGATATTGTGTTTCTGGTGTGTCCTAGAGTCTTGCTAGGAGTGTTAATGTGCAAAAGATTCCTAGAAAATGCTGGTAATCATAGACTCTAGACACAACAATATTATATTTATTGGTTTTACCATAAACAGACGATACACTAAAAAATCTATTTAATCTTGAATTGACAATCTTATGCTTACTCCTGTTGGTCGAGACACGTAAATAAATTCCATAATAATTAATTACAAGATAGGATTCCTACGGTCAATGGCCATTCCATTTATATTCCCTTGCAAGTTATTTTGTTATTAATTAATCCTTTCACCATAGAAGGTCCCATAATAAAAGTAAATTCTGTATTAATAAATGCTGTAGGTAGAGACTTCAGAAATAATAGAAGAGAGTGAGAGACTTGGTAACCAGGTAATACAATAAGAGCCAAGCGTAATTCTTTTTAATTGATCTTGTCCTTATATCTCCCACCATATAGAAAGGGTGGTGGCAGAGCAAGAGTAAGGCCAAAAGATTATTATTAATTATATGTTTATTGTAGTAACCACCACCCAGTAATAATAATATAATCTAATAAAATACAATAATTAATAAAATATATAATTTGCTGGGTTTATACGGCCGTAAGGCGCTTGAACGGTTAGGTAGAAAAGGTTAGTGGAGGCGGTGGGAGTAATAGGAATACAATCAATAAGCTTAAAGTGAGAAACCTGTGAGTGAAGGAAGTCCAGATATGATAAGGCCAGTGGGATAAGGAAGATAATGGGAACCGGAATGGATTCTAAGATTGGAGAGTGAGATAGCTGGACACCTGTAACAGAATTATTCCTTAGTGGATTTACCGTATTCGTCCTATAATAATCATAAAATCTTAAAATAATTATTAGATTTCTTTAGCCTGGAAGGGAACCCACAGACGAGGTTAGACATTACAAACCAAAGATTATTTCAATCACACAATGAACCGGAATGGCGAGAGACGGAGTGGTTACAGCTAGGACACCCATCATAAAATAATTTTATTTACCGTATTCGTCTGTTGGCAGGACCTAAAAACCATTCTATTTTTCCTTTATTTATGAGGTCCTGCCTCCTACACACGATTCCTACAGACGAACTCTAAAATACCTTAATAATTTCAGTAATCTTAGGTAGACAAGGAACCCGAGTTACCAAGTTGTCTTTATGATAGTGCTCTCGCTACCCGATAGGCTTCCGCTTGCGCTAGACGTAGAAACTAATAAAAGATTAATATTTTCATCATATTATGATAGGATATCGGGTTCCTAGTCTCCCACACCAAAAGGAATTATTAATTGGTATTTACTGGGCCGAGCCACTGGCGAGCCGGGTTCCCCAAAGGAAGTTGACATGAAATTATTATTGATGGACCCGGCTCGGCTAGGCCTCGGCTGTATAAGCACTCATAATTCCTATCTTTGGAGGGCTTCCCAGTGTGTATGACAGGAAAAATAACTTGGAAATTGACATTAAGATAGCGGGAAGCCCTTGAAGGAGAGTATATGAAAGGGATTACTAAATAGAAACGGTTCTTAGTAAAAACACAATATCCATTAATTATTAACTGAATCATCCATAAAGACAAAGAATTATTAATATTAATTCCCAAGTTTTTTATCTGTAAAATTCTCTGTTATTGACCTTCCTTGGCCTTCTCGGTATCTTGGAAGCTTTTGGTCTCAGGCTCCCTTGGTAGTTATTATTACTGAATTGTTTGAGCGTTTAGACTAGAATGACGGATGGGAGACTCTTGTACGTAGGAATGAACCGTGAGTCAACCGTGGTATACCTTCATCTTTCCATAATAATCTTCTGGTTTTCTATAGCTGGTCTGGTGGTTCCCATCATGTTACCGGGGGCTCCCTTAATAATATAATCAAGAATGACCAACAGACAATAGGAATAGAAGATAAAAGTAGAAAATTGTATCATATGATTGAAAGAATCCGGCTATCTTACGGGTAAACATACGGTCAAGGGACAAGCATAAATTCAATAATACTTTTAGAGCTTTCTAGGGACTTTTAGGAACCGACTACCTGGAATAAGCATATAATTTCATATTTATTCCGTCATTTTCATTCCCAGTTTCACCCTTATATCCCTCGTATAATTAATAAAATTAGAAGATAAAGTCAGTCGATAGGATTAATTGGTTTATTATTGGATTTACGCAAGATGAGGGACTAGAAAGGTAATTATTGGTAACTAACCGTCGGTACCCATTATAAATCTGGAAATTATAAGAGATTAATAGTGGTACCCTGTTCTCCTTACGGACCCTTCCTGGCATAAGATTCAATTTCAATTTCTTTTGGTAATCCTATAATAAATAATAATCTTATGCCTACTACAACCAATAATATTTTTTAGTTAATAAAGTCATGAGAATGATCCCAAAGTTATCCCGGGACTTACAGTTTTCTCTGAGTTTAAACGGCCTAACGCTGGGTAAGAACCTGTATTAATTGGTGAAAAGTTTTACGGATTATCTAGCCAGGAAAGGCAGAAACGGTTATTATGGGAAGATAAACTCAAAGATAATGGGTTCTAAGATGAGACTAGGAATGAAGATCCAAGATTATTTCTGAAGGATTATTACCTAAGGATATTAGTAAAACCGCTGAGAATTCCTACAAAGAACCTAAGAAATATTATTACAGATTTACCAGGGACAATATGATGAGACCCAACTAGAGAACTTATTGTACTGGCGAGAGCCTCCTCACACACCCCACTAATGAATCCGCCACGGTACTGCGCTAGCCAAAAGACTGGGAATAATATGAGTTTTAATGGTTAATAATGGTGGAATCTTGTGGATTAATTCTCCTATAAATGCAGGTAATCCTAGAGGCATAGAAGGTAATACCAGGAATTTATTTGTTAAAGTTTTTATGGATTCCATCTAAAGGTAAAGAAGAAAATATAAGAAATAATGAAGATAGAAGTATATTGTAAGGTGAGTGGGAGGTACAAGAGGTGGTTAGGGTCCAGATTTCTCACAGATTATTCATAAAATTTAGATTAAATATGTGATTATAAGAGGCTGAAGACCCTGTAATTAATAAGATTTTAAATATAGATTTCTTGGTTATTGAGGGTCTTCTGCCTCTCTTGCCCTAATAAAAGTATAAAATTGTATGAGAGGTCTTGGAAGATAAACTCATAATATTGCCAGCCGATAGGACTCCATCCCAACCATATAGTAAGGGCATATAAGTGGAATGGAGAGAGGGAGTGCTGGACCTTAAGAAGCAGACATTAAAACTGACTTGGAATGACCTTACCAGAGCAGGATATTGACTGGCAACCACTAGCCCTCGTATCTATCCCAAAGTCAACAGCTGTATCACTCTCACTCCCTTACCGATTCCTCTCGTCCAGACAATAAAATCTATTATAAATTCATGCAATCTAGCAAGGGAATTGACGGTTAATCCTCTCTCCCACATCAGGAAATTCTTGGACATAATATCCTTTCCTACAACCACCGCGTTAAAACTATAAAAATTATAGATTTATTGTGTTCTTTCTTTGCCTTCACTTACTTCCGCTCTCTTGCTAGGCGGTAACGCTAATAATCAATAATTATGAATTTATAATATTTATATTCTGTATGCGCCTAGCGTCTGTTAACCCACCACACTGTATCCCGCATTATCCGTGTCTCAGTTTCTTTGGGCTTACATTACCTTTCATTCTTCCCTCTAACGTCACTTTACCATTCCTTTCGTCTCTTGTATCTCGTCTAGTTAATAGACTTCTTTGGCCGTATCTTTGCTGGAGATCATATAAGATTGCTAGTCTCTCAGGTTCATATCCTCCGGGCGTAATTCTATTATCCTTTTCAGGGGTTATCAGGGGTTAACTTTCCTTGTTTTATGAGGATACGAGTCCAAGATAAACCCAGTCCAGATAACACTAGTAACCGCATAAAACACGAGAAGCATACTAGCATAACGGGGCAGAAGAATCCAAGTCAGTCCAATAAGTCCAGAGAATCCATGCATCCTAGGTGAGCCGACATACAATATTTCATTTATAATCTGTTTCTACTTCCTACGGCTCACCTCATAATTAATATATTTTATTATTTGTATTCCTTATGCCCGTCCTCTCCTTCCTTTCGTCCGGGTCCCCGTGCAAGAGTGCCGAAGGAAAGAAGTGAATGAGACACTTGGGCACGGGGGGTAGGACGGGAAAGGGAGGCCCATAAAGCCCCAGATAATTCAATCAAAATTCTATTTTTATTTCATTTATTTGGCTTTATGGAGGGTTCTTTGGTGTTATTTGTAGCGTAGGAGAAGAGCTGACACGGATGGGTGGGGAAGGTTAGACAGGTGGTTAGAATCCTAGGCTTGGAGGTGAGACTGAATGGCCATGAAATCTAGTCCCAGCTGCAGCGGTAAGACTATTGAAAAGACGAGTCTTATCCAGACCAGGCGTTAACAGTCCTTAGGTTCATCCCGCCATAATACCTGGCATAACTTTCCTATTGTCAGTGCATTAAAGTCACTCCAGATATCACACAAGAATCCTGAAATATTTAAATATATTGTGTTTTCATTGGGCCCGTCAGGGGCTGGCACGCTGGGAAGCCTAGCAAAGAACATAAAATAATATAATTCTTGTCTTTTGGATGAGTGTTATTGGCGGTTCTTTGCCCCAGCGTGGCCCTATTAACACTATAAATTCAAGAAATTATTAATTCATATATTTTTAAAGTTATTTTCTTTATTGCTTTCTATAAAAACCTTCACTAATAATAAAATCCCTGAAATAATTAATAAAAATTCATATTTTATATATAATTTCATTCTTTTCCTCTAATATTTAATCTGTAATCCTATTTTCATTATCTTTTCTATAACTGGATTATACATTCTCTGGCCACTCTTTCTCTCGTCCAAGCTGTGGTAATAACTGGTTTATCCTTGAAGGTGCCTGGCGTGGAAGGACATCATGTGCCGGATCCTCTTGTAGAAGCTCCTCAGATACGACGGTTAGTGGCTTCCCCGGGTACATGTAAGGTCAAATATTATTAAAATTATCACATATAAAATCAGAATATTTGACCTTAGAGACGCTTACCAGTCCATATAATAACACAATTTTTAATAATTATTTCATGAAGATTACTTGCCTTTCATATTGGTTCTGGTGTCTCCTGCCTCCCCATTCTGGTTCTTATTATCCCTCCATTATCTACCTTCCACGGCTATTAAAATTCCTGTAAAATTCCCTTAAGAAACCTCTAATTTTATATTTTTCTTATTTATTTCTACATTCACCACTTAACTTTCTTATCTTTTGGCTTGATTATGAGGTAAACACTAGTAGGTGTAAGCCCTCAGAAACCAATTAATTATTGGAATCGGGAGTCAGTCCACGGTGGAAGAGATTGTAAATTTTAGTTTTTTGCTTGATAATTACGCTATCTTCATCTCATAGAATTATCTGTGTTTATAGGTCAGCTCTAGTACGACAGGAAAGGTACAAGAGATAATTTACGTTGAAAGACCCATAAAGAATGAAATTAATAATATAAATTAAATATTGTTCACTAGGTGGGTCCACTGATTCCAACATTCGGTTCCTATTCCTTACCTCACTTCCAGTGGACCCCGCATATGATTCTAATATTAATATTTATTTATATTTTAGAGTTAACGTGTGAGCAATCCTTGGTAAAGACTTATAATCTCAAGAGGGAGCAGACGGGTAAAGAACCAATTAAATATATTATTTTATTATTATATTTCTAAGGTCTTATCCCAAGCCAAGGCAATCTGTTACCAAAATCTGTCTTACTAACTTGCCTTTCCCTCCTAGATTTATCCTATTTTCTGTGTAATAGACGGGCCAGGGCCTACCAAGATTATACCTTTCATCCAATTAAAAACCTGAAGATAGAGGCCCTGGCTAGCAAAGAATTCTGATAATATTCATTAAATCTTGTGTTTTGGATAAAGGAAATGATGGAAACCAAGTAAAAACCATGAAAATAGTAACCTTCAAGATAAAATTATAAGATTAATGAGTTTATATTTTTATGATAATGAAAATATAATATTAATTCCATCAAAATAAATAACATAAATGTAGAAAGGATTATTAATATAAATTTATTGTATTATTACAGCCTATTGGCTTACCAGAACATATAAGATTAATTGTAACTCACGACGGAAGGCTGAATGATGAGACAGATAGGGCGGGACACTTGACACGGATTTTGACATTTAATCTTCATTTTATATACGTTTCTAGGCGTTAGATAGGGTGAATGAACCTTCCTTGTATGCCCATAAGATAACTTTCCAGGTAATATAATCTTAAGATAAAACTATAATATATTTACTGGCGCTCCCTAGTAATTATCTCTAGAAGGGCCCAATACACGAGAGAATTGAACCATAAGAATGAACCAAAATGATCCTAAAGTAAGAGGCTACACCTATAAACCCAGTAAAAACTGCATGATATTATTATGGGAGAATAGGACGGCTAGATACACTGGGTAGCGGTAGCGAAAGCCTTTTGGGTGGCGGTTAAGCTTTAGAAAGTGGAAACGGATGACCCCAACAGCAGCATTTGGCAGGACGGAATGCATTTGATAATAGCTTGTTACGCCTCTCCATCTAGGAAGGTACCCACCAGTTAACAGGATAAAATTCCTCGGTTTTTATGCATGCCACCTAAGGAACACAATCAATAATATCAATAAAATCTTAGATTTAGACGAGGAAACCAGTAATTATTATAGTTCTTATGGGTAGCGTAGCGGAAGCCTCTTGGGTGCTGGCCAGTGGATTCTCTTCAATAAATCTTGTAATTACCACGGATTAATAGCCAGCACAATAGCCTACCAACAATCTCTTCCCATCCCGTCACCAATAAATAATAAATTAGAAGATGAAGCACTCGTGTAGCGGGATGGAACCTTAGAAAGGGATGGTTAGGTGCTCCCAAGTAATCCTCCATTCAGATAGAAAGCCTTATAAAAGTAAATGAGTTTATAGGACTGATAATAGGAAACAGAAGATACAAAAGATGGATTGGTAAGAGACGCATAAGGAAACGATAAAAGGATTTTATATTTATGACTTACGGTTTGCTTGTAACTCAGCTTTCCTTCTTAGGGGGATACAAAGACAAGATTTATAATATAAATTCATTATAGATTTACCTACATAAGCATAAAATATACAATAATCTTTCCTTCTGGTAACCTCTCGGTAGGGAATCTTAAATGGAGAATTACTTGGTATCCCTTATCCATTTTTATTGTCTTTTAAGTGGCTTGCAAGGTAATTCTATTTTGGATATGTGGGACCTCTTCTCACTAGACATCCCGCTATAGAACTTACCATTATTATCATAAAATATTGTGCCACCGGTGGTTAGTAGTGGAGAGATAAGGCAAGAAGCCACCATAAGTTCAAGAATTATCAATATTATTATCAGGTTCTTGCCCCATACAATATACTTTTAATATCAAAAATATAGCGGCGTAAACAGATTCTACCGGCGGATACAGTGTTTGGATATGAGATAAAGTGGGTCGGTTAGTAAGTCCTGGTCCGTATAAAATATATAAAAATATAGATTTATTTTCTTCTTTTAGGAGATTTTACAAATATTAACTGTGGATTTTATTAAGAAATTATTGATTTTATACCTGCATTCTATGGTAAAAATCTCCTAAAATATTCTGGAAAGGTTTATAAATGTACTAGCGACTCAAGGATAATGAGAAGGTGAGACAGATTTTATCTAAGAAGTTCCTTGATTTTATGCTGAATCAATAGTGAATAGACTGTTATCCCCATAGAAACCGAGGAAAGGAATGTAGAATCCACCTATAATAACTATTAATTTTCTTATCATAATTCCTTGCCTTTCAGCTCCTATCACATCCTCGGTTTCTCCAGACAAAATCACTTTATTATTCCATTCTATTGCAAAAGATTTTATATTTATTATTTATTTTTATTTCTTTTATTCCTTCTTTCCTGTCTTTGGATAATACTTTTATTGATTATTACTACTACCGGGGGATCACTCCTAAGGAAATAAACTCTTATCTTTGGCTAGTAGTGGTGAGTGGAGTGATCCCAAAGTTATTATTATTGCTTTTGTGGCTGAAGCTGGGTAAGGAACCAATTAAATTTCCTTTATTCTCATGTTGGCGCTACCCAGCTTCTCCTCTCGCATTATCCCTACCAACTTGGGCCTGAGACCCTTACCAAAGTGTTCTTACCCAACAAGAACCGCTGGTCTGTAATAACCTTCCCATACATTACTTTGTTATTAATAATTACCTGGCAAACAGACCAGCTGGTACACCTTTAGGAAGGGAATCATAATAAAATACCTTGAATGATTGGTTTCTTTGGTTCCTTACGGTGTAGAGACCCAAGATTTAATGAAGATTCCTGGACTGGCATGCTAAAAAACCAATGAATCCAAATAATTATCGGTTACAATAAGTGAGTTAAGGGTTAGACAGATGGGACAAGAGCCACGTAAGTAACCATTAATTCCCAGGATTTATACGGGTGTTGACTTACGAGAGGACATGGCTAATAAAATTATATATTTATATTGTGTTCCTTAGGTGGACCCTCCGTTACAGACCATGCATTTACAATCTTATCTTGCTAGTGATAAGGTCCCGCCTATATCAATGACTAGCAACCACGCTATCTTCCGTCTCTTCCTCTTTCCTCTACTCATAGGCGGGCCAGATACACCTTACCTTACCGTCAGTCTGCTATTCCTTACACGGCTTTCTTTAAAAACCTTTACTAAATTTCCTGTCATATCCCCTAAAAGAAGTAGAAAAGCCTAAGAAAAATAGGAAATTTAGGGTATTTATGGGGTCCCTTGTCCCTTACGGCCACCGTGTGTACACTAGGTGGATGATAAAATAATAAGAAATTAATGGTCAAGGGTCCGTCAGATTAACTCCTGTATCCTTCCTTTGGAGAGATAAAATCTGAATTATTCGTCATTAAGGTTCCTACAGAAGGTAATATTATCAAAATAATTCTGATTTTATGGTAGGGTTGTAAGGCCCACTACAATAGGATTAACAAAAGTAATTCCTAATTTGTAAGGTGTATCTGGGCTGTTTTCAATGGCTTTTGGTAGAGATTTCTCAGCCTCTTAGTGCCCAGATACAAGATAAAATTGAACTTATTGTATCCCCACCAAAGGAAGAACACATATTATTATTGAAGGTTTTACAATCATAAATAGGCTAGCGAGAGGTTACAGGTAATAATATTTGTATAATCTTAGGTAGCGACCGGTAAGGCACTGGAACCCTATTGGGTAACGAGAACATGGTAGCAGCGGATTAATAGACGGATAGACCAGTGAGTAAGAGAGACACGTGATCCTTGAGTTATAGTTGGACGGTCGACCCAGAGTTATCAATAGACGGATAGACCGGTTATCGCTAGGAACTCAAGAAGTTATTATAGAATGTTAACTCCAGATATAGAAAATGAAGAAAGGATTGACCGTATAACACTGGAAAAAGGCTTGGAAAAATAGGAATAAAATGTAAATATTATTAATTTTTTATTTATTATTGACAGTTTATTTATTATTAATTCATATATTTTCTGGGTTTCTCACTATCTGGGAAGGGCCTGACAGGAATTCTCCTATTGTAAGTAGTCTCGGAAGGTAATTTGTATTGATTTTATAGCCAATATCCAGCTTATGTTAATATTTTTGGATCTTAGTGTATTAACCCGCCGGTGCAGAGCCTTGTAAAGATTAAAAATAACATAATTTTCTTGGCTCTTAGGTTTCTTACAGGTCAGATAATAAATAAGAAATATAATAGTTTTTGAAGGGCTTGTAAGGTGACAGGGAAGGTAGAAATGACGGAGCAAGAGCCTCTGATAACAGGATTTTATTATTCTTGAATGGATTTTGTAGATTTATAATGGCTCTTGCCTCTCGGTAGCAGTAATGTCCAATCAGATAATAAATAAGAAATATTATTGACTTTTATTAGGCTCACGACAATACAAAATTATACTTTTATTGGGTGCTTCCGCCTCTGGTTCTCCTTAATAATCTGTACCGCCAGTCTGTCTAGCCACTAAAACTATAAAAATATTGACATTTCCATTCCATTATTAGGGATTCCGTGTCCTTAGAGGATAGAATATTCTTCCTTCTTTCCCTTTCCTAAAATCCATAATTTTAATATCTTTTCTTAGTTATATCCTGGGAATTTCCTTGACTAATCTCTTAATATAGGAATTTATTTGACTGAATCCTTAATGGTTCTTGGCAAACACCTCTCAGAATCCTCAGCTCCGCCACCTAAGACTTCTTTGGCATACCAAGCTTGACCATTAATCTCTAATAAAAGAAATAAAAAAGTCAAGCTTGGGGTTACCTCTCCGGTACAGGGAATGGGCTCTTGTCATAAGCTTTATTCCTGAGATTAACACTAAAAAATCAATAATTAATTCATTCCAATCGTCCATTTCTTCTTCCTGCCACGTAATCTTATTCTTGATCCAAATGGAAGGGCAAACATATAGTGTGGGAAGGTACTCCCGGGTCAACAGCTTTAATAAATATATGATTTGACCAAGAGTAAACCGCTAAGACACTATTAATTACCTTAAAATCCAAATATTGTTCTCTTAAGCGTTTCTATCTGTAAGGTCCTGTGTTCCATTCTCTTGCCTGCTAATGAGTGAAGAAGAGTCCAACATTCCTTTATAATCCTATATCTTGAGGGTCTGTTACCACGATGGCCTAGATTGTATCATCTTATGTATGAGCTACGCTAGCCAAGCCTTCTACCTTTCCTTCTTTACGGAGGCTTGGCTAACAGACCAATAAAAACACAACTATATATTTACTGGAGAACCCCTTGTAACTAATCATCCAATCCACACGATAACCAGAAAATGATAATAAAATATTGTTGAACGGGTTCTCTCGCCTTGGGTGTACCATAATAACCGGGGAATTCCTTAATAAAAGTGGAAATTTCTTAAGTTTTTGGGAGTGGGTATGAGTGGAAGATAAAAAGAATGAAGATAATAGAATTTCTAAGGGATTTTTAAGGATTTTATTGACTGGTATGCTTCCACAAGGTAATAATCCGTCTAACTTTAGGTCACAAACTCCAGCAGAAGATAGAATTGTGTTAGGATATAGGCGCTAGCCAGTGTGGGATAGGTGTAAAAGACAATAAATTTTGATTGTTAACGGGCTAGCGCTATGGTCCATCCACTAAAGGAAGGGGTAGAAAGAGGAAGAGCTATATCATTCCTAGTCTCCCGCTCACCTATGAGGAACCCATTGTAGTCTCTACGTCCAACCCTATATGCCAGGCAGGTTGTCCTTCTTGTGCTAGACTTATGGCTGTCCTCACCCTTCCTTCGTTCTTGGTAAGTCTGGAGGAGTGTTTGGAGCCTATGACCAGTCGTCTATCTTACATATCCTACCATCGGTTTCCATGAGTTTTAATGGTTTATTTATGGGTTTTGGATGTGAGGGTTACTCTGGTACCAATACGCTGGCAATCTTAATGAAGAATTCAGTTTTATTTCCTAGTTTTTCTAGTTTTATATTGCCAGCGTACTAAGAGGGAAAGCATAGAGGAAAGAGAAAACCACTGGAAAGGATTAAAAAGTGTTCCTAGATTTGGACATGAAAGAAGGAATGCTGGTAAGCCACCAGACGAGCCTAGACGATAGGATTAACCAAATAATCTATTTTCTGAGAATCTTTCTATCTTAGTATCCTTCAATCATTAAGGAATTTTATTATAGAATCATATTACCTGGAGACACGGGTTATTCCCCAAAAGTAATCTTCATTGTGCTAGAACCCGTGTTTCCCAGTAATTTTAATAATATTTTCTGTGTATAATCAATAATTTCTTACTAGCGTTACCCTTAATTCTGAATTCATTTTTATATCTTCTAGTTGTCTTTATGATGGTGCATTCTTTGTCTCTTATCTAATTTATTTTATATTTTTACTTATAATATCCTATATGTTTTGGGTAACGCAGTCCCTGTTAGGTAATAGCTGTAATCAATGATTCAATCCTGTGAGTTGGACTCTTATCCGCCGTAGGTAAGACGCTTGTAACCCAGTCCCTTGGTCGACAGTTCCTTCCCCGGTATGGACCAATAAAAGATTATTATTTTCTTAATTATTTCCTGATCTTATAGGTGTCAAAGGTTGACTCGGTTCAGGTCGTAAGGGTAAGAGCCTCCAGAATCTCAGAAACCTTTCAGTCTGATGGTGTCCCAAGATGTTACCGCTCCCGCTGTCGCTACCCAAGTAAGACCATAAAAATCTTAACACAATTAACATAAGAAAATCAATAATATATAATTTATTTTTACTAAGACAAGAAGAATATTCCATAAAAGCACAAAATAATCAGTAATTATATGTTGGAATCGTATTATCTGGTCAAAGAATTTCTAATAATATTATGTGTTTAAAGGCATTACTAATACAAAATGAAACTAATGAAATTCTTTGGCATCGGGTAAGCTCTCCTTCCACACATGGGCCACCGGCCGGTACAATAACCACAAAATCACTTAAAATTTAGTATCCCAATAAAGGAAATAAAGTGTAAACCGTGTATTGTGGAAGGGTAAGACAGATAATCCTGTGACACTAATGAACCTAAAGACAATATCCTGTAAACCCAGGTACCAGAACTAAGAAAGGAGACAGATAACCGGCTTACACCTTAGAATCACCTCCAAATCCCTGAAAATCTTATAATCATGAAATTAATAATGTATTTTGGAGGGGATTCATTGGAGGAAGATGAGTGGGTAGCGAAGCGGAACCCTCTTAGGTAAGCCGGTAATAAGCATACAATAAAAACACATTAAAAATACAATTCTATCTAGCGGTATAGTGAGGAAGAGATTATAAAAGTTGAGGGTTAGTGGAAGATACTAAAGTTAATTTTATTGACATCATATCCTACGCAATACCAACCAACTACAAATCATTCATTAATAATTCCTTGGCTAACGGTATCTAGGTTCATCCTTCCACTAACCGATGCCAACTATTGATTATTACTCGTTCAACCTACTGATTCCGCCAGGAGGTGAGACCTCTTAGATAAAGCTGGACACTAGTAACCAGATCAATCCTAATGAACCCACTGTAACCATTATAATTCCGTGTCAATAGCCTTACCAACATAGGATTCTAAGATTCATTGTAAGCTTTTGGATTCATGTTCTCCCTTCTCGCTAGGTAAATCTAGAGTTCTTACACCTTAAAATTCTGGAAATATACTGTCGGATACCAAGAAAATCTCTTATTTTTCTTGTTTTTTAGGGTATTATATTTCCTGAGATTTTTAAGGATAACAAACTAGAGAGATGGAGTGCGTGAGGAAGAGATTATTAGTAAGAAATAATTAAGAAATTTTATGTTAATATTATTCTCTTGGGTCTCTTATAAATCTATTATCATTTTTGTCTTTATGTTAATAATGCTTTCTATAAAACTCTTCACTATTTATTAATACAGAATTATTATTTTATTATCTGTATCTATTGGTATTTTGGAAATCATTACATTTAGAAGTTACATCAGATTTATTTTGTTTTCTTATTAATACTCACCATTTATTAATCTTTGCTCTTATTATAATTCTATTTATCTT
>Ga0126341_1000031_pt1 | contig 28380 bp, 23 predicted proteins | sample OrbTmetagenome_FD_97057 | JGI IMG/M metagenome (GOLD analysis project Ga0126341, IMG submission 97057) | Coral microbial communities from Florida Keys, Florida, USA - Orbicella T D metagenome | ecosystem: Host-associated > Invertebrates > Cnidaria > Coral | place: Florida Keys, Florida, USA... | reverse complement strand
GTCTTTCGAGCAGCGACGGGAAATGATTCGCGACCAGGTCGGGGACGAGGCGAGCGCGCTCAAGGGCAACGCCGTGATCGACCCGGACCTGCTGGACGAGGTCACGGGACTCGTGGAGTGGCCGGTGGCACTCACCGGTTCCTTCGAGGCGCGTTTCCTGGCGGTGCCGCAGGAGGCCCTGGTGTCCTCGATGAAGGAACACCAGAAGTACTTTCACCTTGTCGATGACGACGGCGCCCTCATGCCGCACTTCATCACCATCGCCAATATCGAAAGCGAGGACCCGGTGCAGGTCATCGCCGGCAACGAGCGCGTCATCCGCCCGCGCCTGGCAGACGCGGCGTTCTTTTACGAGACCGACTGCAAGACACCGCTGGCCGAGCGCCTGCCGGCGCTCGAGAGCGTCGTCTTCCAGCAGCAACTCGGCACGGTGGCGGACAAGTGCGGTCGCATCGCGGCCCTTGCCAGCTCGCTCGCTCCCGCGATCGGCGGCGAGGCGGCGCCGGCGCAGCGCGCGGCGCAGCTGTGCAAGGCGGACCTCGTCACCGACATGGTGCAGGAATTTCCCGACATGCAGGGCGTTGCGGGCTCCTACTACGCGCGCAACGACGGCGAGGACGAGGCCGTGGCGGCGGCCCTGGCCCAGCAGTACTGGCCCAAGTTCGCCGGCGACCGCCTGCCCGAGGGGCCGACGGCCTGCGCGCTGGCGCTGGCGGACCGGCTGGACACCCTCGTGGGCATCTTCGGCATCGGCCAGGCGCCCACCGGTTCGAAGGACCCCTTCGCCCTGCGCCGCGCCTCCCTGGCGGTGCTGCGCATCCTCGTGGACAAGTCGCTGGATCTCGACCTGCGGGACTGCCTCGAGCAGGCCGCTGCCGGTTACCCCGACGGCGTGCTCGCCGACGGCACGGTGGAGGAGGTTCTCGCCTACATTCTGGAGCGCTTCCGGGCGTGGTACGAGGACGTCAATATCCCGGTGGAAATCTTCCGCGCGGTCAGCGCCACCGGCCCGAGCCGCCCGCTGGATATACACCACCGCGTCGTCGCTGTACACGCCTTCGCGCAGCTGCCCGAGGCCGCGGCGCTGGCCGCCGCCAACAAGCGGGTCTCCAATATCCTCGGCAAGCTGGAGGACGGCCACACCTTCGGCGCTGCGGACCCGGGGCTGTTCGCCCAGGCGCAGGAGTCCGCCCTGGCCGAGCGCATGGCCGAACTGGCGGACACGTCGGGCTCGCACCTGGCCAGCGGCGAGTACACGGAGGCGCTGTCCTGCCTGGCGGGACTGCGCGAACCGGTGGACGCCTTCTTCGACGGCGTCATGGTCAACGCGGAGGACGAGGCGCTGCGCAACAACCGCCTCAACCTGCTCAAGGGCCTGCGCGACCTCTTCCTGGGAGTCGCGGACATCTCGCAGCTCGCGGTCGGCAAGTAGTTCTCTCCCGTATCCCGTGATCCCGTGTCCACCTGCTCGCCGAGGCGACAGGTGCCTTCGCCGCGTCCCGATTTTTCACCCTGTACACCCCTCCTTTGCTTTACACTGGCGACATGACCATAACGACTGAGATGTTGCTACTGGCGGGGGCGGCCGCGGCTCTCCTGGTACTGGTGGGGCTGGTGGTCAGCATCTGGCGCGGTGTCGCCGCCCGGCGCGAGGTCGCCGCGCTGCGGGAGGAACTGGCGGACCGGGAACGGACCCTGCAGGCGGCGCAGCTCGAAGTGCACGGCAAGGCAGTGGAACTGGAACAGCTCGCGACACGCCTGATGGAGACCCGGCGCGAGGTCGAGGGCCTGAAGGCGCAGGTCGGGGAGGTGGCCGGGCACCTGCAGGCCGCCCGGACCCGCGAGGCGGAAGTGCGCACCGAGCTGCGCGAGCGCGAGGACCGGCACGGCGAACAACTCGCACTGCTCACCGAGGCGCGGGACAACCTGAAGAAAGAGTTCGAGATCCTCGCCCACCGCATCTTCGACGAGCGCGGCAAGAGTTTCACAGCCAGCAGCCGCGCGTCGATGGAAGACCTGCTGAAACCCTTCCGCGAACAGATCAGCGGTTTCCAGCAACGCATCAACGAGGTGCACACGGAATCGGTGAAGGGCAACACGGCGCTCGAGGCGGAGATCAGGAAGGTGCTGGAAGTCGGGCTGGAAATGAACAGCCAGGCCAGCAACCTGACCCAGGCGCTGAAGGGCGACAAGAAAGCCACCGGTAACTGGGGCGAGGCGCAGCTGGAGCGCACCCTGGAGCTGGCGGGACTGGTGAAGGGCGAACACTACGAGACCCAGGCGTCCTTCGCCGACGACGCCGGCAAGCGCAAGGTGCCCGATTTCATCATCCGGCTGCCGGAGAACAAGAGTCTCGTCATCGACAGCAAGGTGTCGCTGGTCGACTACGACCGCGCCGTCGCCGCCGAGACGGAGGAGGCGCGCACCGAGGCCCTGGCGGCCCACACCCAGGCAGTGCGCCGGCACATCGACGACCTCAACGTCAAGGACTACGCAGGGTTGCCGAATATCGGCAGCCCGGATTTCGTGCTCATGTTCATGCCCATCGAGCCCGCTTATATAGAAGCGATGAAACACAACCGGGAACTCTTTGACTACGGGTACCGCAAGAACGTGGTCATGGTGTCCCACACCACGCTGATGCCCATCCTGCGCACCGTCGCCAACCTGTGGAAGATGGACAAGAGCAACCGCGAGGCGCGGGAGATCGGGCGCCGGGCCGGGGAGATCTACAACCAGGTCTGCCTCGTGGCGGAGCGGTTGGGCAGGCTGGGCAATTCCATGCGCGCCGCCCAGGGGCACTACAACGAGTCGCTCACTGCGCTAGTCGGCAAACAGGGGCTGAAGGGCAAGGTCGAGCGGTTCGGGGAGCTCTCCACCCAGGTGTCGAAGGAGATGCCCCAGCTTGAGCCGATCGAGGATGGCCTCGAGGACCGCCGCCTGGAGTCACTCGATACCGAGCAGGGGCTGCTGGAGAGCGCCTCGGACAAAGTGAAGCCGATCCGCGCGGACAAGGACACCTGACGGCCGCGCGCCCTTGAAGCAGGCATGAAAAAGCCCGCGCGAAGCGGGCTTTTTATTACCTCTCCCGGTGGAGAGTCAGGCGGCCCTGCGTCGCGACCAACCGAGGCCCGCGAGGGCCAGGCCGAACAGCGCCAGCGTCGGCGGCAGGGGTACCCGCTCGCCGCTGTAGACGATACCGTCGCCCTGGACACCCTCGGCGCCACCGCCGAGATCGTAGATGTTCACGCCGCCGACCAGCATGCCGGCGGTGCCCAGCACACCGATGTTGCGACCGGTCGGTCCGCCGATGAAGACGTCCTCGAACAGGGTGGAGCCGCCGCCGTCGTCAAAGACGGTAATGTCGGCGATTTCAGATGCCGTGAACGACACCGCGTTGAAGGCGAAGGCCACCACCGCGTCGGCGAAATCCACAGCGAAGGCGTCGACAAAGAAGTTGGCCACGACGGCATTTTCCGCGTTGCCGAAACCCTCCGAGGGGCCGACGTCGGCGAGCCGCGGCTGGGAGCCGCCCATGTCGACGGCGGACATGGTGACACCCGCGGCGAGGACACCCGGCGACACTCCGCCACCGCCGGCGGAGGTCAGCGGGTCGGCGAAGCCGGTGACCGCACCGTAGTCGGCGTCGAGGTTGAAATCGTAGGCCGTCGACGCGGTCAGGCCGGCGACCGCGGCGGCCCAGGCGCCCGGGTCGGCGTCGATATCGAACAACAGCAAATCCGCCTGGGCGGAGGGCGCCAGTAGTGGCCAGGCTGCCAGTGCCAGGGTTGCGAGTAGCTTCTTCATAATGACTGCGTCCAAAGAAAGGGTTGGCTACCTCCGGTCAGTGCAGGGCGCGTGCCAGATCGACACCTTTTGTTGTTAAAACAATGGCTTAGGGAGTTTCCGAATGCAACAAAAGTGTCGTAAAGCTCCCTTGCGTAAAAAATCCTGACGGGGCGGGTGGCCGCCCCGCCCGGCTAGACGTCGAGATTGGCCACCGACAGGGCGTTCTCCTCGATGAAATCCCGCCGCGGTTCCACCTGGTCCCCCATGAGGGTGGTGAAAATCTGGTCCGCCGCGATGGCGTCCTCGATGGTCACCTTGAGCATGCGTCGCACCTCCGGGTCCATGGTGGTCTCCCAGAGCTGGTCGGGGTTCATCTCGCCCAGGCCCTTGTAGCGCTGGATAGTGTGGCCGCGGCGCGCCTCGGCCATGAGCCACGCCAGCCCGTCGGCGAAGCGCTGTGTCGCGAAAGTCTTTTCACCGCGCTGGAAGTAGCCGCCCTCGTCGATGAGGTTGTTGACGGTCTCACCCAACTCGACCAGTGAGCGGTACTCGCTTGAGGCGAAGAACTCGTGGTGGTACTCCGTCTCGGTCTCCACGCCGTGGGCCAGGCGCTTCACCACCGGGAAAAAGAGCTGGCGCTCCGGGTCCCGACGGACGACAACTTCGAAGACTGCGCCCGCATCTGCCGCGAGTAAGCGCTCACTCAACTGCTCGCAGAAAGCCTGCACCACCGCCTCGTCACCCATGTCGTCCAGGGCCAGCGTGGCACCGTAGACCATCTGCCACAGCACCGACGTGGAGTAGAGGCGGCTGAGTCGTTCGATGGTGGCGTCCACGTCCCGGTACTGCCGCACAAGGTCCTCGAGGGCGCCGCCCGCCACGGCCGGCGCGTCCGCGTTGACGAACAGCGAGGCGTTTTCCAGCGCGGCCTGGGTCAGGTACTGTTCCAGCGCCTCGTCGTCTTTCAGGTACTGGTGCTGTTTGCCCTTCGCCACCTTGTACAGTGGGGGCTGCGCGATGAACACGTGGCCGCGCTCGATCAGCTCGGGCATCTGCCGGAAGAAAAACGTCAGCAGCAGGGTGCGGATATGGGAGCCGTCCACGTCCGCGTCGGTCATGATGATGATGCTGTGGTAGCGCAGCTTGTCCGGGTCGAACTCCTCCTTGCCGATGCCGCAGCCCAGCGCGGTGACGATCGTGCCCACCTCCGCCGAGCCGAGCATCTTGTCGAAGCGCGCCTTTTCCACGTTGAGGATCTTTCCCTTGAGGGGCAGGATCGCCTGGTACTTGCGGTTGCGCCCCTGCTTGGCGGAACCACCGGCGGAATCGCCCTCCACGAGGTAGAGTTCCGACAGGGCAGGGTCCTTCTCCTGGCAGTCCGCCAGCTTGCCGGGCAGGCCGGCGATGTCCAGCGCACCCTTGCGGCGGGTCATCTCCCGCGCCTTGCGGGCGGCTTCCCGCGCCCTGGCGGCGTCGAGCATCTTGCCCACCACGGATCGCGCCTCGGTGGGGTTCTCCATCAGGTAGTCGGTGAACTCGGAGCCCATGGCCTGCTCCACGGCGGTCTTCACTTCCGAGGAGACCAGCTTGTCCTTGGTCTGGGAGGAGAACTTCGGGTCGGGCACCTTGACGGAGATAATCGCCGTCAGCCCCTCCCGGGCATCGTCCCCGGTGGTGTTGACCTGGGCTTTCCTGGCGAGGCCCTCCTTCTCGATGTAGGAATTGAGGCAGCGGGTGAGGGCGGCCCTGAACCCCGCCAGGTGGGTGCCGCCATCGCGCTGGGGAATATTGTTGGTGTAGCTGTAGATGTTCTCCTGGAACCCGTCGTTCCACTGCAGCGCCACTTCCACCCCGATCCCATCGTCAGTTTCAATTTGGAAGTGAAGGGGTTTGTTGATCGGGGTCTTGTTCTGGTTGAGGAAGTCAACGAAGGCCGAAAGACCGCCATCATATTGATAATTCTCTTCTTTTCCGCTGCGCTCGTCCTTCAGCAGGATGCACACCCCGGAGTTGAGGAAGGCCAGCTCGCGCAGCCGCTTGGCTAGCATTTCAAAATGGAACTCTATGTTTGTAAAGGTCTCGGAAGAGGGCGTGAAACGCACCGAGGTACCCGAGGTCTCCGTGTCGCCGACCTCCGCCAGGGGCGCATCGGGGACCCCGTGGCGGTAGACCTGCTCGTACATCCTGCCTTCGCGGCGAATCGTCAACACCAGCTCCTCGGAGAGGGCGTTAACCACCGAGACTCCCACCCCGTGGAGGCCGCCGGACACCTTGTAGGTATTGTCGTCGAACTTGCCCCCGGCATGGAGGACCGTCATGATCACCTCCGCTGCGGAAACCCCCTCCTCGTGCATCTCCGTGGGAATGCCGCGCCCGTCGTCACTGACGGTGACCGACTCGTCGGGATGGATGACAATCTGGATCTCGCTGCAGTGGCCCGCCAGGGCTTCGTCGATGGAATTGTCCACGAGCTCGAAGACCATGTGGTGCAGGCCCGTACCATCATCGGTATCCCCGATATACATGCCGGGCCGCTTGCGGACGGCATCGAGGCCCTTCAGTACCTTGATGCTGGACGAGTCGTAGTGGTTTCCAGGTTCGTTATTGTCGGAATCGCTCATTCAGTGCTTCTCTCTATTGGGCTGTCCCGCTCTCCACGGGTCCTGCTGTTGTCGGGGTGCTCACCCCGTTGCCGCTCGCACCTGCCCCTGTTCCACGTGGAACACGGTCAGGTTATCGGTCATTTCCGGCCAAACCGACCGGATTTCCGCCTCTTCCACGCAGGTGATAAACACCTGTGCATCCATCGCTGCCAGCAGGTCGCAAACCTGCCGACTGTGGGTCTCGTCGAGCTCCGCGGGGAGATCGTCGATCAGGTAGGTGCAATCGCCACGCCCCCGGCTGGACAGCAACTGGCCCTGGGCCAGTTTCAGTCCGCAAACCACCAGTTTCTGCTGTCCCCTTGAAAGGGTATCGGCGGCCAGGTGGCCGCCCGATGTCACGCGAATATCCGCCCGCTGGGGTCCCGAGTGGGTGTAGCCCTGTTCGATGTCGGCGGACAGGCCCTGTTCGAGCGCCTCGCTGTAATCCAGCCGGCTGTCCCAGCCCTGGCGGAAGCGCAATTCCAGCGCGTCAAGTGACGGGGCGAGCCTTGCCATGGTCGCTGTAAACCGCGGTGCCAGCTGCTCGAAATAGGCCTTTCTGTACTCGTTTATCGCCGTGCCGGACTGCACGAGATCGCGCGTCCAGACCGCCAGCTCCTGGTCGGAGATTTTACCACGACGCAGGAGCATATTGCGCTGTTTTATGCACCGCTGGAAGCGCTGCCACTGACCGAAGAAGCGATGTTCCACGTGGAACACTCCCCAGTCCAGGTACTGCCTCCGCGCGCCCGGCGAACCTGTCAGCAAACCGAAACTGTCCGCCGTTATCACCTGCAGCGGTAGCTGCTCCGCGAGTTCCGCAACCGTGCGCACGGCCTTGCCGCCCACCTTGATGTGCGCTTCCCCCGCGCGTGAGCGCTGCACCCCCAGCGTGAGGGCGGCGCCGGGGGAGGAGGGCGGGCTGGTCGCGCCGAACACGGTACAGGCCTGTTCACCGTGGGTAATCAGTGTCTTGATGCTGGTGCTGCGGAAAGATCGCGCCATCCCCAGCAGGTGGATGGCCTCCAGCACGCTGGTCTTGCCGCTGCCGTTGTCGCCGTAGAATACGTTGACCCGGCCCAGCCCCTCGAGCCGGACGTCCGCGAGGTTTCTCACCCGATCGATGTGCAGCCGGGTCAGCGCCACGGGCCGGGCCGGTCAAAGGCCTTACGGGCCGTGCCCCCGGGCGCCTTACAGGCGCATCGGCATGACGACGTAGAGGGAGTCACCTTCCTCCGACTCCTCCAGCAGGGCGCTGCTGTTCGGGTCGGCCAGGGAAAGCCTGACCTGCTCGCCGCTCAACACGCCGAGGACATCCAGCAGGTAGCTGACATTGAAGCCGATCTCCAGGGAGTCGCCCCCGTACTCCACGGCCACCGTCTCCTCCGCCTCTTCCTGCTCGGGGTTGTTCGCCAGGATATCCAGGCTGTTCTGGTCCAGCTTCAGCCGCACACCCCGGTATTTCTCGTTGGACAGGATGGCCGTGCGGGTGAAGGCCTGGCGCAGGTCCAGGCGGGACCCCAGCACCACCTTGTCGGGGGAGCGGGGCAGTACTCGCTGGTAATCGGGGAACTTGCCGTCCACCAGCTTGGAGGTGAAGGTGAAATCGTCGGTCACGGCGCGCACGTGGTTGCTGCCGATGACAATGGACAGGTCCGCCTCGTCGTCCATCAACAGCCGGGCCAGCTCCAGCACGCCCTTGCGCGGCAGGATGATCTGTACGGGGCCCTCGCCCTTGACCTTGACCTTGTCCGGCAGGGTGCACATGGCCAGCCGGTGGCCGTCGGTCGCGACGACACGGAGCAGCTTGCCGTCCAACTCCCAGAGCATGCCGTTCAGGTAGTAACGCACGTCCTGCTGCGCCATGGCGAAGCCCGTGCGGTCGATGAGGCGCTTCATCTGGCCCTGTTTCAGGGTCAGCTGGTGTGTGCCCATGCTGTCCTCGACACTGGGGAACTCCCGGGCGGGCAGGGTGGAGAGCGTGAAGCGGCTGCGCCCGGACTTCACGGTGGCCTTGCCGTCGGCGACACTGAAAGCGATATCGCTCCCCTCGGGCAAGGACTTGCGGATATCCGCCAGCTTGCGCGCCGGGACGGTGACGTCGCCGTCCTCTCCCGCCGCGGGCAACTGCACGCGGCCGACCAGCTCCACTTCGAGGTCCGTGCCCGTCAGAGACAGTCGGTCTCCCTCCAGCACCATGAGCACATTGGCCAGGATGGGAAGGGTCTGGCGGCGCTCGACCACGCCGGCAACCAGGTTGAGGGACTTCAGCAGGTTGTCCCGCGACACTTTGAACTTCATAGAATTACTATTCCTTGAGTAAATATAAACGCCGAGGCTTATAGCTTCGCCATCTAAGAGCGCCCGGGGGCAGCGCGGCCCGGCCCGGTACTCACGTTGTGAGCGATCGCAGCAAGTTCTTGTAATCTTCCCGGATATCGGAGTTAGTTTCGCGAAGTTCCTTGATCTTGCGACAGGCGTGCAGCACCGTCGTATGATCGCGGCCGCCGAAGCTGTCGCCGATCTCGGGAAGGCTGTGGTTGGTCAGCTCCTTGGACAGGGCCATCGCCATCTGGCGCGGCCGCGCGACGGAACGGCTGCGGCGCCGGGACATCATGTCTGACACCTTGATCTTGTAGTACTCCGCCGCGGTACGCTGAATATTGTCCATGCTGACCTGCTTGTCCTGCAGGGCCAGGAGATCTTTCAGGCTCTCCTTGATCAGGTCTATATCGATTGGCTTGCCGACGAAGTGAGCACTTGCTATCACCCGTTTCAGCGCTCCCTCGAGTTCACGCACGTTGGAGCGGATGCGCTGGGCGATGAAAAAGGCGGCGTCCGGCGGCAGGTCCACCTGCCCCTCGGTGGCCTTCTTCATGAGAATGGCCACCCGGGTCTCCAGTTCCGGTGGCTCCACCGCAACGGTCAGGCCCCAGCCGAAGCGGGACTTCAGCCGCTCCTCGAGGCCGTCGATCTCCTTGGGGTAGCGGTCGCAGGTGAGGATCATCTGCTGCCCGCCCTCGAGCAGGGCATTGAAGGTGTGGAAGAACTCCTCCTGGGACCGGTCTTTCTTCGCGAAGAACTGGATGTCGTCGATCAACAGGGCGTCCACCGAGCGGTAGTAGCGCTTGAAGTCGGTAATCGCGTTGAGCTGCAGTGCCTTGACCATATCCGCGACGAAGCGCTCCGAGTGCAGGTACACCACCTTCGCGCCCGGGTTCTGTACCTTCAGCGCGTTCCCCACGGCGTGCATCAGGTGGGTCTTGCCCAGGCCGACGCCCCCGTAGAGGAACAGCGGGTTGTAGGAAGCCCCGGGGTTTTCCGCGACCTGCTGTGCGGCGGCCAGCGCCAACTGGTTCGACTTGCCCTCGACGAAACTCTCGAAGGTGTAGTTGTCCACCAGGTGGTGTTCGTGCTCGGGTGCCCCCGCGCTCTCCTTGCGCGGGGGAGCGCTGACCCTGAGGGAGGGCGGCGGGGCGCCCTGCACCCCGGGTGAACCGCTGACGGCCTGGCCGGAAAGCGCGGGCGTGACAGCTTCGCTCGCGCGCACAACCTCCTCGGCGACGCCGCCAATCGACGGCGCCAGCGGCGCGCCGTTGGTCGTGCCGATCTCCAGCAGCACTTCCGGCTGGCCCGCGGGGTCCAGTTCCCGCAGCAGGTCCGAGATGCGCCCGGCGTACTTGTCCGAGACGAAGTCCCGGATGAACCGGTTGGGGGCGAACAATGTGAGTGATGTGTCGTTCCGGCTGGCGTGTAGGGGCCGGATCCAGGTATTGAACTGCTGGGAGGGGAGCTCGTCCCGCAGTTTATCGATGCATTGCTGCCATAGCGCTTCAGGCAATGAAAACCCCTTTGAGCGAGCTTATAAAACCTCGCTTCTAGTCTGTCTCGGTTGTAGTTGTTGCTTGTTGTCGCTTGTTGGTGCTGGTCGAATCCGGGTGTCGCCTGGAACATCGCGGTTCCAGAGGGGCTCTTAATCGCTGGCCCTTCACCCGAATAATACTCCCGATCCCGCGAGTTATCCACATCTCGCCCGAATTTATCCAAAAAATTTATTCCCTTTAATATCAATGCCTTGGGTGATTTTTGAACAAACTTTAGGCAACCGGCTCAAAATTTTCTCGCCCCTCGCTCTTCTGTGGATAAGTTGTTGATATCTTTTTGGCAGGGTGTGGGCTAATTGCCCGGTACGTCGCGCCCGCGACCTCCCGAAGGTGCCGGCGGCTCCCCGAAGAATTAGCGCCTGTGGCCCGAGAATTTAGCGCCTGCGGCCCGTGAATTTAGCGCCTGCGGCCCGTGAATTAAAAGCCGCTGTGCAATTGAAACGGCCCGTGCATTTACATAGAATAGCCCACCTTTTTTTGGCGGGGACAAGCTGCCCGGCTCCTCCGGGACTAACTCGGAGAAACACGCGGGCCGATCCGCCCGCACGCGGCGCAGTCTCTCCCCCTACTGGACCCGGGACCTCAGCAATGAAAAGAACGTTTCAACCCAGCGTCATCAAGCGCAAGCGCACCCACGGTTTCCGTGCCCGCATGGCCACCAAGGGCGGTCGCCAGGTACTCAATCGCCGGCGCGCCAAGGGCCGCAAGCGCCTGTCCGCCTGAGGCGGAACACCCCGTCCCGACACGTTGGGCAGCGCAGACTCCGACGCCCGTTTCACCCGGTCCAGGCGCCTTCTCACAGCCGCCGAATACAGTTGGGTGTTCGACGCCGCGGACGCGCGGGCATCACACCGGCACCTCCTGTTGCTGGCGCGGCTCAACGAGGGCCCCGACCACCGGCTCGGCCTCGTCATCGCCAAGAAACACGTGCGGCGAGCCGTCGACCGCAACCGGGTGAAACGACTGTCCCGGGAATTTTTCCGCAAACTGGAGAAGTGCGACCCGCCGATGGATGTTGTGCTGCTCGCACGCAAGGGCCTCGACGAGTTGGACAATGCAGAGGTATCCACTATATTGCAGCAGCAGTGGCTGAAACTGGTGCGCCACGCCCGTAAATCACACGCCAGCCACGATTGAGACCCCCATGCGTCGCCTGTTGATCTTCCTCATCACCTGCTACAAAGCCTGCCTGAGCCCTTTCATGGGCAACAACTGCCGGTTTCACCCGAGCTGCTCGAGCTACGCGCAGGAGGCCATCGCCGAACACGGCGTAATGCGCGGCTGCGCGCTCGCACTGCGCCGCCTGTCGCGCTGCCACCCCTGGCACGAAGGGGGCGTCGATCCGGTGCCGCCCTGCGCGCACACCAAGTAACCCCCAGAACTCAGACTATGGATTTGCAACGCATATTGCTGATCGGTGCTATTGCCGTTCTCTCTTTCATGCTACTCACCGAGTGGGTCGCCTTCACCGAGGAGCGGTCCAGCGTCGCCACCCAGGAGACCGCGCGCCTGCTCAGCAACGGCAACGGTAACGGCAGCGCAACGGCGGAACCGGCGCTCCCCGCCATCGACGCGGTGGACGCCGTCGACGACGACCTTCCCGCGCCGCCCCCGGTGACCCGGGAAGCGGGGGCCGCCACACCGGCAGCACCCGCCGTGCCGCAGGGCCGCATCGTCGAGGTCCACACCGATGTGCTCAGTTTCGCCATCGATCTCAACGGCGGCGATATCGTCGAACTCTCGCTGCCGCAGCACCTCGCACGGCAGGACGACCCGGACGTACCGCTGGTACTGCTCGAGCAGAACGACACCCTCGTGTACATCTCGCGCAGCGGACTGCTCGGCCCGGACGGCATCGACGGCAACGGCCGCGCCAGCTTCACCACCTCCGGCGAGCGCTTCGTCCTGGAGCCCGGCGAGGACACCCTGACGGTGGACCTGGTGTGGACCGGCAGCGGCAGTGTCGCCATCACCAAACGATTCACGCTGACCCGCGGCGATTACCTCGTCGACATCGAGTACCTGGTGGAGAACAACAGCACCCAGCGCTGGCAGGCCAACCTGTTCGGGCAGATCAAGCGCGGCAGCGCGCCGCCGCCCGCACAGGACACCGCTGCCATGGGCCTGCAGCCGTTTCTCGGCGTGGCCACCACCACGCCGGACGACCGCTTCAAGAAGTTCAGCTTCGACGACCTCAGGGAGGAATCCTTCAAGGCGCAGTTGCCCGCCGGCTGGATCGCCATGATCCAGCACTACTTCCTGAGCGCCTGGATTCCCAACCAGGAAAAAACACACACCTACAGCGCCCGCGCTACAAGCAGCGGCTACAACATCGCCGAGTTCACCAGCCCCGCACTGATCATCGACCCGGGCCAGGCCGGCACCACCGGGGCGGGCTTCTACGCCGGGCCGAAGGACCAGTACCGGCTGGAGGAGATCTCCCCCTACCTCGACCTCAGCGTCGACTACGGCTGGCTGTGGTGGATCGCGCAACCGCTGTTCTGGGTGCTGACGATGATCCAGTCGGTGGTCGTCAACTGGGGCGTGGCCATCATACTGCTCACCGTGCTCATCAAGTTGATCTTCTACCCGCTGTCGGCGGCGAGTTACCGCTCCATGGCCAACATGCGGCGCGTACAACCGAAGATGATGGACATTCGCGAGCAGTACGCCGACGACAAGCAGAAGCAGTCCCAGGCCATGATGGAGCTGTACCGCAAGGAGAAGATCAACCCGATGGGCGGCTGCCTGCCCATCCTGGTGCAGATGCCCGTGTTCATCGGGCTGTACTGGATGCTGATGGAGAGTGTCGAGCTGCGCCACGCTCCCTTCTACCTGTGGATCGACGATCTCTCGGTCATGGACCCCTACTTCGTGCTGCCCCTGTTGATGGGTGCGAGCATGTGGTTCATGCAGAAGCTGAACCCGCCGCCCCCGGACCCGATGCAGGCGAAGATCATGCAGTGGATGCCGATCATGTTCACGTTCTTCTTCCTCTGGTTCCCCTCGGGGCTGGTGCTCTACTGGCTGGTCAACAACCTGCTTTCCATCGCACAGCAGTACTGGATCACCAAGCAGATTGAGAACGCCAGTGCCCCGGCCTGACGCCGGCGCAGTACAAACGACTCCTCGATGGACAGGGACACGATAGCCGCCATCGCCACCGCGCCCGGCCGCGGCGGCATCGGCATCGTACGACTCTCCGGCCCCGCCGCCATGCCCATCGCCGAGGCCATGACCGGCACCGCACCGCAACCGCGCCGCGCGCACTACCGCGAATTCCGCGACGCGTCCGGCGAGGTGCTGGACCGCGGCATCTGTCTCTACTTTCCCGGGCCCCGGTCGTTCACCGGCGAGGACGTCGTCGAGATGCAGGGTCACGGGAGTCCCGTGGTACTGGACATGCTCGTGCGCGAGGCCTGCCGGCTCGGCGCACGGCCCGCCCGGCCCGGCGAATTTTCCGAGCGCGCCTTCCTCAACGACAGGATGGACCTCGCCCAGGCGGAGGCGATCGCCGACCTGATCAGCAGTTCCACCGAGCTGGCGGCCCGCAATGCCGGGCGCTCGCTGCAGGGCGCCTTTTCACAGCGCGTCGATGAACTGGTCGCGCAGGTCACCGCCCTGCGGGTCTACGTGGAGGCCGCCATCGATTTCCCCGAGGAGGAGGTCGACTTTCTCGCAGACGGGCAGGTGCGGGAGCGCCTGGCGGCAATCGAGCAGCGGTTCGACGCCGTGGGCGGCGAGGCGCGCCGCGGCAGCCTCGTCAGGGAGGGAATGAAACTGGTGATCGCCGGGCCGCCCAATGCCGGCAAGTCCAGCCTGCTCAACGCCCTGTCGGGACGGGACAGTGCCATCGTCACGCCCGTCGAGGGCACCACCCGCGACGTCCTGCGGGAGCACATCCAGATCGACGGCATGCCGCTGCATATCGTCGACACGGCCGGCCTGCGCGACTCCCCCGACGACATCGAGCGCGAGGGAATGCGCCGCGCCCGCTCGGAGATGGCGGACGCGGACCGCATCCTCCTGGTGGTCGACGCAGGCGCGACGGCGAACCCGGCCCCCGCCGACCTCCTGAGCACCGACGATCCCCTTAAGACGGGGGACACCCCCCTCACGCTGGTCATGAACAAGTGCGACCTGAGCGGGCATGAACCCGCACTGGAGGCCGCCGGCGAGCACACGCGCATCCACCTGTCTGCCCTCACCGGGGCCGGTATCGACCTGCTGCGCGAGCACCTGAAAGACTGCATGGGTTTCGACGCGGGCGCGGAGGGGGGATTCAGCGCGCGGCGCCGACACCTGCGCGCCCTCGACGCCGCGCGGGCCTGCCTGCAGCGCGGCGGCGAACAACTGGCAAACGCGGCCGCCGGCGAATTGCTGGCGGAGGACCTGCGCCAGTGCCAGGAACACCTCGGAGAGATTACCGGCGCCGTCACCAGCGACGACCTGCTCGGTGAAATTTTCTCCAGTTTTTGTATCGGCAAGTAAACCACAAGCTGTCAACAGCCACTCCAGCGATACTCAACAAGGTGTTCACCGCTACACAGCCGTCGACAGCTTATCCTCCTCTTATTCTCCTCCCGCCAACAGGCTGCTCGACATGATGCACACATGCCGCGCCCGCAATGAACAACCGGTGTAACGGCCGTGACCATCCCGGGGAGGAAAACGCCGTCAATCCACAGGTGATTGGGAGTCGCTGAAACCATCCACACGTCGGGACCATCCATCCACGCGATGGTCACCGTGTGCCACCAGTCAAGGCAGGTCTTACCCGTGGGTTTATACTTTGCGCAACCGACTGAGGCCGCTGGAAAATACAACGTTCTCCACAGAGAACGTGCGCCCCAATAGTAACTACAACAATAATCCTTACATACCTATATACATAGATAAGTATTGAATACTTATTGAGTAAGAAGGGACGCACGGGGTGAACTGCCCGTGCTCTCGTACACTACTCCGGTGCCGGGTCCGGGAATTGCTCGCGCAGGACGCGCTTCAGTATCTTGCCGCTTGGGTTGCGCGGAATTTCCTCCACGAACACCGCCGCCTTGGGCAGTTTGAAACGCGCCAGCTTGCCGTCGCAGTGTCTCATGATGTCCGCTTCCGACAGGTCGCCTTCACCCTTCACGATGACGGCCAGCGGGCTCTCGCCCCACTTGGCGCTGTCCTGCCCGATCACCGCGGCGTCCACGATGGCCGGGTGCTGTAGCAGGATGTTCTCGACCTCAGCCGGGTAGACGTTCTCCCCGCCGGATATGATCATGTCCTTCATGCGGTCGCGGATAGTGACGAAGCCCTCCTCGTCCATGGTCGCCACGTCGCCGGTGTGCAACCAACCGTCCACGACCGCCTCCGCGGTGGCCTCCGGCCGGTTCCAGTACTCCTTCATGACGTGGGGGCCTTTTACCACGACCTCCCCCGGCTGACCCGGGGGCTGGACGTTGCCCGACTCGTCGACAATCCTCACCTGGGTGTGGAAGAAGGACTTGCCGGTGGAGCCCACCTTGTTGACCGCGTCGTCCGGCCCGATCATGCAGGCCGGCCCGCAGGTCTCGGTCATGCCGTAAATCTGGTTGATCTGTATGCCCATGTCCATGTAGGTGTTGATCAGGCTCGCCGGCACCGGCGCCGCGCCGCTGGCGACGTAGCGCAGGCTGGACCAGTCGAACTTCTCGAAGTTCGGCACCTGCAGCATGAAGGTCAGCATGGCGGGCACCGCCAGGGTGGTGGCGATCCTCTCCTGCTCGATCATCTGCCAGGCGCGCACCGGGTCGAAGTTCTTCATCATCACCAGCGTGGTGCCCAGGTAGGTACTGGAGATCAGGGGGGTCAGGGCGCCCACGTGAAACATGGGCAGCATGAGCAGGTAGCGGTCGTCGAAGTGGCTGTCCGCGGTGGCGTTGAACGTCAGCAGTGCCCAGAGCACCGTATTGTGGGTGTGTACGACGCCCTTGGGGTGGCCGGTGGTACCCGAGGTGTACATGATGAAGGTATTGTCGTCGGCCACGGCCTTGTCCGCGGGTTCCCCGGCGCCGGCCGCGGCAAGCGCCTGCTCGTAGTCCGCTGCGAACGCCGCGTCCCCGTCGATGCAGATCCAGTGCTCGATGTCGCTGCCGGCGTCCCCCCGGGCGCGAATCTCCTCCACCACCTCGGAGAACTGGGCGTCGAAGATCAGCGCACGGGCGCCGCCGTCCTTGAGGATGAAACAGAGCTCGTCGGCGGTGAGGCGCCAGTTCAGGGGCATGACCACGAGGCCCGCCTTGATCGGCCCCATGAAGCTCTCGCTGAACTGGTGCCCGTTGTTCGCGAGCAGGGCCACCCGGTCGCCCCGGGACAGCCCCAGGGACAACAGTGCGTTGCAGCAGCGATTGGCCCGCTCGTTGAATTCCGCGTAGGTGAAGCGGCGGTCCGCATCCACGTCGTACAGCGCTTCTTTACGCGGGTTCAGGAACGCGCGGGTGGTCAGGAGATCACCGATATTGATGTCACTGCTCATACTTCGACCTTTTTATCCTCGTTACACGGGTTAACTGCCCAAATATAGCACCCGCCGCAGAAGAATCCGCAGGTGCGCCTATGCCGCGATGTGGGGTTGCACGCGCTCCTCGAACAGGCGCAGGCTCTCCCAGCCGACGTCGAGGGGCACGCCGCCGCACAGCGGGGCAAGGTGCAGCGACCCGGTGGTCTCGATGGCCTCCAGCGCCTGCTCCGGCGTGATGATGCGGTACTTGCCCTCCGCCACCAGTTCCGCGAGGTCGGTGGCAGTGGATTCCGCGTAGGCGCGCCGCGTCGGGTGGCGCCAGGCGCCGTAGGCGGTGGCGTCGTACAGCAGGTACTCGCCGATCCGTTTCCAGGCGGCCTCGGGGTCCTCACTGAGGAACGTGGTGGACGGTTCCCGCGGGAAGATCGTCATCCCGAAGGCGACGCCGTGATCGCGACAGGCCTCGCGGTAGATTCGGTCCAGCTCCGGGTCGTCGATGGCGGGGCAGAACAGCAGGCCGAAGCGCGCCGCCCGCCGCGCCGCGGCGGGACTGTTGCCGCCGATGGTCAGCAGCGACTGTACAGGGGACACCGGCGCCGGGTTCAGGCGCATTTCGCCGCCGTTGTACGCGAACGCCTCCCCGGACAGGGCGGGCACCAGCACCCGGAGCTTTTCGTCGAAGATCGCGCCGCGGCGCTTCCAGTCCACGCCGAAGCGGGTGTACTCGTCCGGCCGGTAACCCAGTCCGCAGGTGGCGGTGAAACGGCCGTCGGCGGCGAGGTCCATGAGGGCGATGTCCTCGGCCAGGCGCAGCGGGTCGTGGAGCGGCACCAGCAGGGCGCTCACACTGATGCGTACGCGCCCGGTGCGCGCGATCATCATCGCCGCCAGCGACAAAGGTGCACTGAGGAAGCCGTCAGCGGTGTCGTGGTGTTCCGACAGGCCGACGACGTCCACGCTGTGCTCGTCCGCCCAGGCCGCCATGTCCGCGGCGGCGCGGTAGCGGTCCCGCGGGGAGTCCGGGCAGTCCGGGGCCGCCCGCATATCGAAGCGCAGCACGATGTTGCGCATGGGTCGGGCCCGACCGGGATCGTTCACGGCGCGCTAGCGGCGTCAGTCCTTCGCCCCGGACTCGAGCTTCTTCTTCGCCTCAATCCAGGCGCCGATGGTGACGCCCATGTTGTGGGGGTTGTAGGCGTCCTCCTCGTAGCTGAACAGGCCGTCCCCGGCGTAGTGCAGGATGGTGATATTCGGCTCCTGGTAGATGTTGCCGTCGCCCAGGTCCTCCATGCGGTTCATCACCTCGCAGATGATCCAGCCCTTGTCGGTGTCGATGGAGTACCAGGTGATGGGGAAGGCCGTCATGTGGTCGGCGGGCCACTCGTTCATTGTCTTCGTGATCCAGTTGAGGACATTTTCGCGCCCCCAGAAGCGGCCGTAGTGATGCTCGAAGTAGGTTACGTCCTCGGTGAAGCAGTTCGCCCAGTCGGTCCAGTCCTTGGTCTGCGCGCCTTTCAGCGCCGCCGCCTGGTACCGGTCGAAGGCCTTCTCTATTTCCTTGCGTTTGAAGCGTGCCATGTCAGTTCTCCTCTAGATCCTCTGACTGAATCAGAAAATGTGCCCGGGCTGTAGCATTGGGCTTGTCGGGGTCGTCCTGCCAGACAGTGATGCCGACATTGGCGATCATGCGGCCCTGTCGCGTCACGACGCAGCGCGCGTAGGCATCCGCGAGGCGCACCGCGCGCAGGTAGTCCAGTGAAAAGTTGATGATCTTCGGCAGTACCGGCCGGTCCATACGCGCGACCAGGTGGAATGCCGCCGCCTGCTCCATAAACGCACCGACCACGCCGCCGTGCAGGGCGGGCAGGGAGGGATTGCCCACGAGTTTTTCGTTCTCGGGCAGTACGAACAGGATGTCCTCGCCGCTGACCTCGGCGCGGATGCCGAGGTAGGCCGCGTAGGGCACCTTGTGCAGCCAGCGGGACAGGGTCTCGGCGTCGGGTCTGCGCGCCAACAGTTCCGCGAGGTTCATTCGAAGGTATCCCCGGGCCGGTGCTCCAGCAGCCATGTCAGGTCGACGGGCGCCATCCGCACCCAGGTGCCCAGGGCGCGGGCGATGGGCTTGTCCCTGGACTCGCACCAGGCCTGGCCCTCCACGAACAGCAACCGGCGCGTGGCCCGGTAGACACGCGCGCTGGCGAAAATGTCCCGGCCGGGGGGTGCCACACCCAGGTGGTCGATGCGCAGGTCCAGTGTCGGTGTCACCGAGGGTTTGAAAGCGTCGGAGCAGACGCAGGAGATACCCATGGTCTGGTCCAGCAGCACGGTGATGGCGCCGCCGTGCAGTACCCCTGTATCCGGGTCGCCCACGAGCTCCTCCCGGTACGGCAGGCGCAGGGTCAGCTCGTCGCCGCGCACGGACTCCACGCTGACGCCCAGGGAGACCGTGTGGGGAATCAGGCTGCCCATCATTTCGGCGGCCTGCTGCTTCTGAGCGTCGTCCAGACCTGTCATGTGCCACTCGCCTCGCCGGGGAGGGCATCATGAACGAAGCGGCCTGAAAGTGCCAACGGAGCGGGAGTGAAACAGAGCCGCCCCGGCGCCTGCCGGGGCGGGAAGTGAGGTCTTACAACAGCGGTGCGATGACCAGGCTGACGATCGCCATCACGTTGATGAGGATGTTCATGGAGGGACCGGAGGTGTCCTTGAAGGGGTCGCCCACGGTGTCGCCGACGACGGCGGCCGCGTGGGTCTCGGACCCCTTGCCGCCCAGGTTGCCCTTTTCCACGAACTTCTTGGCGTTGTCCCAGGCGCCGCCGGCGTTGGCCATCATCAGTGCCATGAGCACGCAACCCAGCAGCGCGCCGCCGAGCATGCCGCCCAGTGATGCAGCGCCGAGGCCGAAGCCGACCAGTATGGGCGCTGCGACCGCGATGGCGCCCGGCAGGATCATGCGCCGCAGGGCCGCGGTGGTGGCGATGTCCACGCACTTGGCGGTGTCCGGCTCGGCCTTGCCCTCAAGCAGGCCGTCGATCTCGCGGAACTGGCGGCGGATCTCGTTGATCATGTCGAAGGCCGCTTCACCCACCGCGGTCATGGTGATGGACGCGATCAGGAACGGGATGGTGCCGCCGATGAACATGCCCACCAGGACCACGGGGTTGGACAGCTCCAGGGAGAAGTCGGGGTTGCCGACGGACACGGTCTCGACGAACGCGGCGATAATCGCCAGGGCCGCCAGCGCCGCGGCGCCGATAGCGAAGCCCTTGCCGATGGCCGCGGTGGTGTTGCCCACCTCGTCCAGGCCGTCGGTGATCTTGCGGGTGTCCTCGCCCATGCCCGCCATCTCGGCGATGCCGCCGGCGTTGTCGGCAACCGGGCCGTAGGCGTCGATGGCCATGGTGATGCCCACGGTGGCGAGCATACCCACCGCGGCGATACCCACGCCGTAGAGGCCGGAGAGTTCAGTCGAGACGAAAATAATCCCCGCCAGGAACAGGATGGGCAGTACAACCGACTGCATGCCCACCGCCAGGCCGGTGATCATCACCGTCGCCGGCCCGGTCTCACCGGACTTGGCGATCTTCTCCACCGGCCCGCCGCCGGTGTAATACTCGGTGATCAGGCCGATGGCCACACCGCCGACCGCGCCGCACAGCACGGACCACCAGACGTTGGAGTCCAGCCCGAGGCCGCCGATCAGGAACCAGGCCATCAGCACGAACACGACCGGCGCGAGCAGGGTGCCGGTGCGCAGGGCCGCCTCGGGGGCCGCGGCGGAGCGCATGCGCACGACGCCGATGCCGACCAGGGAGGAGATCAGGCCGATGCTGGCCAGGGACAGGGGCAGGAACATCAGCGCGCCCTTCTCGTCCGCGCCGATGGCCATGGTGGAGGCGATGGCGATACAGGCGATCATGGAACCGACGTAGGACTCGAAAATGTCCGAGCCCATGCCGGCGATGTCGCCGACGTTGTCACCCACGTTGTCGGCGATGACGCCGGGGTTGCGGGGGTCGTCCTCCGGTATACCGGCCTCGACCTTGCCGACGAGGTCGGCGCCGACATCGGCGCTCTTGGTGTAGATGCCGCCGCCGACACGCGAGAACAGCGCGACGACAGAGCCGCCCATGCCGAAACCGTGGATCGCGTGGGCGGTATGCGGGTCACCGCCGAACAGCCAGTAGACGCTGCCGAGGCCGACCAGGCCCAGGGAGGCGACGCACAGGCCCATGACGGAACCGCCGTAGAAGGAGATGGACAGGGCGGTGCCCTGGCCGTGGTTGTGGGCGGCCACCGCGGTGCGCACATTGGCCTTGGTCGCGGCGAACATGCCGAGGTAACCGGCGGTGGCGGAGGACAGGGCGCCGGCCAGGAAGGCGATGGCGGTGTCGGTGCCCAGGGCGATGAACAGGCCCACCAGCAGGACGGCGGCGAACATGGCCAGCATCTTGTACTCGCGCTTCATGAAAACCATGGCGCCGAGATGGATCTGGTCGCCGATTTTCTTCACCTCGCCGTCGCCCGCGTCGGCGCGGGTCATGATGTGGTAGATGAAGAACGCGAACGCCAGGCCGCCCAGGCCCAGCAGGGGCGGTAATGCGAAATACTCAGACATAGGTTGACTCCAACCTGTTATTTTTAAACGGGATTCGCATGCTACTTGCTCAGCGTGACAGTGACAAGGGGAAAGCCGGGGGGTGGTTGTGGGCGGGCCGCCGCGGGGTTTAAATAGATGGCACTATCCACCCCATCGCGAGCGGGGCGTCGATGCATCACACCGAGGGCAACATCACCGGCCGTGGCGGCCGCAGCATCTACTGGCAGGGCTGGGCGCCGGACGGGCCGCCCCGGGCCCTGGTACTGCTGGTGCACGGGGCCGGCGAGCACGGCGGGCGCTACGGCGCGCTGGCCGGCCACCTCAACGAGCGCGGGATGGCCGTAGCGGCGCTGGACCACAACGGCCACGGCCGCTCGCAGGGCCGGCCGGGGTATGTGGAGGCCTTCGGGGACTATACCGCGGACCTGGCGAGCTTCCACGACCACATGGAGGAGCAGTTTCCGGGTATTCCCGTGATCCTGCTGGGCCACAGCCTGGGCGGGCTGGTCGGGGGCCACTACCTGCTGCAGGCACAGGACCGGCTGGTGGGCGCCGCCTTCTCCGGGCCGCTGGTGTCGATCGAGCCGGCCCCCGGTGCCCTGCAGCGTCTGGCCACCAGGGTGCTCGGCACCCTGGTGCCGCGGCTCGGGGTGCTGCAATTGCAGCCCGACGGCGTCAGTCGCGACCCGGCCGTGGTGGCTGACTATGTGGCCGACCCGCTGGTTTTCCACGGGCGCATCAGCGCTCGCATGCTGCGGGAGATGTTCGCCGCCATGGATGTGCTGCAGGAGCGCGCCGGGGAGATCACCCTGCCGCTGCTGGTGATGCACGGCGAGAAAGACCGCATGACGGCCCCGGCGGGGTCCCGGCTCCTGCACGAGCGGGCCTCCTCGGCGGACAAGTCCATGACCATCTATCCGGGGCTGTACCACGAGATACTCAACGAGCCCGAGCGGGAGCAGGTGTGGGGCGACCTGTGCGGCTGGTGCGAGGCACACCTGTAATTTTCACTGCTTTCACGGCCGCGCAAATTTTGAACAGGCGCGGCCCCCCACGTATAATCGCCGGCCCCGAATCGGGCGGGTCCGCCGCCCGCGAGCGTTAACAGGAGAGCCCTGTGCAGTACCGGGAGCAGTTTGAGGTCATCGTGATCGGCGGCGGCCACGCCGGGACCGAGGCGTGCCTGGCGGCGGCGCGTATGGGCTGCCGCACCCTGTTGCTGACCCACAGCGTCGATACCCTGGGCCAGATGTCCTGCAACCCGGCGATCGGCGGCATCGGCAAGAGCCACCTGGTGCGGGAAGTGGACGCCCTCGGCGGCGCCATGGCCCTGGCGACCGACCGCGCCGGCATCCAGTTCCGGGTGCTCAACCGGCGCAAGGGCCCGGCCGTGCGCGCCACCCGCGCCCAGGCGGACCGCGTGCTCTACCGCAACGCCATTCGCAGCGTGCTGGAGGCGCAGCCCGGGCTGTCCATCTTCCAGCAGCCGGTCGACGACCTGCTGATCGAGGGCGGCCGCGTGGCGGGCGCCGTCACCCAGATGGGGCTGGTGTTCCGCGCCCCGCGGGTGGTGCTCACCACCGGCACCTTCCTCGGCGGCCGCATGCACGTGGGCCTGGACAACAGTGCCGGCGGTCGCGCCGGCGACCCGCCCTCCATCGCGCTCGCCGACCGCCTGCGAGAGCTGCCCTTCCGGGTGGAACGCCTGAAAACCGGTACACCACCGCGCATTGACGCGCGCAGCGTCGATTTCTCCGGGCTGGCAGAGCAGTGGGGGGATGACCCCGAGCCCGTGATGTCCTTCATGGGCAGCGCCGGGATGCACCCCGAGCAGCGCTGTTGCTGGGTCACCCACACCAATGCGCGCACCCACGACATCATCCGCGGCGGGCTGGACCGCTCGCCGCTGTTCTCGGGCGTTATCGAGGGGGTCGGGCCCCGCTACTGCCCGAGTATCGAGGACAAGATTCACCGCTTCGCCGACAAGGATGCCCACCAGGTCTTCATCGAGCCGGAGGGGCTGACCACCAACGAGCTGTACCCGAACGGCATTTCCACCAGCCTGCCTTTTGATATCCAGCTCGAGCTGGTGCGCTCCATCGCGGGCCTTGAGAACGCGCATATTACCCGGCCGGGTTACGCCATCGAGTACGACTTCTTCGACCCCCGGGACCTGGAGTACTCGCTGCAGACCAAGGCGGTGCCCGGGCTGTATTTCGCGGGCCAGATCAACGGCACCACCGGGTACGAGGAGGCCGCGGCCCAGGGCCTGCTCGCCGGGCTCAACGCGGCGCTCGCCGTGCGCGACGAGGCACCGTGGTGCCCGCGGCGGGACGAGGCCTATATCGGTGTGCTGGTGGACGACCTGATCACCATGGGCACGCTGGAGCCCTACCGCATGTTCACCTCCCGCGCGGAGCACCGCCTGCTGCTGCGCGAGGACAACGCGGACCTGCGACTGACGCCCACCGGGCGCGAACTCGGCCTTGTGGACGAAGCCCGCTGGCGGCGCTTCGAGGCCAAGCGCGAGGCCATCGTCGCCGAGACCGCGCGTCTCGCCCAGACCTTTGTCCACCCGGGCACCCCGGCGGCGGATGCGCTGGCGGACAAGCTGACATCGCCCCTGACACGTGAGTATGCGCTCGCTGACCTGCTGAAGCGGCCGGAGCTGGACTACGCCGATATCGCCCGGGCGACGGGCGGCGGCTGCGCCGACGCCCAGGCGGCGGAACAGGTGGCGATCCAGGCCAGGTACGCCGGCTATATCGACCGCCAGCAGGAAGATATCGAGCGCCTGCAGCGCCACGAAAACACGCCCCTGCCCCTGGACCTGGACTTCGACAGTGTCGACGGCCTGTCCAACGAGGTGAAACAGAAGCTGCGCGAGGCGCGGCCGGACACCCTCGCCCGGGCCGGGCGAATCCCGGGAGTCACCCCGGCGGCGGTCTCCCTGCTCCTCATCCACCTGAAAAAGCGCGGCGCGCTGCCGGGCGACGAACAGCGCGCCAGCGCCTGACTTGGACCCGGCCCTCGCCAGCGAACTGTCCCGGGGCTGCGCCGCCCTGGGCCTGGACCTCGGGGAGCGGGCGCAGGCGGGCCTGCTCGATTACCTCGGCCTGCTGCACAAGTGGAACCACACCTACAACCTCACCGCGGTGCGCGATCCCGCGCAGATGGTCACGCGGCACCTGCTCGACAGCCTGGCCGTCGCGCCGCACCTGGACGGGTCACGCGTCCTGGACGTGGGCACCGGTGCGGGGCTGCCCGGAGTGCCCCTCGCGCTGGCCTGTCCCGGGCGCGAGCTTCACCTGCTGGACAGCAACGGCAAAAAGGCGCGCTTCCTTTTTCAGGTGAAAACTGCACTGCGCTTGGATAATATGGTTGTCCACCGGGCGAGGGTGGAGGCGTTCGCGCCGGAGGCACCCTTCGACGCGATCTTGTCCCGGGCCTTTGCCTCCCTGGGCGAGATGTTCGAACACTGCCGCCCGCTGTTGGCCCCCGGTGGCCGCATGCTGGCGATGAAGGGCGCGCGACCCGACGACGAACTGCGGGCACTGGACGGGAAGGGTGTCGACCTCACGGTGAACGCACTATCGGTGCCGGGCCTGGCGGAGCAGCGACACCTGGTGAACATCCGCATCCGGGAGGATTAATTCGGGGGCCGGCACAAAGGCCAGCCCGAAACACAGGGGACTCGGCATTGGCCAGAATCATCGCCATCGCAAACCAGAAAGGCGGCGTGGGCAAGACCACCACCTGCGTCAATCTCGCCGCTTCCCTGGGTGCCATGGGGCAGCGCGTGCTGCTCGTCGACCTCGACCCGCAGGGCAATGCGACCATGGGCAGCGGCGTCGACAAGTACGCGGTGGAGCGCAGTATCTACGATGTGCTGGTACACCGGGCGCCGGTGGACCTGGTGGTGGTGGAGGCCGCGGAGGCCGGCTACCGTGTGCTTCCCGCCAACGGCGATCTCACCGCCGCCGAGGTGGAGCTCATCGAGGTCGAGCACCGGGAGCGGCGCCTGCGCACCGCCCTGGCGGAGGTCGCGGGAGACTACGACTACGTGCTCATCGACTGCCCGCCGTCACTGAACATGCTGACCCTCAACGGCCTGGTCGCCGCGGACGGCGTCATCATCGCGATGCAGTGCGAGTACTACGCCCTGGAGGGCTTGTCCGCGTTGCTCGACACAATCGAAGGGGTTTCCTCCACCATCAACCCGGCACTGTCGGTCGAGGGTATCCTGCGCACCATGTACGATCCGCGCAACAGCCTGACCAACGACGTGTCGGCCCAGTTGCACGAACATTTCGGCGGCGCCGTGTACCGCACGGTGGTACCGCGGAACATCCGCCTGGCGGAGGCCCCGAGCCACGGGGTGCCCGCCATGCACTACGATCGACACTCCCGCGGCTCCAAGGCCTATATGGCGCTCGCCGGGGAGATCATCCGCCGCGACGAGAAGCGGGCCGGTGTGGCGACTGCCGGGGACCGCACCGGCGCCACGCTGCACGGTTGAGCGCCGGGCCCTGGGCCCGGCGGAATAAGAAGGAGAACCGGATGTCCGGAAGAAAGAAGGGATTGGGCCGCGGCCTCGACGCGCTGCTCGGCAGTGCAGCCACGCAGGGCCCGGACACGGGGGCCGGCGTCGCCGCGCCCGCGCAGGGTGAGGCCCTGCGCCAGCTGCCGGTGGACCTCATCCAGCGCGGCAAGTACCAGCCGCGCCGGGACATGGACCTGGAGGCGCTGCAGGAACTGGCGGACAGTATCAAGGCCCAGGGTGTGATGCAGCCCATCGTGGTGCGCCCGATCTCCGACGAACGCTACGAGATCATTGCCGGCGAGCGCCGCTGGCGCGCGACCCAGCTGGCGGGACTGGCCGATATCCCGGTGGTTATCCGCGAGGTGTCCGACGAGGCGGCCATCGCCATGGCGCTGATCGAGAATATCCAGCGCGAGGACCTCAACCCGATCGAGGAGGCCACCTCCCTGCAACGCCTGCAACAGGAATTTGAACTCACCCAGCAGGAGGTGGCGGAGGCGGTCGGCAAGTCGCGCTCCACCGTCGCCAACCTGCTGCGCCTGATGAGCCTGCAGGAGGACGTGCGCCGCCTGCTCGAGCACGGCGACCTGGAGATGGGACACGCCCGCGCACTGCTGGCGCTGGAGGGTGCGGACCAGTCACAGGCCGCGCGCACGGTCGTCGGCAAGGGCCTGTCGGTGCGCCAGACCGAGGCCCTGGTGCGCCGTTTGCTGTCCGCGCAGAAGGGCGCGCCGGCGAAGACGCTGGACCCGAACATCCGCCAGCTGCAGGACGATCTCGCGCGCACCCTGGGCACGAAAGTGCAGATCCAGCACAGTGCAAAAGGCCGGGGCAAGCTGGTGCTTACTTACAACAGTCTCGACGAACTGGACGGCATTCTCTCCCACATCAAGTGACTCCAATCGCGGAGCGATTGGGGTCATCCCCGCGCAGGCGGGGATCCAGGTTTTCCAGCCACACACCGGCGGTGTGAAGCCACCGCTCAAAGAACTGTGAGTCTAGAGAACAGGTCTCTTGGGGGGTGATCGAGCCTATTTCCTCTGGATCCCCGCCTGCGCGGGGATGACGGCAGAGGTGAACGCTGAGAGGGCTGGAATGACGCAGTTGTTGCCGACATCCCTCAAGCGGAGCTGCTACCGGCAAATGTCCAGAAATTCCGTTGGTACTACCGGGATTTCCGGGACCGCAGCGAGCGCCCCGGACGGCGCGACGGCAGCGGGGAAAATGGGCGCCAAAAGCACTCTATATAGTGGCGATGGACTGTGTTGCCCCCCATATGCTGTGTCGCCCCTCCGGAACCGGGAAACCGCCGTGAACCTGCGCCGATCATGCGGCGAACTGCGCCAATTCTGGCGCGACCCGGCGCCCTTCGGTCGGTTGAAACGGCGCCCCCAATCCACCTATAATGCGCGCGCCCGTAACGAGGATGAAACCCGTGTGGTTACTGAGCAGGGGAGTAGCGCGAGGCGCCGATGCCCGGTGCTGAGATAGCGCGCCCCCCCATCCACCGCATCACCCTGGCTCAACTGGCTTTTCTTATACCGCTGTGTCTGGTTATCGCAGCTTTTGACAGGGTCTGCGCCTACTCGGTGGCCGCGGGGGGGTTGATAGCGGTACTGCCCCAGGCCTGGTTTGCGCGCATGGCGTTTCGCCGCAGTGGGGCGCGGGCGGCGAAGATGATCGCCCGGTCCAGCTACGCGGGAGAGGTCGGCAAGTTCCTGTTGAGCGGCGCCGGCTTCGCGGTCGTGTTCGCCACGGTGCGACCGATAGACGGGCCCGCGGTGTTCGCCGGTTTCGTGGCGATGCTGGTGTTACAGGTAATTGGAAGCTGGCTGTTGCTGCGGCGACAGTCACCGAGATGAGTCACCACCCTGAGCTTATTAAGAGCGATTAAGAGTTAACGTAGATGGCTGCCGAAGGCGAAGCGCTTACAATTTCCGGATACATCACCCACCACCTTACCAATCTCACCTACGGCAAGCTCCCCGAGGGCTACGAGCGCTACGACGGCAGCGTCGTGGGCGACGGCGGTGTGTGGACAATGGCCCACGGCGCCAGGGAGGCGGCGGATATGGGCTTCACCGCCATCCACGTGGACTCAATGGGCTGGTCCATCGGCTTGGGGCTCGTGTTCTTCCTGCTGTTCCGGGGAGTGGCCAAGAAGGCCCAGTCCGGTGTGCCAAGCGGCATGGTCAACGCCATGGAAATGATCGTCGAGTTCGTCGACAACACTGTGAAAGATACCTTCCACGGCCACAACAAGCTGGTGGCCCCCCTGGCCCTGACGGTCTTTGTCTGGGTCTTCCTGATGAACCTCATGGACCTCATACCCGTCGACCTGTTCCCGGAACTGCTAATGGCCCTGGGCGTTCCCTACCAGAAGATCGTACCGTCGACGGACCCGAACATCACCATGGGCATGGCCATCGGCG
>Ga0126341_1000030_pt1 | contig 28590 bp, 23 predicted proteins | sample OrbTmetagenome_FD_97057 | JGI IMG/M metagenome (GOLD analysis project Ga0126341, IMG submission 97057) | Coral microbial communities from Florida Keys, Florida, USA - Orbicella T D metagenome | ecosystem: Host-associated > Invertebrates > Cnidaria > Coral | place: Florida Keys, Florida, USA... | reverse complement strand
GCAGTGACATAGAGCTCGTGGAACAGGCGATGCTGGATTATTTCCCCGAGGTGATCAGCCTGCGCATCATTCCCATCGGCGACCTGGGCACCGCCGACTTTTCCGGCGGCAATCGCGGGCTGCGCAATCACATCGAGGTCGACCTCGTGCGCCGCGCCAGCGAGGGCGAGGAGACCCAGCCCGAGGCCTACCGGTTCGAGGACAACTGGCTGACCTCCCTCGCCGCGAAAGTCGCCCACCCGCGCATCCCCGAGCGCCAGGCGGTCATCATCTTCACCATGGACAACAAGACCCTGTCGAAGGAGCTGGCTTCCCTGGACGCAGACGCGGGCAAGTTCCTGCTGGAGCAGCGGTACACGACCTCCACCGGCCTGGAGCGCTCGGACATCGTCGCCAAGGCCGGCACCGCCGGCGAGAACGACTACACCCGTCACGCCGAAATCCCCGAGACGACCTGGAGCGTGTCCTTTACCCCTTCCGACGGCCTGCTCGACGAACTCGCCATCTCCGCCACGCCGATCTACCTGGTCCTGCTTGTGGCGCTGGCTGCCGGTGTGGCTTGCGTGGGCATCTTCCTCGTGATGTTTCCCCGGGCGCTGGACGCGCAGGTCGGCAAGATCATCTCCGCCGCGGATCGCAAGTCACCGCTGGAGCTGTCTGTGCCGGAACTGGTGTCCCTCGCCAAGCAACTGCGCCGCGCCACGCTGCGCGCGCTGCGCCAGAGCAGCTCCGCGTCCTCCTCGCTACCCGCCGCGGAGCCGGAGGGCTTCGAGGGGCAGCCCGACCTCACCAACCCCATGTTCCAGTCCCAGCCCATCCTCGACGAGGAGCAGGAGGAGGAAGCGCTGGACCTGGACCTGGACACCTCGCCGGAGGAGCCGGCGGCGGCGACCTCCGACACCGGCCTGCCCGAGCACATCTTCCGAGCCTACGATATCCGCGGCAACGCCAAGACGGAGCTGGACGACGAACTGGTCACGCGCATCGCCAAGGCCATCGGCACCATCGCCGGGGAGATGGACGAGCAGGCGCTGATCGTGGGCTGCGACGGCCGCGCCTCCAGCCCCCGGATCAAGTCCGCGCTGATCCGCGCCCTGATGGAGACCGGCCGCGACATCGTCGATATCGGCATGGTGCCCACACCACTGCTCTACTTCGCGACCCGGCACCTGAACTACCGCTCCGGCATCATGATCACCGGCAGCCACAACCCGGCGGACTACAACGGCCTGAAGGTCGTACTGAACCAGCAGACCATCGCCGCGGGAGGCATACAGGACATCCGCGACCGGGTGGTCGCGGGCGACTTCAGCAAGGGCAACGGCCGCATGATCCGCGAGGACATCATTCCCGCTTATATAGAAGAATTGCTCCACGACGTGGCAATCGCGGTGCCGCTGAAGATCGTGATCGACGCCGGCAACGGCGTCACGGGGGATATCGCCCCCAGCCTGTTCGAGGACCTGGGCTGCGAGGTCGTGCCCCTGTACTGCCAGGTGGACGGCAATTTCCCCAACCACCCCCCGGACACCAGCAACGAGGAGAACCTCGCCGACCTGGCCAGGGCGGTAAAGGAGAACGGCGCCGACCTGGGCGTGGCCTTCGACGGGGACGGGGACAGGCTGGCCGTGGTCACCTCCAGCGGGCGCATCGTGCGCTCGGACATCCTGCTGATGCTCTACGCCCAGGATGTGGTCTCGCGCAACCCCGGGGCGGACGTGGTCTTCGACGTGAAGTGCAGCCGCAACCTGACCCAGCTGGTCACCAGGCACGGCGGTCGGCCCGTACTGTGGAAGACCGGCCACGCCTTCATGAAGGAGAAGATGCAGGAGACCGGCGCCCTGCTCGGCGGCGAGTTCTCGGGCCATATCTTCTTCGGGGAGCGCTGGTACGGCTTCGACGACGGCATGTACGCCGCCGCCCGGCTCGCGGAAATCCTCAGCACCCACGGGGAGAGCCTCGACGACTGCATTGACAAGTTTCCCGTCACCGTCAACACTCCCGAGATCATCATCCCGGTATCGGATGAATACAAGTTCCAGTTAATGGACAAGATCGTCGCCAATGCCGACTTCTCGTCCGGGAAAGTAAACACGATGGACGGTATCCGGGTCGATTTCAGCGATGGCTGGGGCCTGGTCCGTGCATCCAACACGGGGCCCGCCCTCACCGCGCGGTTCGAGGCGGATACCGCCGAAAACCTGGAGATGATCCAGGACGAATTCCGCGCCCAGATAGCGCTGGTCGACCCTGAGGTCGAACTCAACTTTTAGGGACTGAGGCACCAGACATGTCTCTCGATCGCGCTGCGGCCCTCAACATCGCGCAGGTCCTGACCGAGGCCCTGCCCTACATCCAGCGTTTCACCGGCAAGACCATCGTGGTCAAGTTCGGCGGCAATGCCATGGTGGACCCCCTCCTGCACGAGAGCTTCGCGCGGGACGTGGTGCTTATGAAACTTGTCGGCATGAACCCGGTGGTCGTCCACGGCGGCGGCCCCCAGATCGGCGCCCTGCTGGAAAAGCTGAATATCCAGACCGAATTCGTCGATGGCATGCGCGTCACCGACTCGGCCACCATGGACGTGGTCGAGATGGTGCTCGGCGGCAGTGTGAACAAGGAGATCGTCGCTTCCATCAACCGCAACGGCGGCAAGGCGCTGGGGGTCACGGGTAAGGACGGGCAGCTGATCCGGGCCAGCAAGCTGGTGGTGAATCGCGGCGGCCCCGAGCTGGAGGCCCCGGAAATAGTGGATATCGGGCATGTCGGGGAGGTCAGGCAGATCGATACCTCCGTGCTGGACGTGATCGTGGAAAGCAATTTCATACCCGTGATCGCCCCCATCGGCGTGGGCGAGGACGGCACCACCTACAATATCAACGCCGACCTGGTCGCCGGCAAACTGGCAGAAGTGATGCGGGCGGAGAAGCTCATGCTGCTGACCAACGTGGCCGGCCTGCTGGACAAGGACGGCGACACCCTCACCGGCCTGGACACCGCGCAGGTCGACCGGCTGATCGAGGACGGCACGATCAAAGGCGGCATGCTGCCGAAAATACGCTGCGCGCTCGACGCGGTAAAAGGCGGCGTGACCAGCGCACATATCATCGACGGCACTGTGCCGCACGCGGTATTGCTCGAAACTTTCACCGATGAAGGTATGGGCACACTCATAACAAACAGACGCTGACCGCGCTCGAAACAAAAAAAACGCGACTCATTGTTGTCGCGCTTATTGCAGGGCGCCCGGGTTGCAGCTAGCATTGGTTGTACTGCCATCGAAACGTGGAACGCCATGCCTGCCAGAAAATCCCAACGGCGCCAACAAATTCTGGAAGCATTGGCCCAGATGCTGGAGGCCAACCCCGGCAACAGGATTACAACGGCAGGGCTCGCCAAACAGGTCGGCGTTTCAGAGGCGGCTCTCTACCGGCACTTTCCCAGTAAATCGAAAATGTTCGAGGGCCTCATCGAGTTCATCGAGGACACCCTGTTCAGCCGTGTCAGTATTATTCTGAATGAAGAGCCAACCGCCGCGCGGCGCTGCGAGAAGATGCTCCTGCTCCTGCTCGCGTTTGCCGAGCGCAATCCGGGTATCACCCGGATACTCACCGGCGACGCACTGGCGGGCGAGACCGACCGCCTGCACCAGCGCGTGGCACAACTGTTCGACCGGTTTGAAACCCAGCTGCGCCAGGTGATCCGGGAGGCGGAGCTGCGCGAGGGCCTGCGCCCGGTCATTCCCCTGGCCGCCGCCAGCAACCTGCTCATGGCGACCGCCGAGGGACGTATTTCACAGTACGTACGCAGCGGCTTTCAGCGCGCGCCGACCGCCGAGTGGGCGCTGCAGTGGGAATTGCTGATGAGCGGTTTCTTCAGGGAAGCGGTGACCCAGCCCATCGCGGGCCAGGCGGCCGGCTTCGCGCGGCAGGGCACCTGAAACGGGCCCTCGGGCTAAAACGTACAGGAAATCAACCGCTTGGACTTGCGTCCGGGGTAGCTGCTACGGGCGCTGGCTCAGGGTGCGGCGCAGCTCCACCACCTCCAGCAGCTGCTCAAACCTGTCGATGTCGAGCTGGTAGGTCGCCGCGACATCCTCGATCTCCCGCTGCCGGTCCGCGATCGCGCGGTCGGTGGCGCCGATCTCGTTCTGCAGGTCCTCGATGGCGCGCAGGCGCTCCACGTCGACCTCCATACCCGCCCGCTCGATATCGGCCGCCTGGGCCTGGTAGTTCTCAACTTTCTGCTTCAGTGAGCGGCGGTTTCCTTTCAGGATGCTGAGACGGATGCGCAGGTCCTGCTGGGCCCGCTCCCGGGCCGCCTCGATGTCCGCCACGGTGCTGTAGCGCATCATGAGGGACTCGTCCCACTGGCGCAGGCGCTCCTGCTCCGCCCGGGCGGCGTCCTCCAGCTTCTTCTGGGCGTCCGCGGCCTTTTTCTCCTCTTCCGTGAGTTCCCGCGGCACTACCCGGATGACCATGCCCTCGTCGTTGAGCACTTCGTAGCCCTTGCCGACGTACTCCGCGGGCACCTGGTAGTCCACGACCACGTTGCCCTGGTCATTGTGGTAGCGATAGAGCTCGCCGCCCTTTCCCAGCGCGGGCGCAGGGAGAAGCGCACACGCCAGCAGTACGCCATGCGCGCGCGCTAGAACCGGTGTTTTCATACCCCAAATATATTGCCTGCCAAGGGGCGGTACAAGGTCAAACCCCGTAGCGTTCGCGGTAATCCTCCATACTCTGGAGAGCGTCCGGGGGGCCGTTTCCGGTGTCCCGCAGGTAGTCGATGATATGCGCCATCTCCACGATACCCACTACCGGCACGCCCTGGATGGCGGACAGTTCCTGTACTGCCGAGGTGTCGCCGCTGCCGCGCTCCTGGCGATCCAGGCCGATCACCACCCCCGCCAGCGCCGCGCCGGCCCCCTCGATCAGGGCGATGACCTCGCGCACGGCGGTTCCCGCGGTGATCACGTCGTCTATGACCAGTACCCGGCCGCTCAGCGGCGCGCCCACCAGCTTACCCCCCTCGCCGTGGTCCTTGGCCTCCTTGCGGTTGTAGGCGAAGGGCGCATCGATGCCGTGGTGGTCCGCCAGCGCGACCGCGGTGCAGGCGGCGAGGGGAATGCCCTTGTAGGCGGGACCAAGCAAAACGTCGAACTCGATCCCGGCGTCGACGATCGCCGACGCGTAACACCGCCCGAGGGCGGCGAGGGCCGAGCCGCTGGAAAACGCCCCGGCGTTGAAAAAGTAGGGGCTGATCCGCCCCGACTTGAGTGTAAACTCACCGAACTTCAGCACGTCGTGTTTCTGTGCAAGTTCGATAAACTCCCTCTGGTAGGCTTGCATGACGAATTCCGGTGGCTCAACTGGGCATTGTATTTGCCGGGACAGGATATAGAATACGCAGGTCCGGCCCGCACCGCTCCCTGGCGACGGGATTCAACCGGGACCTCATCTACGCGCGGCATCATTATAAATCAGCAGTGGCGAGGCCCGGCACACTTCACTATACAGTGACTGTAAGCAGTTGCCGTGCAGTTGCTCAAAGCCCGGGATCACATCGCACCCCGTGCACGCAGTGGCCAGGCAGCGCACCGCGCATGATACACGCTCTTCCAGCGACGGGCGAACACGCGGGCTTTTACAACAGGCTACATCGACGGATTTTAGATGAGAATCATCAGTTTCAGCGCTGACGGGATACAGGCCGCCGCAGAAAAGGGCTTCTACGAGTGGCTGCAGGAGCAGGACGCCGACTTTATCTGCATCCAGGACCTGCGCTGCTCGGAGTACGACCTGCAGGACAGCCTGTACTTTCCGGGGGAGTACAACGCCTATTTCTTCGATGACATCGACGGTGTGGCCAACGGTGTTGCGATCTACTGCCGTGAGCTGCCCAAGGCCATCATGACCGGACTCGGTTTCGCCGACTTCGACATGGAGGGCCGCTACATCCAGGCGGACTACGAGAACCTGAGCGTGGCCTGCCTGCTGGCACCCGCGGCGGAGCCGGGAAACAGCGAACAGCAGGCGCGCAAGAACGAGTTTTTCTCCCTGTTCGGGGCCCACCTGCAAAAAGTGCGCAACAAGCGGCGGGAATTCATCATCTGCGGCAACTGGCAGATTGCCCACACCCCCGACGACGTCCAGGACACGGAGCGCAACAGCACGGTGAGCGGCTTTCTCGCCGAGGAGCGCCAGTGGATGAACGAGTTGCTCGAGTCCGGCTACGTGGACGCCTTCCGGGAGATCAACTCGGATCGGGACGAGTTCACGTGGTGGCCGGAGGGCGACCGTGAGACGAACGGCTGGCGCACGGACTTCCACGTGATCTCACAGGGCCTGCGCTACGCCGTTGATTACGGTGCCATCTACAAGACGCGCGGGTTTTCCTCGCACGCCCCGGTCATCATGGACTACGACATCGAGTTGTAGGGCTCAGCCCTCGGCCAGTGCCGCTTTCTGCGCCTCTATCAAGGTCCCGATACCCGCGGACGCCATGTCCAGCATGGCGTCGAGCTCGCCGCGCGAAAAGGGTGCGCCCTCGGCCGTGCCCTGCACTTCGATGAAGCCCCCCGACTCCCCCATGACCACGTTCAGGTCCGTGTCCGCGGAGGAGTCCTCCGGGTAGTCCAGGTCCAGGACCACCTCCCCGTCGCAGACACCCACCGATACCGAGGCGACCATTTCCAGCAACGGGTCGTCGTCGATCAGCTTCCTGCGCTGCAGGTCGTTGATGGCGTCCACCAGGGCGACGCAGGCGCCGGTGATGGACGCGGTACGCGTTCCGCCGTCCGCCTGGATCACGTCGCAATCGATGGTGATGGTGTGCTCCCCGAGCCGCTTGAGATCTACCGCCGCGCGCAGCGAGCGCCCGATCAGGCGCTGGATCTCGACGGTGCGCCCCTGCTGTTTGCCCCGCGCGGCCTCGCGACCCATACGTGTACCGGTTGAGCGCGGCAGCATGCCGTACTCCGCCGTGACCCAGCCACTGCCGGTCCCGCGCAGGAAACGCGGCACGGACTCCTCGACGGAGGCGGTGCAGATCACGCGGGTGTCACCGAACGCGACGAGTACGGAGCCTTCCGCGTGGCGCGTAAAGTGTCGCGTAATGCTTATCTCGCGCAGTTCGTCGGGCGCTCGGCCACTGGGTCGGGACATGTGCAGGTTCCTCGCTATCGGCTGGGCCGCAAGTATACGCGAGCCGGCGCGCGAGGGCAGTCCCTGCCGCGCTACCCGCCGCGCGCGGCGGCATCGGCGCCTCGCCGGCCACGCCTGTATGCCTCCCGGACAAGCTGCTACACTCCTTGCCTTCCAGCACGCCAGGTAGCCGCTCACCCACGATGATCCACAGCATGACCGCCTTCGCCCGCGAGAGCGCGACCACGTCACAGGGTGTGCTCACGGTGGAAGTGCGCTCGGTCAACCACCGCTACCTGGACTGCAGCTTCAAGATGCCGGACGCGCTGCGCGCGCTGGAGCCGCGCCTGCGTGAAGCGCTCGCCGGGGCGCTGGCGCGGGGCAAGGTGGAATGCCTTGTCCGCCTGCAATCCCACCCGGGTGCCGGCGGCGCGATGGCGGTTGACCAGGGGCGGCTCGAACAACTCCTGGAGGCGGCGCAGGCCGTGGCCTCGCGACTGCCCGACGCGGCGCCCGTCGGCCCCCTGGAACTCCTGCAGTTTCCCGGTGTTTACAACGCCGAGGAGCAGTCGGAGGAGACCTTGCAGGCGGAGGCCGTGGCGCTGTTTTCCGGGGCGCTGGACAACCTCGGCGCCAATCGCCGGCGCGAGGGCGACAAGCTGGCGGCCATGGTTCGCGATCGCCTTGACCAGGTCGAGCGCATTGTCGCCACCGCGCGGGAGCAGCTGCCGGCGCTGCTGCAGCACCAGCGCGACCGCGTCCTGGCGCGCATCGGGGAGCTGGACGTGGATGTGGACCAGGGACGGCTGGAGCAGGAACTGGTCTACCTCGCCCAGCGCGCGGACGTCGACGAGGAACTGGACCGGCTCGACACGCACATCGCGGAGGTGCGCCGCGCACTGGACAAGGGCGGACCCTGCGGCCGGCGCCTGGATTTCCTCATGCAGGAACTGAACCGCGAGGCGAACACGCTGTCCTCCAAGTCGCAGTCGGCGGACACGACGCTGAACGCCGTCGAGCTCAAGGTGCTGATCGAGCAGATGCGCGAACAGATCCAGAACATTGAATAGAACTGCGCTACGGAACGCCGGATGACCAGCAGAGGAACGCTCTTTACTGTCTCCGCCCCCTCGGGTGCTGGCAAGACCAGCCTGGTGAACGCCCTTCTTGAGCAGTGCCCGCAACTGCGCGTGTCCGTGTCACACACCACCCGGCCCATACGCCCGGGCGAACAGGACGGGGTGAACTACCACTTCGTCGATGAGAAAACCTTTCTGGGGATGCTCGAGCAGGCCGAGTTCCTGGAGCACGCGCGGGTCTTCGGCAATCTCTACGGCACCTCCGGCACCTGGGTGGAGGAACAGCTGGCCTCCGGCACAGACGTCATCCTGGAAATTGACTGGCAGGGTGCGCGGCAGGTGCGCCGCCTGGTGCCCGATACCTGCGCCATTTTCATCCTGCCCCCCTCCCGCGAGATCCTGGCGGAGCGCCTGCGCGCCCGGGGCCAGGACGACCCCGACATCATCGACAGCCGCCTGGCCCAGGCGGCCCAGGAGATGTCCCACTACGTCGAGAGCGACTTCCTGGTGGTCAACGACGATTTCGACCGCGCCCTGGCGGAATTGCAGGCCGTCGTGACCGGCGAGCGCCTGCGCACGGCGCGCCGGGAAGTCGCCCTCAGGGAGACCCTCCAGGACCTCCTGAGCTGACCCGCAAACCGCGGTTTTCCTCGGCGATCCGGGGGATTTTTTCCGCTGGACGGCCCCCCGGGCCCCTGGGCTATAATGCGCGGTCCCTCGGGCCGGCCCGCTGCGCCGACGCCCTCACCGAACAACCCGCTGCCGCCGGAGCCCGGTTCCCCGGCAGCCCACATTTACGGAAGTTTCAAGAATGGCACGTGTAACCGTTGAAGATTGCCTGGAAAACGTCGAGAACCGCTTCGAACTGGTCATGGTGGCCAGCAAGCGGGCCCGCCAGATGGCCACCGGCGGCAAGGACCCGATGGTCCAGGAAGAGTCCGACAAGCCCACCGTTATCGCCCTGCGCGAAATTGCCGAGGGCCTGGTGAATCAGGATATACTCAATCGCGAGGAAGAGCTGGAGGCCGAGGAGGAGCTGGCCGAAGTCATGGAGTCCACCGAGCCGCCCATGTAATCCGCGGGGCGTCTCCGGCACGGGCCGGCGATCAGACCAATGCAGACCATAGACGCCCTCAGCAGCACCCTGCAGACCTACCTCAACCCCGAGCAGACCAACCACGTCAAGCGCGCCTACTTCTTCGCGGAGCAGGCGCACTACGGCCAGCGCCGCCGCAGCGGCGAGCCCTACGTCACCCATCCCCTCGCCGTGGCCGGCATCCTCGCTGACATGCACATGGACCACCAGAGCCTCATCGCGGCCATGCTGCACGATGTCATCGAGGACACGGGGATCGAGAAAACAGCCATCGGCGACCAGTTCGGGCCCACGGTGGCGGACCTCGTCGACGGCGTCAGCAAGCTGACCCAGATGGAGTTTGACTCCCTGGAGGAAAAACAGGCCGAGAACTTCCAGAAGATGGCGCTGGCGATGGCACGGGACATACGCGTGATCCTGGTCAAGCTCGCCGACCGCCTGCACAACATGCGCACGCTGGGGGTGCTGAGCACCGCCAAGGCGCGGCGTATCGCGCGGGAGACGCTGGAGATTTATGCGCCCATCGCGCAGCGCCTGGGGATGAACAATGTGCGCATGGAGTTCGAGGACCTCGGCTTCCACGCGCTCTACCCCATGCGGGCACGGCGTATCGACGCGGCAATACGCCAGGCCCGCGGCCACCGCAAGGAGCTGGTGGAAAAAATACAGAACCAGATCCAGGCGACCCTCGAGCAGGAGGGTCACGAGGTATCGGTCATCGGCCGGGAGAAACACCTCTACAGCATCTACCGGAAAATGAAGGACAAGCGGAAGTCCTTTTCCGAGATCATGGACATCTACGCGTTCAGGATTCTCGTCGACTCCGTCGACACCTGCTACCGGGTGCTCGGCAGCATCCACAGCCTCTACAAGCCGGTGCCGGGTTCCTTCAAGGACTACATCGCGATCCCCAAAGCCAACGGGTACCAGTCCCTGCACACGGTGTTGATGGGCATGCACGGCGTGCCCATCGAGGTGCAGATACGCACACGCGAAATGGAGGACATGGCGAACAACGGCATCGCGGCACACTGGCTGTACAAGGCCGAGGACAACTCGGTCAACGGCAGCCACACCCGGGCACGGGAGTGGGTCCAGGGCCTGCTGGAGATGCAGCAGAGGGCGGGCGATTCGCTGGAGTTCATCGAGAGCGTCAAGATCGACCTGTTCCCCGACGAGATCTACGTGTTCACGCCCAAGGGGCGCATCCTGGAACTGCCCCGGCGCGCCACCGCTGTCGACTTCGCCTACGCCGTGCACACGGACGTCGGGAACAGCTGCGTCGCCTGCCGGATCAACCGCCGCCTCGCCCCCCTTTCCGAGCCCCTGGAGAGCGGCCAGACCGTGGAGATCCTCACCTCTTCGGGGGCGCGGCCCAATCCCAGCTGGCTGGACTACGCGGTCACCGCGAAGGCGCGCTCCAGTATTCACCATTTCCTGAAAAACCAGACGCGCGACGACTCCGTCGCACTGGGCAGGACCCTGCTGGAAAAAGCCCTGGTGGGATTCGGCAGCGGGCTGGACATACTCTCCGTGGAGGAGTTGCGCGACTTCCTGGACCAGCACCACTACGCCGAGCTGGAGGACCTGCTGGTCGATGTCGCGCGGGGCAAGCGCCTGCCCGCCATCACCGCTCAGCAACTGCTCAGTGAGCAGCAGGCCAGCCCCATGGAAGAGGGCGACGCCCAGCCCGTCGCGATCCGCGGCACCGAGGGCTTCATGGTCAGCTACGCGCGCTGCTGCCACCCGCTGCCGGGGGACGCGATCGAGGGCTACCTGAGTTCCGAGAAGGGCATGGTGGTCCATCGCCGCGAATGCAAGAACCTCGCGGACATGCGCGGCAACAGCGAGCGCGTGGTGGCGCTGCGCTGGGACGACGAGGTGGAGGGCGAGTACCTGGTGGAACTGCGCGTGGAGGTGGAGAATCGCCGCGGCATGTTCGCCGTGATCGCGACGCGCATCAACAGTATGGGGGTCAACATCGAGAAGATCTCCACGGAGGACAAGGACTACCAGTTCACCTACGTGAACATGGAGATGCTGGTGCGGAACCGGGTGCACCTGGCGCGCATCATGAAGCGCCTGCGCAGTATTCCCAATGTGCGCCGTGTCACCAGGGTGAGGAACTGACGGGGTTCGCGCCCCGGGAGAAAGCGATATGAGCAACCGCGCGGTCATCTCGACGCCGTCCGCACCCGACGCAATCGGGCCCTACTCCCAGGCCATCAAGGCCGGTAACACGGTCTGGCTGTCGGGACAGATACCCCTGGACCCGGACAGCGGCGAGCTGGTCGGCGGCGACATCACCGCCCAGGCCGAACGCGTGTTCGACAACCTCGCCGCGGTGGCCGACGCCGCCGGCGGCAGCCTCGACGACGCGGTTAAGGTCAACGTATCGCTGGTCGACCTGGCGGACTTCGCAGCCGTCAACGAGGTGATGGTCGCGCGCCTCGCGGAACCCTACCCCGCGCGGGCCTGCGTACAGGTCGCGGCGCTGCCGAAGGGCGCGCAGATCGAGATCGAGGCGGTGCTCGTCCTGTAGGTCAGGCTGCCAGACCGGCGCTGTAAACCCGGATTTCAGTCCAGCCCCAGCAGCGCGCTGTAGCCGCTGCGGTAGTCGGGGTACAAAAGTTCGTAACCCGTCCCGCGCAGCGCGTCGTTGCGGCAGCGCCGATGGCCCGCCGTGTTGTGCCGCGTGGGCTCCGCCGCCCCCGGCCCGACCTCCCGGGTATCGTATTCGATACCCATCTGCCCGGCGAGCCAGGACTCCACTTCGAAACGCGCGGCGGGAAGATCGTCGGCACCGATGTACACCCGCCCCGGGGTGGTACCGTCGGCGGCCATCCGCAGCAGGTGCACGATAAAACCCGAGGCGTCCTCCCGGTGTATCCGGTTGGTGTAGCGCACCGGTTCGGCCGGGCACAGCTCCCCCCTGCTCACCCGGGACAACAGCCTTCCACCCGGGATGCCGTAGATGCCGGCGAAACGCACCACGCTGGCGTTGTGCCCCGAGTCGAGCAACGCGGCCTCGGCGTCGATGATGGCGCGGGCCCAGGCGTCCTCCGTCGAGAGCTGACTGCTCTCGTCGACCCAGCCCCCCTCGCGCTCGGCGAATACCCGCGTGCTGCTCGCCATGACGATGTGGCGCGGCCGGTGCGCGCCCAGACCGGTCAGCAGGTTGGACATGCCCCCCTCGAAACCCGCGCGGTAGCCCGCCTCGGAGCGGTCGAAGGGGTTGCAGGTGAGGACCACGAAATCCGGGGCCAGGGCGGCGGCGAAGTCCAGGCTTCCGGGGCGGGTGTAGTCCGCCGCGTGGGCGGTGAAACCCGCCGGAAGGCGCGCCGTGTCGCGGCGCACCCCGTGCACCTCCCACCCCGGCGCCCGCAGGGCGAGCCCCGCGCGAGAACCGATGTCCCCGCAACCGATAAATAGCACCGTCGCGCTCTTCATAATCGATTCGCTCACTGGTTAAACTAGGGCCTCCCCATTGCCGCCACCGACGTCATGACACTAACAGAACTGCGCTACCTCGTGGCCCTGTCCGAAACAGGTCACTTTCGCAAGGCCGCCGAGCAGTGCAACGTCAGCCAGCCCACCCTGAGTATCGCCATCAAGAAACTCGAGTCGGAGCTGGGGGTCAGCCTGTTCGAGCGCTCCCGGCACAAGGTGAGCACCACGCCGACGGGCGGCCTCATCGTGGAGCAGGCCCGCACGGTGCTCCAGGAGACCCAGAACCTGCTCCACCTGGCGGAGGCCGGCAAGGATCCCCTGGGCAGTATGTTGTGCGTCGGCGCCATCTACACCGTCGGCCCCTACCTGTTCCCGCAACTGGTCTCGCGCGTGCAGGAACTGGCGCCCGAGATGCCGCTGTTCATCGAGGAGAACTACACCGCCAGCCTGCGCCGTAAACTGGCATCGGGAGAGCTGGACGCGGTCTTCGTCGCCCTCCCGTTTACCGAGACGGACGTGGTGGCCAGATCAGTCTACGACGAATCCTTCGTCGTCGTCACGCCGGAGGGTCACGCCCTGGCAAAGGAGAAGCGCATAGATCCCTCCGCGCTGGCCGACCACCGCGTACTGCTCATGGGCGAGGGACACTGCTTCCGCGACCAGGTACTGGAGGCCTGCCCGGGGCTGCAGCAGGCCATACGCGAGGACCACGCACGGGGCGAGGCGGTGGTCGAGGGCTCTTCACTGGAAACCCTGAAGCACATGGTGGCCAGCGGCCTGGGCATCACGGTCCTGCCGAAGTCGGCCGCGGATGTGGCCACCTACGGCGAGCGCAGGCTCGCGGTGCGCCGGTTCCGCGACCCGGAACCCACGCGCACCATCGCGCTGGCCTGGCGCGCCAGCTACCCCCGCCACGAAGCCATCGACGTTCTCGCCGACGCCCTGCGGCGCCAGTAGCGGCCGGTGGAGGAGATCGCCAGCCTCTCGGTGCGTGAACTGCGCGGCGTGGGGCCGAAGCTGGCGGAGAAACTCGCCGACTACGGGGTGCAACACCTCGAGGACCTGCTGTTCCACCTGCCGCTGCGCTACCAGGACCGCACGCGCATCACCCCCATCGCCGCGGCCCGGGAGGGCGTGGACCTGGTGATCGAGGGCGAGATTCGCGCCGCCGACGTGGTGTACCGCGGCCGGCGCAGCCTGCTCGCCCGCATCCAGGACGGCAGCGGCACACTGACGCTGCGCTTCTTCCACTTCTCCGCGGCGCAGAAAAACAATCTGCAGGCGGGCACCCGGTTGCGCTGTTTCGGCCAGGTGCGGCGGGGGGGTGCCGGGCTGGAGATGGTGCACCCGGAGTACCGGCAGATCACCGGGGACGCCCCCCCGGTTGAAGAGGCGCTGACCCCGGTCTACCCCACCACCGACGGCATAGGCCAGGCCCAGTGGCGCAAACTCTGCGGACAGGCCCTCGCATTCCTGCGCCGCGCCGGGGTCACCGAGTTGCTGCCGCCCGACCCCGACTACCCCTTCGACCTCGCCGCGGCCCTGCACTACCTGCACGCCCCGCCCCCGGACGCACCGCTGGAACAGCTGCGCGACGGCACACACCCCGCCCAGCTGCGGCTTGCGCTGGAGGAACTGGTCGCCCACAACCTATCGCTGCAGCGCCTGCGGGAGCGCCAGCAGGAAGACGGGGCGCCGGTTATGGCGCCGCAGCCCGCGGCGGTTGAGCGCTTTCTCGACGGCCTGCCCTTCTCGCCCACGGGCGCACAGCGGCGGGTGCTGGGGGAGATTAGCGCTGACCTGTCCCGGTCGCTGCCCATGCTCAGGCTGGTGCAGGGTGATGTCGGCTCCGGCAAGACCCTGGTCGCCGCCGCCGCCGCGCTGCAGGCCATCGCCAACGGGTACCAGGTGGCCCTGATGGCGCCCACGGAAATCCTGGCCGAGCAGCACTGGCAGAATTTTCACGACTGGTTCGAACCGCAGGGCATCGCCATGGAGTGGCTCAGCGGTCGCTCCAAGGGCACCCGGCGCGCCGCTGCGCTGGCGCGGATCGCCGGGGGCGAGGCCGGGCTTGTCATAGGCACCCACGCGCTGTTCCAGGACGACGTCGACTTCGCCCGGCTGGGGCTCGTCATCGTGGACGAACAGCACCGATTCGGCGTACACCAGCGGCTGGCCCTGACCGAGAAGGGGGCACACGGGGAGGGGCGGCCCCACCAGCTGGTGATGACCGCCACACCGATCCCCCGCACCCTGTCCATGGTGGCCTACGCGGACCTCGACTGCTCCGTCATCGACGAGCTGCCGCCGGGTCGGCAGCCGGTCAGCACCGCCCTGGTGGACAGCAGTCGCCGGGATGAGGTGGTCGCGCGCGTCGCGGCGGCCTGCGCCGAGGGGCGCCAGGCCTACTGGGTCTGCACACTGATCGAGGAGAGCGACGCCCTGCAGGCCCAGGCCGCTGAGGCGACGACGGAAGAGCTGCGCAGGTCCCTCGGCGACCTGACCATCGGCCTGGTTCACGGGCGCATGAAACCCGCGGAGAAAGAACAGGTGATGGCGGACTTCAAGAGCGGGCAGGTCGCCCTGCTCGTCGCCACCACCGTCATCGAGGTCGGGGTGGACGTACCCAATGCCACCCTCATGATCATCGAAAACCCGGAGCGGCTGGGGCTCGCCCAGCTGCACCAGCTGCGCGGCCGCGTCGGGCGCGGTTCCCGGGCGAGCCACTGCGTGCTGCTCTACCAGTCGCCCCTCTCGGGCAACGGCAAGCAGCGCCTGGGCGCCATGCGCGAGAGCACCGACGGGTTTTATATCGCCGAGAAGGACCTGGAGTTGCGCGGGCCCGGTGAGGTTCTCGGCACCCGCCAGACCGGCCTCATGGAATTTCGCATCGCGGAGCTGCCAGGCCACGCCCACCTGCTGCCGGCCGTGCAGCTCACCGCAGGTCGCATCCGCACCGAGCACCCGGAGCGCGTCGACGCCCTGGTGCGGCGCTGGACCGGCTCCGCGGAGCAGTTCGCGAAGGTCTGATTCGCGCGCCCCGAGGGTGTGATTCGCGCCGGTGCGGCAGTCTCAGCTGTTTATAACTCCACGGCGCGCAACATGGCTTCCGCCGTGACAAAGTCATACTCATCCAGTGCGTCGTGCGCCGCAGCCACGAGCGCATGGTTGGGGTCCTCCTCAGTGAGGCTCCCCAGCAATCGGGCGGTGAGCTCCAACGCCTCCGGGTTGCTCTCCTCCACAGCCGCGAGCACTTCTTCATAGAGCGCACGGCTCTCGCCCTCATCGAGCGCCTCACCCGTGTCTTCCCTTTCCGCAGCTGCCGCCAATACCGCCTGCGACTCCAGCGCGACGGCGAGTGCCTCCGCCAGTTTCGCGTAGGCACCGCTGCCGGGATTCGCGCCGGCCCTGAGCGACTGTTCCAGGTCACTCGCTCGCTCCCCCAGCGTGTAGACGCCCAGGTTGTTCGCGACGCCCTTCAGCTTGTGCGCAAGCTCACCTGCATCCTTGAGATTGCCCGCCTCCGCCAGGGCCTCGATACGCCCGGCAACATCCGCATAATGCGCGCGCAAATCCGACAGCAGGCCGACGTAGAGTGCCACGTTACCCGCCACACGCTGCAGTCCGCCCCTTACATCGATCCCCGGAAGTTCATCGGGAAGCTCGGCGACCCCGGGGCCGGTACCCGAAACGGCAGGGGCGTGTGCCTCGTAATCCCGCTGGCCCGGTGTAATCCACTTCACCAGCCCCGCGTACAGCTCATCCGGGTCTATCGGTTTTGGTATATAGTCACTTATGCCGGCTTGCGCACCGCGGTCGCGATCAGCGGGCAGTGCATTGGCCGTCATGGCGAGAATCGGTACGTCGCCACCTTTCGGCATCTTCCGAATCGTCTCCGTGGCGGTGTACCCGTCCATCACGGGCATCTGCACGTCCATAAGTATGCAGTCGTATTGCACCGCGGCTGCCATCTCCACAGCCTCCTGGCCATTCTGCGCCATGTCCACGTAGACCCTGGCTTTTTTCAACAATTCGCCGGCCACCTGGAGGTTGAGCTGCGAATCATCGACCAGCAGGATGCGCGCCCCGACGATCCCGGCCAGGCCGCTGCCCGACTCCACACTCGAGGCCTGTTCCCTCGGCAGGGTCAGGTGAAAGGCGAACGTGCTGCCTTTGCCCACTTCACTGCTCACTGAGAGCTGCCCGCCCATCAGCTGCACCAGGCGGGCGGCAATGGGCAGCCCGAGGCCCGTCCCGCCGTACTCCCGCGTCATGCTGCCGTCCGCCTGGGAAAAAGCACCGAACAGCTTTTCCCTGGCCACGGCGTCGATACCGATTCCCGTGTCGCTTACCGCGATTCGAACCTCCGCCGCACTGTCATGCAGTCTAACGAGCTCAATGGCCAGCGTGACGCCGCCCTCGTCGGTGAACTTGATTCCGTTGGACAGCAGGTTGCCGATCGCCTGGCGCAGGTGCTTCGCATCGCCGAGCAGCCGGTCCGGCAGCCCTGGATCCAACTCGCAGGAAAAAGTGAGCGCCTTCATTTCCGCATCGGAACGCCAGGTTTGCTCCAGTCGCCTGACCAGTTCCGCCGGGGCAAACGGCTCACTCACGCAGACCAACTTGCCGTCTTCCATGTCGACAAAGTCGAACATGCTGTCGATGAGGTCCTGCAGGTCGATGCTCGACGCCTCCACCTTTTCAAGGTAATCGCGCTGCTGGTCCGTCAGCTCCGTGTCCAGACCCAGGCGCGTGAGGCCACGAATCGCGTTCATCGGCGTACGCAACTCGTGGCTGACAGTGGCCAGGAACTGCCCCTTGGCTTCCAACGCGGACTCGAGTTCGAGGTTCACGCGCTCGAGCTCCTCCGTGCGATCTTCGACGGACAGCTCAAGTTGCTTGAGAATCTGGGTATAGCGCTCGGCCATCATGAGGGCGACAAAGAGCAACATGAGGGCGAACACAATGTACAGCGTGTTGCCGGAGGCAAGGAAACTGTCCGCCAGCAATACGTCATTCAGTATCGCCAGGACCAGCAGGACCATCAACGCGGTCAGGCCCTGGGCCGAGCGGCTACCGCGATAGGCACGCAAGGCCATGGTGACACCCAGCGCGATAGTCCAGAGCGCCGCGAGCACCTGGAACGAGCGCAAGGTCTGCAGCAGGATGTACTGGGAGGGCACCACCGCAGCAACCAGGGTGTACCCCAGAAAGATGACCCCAAAACCTTTCATCAGCGGGTTGAGTCTTGTGCGCGTCACACTGTGTGCCGTCACCATCCAGAGGACCGGCGCAAAGTACAACAGCACATGTTCGATGCGCTTGTGCAGGTTGTAATCGAGATCAAACAGGAACCGCGCCTGGCTGGATTCAAACGTGTAGCCGGCAAGCAACAGGCTGAACAGACCAAACCAGTAGAACTCGCGCAGCACCGGGTTGCGCGCTGCGATCAACAGGTGGTACAGCCCCATCACCAGGTAAATCGCTACCAGCGGCACCGTGGGAATGTACGACTCGTGAGACAGGTCGCGTTGCAGGTCACTGATAGCCCCTATGGCAAACGTTCCGCCGTAAGGGCCCGATTCCCAGTGGTCGCCGACTTCCGCGGCGCGCCATACGCGCAATGCCACCAGCACACGCCCCTCGTCATCGATTGCCTCCACGGGGATAGGCCAGACCGCCTGGCGATCGTGCTCACCGCGCGGCTCCGGGGGGAACTGCCCGATACGCCCCTGCAGACGGCCGCCGATATAGACCTCGTAGGCGTTCATTACCTCACCCAGGCGGAGGCCGAGGGCGCCCTTATTGCGCGCAATAGAGGGACTGTCACGGTCGAGTTCGAGCCACAACCGATACCAGAACACGCCGGACAGCCCGGAATGGCCGGCAGGGTGGTGGGCAGGTACCTGCGTGGCCTGCCAGCCACTGTCATCGAAGGCAGGGGCGGACCAGGCGGGGTTGTCTCCCTGCTGGAACAGCCAGCCGCCCGCCAGGGAAACAGGCTGTTCGACATCGGTGATGGCCACCCCCGCCTGCGCCGCGTGCAGCGGCGGAAGCAACAGCAGCGCGACGAGCAGTCTGTAGAAGTGCCTCACGCGAGCGACCTGATGTCGGGCTCCAGGGATTTCACCAGCACGGAGGCCTCGTCGAAGCTGAAGTTGTCCAGCAGCTCCGACACTTCGCGGATCCGGCTGCTCAATGCCTCGTCGCCCGCAGCGGGCCCGCGCAACTGCTCAAGCCACTCGAACGCGCCGGGGTCTGCGGCCTCGACAGCCGCGAGCAGGTTCTCAAGCACGTAAAGCACATCGACCGCTTCGTGGGGTGCCGTGCCGCCAGCGGTTGCCACGCGGCCTTCCAGGAGCCCTTCGACCGACCCGCGAATTTCAACCAGCGAGGTTTCCAGGCGCTGCAGCTGCTCCACTTCCGGCATCCTGCCCTCAGAGGCGGCCTTCTCGATAACTTCGGCGCTGGCGCCAAGTTCTGTCGCGCCCAGGTTTGCCGAGATACCGCGAACCTTGTGCGCCTCGCCGCGCACCGCCTCGAGGTCACCCGCCAGGGCGGCATTCCGGATACGATCAGCAACCCCGGCGTACTCCCCCAGTAATTCCTCCAGCAACTGCAGGTACAGCGTTTCGTTGCCCGCCAGTCGCGCCAGTGCCTCACCGATGGACAGCCCCGGCACACTGTCGGGCAGGGCCGCCGTTGCGGCGGAATCATCCTTTGAGGGGGTTGCGTCAGCGTCCGCCAGGTTCGCCGAGTAGTCCGCCGCGGGGATCGTGTCCAGCAACGCCTGGTACAGCTCGGAGGGATCCACGGGCTTCGCGACGTGACCATTCATACCGGCCTCTTCAGTCCGCGCGCGGTCTTCGGACATGACGTTCGCGGTCATGGCAACGATGGGCAGCGCCTGGGCAGAATACGTCTCCCGCAACACGGCTGTAGCCTCGTAACCGCTCATACCGGGCATCTGGATGTCCATCAGCACGCAGTCGAACGGGGCGGCAGCCACCTTCGCGACCGCCTCCTTGCCGTCGCTGGCGGTCTCCAACGCCAGCGGCACCTTCTCCAGCAACTCGCAGGCTATCTGCAGGTTGATGTCGGAGTCGTCCACCACCAGTACCCGCGCCCCACGGATCGGCGCGAGGTCTTCGGGGCCGGTGCTGCCGCGCCGCGCACGAGTCCGCTGCACAACCTGTTTACCATACGCCAGCATGATCGTATCGAGCAGCGCCGAGGGCTTGATGGGCTTGGCGAGGAAAGCGTCGACCATCGCCTCGTGTTCGCTGCTCGGCATATCCCAGGAGGATAGCAGGATGACCTTCTGCTCCGGCACTATATCGCGCGACGCCAGGGCGACATCCAGGCCCGTCATGCCCGGCATCATCCAGTCGAGCAGCAGCAGGTCGAAGCGCTCACCGCTGCGGAGTATACCGACGGCCTGTTCGCCGTCCTCCGCCAATACCGGGTGGTAGCCGAACGACTGCAGGTACTCCTTGAGTATGTCGCGGGAGGCCTCGTTGTCGTCCACCACCAGTACGTTGAGGCCCTGCGGAGCCTCGGCGTAGGGGTCCTCTTCCACGGGCTGATCGACGACTTCGAACGTTAGCGAGAAGTGGAAACTGCTGCCCACGCCCGGCTCGCTGCTCACCTCGATCAGCCCGCCCATCATCCCGGTGAGCTGTTGCGAAATGGCGAGCCCGAGTCCCGTACCGCCGTACTGCCGACCGATGCTCGAGTCAGCCTGCGAGAAGGACTGGAACAACTTGCCCAACTGCTCCTCGTTCATACCGATGCCGCTGTCGCGCACATCGAAGTGCACGGTCACCCGGTCGCCCGTGCGCGCCACCTGGCGCGCTTCTACCACGATCTGCCCATCCTCGGTGAACTTGATCGCGTTGCCGGCGAGATTGATGAGAATCTGTCCTAGGCGGGTGGGGTCGCCGAGCAAGCGGTCGGGGAGCTTGGGGTCGCGCTGGAAAACGAGCTCAAGGTGTTTGTCCTTGCAACGCATCATGCAGATGGTAGCGAGATTGTCGAGTACTTCGTTCAGTGAAAAGGGTATCTCCTCGAACTCGAACTTGCCGGCGTCCAGCTTGGAGAAATCCAGAATGTCATCAATGATCGCCCGCAGGGAATAGGCCGCGTCGTCGACCTTCGTCAGGTAGTCGCGCTGCTTGTCGTCGAGGTCTGTGTCGAGGCACAGGCCTGTCAGCCCGACAATCGCGTTCATCGGCGTGCGGATCTCGTGGCTCATGTTTGCGAGGAACGTGCCCTTGGTGTGGCTGGCCGACTCCGCCTCCTCGCGCGCCTCCTCCGCTGCCTGGAACAGCTGTGCATTGCGTATGGCTGTGGCCATTTGGGTAACGTACCGTTCCACCGATTCCACTTCAGCCTCGTGGAGATCAAACGCTTCATCACGCGAGGAGAAGAATATGCAGCCTATGGCCCGGCCCTCAATTTTAAGTGGGCACAGCAATAGCGATTCGAACGGGTCGGACTCGATAATGTACCTGTCGGAAGGCCCGCCCTGCGCCACGATTTCCGGCGTAATTTCGTTCAAGAGTATCGGGCGAGCCCCAACCACCGAGGCCGCGGCTGCGCTGTCCTCGGCATCGAGCGGCAGGCCGGTCTCGGTAAAGAAGTCAAAAAGTTGCTGTTTGAACGGGCGACCCGACTGCATCGACAGTCGCAGGCGCTCATCCTCCCCCAGGAGGAACACGCCCATCTGGTCGAAGGGGAAGATACCGCGCAGACTCTCGTGCACCGTCTCGAGAACCCTGTCCGTATCCAGCGTCGAGTTGACCGTTGTCGCGACCTCGTTGATGGCAGTAATCTCATGCAGGGCCAGCGCCAGCTCCGACGTGCGCTCCTCTACCTTCACCTCCAGCGAGCGCTCCGACTCCTGGAGATCCGCGATCGCCTTGCGCATCCCCCGGGCGGCTGCCGCCAGTCGTCCGCCCGACTGCCAGACCGTCATCATCACTACACCGATAAGGAGCACATTCATGCCAGAGATGATATTGAACACGATATTGTCCGGCACGGTGGGCGCTATGATGGGCTCGAACTGGGCGTTGACACTGCCGATAATCAGGAATCCGCCCGATATCATGATAAAGCGGCGCAAAAGCTTCTGGGGCACGAACGGCAGGGCCATTAGCACCGGCATGATGGAGCACACGAGCAGCGTGGAGTAGAAGCGCGCACCGACCAGCAACATGGATAGACCGATCGCGTACCAAACGCTGACGATCAGGGTGATCGAGCGATCCACATTATTAGACCTGGCAGAGAAATAGGCCGCGATGGCAAGTGGCAGCAGTACCAGTCCACTGAGCACGGCAATGATGTTCGCCGCAGGGCTGCCATAGCTCAGGCCAAGGTAGGCACAGATATAGCTTACAAGGAAGAAGATCAGGCTGGTGGCAAGGCTGAGTCTGGAGAACAGCGTGGCTTCCACGCCGCGATTTCTGGCCGTCTGATTCAAAGGTCTGACCCCTGTTATTGGTATTTCGGTCCGTGCACCCTGCAGTATAAATCAGATTTGTTATTTGTCTGAGAATTGCGCTAACTTGTGCCAATGAGCATAAATAACGAGAAGAGCCGCGTACTTATCGTCGATGATGAGCCGGGCAACATCAAAGTCCTGTCAGCCGTACTGGCCGGCGACTATACACTCAGTGTAGCCACCAACGGCGCGCAGGCGCTCAAGCTCGCCGAATCCCAGGCACCCGATATTATCCTCCTGGACATGGTGATGCCCGAGATGGACGGCATCGCGGTGTGCGAGGCTTTAAAGCGTATGGAGGCCACGCAGAACATCCCCGTGGTTTTCGTCACGAGCATGAGCGACTCCCGCGATGAAGAGCGCGGGCTGGAGGCCGGGGCTGTCGACTACATCAGCAAACCGATAAGCCCGCCCATCGTGAAGGCTCGCGTGAAGATCCACATCCAGAACTACATGAGCAGGCGTTTCCTTGAGCGATTGCTGGCAAACAAAGCAGGTGCGCTCGATGAAACAGCCAAGGAAGAGGCGGAATCACTCCTGGTCTTCTTCTAGACTGGGCCAGAGGGTCCGGTCTACGACCTTTACCCTGTGCTCCTCGATTCGATCAGGCCATCGATGTACTCGACAAAACTGTCGCGGTAGCCTGAACGGCTCTTCAGCCAGAACTGGCGGATAGCAGGGACCTCCAATGCGGCAGCGGTGCGACGCTCCCAGGCAGCGAAGTACTCCTCGTCCAGCATGTTCTTCCGCTGTTGCGCAAAGGCCAGCTCATTGAGCTCGAAGAGTGCCGAGAGGTAGCCCTCAAAGCGCAGCGTTTCCTCCATGGTCAGGCTTTCGCCCCGCGCCGCCTTCAGGCGCACGCCCACGAGGTCGCCTGTAAAGGATTCCGCCCGCACCTGGATGGCGAGTTGCATGACAGACTGCACACTCGCCTCACGCGTTTCAGTCGCATTCTGCCGCATTTGCACGGCGAGGTAGATCAGCGAAATGAATACACCGACCGAACCAAGGGCCTCGGCCAGTGCGCCTATTGCATCCCAGTTAATGCTGTCCATGAGCCCGTCCTGGTTATTTTCCTTATTGCCGCGCGCCGGCCCCGGGGTGCACTTATGGTGCGCTGTCAGCCCAAAATCGCGGGGAGCTCCTTCTGCAGCGCCAGTTTCTCCTTGGTGGCGTCGCCGGTGAGGGCAAAGCCGAGGAGGTTGCCGCCGCTGTCGCGGAACTGGGCGTTGACGTTGTTGCCGTCCTGGCTGATCTGCCACTCGCCCTCGGCACCGGGTGCCGGCGGCGCGACCACCACCGGGCAGGCCGGGGTCTTGATCGTTACCGGCATCGCCGGGTAGCTGACCTCGGTGGGCTCGCCCGCCAGGGTCTTGCCCAGGGCCTTGGCCGCGGCCATCAGCGGTGCAACATAGACCAGCACGTGCCCGCTCACCTCCGCGCAGTCACCCATCGCGTAGACATTGGAAGCGCTGGTCTGCAGCATACGGTCCGTGACCACGCCGCGGTTCGTGTCGAGGCCGCTGGCCTGCGCGAGCTCGATGTTCGGACGTACACCGACGGCGGACACCACGAGGTCGGCCTCGATAGTATGGCCGTTGTCCAGGGTCACCACCACGCCGTTGTCGGACCGGTTTACCTCGGTGACCAGCGGACCGAAGTGGAAGGTAGCGCCCTTCTCCTCCAGGGCCGCCTGCACCGCCTTGCCCGCGGCCTCCGGCAGCAGGGTAGGCAGGCAGTAACCGAGGGGGTCGACCGCCTCTACCTCGAAGCCGCCGTTCAACAGGTCGTTGGTGTATTCGCAACCGATGAGACCGCCGCCGATGATGCAGACTTTCTTGACGTCATTCTTTTCCACGGCGGTACGAAAATCCGCGTAGTCCGCCAGGTCGTTCACCGAGTACACCAGTTCCAGCGCATCGCCCTTGATGGGTGGGCTGATGACGTTCGCGCCCACCGCGAGCACCAGCTTGCCGTAGTGTACCGCGGTGCTCGCGTCGCCCACCTTGAGCAACTGGTTGGCGGTGTCGATTCCGTTGACCTTGGTCATGGTCCAGACACTGGCTTTCAGCTGGCGCGCCATGTTGCCCGCGTCCATCTGCGCGAGGTCGTCGGCACTGGTGCCCTTCGTGTAACCGGTGGACAGCATCGGCTTGGAGTAGGAACGCCCGTCGTCGGAAGTGATCAGGATCAGCGGTGTGTCTGCGTCGTGCTTGCGGAATTCCTTTGCCACGCCGTACCCGGCCAGCCCGGTGCCGAGAATGACAACGGGCGCGTGGACCTTGTCCACCACCGGCTCCTCGTGGTGGGGCGTATCGTCGACCGGGGCCTCCTCGAGCAGCTCGAAGTCTTCCTTGCCCACGCCGCAGTCGGGGCACAGCCAGTCCTCGGGGACGTCCTCCCACTTCGTGCCCGGCGCGATGCCGTCGTCCGGCCAGCCTTCCTTTTCATCGTAGACGAGGCCGCAGACGATACATTCCCACTTGCTCATGCTTATTTCTCACTTAAATCAAACAGTTGGTGTCGCTTCTGACCGCGGGCTGTCGCTGGTAAAAACCCGGGAAAGGGACAAATTTCGAGACGCAACACTATAGAGTTGTACGATAAATGTGCAAGGGTTTTCTCCTCCGGCGGGTCTGTCAATTTAGGCCAGGACCGGGCTTGCAAGGCCCCTCCCGATCAAGCATTCTCGCGTCTCGTTCGAAGGAAAACCCCCCGCTTGCAGCCCACTGATTTCCAGCAAAACCCCGCCGGCCTCCCGCACCGACACATCGGCCGGGAACCGCGCTGGCGACCGCTGCGACTGTTCACCGGCACCGAGCTGCCGGCCGCAACCCGCCGGTGGCTGACGGACGACGGCTCCCTGACAGCCCGCCTCATCGGCCTCAGGCGCGGGGCATTCCGCGTCCAGCGCCTGTTCCAGGGATGGGAGGTCCCGCTGCCCTCGGAAGCCGTGCTGTTGGCGGAGCCGCGACGGCAGGTCGCGCTGGTGCGGGAGGTGGCACTGTGGCTGGGCGAGGAGACGGTGGTATTCGCCCGCAGCGTGTTCCCGGTATCCAGTCTCGCGGGCAGTCTCGGGCACCTGCGGCGACTGCAGAACCGCTCCCTGGGGGCGATACTGTTTCGCGATCCGCGCATGCGCCGCCTTCCCTTCGAGCTCGCGCACATGCCCGGCGACAGTGCCTACCTGCCGCCGCACCTGCAGCAGGATCGCCCGGCCTGGGGGCGGCGCTCGCGTTTCGATATTGCAGGCAGCAAGCTCATGGTCAGCGAGGTGTTCCTGCAGGCCTTCACGCCCTGGCAGGCGACGCTGCCGGTCCACCGCTCCCAGCGCGGGCGGGTCTGCGCCACCTTTCTCTCGCCGGGGACACCATGACACGGGCCGGCCGCGTCGACGCGCTGCTGCAGCTGATCCGCTTCGACAAGCCTATCGGCACCCTGCTGCTGCTATGGCCGACACTGTGGGCGCTGTGGCTCGCCGCCGGCGGCGTGCCGGACCTGTACCTGCTGGTCATCTTCGCGGCGGGTACCTTCCTGATGCGCTCCGCCGGGTGCATCGTCAACGATCTCGCCGACCGCGACCTCGACGGCGGTGTCGCGCGCACGCGCGAGAGGCCGCTGGTGACGGGCGCGGTGACGGTCAGGGAGGCGCTCGCATTGTTCGCACTGCTCATGTTGCTCGCGTTCCTGCTGGTGCTGTTTACCAACCGGCTGACCGTGCTGCTGTCGTTCGGCGCCGTGCTGCTCGCCTCCACCTACCCCTTCATGAAACGCTACACCCACCTCCCGCAGGTGGTGCTCGGCGCCGCGTTCTCCTGGGGCATACCCATGGCCTTCGCCGCGCAGACCGGGGAACTCCCGCCCGCGCTGTGGCTGGTCTACCTTGCCAACCTGCTGTGGACCGTGGCCTACGACACCCAGTACGCGATGGTGGACCGCGCGGACGACCTGGTGGTCGGCATCAAGTCCACCGCCATCCTGTTCGGCGAGTACGATCGCGCCATCGTCGGGTTGCTGCAGGTCAGCTGCCTCGTTTGCCTATACCTGGCAGGACTCGCCTTCGGTATGGGTGCGGCCTATCACCTCGGCCTCGCCGGCGCCGCGGGCCTGTTCATTTATCACCAGTACCTTATTCGCGCGCGCCGGCCCGAGGACTGCTTCCGCGCATTTCTGCACAACAGCTGGGTGGGCGCGGCTATTTTCGCCGGCATTGCGCTGGACTATGCCCTCAACCACGCGATGACCGGCGTCGCGGCGGGGTCCTGATCCAGAATGGGCGACGCGCCGGAAAACATGGCCGTAACTGCCGAGTTCGTGACGAGCCTCGGCGAGGTGTCGCCACAGGAGTGGAACAAGCTTGCCGGTACCGATTACCCGTTCCTGCGCCACGAATTTCTGTACGGCCTGGAGAAGACAGGCTGCACCAATGCCGAGAGCGGCTGGCAACCCTGCCACCTGGTGCTGCGAGAGGCACAGACACCCATCGCGCTGGCGCCGCTCTACCTGAAATCCCACTCCTACGGCGAATACGTGTTCGACTGGTCCTGGGCGGATGCGTGGCGGCAGAGCGGGCTCGAGTACTACCCCAAGCTGTTGAGCGCCATCCCCTTTACGCCCGCCACGGGCCCGCGCATCTGTTCGGCCCCGGAACTGGATCCCGCCAGCGGGCGCGCCATGGTGCTGGAGGCGGTGCGCCGCTTCGCCACGGACCGCGGGCTCTCCTCCTGGCACCTGCTGTTTCCCGAAGAGGACGCGAGCCGCCAGCTCGAGGCGGCGGGTGCCCACCGGCGCACCGCGACACAGTTTCACTGGTTTAACGAGGGCTACGACGACTTCGACGAGTTCCTCAGTACGTTTAACAGTCGCAAGCGCAAGTCGCTGCGCCGGGAGCGGCGCCGGGTCGAGGAACAGGGCCTGGTGCTCAAGACCCTGACCGGGGGGGACATCGGCGAGGCCGACTGGGAACAGTTCTACCGCTTCTACCAGCTCACCTACGCCAAGCGCAGCGGGCACGGCGGCTACCTGAGCCGGGAATTTTTCCTGGACACCGCCGCCTCCATGGGCGAGCAGGTGGTGATGGTGCTCGCCTACCACGGCCAGAGCGCCGTCGCCGGCTCCCTGTGTTTCCGCTCCAGCGACACACTCTACGGGCGTTACTGGGGCTGCGAGCAGGAATTCGACTGCCTGCATTTCGAGGCATGTTACTACCGCGGCATCGACTACTGTATCGAGCACGGGTTGCGGCGCTTCGACCCGGGCGCACAGGGGGAGCACAAGATACAACGCGGGTTCCGGCCGGTGGACACCTGGTCCAATCACTGGATCGCCGACCCGGCGCTCTCCGCGGCGGTGGGGGACTTCACGCGGCGCGAGGCGCAGCACATCGACCAGTATAAAACGGCGGCCTCGCGCTACCTGCCCTTCAAGTAGCGCGACCTGCCGATCGACACAGAGGATACCGACATGAGTAATGACACCCCCCCTCTCCTGCTCCAACGCGACGGGCCCGTCGCGATCATCACCAACAACGATGCGCCGATGAACCGCATGACACTGGAGTTCATCGACGCGCTGGAGGAACAGATTCCCCTGCTCGGTGCCGACGACAGCGTCCGCGCCATCGTTATTCGCGGCGCGGGGGAGGAGCACTTCTCCGTCGGCATGAACCTGAAGCAGTTCGGCGAGGGTATCGAGCAGAAGGGCAGCATGGACGCCGTTCTCGACCAACGCCTCGAAGTGTTGGCCGCGATCGAAAACCTGGAGAAACCGGTGATCGCCGTGCTCTGCGGCTACTGCCTTGGCGGCGGACTGGAACTGCCCCTGGCCTGCCACTTCCGTCTCGCCGCCGAGGAGGGATCGCAGATCGGCCTGCCGGAGCTGGACATCGGCACAGTGCCGGCCTGGGGAGGCACCGCGCGACTCGCCCGTTGCGTGGGGCGCGACCAGGCCCTGGACATCATCCTGCGCGCAAAGAAGATCTCCGGGCCCCGCGCACTTGAGATCGGCCTGGTGCACGAGGTGTGGCCGAACGACCAGCTGCAGCAGAAGGCACTGGACCTGGCCCACGAACTGTCCGCCATGCCCCCCTGGTCGGTCGCCGGTGTGCTCAGGTGCGTGGTGGGCGCGGAGCACGCCCCCCTCGACGAGGCCATCGCGGTGGAGCGCGAGGCGGTGCACAAGGTGTCACAGGGCAAGCACCAGATGGAGGGCATGATGGCCTTCCTGGAGAAGCGCGAACCGGACTTTTCCGGCCCCCCGAGCTGAACAGGCATGCCAATGGTTGTTGGAGTTTCTCAGGTTCTTTGGCCCGGCGGG
>Ga0126341_1000029_pt1 | contig 28877 bp, 27 predicted proteins | sample OrbTmetagenome_FD_97057 | JGI IMG/M metagenome (GOLD analysis project Ga0126341, IMG submission 97057) | Coral microbial communities from Florida Keys, Florida, USA - Orbicella T D metagenome | ecosystem: Host-associated > Invertebrates > Cnidaria > Coral | place: Florida Keys, Florida, USA... | reverse complement strand
CGTTTCCGGGAGTTCCCCGTGAGAGCCGCGTTGAGGCTGTTGCTCGCGGGCGCGCTGGCGTCGCTGCTGTCCGCCTGTGTCACCTCCCAGGTCGACGAGATGGTCTTCAACGAACCGTTGGAGGGCATCGGAGATTCCAGCGTGGTGATACTGGGGCGTCGCCACGCCAGCGACTACGACACGGAGCCGGACTTCATCCGCTGCGTTGGCAAGTACATATCCTCGCGCGACCGCTCCATCGACGTGATCGGCGAGCTTGAATTTCTCAATGCCCTGTACCCCTGGTTCGAGCCCCGCACCGCGCCGCTGCGTCCCGGGGATATCGAGCGCCTGCTGCAGCAGCAGCCCGTGGCGGACAAGATGGCCGAACTGAAAACCGAGTACATGATCTGGATCGACGGCTCCACGGTACGCACGGATTCCGCGGGCTCGATGACCTGCGGCATCGGACCGGGCGGCGGCGGCTGCTTCGGTTTCGGCACCTGGAACAACGATTCCAACTACGAGGCAACGATCTGGGACTTCACCGACCGCGCCGAAGTGGGCAGGGTCAATACCTCCGCCAGCGGCCAGTCCTACATGCCCGCCGTCATCGTACCCATACCCATCATCGCGCCGGTCCAGGGTACCGCCTGCGACGGTATCGGCGAGCAGCTTCTGGAATTTTTGTCGAGCGAGTACTGACGTGCTTCCCACGCTTCCCTTCCGCCCCACCTTCTCCGCGGTTTTCCTGTCAGCGCTGCTCGCCGGCTGCGCGGGCAACCCCGCTACCGGCGGCGCCAACGTCGTTTTTTCCAGTCGGGGCGGCGAGATCAGTGTGGGCGAGGAGATGTACCAGGAGATACTCGCCGGCAGCGGGGCCTACGACGACCCCGAGCTGCAGGCCTACGTGGACCGGGTAGGCCAGAGGCTGGCGGCGAACAGCGACATGCCGGACCTCAAGTTCACCTTTACCGTGGTCGACAGCGGCGACATCAACGCCTTCGCCACCCCGGGCGGCTATATCTATATCAACCGCGGACTGATCGCCTACCTGGACAACGAGGCGGAACTGGCCGGTGTGCTGGGCCACGAGATCGGGCATGTGACCGCGCGGCACTACGGTCGCGGCAAGGCCCACGCCGTCACCAGCCAGGCCGCGGCGATAGCGGTGTGGATTCTCACCGGCAGCGGCGACCTCGCGGACTCGTCCATGATCTACGGGGCGGAACTGCGCAGCGGTTACGGCAGGGAGATGGAACTGGAGGCGGACGGCCTCGGCGCGCGCTACATGTACGCATCCGGTTACGACCCCGAGTCTCTCCTGGAGGTGCTCGGCGTACTCAAGAACCACGAGAACTACCAGAATTACAAGGCCAAGGCCTCGGGCCGGCAGGGCGGCACCTACCACGGCCTCTACGCGTCACACCCGCGCAACGACAAGCGCCTGAAGACCGTGGTCAATACCGCGTCCGAACTCGATCTGGACACCTACATCGAGGACCCGTCCGTCCCCGGCGAGTTCAAGCGTCTCACCGACGGCCTAGTCTGGGGGCCGAGCATCCAGGGCGAGCGCTCAGAGACGCGCTTCTACCACGAGAAGCTCGAGTTCACCTTCGACCCGCCCCCGGGCTGGACGGTAGAGGCGGGCTCCAGTGCCATCGTCGCCAGCGCGCCGGACGGCAGCACCAGGCTCACCCTGACCTTGCGCCACCGCGACAACGCGGTGCCGCCCCGCGAGCTGCTGGAGAGCAGCGCGGTGGGCACCCTGAGCATCGGCGAGGAACTCGACCTCAAGGGTTTGCTGGGTTACACCGCGGTGGCAAGCAACGGCGAAACCGCCAAACGCCTGGCCGTGGTGGACTTCGACCGGCTGACCTACCTGTTCGAGGGCGAGGCGGATGACTTCGCGGGTCGCGACGCGGAACTGAAGGCGATCATTGAGAGCTTCCGGCCCATGGAGGCGGCCGAGTACAACGTGGGACCGGGCCATCACGTGCGCTACAGACAGGTGCCCCGGGGCGCCACGCTGGAGAGCATCGCGGCGGACATGCCCATCGAGGACGCGGAGTACCAGCTGCGCCTGATCAACGGCTACTACCCGAGCGGCGAGCCCCGCACCGGCGACTGGATCAAGGTGATCGAGTAGTTGCGCGCGTCAATCGCGCGCCTGCACCAGGACCCAGGGCGCGGCGACCACCGCCCACAACGCCGCCCCCTCCCTGTGCCAGGCCAGTGCCTGCGCATCGCTCGCCGCGGCGATCTCGCCGCTGTCGATCCACTCCCGGAACCGCGCCGCGTTGTCCAGTCCCAGTTGCACCGCGACCTCGACCAGGTCCAGCGCGGGGTCGACCACCACCACACTGCCGCGCGCATAGTGCGGCTGCAGCTCCTCCCAGGGAATACGCGCAGTCTGGCCGTGGTACTCGCGGCGCAGCAGTTCTTCGCGCCCGGGGTCACTGTCAGCCATAGCTTGAATCGGCGACGAAGGGATTGGTCTGGCGCTCGTGGCCGAACGTCGACGTGGGACCGTGCCCCGGGATGAAGGTGATGTCGTCGCCGAGGGGAAAGAGCTTTCCGCGGATACTGTCGATCAGCTCCTGGTGGTTGCCGCGCGGGAAGTCGGTGCGACCGATGGAACCCTGGAAAATCACGTCGCCGACCCAGGCCACTTTCTGCGGCTCGTAGAGGAAGACGACATGGCCGGGGGTGTGGCCCGGGCAGTGCAGTACCTGCAGGGTCTGTTCGCCGACGGTGACCGTATCGCCCTCCTCCAGCCAGCGGTCCGGCTCGAAGGCGTCCGCGTGGGGGAAGCCCGACATCTCGCAGAATTGCGGCAGGCCCTCCAGCCAGAACAGGTCCTCCCGGTGTGGGCCCTCGATCGGGACGCCCAGCTGCTTGCGCAGGACGTCGGACGCGGCGCAATGGTCCATGTGCGCGTGTGTGAGGATGATCTTCTCGACATCGGCCTGCAACTGCTCGACGGCTCCCATGATGCGCTCCACGTCGCCGCCGGGATCGACGATCGCCGCCTTACCGGTGCTCTCACAGCGGATGACGGAACAGTTCTGCTGGTAGGGGGTCACGGGCACGATGGCGCACTGGATGGACATAACCGGGCCTGGGTCGGGAATTTCGGGGCGCCTATGCTAACACAGGGCGGGCCCACTTTCGGCGGCAGCGCGCTGTCAGGCGGGCCGCGCGTCGACCGCCGCGCCGTCCGGGTCCTGGTCGGCGTTGGGGTTGAGGTAGATCTGCTCCTCGAACTGCCCCTCGCTATCGGCCACCACCAGGGACACGGTGGCATCCCCTGTCACATTGACCGCAGTGCGCACCATATCCAGCAGGCGGTCCACGCCGATGATCAGGGCGATGCCCTCGACCGGCAGGCCCGCCTGCTCCAGGACGAGGGCGAGGGTGATTAGCCCCACCCCCGGAACCGCAGCGGTGCCGATGGACGCCAGGGTCGCCGTGAGGATGACGGTGATGAAGGCGCCGAGGGAGAGGTCCACACCGTACACCTGCGCGATGAACACGGTGGCCACGCCCTGCATAATGGCGGTGCCGTCCATATTGATGGTCGCACCGAGTGGAACCGTGAATCCCGCCACCGACTTGTGCACGCCGAGGCGCCGCTCCACCGTGCGCAGTGTCACGGGCAGCGTGGCCCCGGAGGAGGCCGTACTGAAGGCGAAGGCCCACACCGGGCGCATCTTGCTGAGCAGGACGCGCGGCGACAGGCCGGTAAACACCTTCAGAAAAAGGCTGTAGACCACCAGCGCGTGGAACAGCAACACCGCCAGCACGGTGCCGAAATAGGCCGCGAGCTTGCCGATGGTGTCGAAGCCCTCCTGCGCGAACAGCTCCGCCAGCAACGCGAACACGCCGTAGGGCGCGAGGCGGATCAGGACCTCCACCATCTTCATAACAATCGCTTCGAGATCGCGGAAAAAGTCACCGAGGCGCCGGCCCGCCTCGCCGGCGTGTGAAATGGCGTAACCCATCAGCAGCGCGAACACGATAATCTGCAGCATCTTGCCGTCGGCCATGGCACGCACCGGGTTGGACGGGAAGATGTTCACCAGCACTTCCTTCAACGGCGGCGGCTGGGTGGCCTCGTAACTGACCTGCGCGCCTTCCACGACGCTGGTGCCGGGACCGATAATCACCGCGGCCAGCAGCGCGGCGGAGACGGCGACAGCGGTTGTCGTAAGATAAAACCCCAGGGTCTTCAGCGCGATGGGGCCCATGCGTGCGCTGTCGCCCAGCGAACTGCTGCCGCAGATCAGGGAGACGAACACCAGCGGAACCACCAGCAGCTTGAGGGAGTTCACGAACACCTGCCCGACGCCGTCCAACAGGCCCATGACGAGGTAGTCCTCCAGCAGGACCCTCACCCCGTGGGACACTTCCATGCTGCTGAGAATGAGGTTCAGCAGGGACCCCAACAGGATCCCGCCGACCATGGCGATCAGTATTCGGTTGGTGAGGCTCATTCGGGGCAGGGACCGCTGAGTACCTGCGCGACGTTGTCGTCCGCACAGGCGTTGCAGGGCGAGGCGTACTCCTTGCGCGAACCGTCCTTGAGGACCGCGCAGGTTGGGTTGTACTCCATGGTGCAGACCTGGGGCCGGGGGTCGGGGCAGGCCGTGGCCTCCGGCTGACTGGAACAGGCCGCGAGCGAAAACGCCAGCGCAAGCACGGCAACACCGCAGGTTTTATGCATTCTTCTCCCTTTCCCGGTGTACGCGATTCAGCAGGCGCCAGCCTAACATTTCAGGGACCGCGACGCACCCCGCAAAGGCCACCGCGACCCCTCTAGCGCGCGGACCCGCGCAACATCCCCTTTGCCACCTCGATGGACTTCAGGTAGCTGTCCACCGCGATGTACTCGCCGGTGCCGTGCACGGAAGAGGCCTGGTTGCTGTCGATGAGCATACCGTGGAAGCGGTACAGGTCGTCCGCCAGCTCGATATAGTGCCGCGTGTCGGTGGTCGCCGTGAGCAGCGAGGGGGTCACCAGCGCGTCCGGGTAAACCCCGGCCACCGCCTCCGCGATCACCGCGAACCCCGGGCCGTTGTGGTCGGACACCGGCGGCACATTGTTCCAGTTGCTGGCGGAGATCTCGATTTCGGGGTCGTCGACCAGGGTGACAATACGCTCCACCAGCTGCTCCGGGGTGTACCCGGGCAACAGGCGGAAATTGACCCGGGCCTCGGCGCGCTGCGGCACCACGTTCTCTTTCACCCCCGCGTTGAACATGGTGAGTGCCGTGGTGGTGCGGACGAACGAGTTGGTCATCGGATCGCCGCTCATCTGGTCCGCCACCATCCCGCCGGTCAGCCAGAGGTTGTCGAAGATGAAGCGCGCCGGCTGCTCCACATGGGGCGCCATGGTCTCCAGCATGGCTGCGACAGGCACCGGCAACTCCGGCGGGAAGGGGTTTGCCTCGATCTTCGCCAGGGCATTGGACAGGCGACCGATCGTGCTGATCCGCGGCGGCCGCGAGGAGTGACCACCCTCCCCCGTCGCCACCAGGGTGAGTGTCACGTAACCTTTCTCCGCGACATTGATCATCGCCAGCGGGCGGTCCGGCACGTAGGGATTGTCCGCGAGGATCATCCCGCCCTCGTCCACCATCCACGCAAAGTGCCAGCCGCGCTCCCGCATGCGCGCCGCCAGCGCCATGGCACCCTCCCGGCCGCCGATCTCCTCGTCGTGCCCGAAGCCGAACACCAGGCTCCGGCGGGGCGCGAAGCCCTCGGCCAGGAGGGCCTCGGCCGCCTCCAGCAGGCCCAGCACTCCCTGCTTGTCGTCGAGCGTTCCGCGGCCGTGAATCCGGCCGTCCGCCACGACGCCGGCAAAGGCCGGGTACTCCCAGTCACCTTCGGTGCCCGGCTCCACCGGCACGACGTCGGTATGCGCCGTGAACAGCACCGGGGGCAATGCGGGGTCGCTGCCGGGCCAGTGGATAAGCAGGCTGTGGCCATTGACGGTCTCCACGTCCAGCTCCGCGAAAACCCGGGGGAAACTCTCCCGCAGGAAGGCGTTCAGGCGCTCGAACTCGCCGTAGTCCACGCGCGCTGCGTCCTGGTAGCTGACGGTCCTGAACTGCACCACCTCGGCGAGGCGCTCCACGGGGGTTTCGCCGGCGCGCGCGGACAGGACCGCAAGCAGGAGCAGGAACGGCAGGGCGGGTCGCGACATGGAGAGCTCCGGTCTGGTCAGGAATCCCCGAGCTGCTTCGGGAAGAGAGTGCACTCGAGTATGGCGCAACCTTGCACGAGCTCGTGCCAGTGGTCAATGCGCAGGGTCAGTTGCGCGTAACCCGCCGTGGGCAGGTTGTCCAGCACGTAGCCAGCGCACAGCTCATTGACGAGATCCGTCAGTGCGGGATTGTGCGACACCAGGAACAGCGCCGGGTCGTCACCGGGGAAGGCGGCAATCCAGTGCGCGAGGTCATCGCTGGAGAAGGTGTACAGCGCTTCCACACTCTGGTGACTGAGCGCATTCAGTTCCGGCCAGCCGTCGCAGACGCCACCCAGTGTCAGCTGTGCCCGCAGGGCCGGGCTCGCGTAAACGACCATCGGATCGAGGCGCTGCGCCAGTGCGCGACCCATCCGCGGCGCGTCCCGCCGGCCACGGCGGTTCAGCGGTCGCTCACGATCGCCCAGCCCCGGGTCGTCCCAGGAAGATTTGGCGTGGCGCAGCAGGTGCAGGGTTTTCATACTTACTCGCCCGGGTTGACTCTTTAGTTTAGACCAAACCGCACGTCTGCAGAGGTCGGCGGCGGCGCGGCGCCAATCCCCGGGCCATTCCTTGCGTTTGCATTTTTTAAGGGATAGAGTCGGGGCGTTAACACGCTATCAAGGTCGTTTTACTTACCCACGCGGTCAGTAGTTCGGGCGAGTGACCTCCATCTAACCCTTCGGGAGAAATGGAGTCCGGATGCACAGGTACGCGGCAACAGTGTCGACACCGCGACGGCTTGCACTCGACAAGCTGCCTGGACCCCTCTTTTTTCGGAATTCCTGTCAGACATTCGCCCCGGGCTGTCCCGCGCCGCGAGCCCGCTTGCCATGGACAGCGCGATGCTGGGCGCAATGGGGAACGCAATGGAGAGCGCGATGAACGCCGCCGAGACCGCGCTCTGGCCCTTCCTGGTGTACGTTCTCGCGGTACTCGCGCTGGTGGCCACGATGCTGGGGCTGTCCCACGTGCTCGGCCAGCGACGCGCCAACAAGGCGACCAACCTGCCTTTCGAATCCGGCGTGCTCTCGGTCGGGTCACCCCAGATCCAGATGTCCGTGGAGTTTTACCTGGTGGCAATCTTCTTCGTCATTTTCGACCTGGAGACCGTGTTTATCTTCGCCTGGGCCGTCGCGTTCTTCGAACTCGGCTGGGAGGGATTCATCGCCATCGGCGTGTTCATTTTCATTCTCGGCGTGGCGCTGGTCTACGAGCTGTCGACCGGCGCCCTGGACTGGGGCATCAAGACCCGCACCGGCAGTCGTCACCCCGAGGAGGCGAACTGATGGAGTGGAGCCTCTCGCGACCCGAGGACCTGATCGCCTCCTCCCCCGGCGCGCACAGTGTCGAGGAACAGGTCAAGCGCAACGTGTTCTTCGCGAAACTGGAGGACCTGGTGGCCTGGGGACGCGCCCACTCCCTGTGGCCCTTCAATTTCGGCCTCTCCTGCTGCTACGTGGAGATGGCCACCTCATTCACCAGCCGGCACGACATCGCGCGTTTCGGCTCAGAGGTCATCCGCGCTACACCGCGCCAGGCCGACCTCATGGTGATTTCGGGCACCGTCTTCAGGAAGATGGCGCCCGTGGTCCAGCACCTGTACGACCAGCTGCTGGAACCGCGCTGGATTATCTCCATGGGCTCCTGTGCGAATTCCGGCGGCATGTACGATATCTACAGCGTGGTACAGGGCGTGGACAAGTTTATACCGGTGGACGTGTACGTACCCGGCTGCCCACCGCGGCCGGAAGCCCTCATGCAGGGCCTGATGATGCTGCAGGACGCCATCGAGCAGGAGCGACGCCCGCTCAGCTGGGTGGTTGGCGACCAGCAGGTCCGCAAACCCGAGCTGCCGTCCCGGCGCGACCTGTTGCAGGAGGAACGCAACAGGGCGAGAGAACTGAGGGGGCCGGGCGAGGTTTAGGAATACATACATAACACTGTCCTCCCCGCGTGCGCGGGGTTCCACGAGGCGCGGGATCAACCGGGGTGACACCGGCCCGCCGCCGGGGTGGGAGTGACGACCGGGCGCAGGTGAACAGATGCAGCAGGTCGAGCAGTTGAACAGCACCAGCCACGTGGACGCGCTGTACGCCCGCTTCGGACCCGACTGTTTTCTGCCCCAGCACACCGCGGACGGCAATCCCACGCTCTGGGTGGAGCGCGAGAGCCTGCTCGACGTCCTCGGCTACCTCGCCACCGACTTTCCCATGCTGCTGGACCTGTTCGGCATCGACGAGCGCCTGCGCGAACACAAGCCCGCCGGCGCGGCCGACTTTACCGTGGTGTATCACCTCTTCGACCCACAAAACTGCGAGGAGATACGCATCAAGGTGGCGCTGCGCGACGAGGACAACACCGCGCCCTCCTGCGCCCGGGTATGGCCCAACGCCAACTGGTACGAGCGCGAGGCCTGGGACATGTTCGGCATCGAGTTCAGCGGGCACCCCAACCTGCGCCGCATCCTGTTGCCCCCGACCTGGGAGGGCCACCCCCTGCGTAAGGAGCACCCGGCGCGAGCCACCGAGATGGAACCCTTCAGCCTCGACCAGGACAGGCAGGACAGGGAGCAGGAGGCGCTGCTGTTCAGGCCCGAGGAGTGGGGTATGGCCCGGGCGACCGAGGACACCGAGTTCATGTTTCTCAACCTCGGGCCCAACCACCCGTCGGTGCACGGCGTATTCCGCATCGCGCTGCAGCTGGACGGGGAGGTCATCGTGGACGCAGTGCCCGACATCGGCTACCACCACCGCGGCGCGGAAAAGATGGGCGAGCGCCAGAGCTGGCACTCCTACATCCCCTACACCGACCGCATCGACTACCTGGGCGGGGTGATGAACAACCTCGCCTACGTCATGGCGGTGGAACAGATGGCAGCTATCGAGGTGCCGGACCGGGCGAAGGTCATCAGGATCATGCTCGCCGAGTTGTTCCGCATCTCCAGCCACCTGGTGTTCTACGGCACCTTCGCCCAGGACGTCGGGCAGATGTCCCCCGTCTTCTACATGTTCGCCGACCGCGAGCGCCTGTTCGGCATCGTCGAGGCGATCACCGGCGGGCGCATGCACCCGGCCTGGTTCCGCATCGGCGGCGTCGCCCAGGACCTGCCCCAGGGCTGGGAACGCATGGTCGGCGAGTTTGTCGACAGCATGCCGTCGCGCCTGGATCACTACCAGAAGATGGCCATGGACAACTCAATCCTCAAGCAGCGCACCGTGGACATCGGCACTTACAGCGCTGCAGAGGCGCTGGAGTGGGGCATCACCGGGCCGTCACTGCGCGCCACGGGCTACGACTTCGACCTGCGCCGCGACCGCCCCTACGGCGGCTACGACCAGTTCGAGTTCGAGGTGCCGGTGGGCGCCAGGGGCGACTGCTACGACCGCGCCGTGGTGCGCGTGGAGGAGATCCGCCAGAGCCTGCGCATCATCCGCCAGTGCCTCGACAACATGCCCGAGGGTCCGTACAAGAGCGAGCACCGCCTCGCCACCCCGCCGCCGAGGGAGCGCACCCTGCAGGATATCGAGACGCTCATCCACCACTTCCTCAATGTCAGCTGGGGGCCGGTCATCCCCGCGGGCGAGGGCTCTTTCCCCGTGGAGGCCACCAAGGGGATCAACAACTACCACCTGGTGAGTGACGGCGGCACGACCTCCTACCGCACGCGCATACGCACACCGTCTTTCCCCGCGCTGCAGCAGATTCCGCTGATCAGCCGCGGCCTGATGATTCCCGACCTGATCGCGATCGTTGCGAGCATCGATTTCGTCATGGCGGACGTGGACCGATGAGCGAACGCATCGAGGCGCAACTGGTACCCGCGCTGAGTCCGGAGGAACTCGCGGCCATCGATGCGGAGATCGCCCACGTCCCCTACCGCGACGCGGTGGCCATCGACGCCCTGAAGATCGTGCAGGCCCACCGGGGCTGGGTGTCGGACGAGAGCCTGCGCGCCATCGCACGGCACCTGCACATGAGTGCCGAGGAGCTCGACGGCATAGCGACCTTCTACAACCTCATATTTCGACGGCCGGTGGGCGAGCGGGTGATCCTGCTCTGCGACAGCGTTAGCTGCTGGATCAAGGGCTGCGACAAACTGCGTGACTCGATCGGCGAGAAGCTGGGCATCGGGCCCGGGGAAACCACGGTGGACAACCGCTACACGCTCCTGCCGGTCACCTGCCTGGGCGCCTGTGATCACGCGCCTGTCATGATGGTGGGCGAGGACCTGCACGAGGACGTGGACGAGTCGACGTTGCGCACACTGTTCGGGGAGGGCGGCGCATGAGCGAGCAGCGCCCGCTGACGCGCAACGTGCGACCCGACCGCACTCCCACGGACCTCGCCGCCTACGAGGCAAACGGGGGCTACCGCGCACTGCGCGACACGGTGGGCAGGCGCTCTCCCGCCGACTGCCTGGAAATTCTCAAGGCCTCCGGGCTGCGCGGTCGCGGCGGCGCGGGGTTCCCCACCGGGCTGAAGTGGAGTTTCGTGCCCATGGACGGCGCCACCGCAGAGGCGGGGCCCAAGTATCTCATCTGCAACGCCGACGAGATGGAGCCGGGCACGTTCAAGGACAGGCTCCTGCTGGAGTGCGACCCGCACCAGCTGGTGGAGGGAATGGTACTCGCCGCCTACACCATCCAGGCGGATGTCGCCTACATATTCATACGCGCCGAGTACCTGCTGGCAGCGCGCCTGTTGCGCGAGGCCATCGCCGCGGCCAGGGAGCGCGGGTATCTCGGCGCGAACATCCTCGGCAGCGACTACAGCCTGGAAATGCACGTGCACGCGAGCGCCGGGCGCTACATCTGCGGCGAGGAGACCGCGCTCATCAGCTCGCTGGAAGGCAAGCGCGCAAACCCCAGGGCCAAGCCCCCCTTCCCGCAGGTCAGCGGGCTCTGGGGCAGGCCCACCATCGTCAACAACGTCGAGACCCTGTGCAACGTGCACCACATACTGGGCAACGGCGCCGAGTGGTTCCAGTCACTCGGCCTCACGGAGGACGCGGGCACCAAGCTCTACGGGGTGAGCGGCCGCGCGAGGAACCCGGGGTGCTGGGAGCTGCCCATGGGCACGCCCGTGCACGAGATTCTCGAAGAGCGCGCCGGGGGAATGGAGGATGGCTACAAGCTCCGCGGCTTCCTTCCCGGCGGCGGCTCGACGGACTTCCTCACGACGGACCACCTGGACCTCGCCATGGACTACGACACCATCGCCGGGGCCGGCAGCCGGCTGGGCACGGGGACCATGATCCTGCTCGACAACAAGACCTGCCCGGTCGGCTTCGTGAAAAACCTGATGGAGTTCTTCGCCCGTGAATCCTGCGGATTCTGCACGCCGTGCCGCGACGGCCTGCCCTGGTCTGCACAGGTGCTGGACGATATCGAGGAGGGGCGCGGGCGCCCGGAGGACCTGGACACGCTCGCCATGCAGGTGGACTTTATCGGCGCCATCGGCAACACGCACTGCGCGCTGGCGCCCGGCGCCATGGAGCCGCTGCAGAGCGCCCTGAAGTATTTCCGCGAGGACTTCCAGCGCCACATCGACGGCGCCGCCTGCCCCTATCGCCAGCGGGGGACCCACTGATGCCGCGCATATTGATCGACGGCAGTGAATACGAGGTCCCCGCGGGCGCCAATCTGCTGGAGTCCGCCCTTTCCCTCGGGCTGGACCTCCCCTACTTCTGCTGGCACCCGGCAATGGGATCCGTGGGCGCCTGCCGCCAGTGCGCAGTGGTGCAGTACCAGGACGCCGAGGCGGAACAGGCCGGTCGCGGCCGCCTGGTCATGGCCTGCATGACGCCCGTGACCGACGGCGCCATCTTTTCCATGGGCGGTGATCGCGCGCGGCAATTCCGCGAGGCCATTGTCGAGTCGCTGATGCTCAACCACCCCCACGACTGTCCCGTGTGCGCCGAGGGCGGCGAGTGCCACCTGCAGGACATGACCGTGATGGTGGGACACCGGGACCGGCGCTACCGCGGCAGGAAGAACACGCACCGCAACCAGTATCTCGGGCCACTGCTCAATCACGAGATGAACCGCTGTATCACCTGCTACCGCTGCACGCGCTACTACCGGGACTACGCCGGCGGGACCGACCTCGCGGCACTCGCATCGCGCGATCGCGTGTACTTCGGTCGCCACGAGGACGGCGTGCTGGAGAGTGAGTTCGCCGGCAACCTCGTCGAGGTCTGCCCCACCGGCGTGTTTACCGACAAGACCCTGGTGCACGATTACACACGCAAGTGGGACCTGCAGTCAGCACCCTCGGTCTGTACCGGTTGCGCCGTGGGCTGCAACACGCTGCCCGGGGAGCGCTACGGCCGGCTGAAGCGGGTGCACAACCGTTTCAACGCCGAGGTCAACGGCTACTTCCTCTGTGACCGGGGCCGCTTTGGTGCGGGCTTCGTAAACAGCGACGACCGCCTGTTGTACCCGGGTGCACGAGAGGCCGATGGTCGCTACCGGGCGCTGGACCACCACCGCGCACTGGAACGTGCGCTGGAGGCCTGTGCGGCGCAGCGGGTCGCAGGTATCGGCTCACCCCGCGCATCGGTGGAGTCGAATTTCCTGCTGCGCACGCTGGTCGGCCCCGAGAACTTTGCACCGGGATTTTCCGCCGGCGAGCAAAACCTCGTGAACGAGGCGCGGCACCTGCTGGAGAACAGCCGGGCGCCTGTCCCCGATATGGCGACCATCGAATCCGCCGACGCTGTTCTCATTCTCGGCGAGGACCCCACCCACAGCGCTCCGCGTATCGCCCTGGCCCTGCGCCAGAGCGTGCGCAACCTGGCCTACGCCATGGCCGCGGATCTGGGCCTGGAAACCTGGCAGGACGCCGCTATTCGCAACCTCGCCCAGGACCGTCGCAGCCCGCTCTACATTGTCACGGCCGCCGACAGCCGCCTGGACGATGTCGCCGCGGCGAGCGTCAGCCTCGCGCCGGACAGCATCGCGCAACTCGGCCACGATATCGCGGAGCTGGTAGCCTCCGGCGGCGGTAGCGGAACAGCCGCGGACATCGCCGCGGCACTGGCGGGGGCGCGTCGGCCGCTGGTGTTGTCCGGTACGGCCTGCGGATCCGAGGAGGTCATGCGCGCCGCGGCGAGGGTCGCCGAGGCGCTGGTGGACCGGGGCGCAGAGGCCATGTTCTGTCTCACGGTGCCCGAGGCCAACAGCCTGGGCCAGGCGCTGCTGGCGGGGCCGGGCGCGCCCGGGCTCGGTGACCTGGCGGGCGGCGCTGCTGGGGGACGTTACGACACCCTGGTCGTACTGGAGAACGACCTCTACCGCCGCGGCGCCCGCGCGGACATCGAAGCCCTGCTGGAGGGCTTCCGCGAAGTCATCGTGCTCGACGGCATCGACAACGCGACCACGTCCCGCGCGACACTCGCGCTGCCCGCGACGAGCTTCGCCGAGAGCGAGGGGACCCTGGTGAGCCTCGAGGGCCGGGCCCAGCGCCACTACCCGGTGTTTCCACCGGAGGGCGAGCGCCGGCCAGGCTGGTTCTGGCTCCTGGCGCTGCTCAAGGAACTGGAGCGCGACGAGGCCGCGCCGCTGCACCACTTCGACGACATCACCCGCGCCTGCGCCACGGCGATCCCCGCCCTGAGCAATATCACGGGCGCGGCGCCGGACCACCACTTCCGCAACGCCGGCCTGCGCATACCCCGGCAACCGCATCGCTACAGCGGCCGCACGGCGATGCGCGCGGCGGTCTCCGTGCACGAACCGAAACAGCCGGTGGACGAGGAGTCGCCGCTGGCTTTCTCCATGGAGGGACTGAACAGCGCCCAGCCGGGATCGCTGCTGCCCTACGTCTGGGCGCCGGGGTGGAATTCCAACCAGTCCCTGCACCGCTTCCAGGCGGAGGTGGGCGGCCCGCTCAAGGGCGGCACTGCCGGCGCGCGCCTGCTGTCCACCGGTAGCGGCAACGGGCCCGCGCGACCGGCGGCGACGGCGCCCGGGCAGGGGCAGTGGCAACTGGTGCCGCGCCCGCACATATTCGGCACCGACGAACTGAGCGCACTCAGCCCCGGCGTGTCGGAGCTGTGCGGCCCCGCATGCATCGAGATCGGAGAGGAGGACGCCAGGGCACTGGGCGTCGGCGACGGGGACGGGGTACAGGTGGGCGACCTCGCCACCCTCGAGGTGCGCATCAACCCCCGGGTAGCCGCGGGCTGCGCCACCTACAGCGCGGGCTTTCCCGGCACGGGAGACATCGAACCCCTGGCATGCGCGGAACTGCGCCGCGCCGACAACTGGACGCGCACCCGGCCGCAACTGATCGGTACCGACCGCGGCCGTGACACAGCGGCAGGGAGGCGCCATGACTGAGCTGGGCACCACCCTTTTCGGGCTTTTCATCATCGTCGCCGCCGTGGGCGGCGCAGCGGTGCTGACCTGGTTCGAGCGCCGCCTGCTCGGCATCTGGCAGGACCGCTACGGCCCCAACCGCCTCGGGCCCTTCGGCGCGTTCCAGGTTGTCGCGGACATGCTCAAGCTGCTGACCAAGGACGACTGGGTGCCGCCGTTTGCGGACCGCATGGTGTTCGTCTTCGCGCCCACGGCCATCGTGGTCGCGATGCTGCTGGGCTTCGCCGTCGTGCCCTTCGGTCCCGACCTCTACGTGCTGGATATCAACATCGGCCTGTTGTTTTTCCTCGGTATGACATCCCTCGCCGTTTACTCTGTCCTGCTCGGCGGGCTGGCCTCGAACAACAAGTACGCACTGCTGGGCGGTCTGCGCAGCGCCGCCCAAATGGTGAGCTACGAGGTGTTTATGGGCCTGTCACTGATGGGCGTCGTCATGCTCACCGGGAGCTTCAGCATGCGCGCTATCGTCGAGGCGCAGCGCGACATCTGGTTCTGCATCCCCCAGGTGCTCGGCCTGTTCACCTTCATGGTGGCGGGCATCGCCGAGAGCCACCGGCTGCCCTTCGACCTGCCCGAGGCGGAACACGAACTCACCGCGGGATTTCACACCGAGTACGGCGGCATGAAGTTTGCAATGTTCATGCTCGGCGAATACCTGGGGCTCATTCTCATCTCCTGCATGATCGCCACCCTCTTTTTCGGCGGCTGGCTGGGGCCCTGGCTACCGCCCGTGGTGTGGTTCTGCCTGAAGGTGTTCCTGCTGATCTGCTTTTTCATCCTGCTGCGCGCCGCGATACCGCGCCCGCGCTACGACCAACTCATGGCGCTGGGGTGGAAGGTCATGCTGCCCCTGACGCTGTTGAACCTCGTTCTCACCGGCGCCTTCGCGCTGGCGGGAGCCACGCCGGTGGAGGGCTGACACCATGCTGGACGCACTGCGCAGCCAGGTTCGCACCCTGTGGACCATCCTGCAGCACAGTTTCACCCGCGCCGAGACCGTGGAATATCCCGAGCAAATGCCCTACCTCGCGCCGCGCTACCGCGGCCGCATCGTGCTCACCTGCGACCCGGACGGCGAAGAGCGCTGCGTGGCCTGCAACCTCTGCGCGGTCGCCTGCCCGGTCGACTGCATCGCCCTGCAGCAGGGTGTGAAGGAGGACGGGCGCTGGTACCCGGAGTTCTTCCGTATCAATTTCTCCCGCTGCATCCTCTGCGGCATGTGCGAGGAGGCCTGCCCCACCAACGCCATCCAGTTGACCCCCGATTTCGAGATGTGCGAGTACGACCGCAACAACATGGTCTACGAAAAGGAGCACCTGCAGATCGACGGCACCGGCAAGTACCCCGACTACAACTTCTACCGCGTGTCGGGACTGGCCATTGCGGGCAAGGACAAGGGCGAGGCGCAGAACGAGGCCGAGCCCGTGGACGTGCGGAGCCTGCTGCCGTGATGGAGACCCTGTTTTATATCGCCGCCGCCGTCGCGCTGGTGGCGACCGTGGCCGCCCTGACCCGGGCCAACGCGGCCCACGCCCTGATCTACCTGATCGTCTCCCTGCTGGCCGTCGCGGTGCTGTTCTTCCTGATGGGCGCCCCCTTCGCCGCGGCCCTGGAAATCGTGATCTACGCCGGCGCCATCATGGTGCTGTTCGTTTTCGTCATCATGATGCTCAACCTCGGCGAGGCCGGGAACGAGCGCGAGCGGCAATGGCTCGCCCCGCGCAACTGGGTGGTCCCCGGTATCCTGGCCGGTTTGCTGCTGCTCGAGTTGCTGCTGGCGGTACGCCACGCGCCGGAACTCACCAGTGGCGTCGCCGTGGAACCCAAGCGCGTCGGCCTCACCCTGTTCGGGCCCTACGTGCTCGCCGTGGAGATCGCGTCAATGCTGCTGCTCTCCGGCCTAGTCGGGGCGTACCACCTGGGCCGTCGCTTCATCGTGCGACGGGATGTTCTCAAAGGCGGGGGCGGGCGCTGATGGGCGGCCTGCAGGTCCCTATCGACCACGTACTGGTCCTGGCCGCCTGCCTGTTCAGCATCGGGCTGATGGGCCTGATGCTGCGGCGGAACATCATCTTCATGCTTATGTCGCTCGAGGTCATGCTCAACGCGGCCGCACTCGCATTTGTCGCCGCGGGGGCGCGCTGGGGCGAGCCGGACGGGCAGATCGTGTTTCTGTTGATCCTCACAGTGGCCGCCGCAGAGGTCGCCGTCGGACTGGGACTTGTGCTGCAGATCCAGCGCCGCTTCAAGACCCTCGACATGGATCGGGCCAACAGGCTGCGGAGCTGACATGACGACGCTCTGGCTCATACCCGCACTGCCCCTGGCCAGCGCCCTGCTGCTGGTGGCCAGCGGCGGTCGCATGCCGCGGACGGCGGCCGCCTTTTTAGGCGCGGGATCCGTGGGCCTGTCGGCGCTCTGCGTCGCGCTGCTGGCCGCCGACTACCTGGGCGACGGACAGGTGCGGGAGATGACCCTGTGGACCTGGATGTCGGTGGGGGACTTTGCGCCGCGCGTCGGCTTCTACGTCGACGGCCTGACCGTGGTCATGTTGTGCGTGATAACCGGGGTCGGCTTCCTCATCCACCTCTACTCGGTCGAGTTCATGTGGGAAGACGCGTCTTTCTGCCGCTACTTCGCCTACATGAATTTCTTCGTCGCCGCCATGCTCATCCTCGTGATGGCAGACAACCTGCTGCTCCTCTACCTGGGGTGGGAGGGCGTGGGCACCTGTTCCTACCTCCTCGTGGGGTTCTGGTACCGCGATCCCGCCAACGGCCGCGCCGCGCGCAAGGCCTTCATCGTCACCCGCGCAGGGGACGCCGCCATGGCCCTGGGCCTCTTCCTGCTCGTCACGGAACTGGGCACGCTGGACATCCAGCCCATGATGGCCGCAGCCAAAGACACCTGGCAGGTGGGGGACACGCTGCCCGTCATCGCGACCGCGCTGCTGCTGGGCGGCGCGGTGGGTAAATCGGCGCAGCTGCCGCTGCACACCTGGCTGCCGGACGCAATGGCGGGGCCCACACCCGTGAGCGCGCTGATCCACGCCGCCACCATGGTGACCGCGGGCGTCTACCTGATTGCGCGCAACTACGAATTATTCCTGCTGGCGCCTCCCACGCTGGAGGCGGTGGCCTGGATCGGGCTGGCCACGCTGTTGCTCGCCGCGTTCACCGCGCTCGTGCAGCACGACATCAAGCGCATCCTGGCCTATTCCACCATCAGCCAGATCGGCTACATGTTCCTGGCCCTCGGGGTGGGCGCATTCGCCTCGGGAATTTTCCATCTCATGACCCACGCCTTCTTCAAGGCGCTGCTGTTTCTCTCGGCCGGCGCGGTCATTCACTGCCTGCACCACGAACACGACATCTTCCGCATGGGCGGACTGCGGTCCCGCCTGCCGGTTGTGTTCTGGAGCTTCCTGATCGGGTCCGCGGCGCTCGCTGCCCTGCCGTTCACCTCCGGTTTTTACAGCAAGGACGCCATCCTGTTGTCGGCCTTCGGGCTGCCCGGGATCGGGCCCTGGTTGTGGGCCGGTGGCCTGTTGGGCGCCCTGCTCACCGGCATCTACAGCTTTCGGCTGGTCTTCGTGGTGTTTTTCGGGGAGGCGCAGACGGAGCCGGACCGGCAACCGGGCTGGCGCATGGCCGGCCCCCTCGCCCTGTTGTGCATTCTCTCGATAGTCGGCGGCTGGTTCGCGCTGCCGCTGGCCGGCGTGGTGCCCGATCGCGGTCACGAGGGCGTCGGGCCCGCCGTCGAGTACATCAGTATCGGTGTCCCGCTGCTGGGCCTTTTTGCGGCCTACCTGCTCTACCTGGGCGGGCAGGTGTCCATCGCGGGCATCGCACGCTCCGGATTCGGCAGGGCCTGGCGGGACTTCTGGTTCAGCGGCGCGCGCCTGGACCGCCTCTACGACCTGCTCTGGGTGCAGCCCTTCGTCGGCCTCGCGCGCTGGTGGCGGGGCGAACCGGTCGACCGGTTGTACAACGCCATCGTCGCCCTGAGCCGCCGGGGCCACGGGGCCCTGGTGTCCCTGCAGAACGGCGAGTTGCGCTGGTACGCGACCAGCATGGTATTCGGGTTGCTCCTGCTGCTGGCGATCCTGCTGAGGAACGCCGCGTGAGCATGATTGCCCTCATCCTGCTGTTGCTGCTGGGCGGTGTGGCCGCCTGGCAGTCGGAGCGTTTCGGCGACGCACTCCCGAGGTGGGTGTCGCTGGGCGTAATCGCCGCCGCACTCCTGCTACTGTTCGACATGACCGGCGGCCTCCCTCCCGGACAGCTGGACTTTGTACCCGACCCGCGGGAGGCGGGCAGCTGGCTCATGCATTTGCGCGTGGAGTGGATTCCGCGCTTCGGTATCCGGCTCGAACTCGCGCTGGACGGGCTCAGCCTGTTGCTGCTGTTCCTGGCACTGTTGCTCGGCGCCATCGCCGTGATCGCCTCCTGGTCGGAGATCGATTTCAGGCCCGGCCTGTTCCAGGCCAACCTGTTGTGGACGCTGGCGGGGGTGTGCGGGGTATTCCTGGCGGTCGACCTGTTCCTGTTCTTCCTTTTCTGGGAAGTGATGCTGGTGCCGATGTACCTGCTGATCGCTGTCTGGGGACACGAGAACCGGGCCTACGCGGCCATGAAGTTCTTTATTTTCACCCAGGTGTCCGGGCTGCTGATGCTACTGTCGATCATTGTGCTGGCCTGGCAGGGTACCGCCGGCTCCGGGTCGCCCAGCTTCAGTTACTTCGAACTGCTGGATGTGCCTCTCTCCGGACCCCTCGCGTGGGTGACGATGCTCGGGTTCTTCCTGGCGTTCACGGTCAAGCTGCCGGGCTTTCCCTTCCACACCTGGCTGCCCGACGCCCACACCCAGGCCCCCACCGCCGGCAGCGTCCTGCTCGCCGGCATCCTGTTGAAAACCGGCGCCTACGGACTGTTGCGGTTTTGCATACCGCTGTTCCCGGGCCTCTCCATGGAATTCGCCCCGGTGGCGATGGCACTCGGTGTCGCGGGCGTGCTGTACGGTGCGGTGCTCGCCTTCGGCCAGCGCGATTTCAAGCGCCTCGTCGCCTATTCGAGTGTGTCGCACATGGGCTTCGTGCTGCTCGGCCTCTACGCCTGGAATACTCTCGCACTGCAGGGCGCGGTCATGCAGATGGTCGCTCACGGGGTGAGCACCGCGGCACTGTTCATGCTGGCGGGCGCACTGCAGCACCGGTTGCACACGCGGGACATGGATCAGATGGGCGGACTCTGGCACCAGGCGCCGCGCATGGGCGCCTGTGCCCTGTTCTTCGCACTGGCGTCCCTCGGGCTGCCCGGGCTGGGCAACTTCGTGGCGGAATTCCTGGTCCTGGCGGGGCTGTTTGCGGTGCAGCCGGCAATTACCGTTCTCGCCGCCCTCGGCCTGGTCACAGCGGCGGTCTACTCCCTGTGGATGATCCAGCGCACCTTCCAGGGCGAGCCCGATACCGCGCGCAGCATGGCGGACTTCGGCAGGCGTGAAATGGCGGCGATGATCGCGATGATCGTCGCGCTGGTGTGGCTGGGGCTCTATCCGCAGCCCGTCATCGACCTGGCGCAGCCCGTGCTCGACGGCCTGAACGACGTGGTCGGGCCGGCCGCGTCCGCCGCCACCACCCGGACCGCGGGCGTGCTGCCATGAACGCCGCGGACTTCCAGGCACTGCTGCCGCTGCTGGTGCTGTCCGGCGGCGCCACCGCCCTGATGCTGCAGATCGCGTTTCTCAGGCGCGTGGGCCTGAGCGCGGGACTGACCGTGGCGGTGCTGCTGGGTGGCGCGCTGTCCTGCCTGGCCGCCGCAGAGCAGGCGCCCCTGCAGGTCACCCCCCTATTGCTTGTCGACCGCCTCGCACTGCTGTTCAGCGCGCTCTTCTGCCTGGCCGGCGCGGCCACCGCACTGCTGTCGCGCGAATACATCCGCCACCACGGCGACGAGCCGGAGGAGTACTTCCTTTTGCTGATACTGGCGACACTGGGTGCCTGCGTACTCGCGTCCAGTGTGCACGTCGCCTCCCTGCTGCTGGGGCTGGAGCTTCTCTCGATCTCCCTGTACGCCCTAGTCGCCTATCCCAACAAGTCCATACTGCCACTTGAAGCGGCGACCAAGTACCTGGTGCTTTCCGGCGCGGCCTCCGCCACGGCGCTGTTCGGCTTTGCGCTTCTGTACGCCGTCACCGGCGCGCTGGATTTTTCCGGCCTCGGCGAGAGACTGGGCGGGGTGGACGGCAGCCGCGCGCCGCTGCTGATCGGGGCGGCGATGGTATTCACCGGCCTCGCCTTCAAACTGTCCATCGTACCTTTTCACCTCTGGACACCCGACGTGTACGAGGGCGCGCCGGCGCCGATATCGGGGTACCTGGCATCGGTGGGCAAGGCAGCTGTCTTCATCGTACTCCTGCGCTTTTTCCTGGAGGCCGACCTGTTCCGCTACAGCCGGCTGGTGGAGCTCGTCGGTCTCATGGCCATCCTGAGCATGCTGGGAGGCAACCTGCTGGCCCTGCTGCAGACCAACATCAAGCGCATGCTCGCGTATTCATCGATCGCCCACGTGGGCTACCTGCTCATCGTCTTCATGGCCTGTCTCACCAGCGGCGACCGTGCACTGACTGTCGAGGCGAGCACTTTCTACCTGGTGGCCTACACCGCGACCACGATCGCCGCCTTCGGCGTCCTCACCCTGGTCAGCGCCAACCAGGTCGAGCGCGAAAACGTCGAACTGCACCATGTCTGCGGCCTTTTCTGGGAGCGGCCGCTGCTGGCGTGCCTGATGCTGGTGGCGCTGCTGTCCCTCGCGGGAATTCCGCTCACAGCGGGCTTCATAGGCAAGTTCTACCTGTTCAGTGCCGCGGTCCTGGGCGAGAACTGGGTGCTGCTGAGCGCCCTGATCATCGGGAGCGGTATCGGTATCTACTATTACTTGCGGGTGGTGTACTACATGTCCATGCGGCCTGACGACCAGCGCGGGGCGACCGCCCTGGCGGGTGGCGGCCGGGCACCGGTGCTGGTCATCCTGCTGATTGGCGCCATCCTCGTATTGGGCACCCTGCCCCAGCCACTGGTTGCGTATATAGCGTCTATACTCTGATGAAAAACCCCGGGTAAGGGGTGGGAGGTCCCAATGCTGCACTCGGTCAACCTGCGGGATTACATGCTGACCAACCCGGTGAGGGTGCGTCCCGACGATAACGTGCTGGACGCGATGCAGGTCATCATCGACAACAAGATCTCCGGCGTCTGCGTGGTGGACGGCAACTCCAACCTGGTGGGTATCCTGTCGGAGCTGGATTGCCTGCGCGCCGTCCTGGGGGCCGTGTACAACGACGCGGGTATCGGCTCCGTGCGCGAACACATGGCCACGGAAAACCTGGTGGTGGCACACCCCGACGAGGATATCGTCGACGTGGCCCAGGACATGTTGCTGAAGAACAAGCGTCGCCGCCCGGTGGTCGAGGACGGCAAGCTGATCGGCCAGATCACGTGCAGGCAACTACTGAGCGCCGTCAAGAAGTTTCGCAGCTAGGCAGCAGCCCCTAGGCTTTCGCCGCCTCCATCTCCTCCAGCCCCGGCCACGCCAACACCCAATCTTCGAACTCCGCCGGCGGCAGCGGCGGTGAAAACAGGTATCCCTGCGCATAGTCGCAACCCAGTGAGCGCAACAGGTCCAGGGAGATCCGGTCCTCGACTCCCTCCGCCACCACGGCCAGGTCGAACTGTCGGGCGATGGTGTGCATGATGCGCACGAGTTCCAGGTCCTGGCTGTCCAGTGTCAGCGACCGCACAAAACTCTTGTCGATCTTCAGCTCACTGGCGGGAATATGCTTGAAATAGGAGAGCGAGGAGTAGCCCGTACCGAAATCGTCGATCGAGAGCCGGATGCCGCTCTCCCTGATCTGCAGCAGGTTGTCGAAACCGGCCTGCTTGTCGCCAATGATTGCCTCCTCGGTGATTTCCACCGTCACCCTGCCCGGCTCGACGCCCCAGATCGTCGGCGCGTCCCGCAGCAGGGCCCCGAGGTCGGGATTGCCCACCAGGTTGGCCTGCACGTTCAGCGCGAGACCGATATCCAGCCGGCCCTTCCACTGCTGCAGCTGGCGCATGGCCTGGTGGACGACCCACTTCGTCAGCTCGAAGGACCGCCCCATGGACTCCGCCATCGTGACAACCAGCTCGGGCGGTACCGGGTCGCCCGCCGGCGTGGCCCAGCGCAACAGGGCCTCGGCGCTCTCGACCCGCCCGGTCGCCAGGTTCACCTTCGGCTGGTAGTAGAGTTCAAAGGCGTTTTCGCGCAGGGCCTCCACGAAGTACTGCTCCAGGCGCGACTCGGAGAGTCCGTCTCCCCCCTCCTGCAGTATGCCCTCGAGTTGCAGACCCCTGCCCAGTTTCACTTGCGCGAGGGATGATTCCGCCTGCGCGAGGGACTCCATCGCATCGCGGGCCCCCGCGTGATTGACGGCGACCCCGATATTGATGTCGGGGCTCACCGTACCGGCCTCCAGTACCATGTCGTTCTCCAGCAACCCGGTGACGCGGTTCAGCGCCAGCGCCAGGAACGCCGGGTTGCCGAGACCCGGCAGGAGAAACGCAAACCCATGGCTGCCCAAGCGGTACACCGTATCCGGCAATTTGCTGACCCCGAGGAGTTTGCGATAAACGCCCGCCAGCACCTGGTCGCCCGTGTCATAGCCGTGGGTATGATTGATCCGGGCAAGGTTGCTGACGTCGATAAGCAGCACCCCCAGGTGGGATTCGCCGACGCGGGCCGCGCGTACGGCGTCCTGCAGCGCGTCGAGAAATTCGGCGCGGGCGATAGCGGGAGTGCTGTCAGGTGCGGCCATGGCTCACAACTGGATAGCGGCCATATCGATACCATAGGAGTCGGGCTCGAGGCTGCTGACGATATCCAGGGGCTCGCCGTCCTCCGTGTGGGTCTCGTTGAGTAGGTCGACCGACCGGAAGCTTTCCAGCGGCTGCTTGTCCGCATCCAGCAGCACCAGCACTCGGGGGCGCAATCGCCGGGTGCGGTATTCCGCGACAACCACCGCCACCTCGCCGGAGGACAGCTCCACGAGGCTGCCGGCGGGGTAGATGCCGATGGCCTGGATGAACTCCTCCACGAGTTCCGCCTGGAAATCGCGGTCCTTCCACTCGTACAGCATCTTGATCGCCTGGGCCGGCGGTATGGCGCGGGCGTACGGGCGGTGACTGGTGATGGCGTCGTAACAGTCGACAATCGCGGCAATGCGTCCAAATACGGGTATCTGGTCGCCGCTCATTCCCTCCGGGTAACCGGACCCGTCGTGTCGCTCGTGGTGGTAGGTGATCATGTCGATCACGTCCTGGTTCATCAGCGAGCTGCCCTGGACCATCTCGACACCGAGGCGGACATGGTCGCGCACCAGCTCGAACTCCTCGTCCGTCAGCGGCCGGCTGGTGTCGAGTAATTCCTTGTCGACGGCCAGTTTGCCCACGTCGAACAGCAGTCCACCGATGGCCAGCGAACGCAGGTCCGCCTTCGGCAGGCCCAGCTGGCGACCGAGGGCCACCGCCCAGATGGACGCCCCCAGGGAGTGCTGGTAGGTGTACTGGTCCTCCTGCTTCATGCGCGCAAGCCAGATGCAGGCGTCGGGGTTGCGGGTGATACTGTCGATCATGGGCTCCACGGACTTCTTGGCTTTCACCATGTCGATGGCGCCGCCCTGGGCCACGTGTTCGAAAATGTCGTCGATACCCTCCGAGAGCGACTGCACCGCAACCTGGGCCTTGGGATACTCCTCGTTCCACTTGCTCTTGTCCCTGTAGGACTTCAGCTTGCGCTTGGCGAACAGCTCCTGGGTGGGACGGCGCGGGCGTTCGCGGGCGTTGCGCCTGAACACCGCGGGCTTTTTGTTGGCACTCTTCACCGTGTCGATATAGACGTACCGGCAGTACTTCTGGAGGCGCCACACCTCCTCCTCGCTCTCCAGCGTGAAGCCCTGGATCGAAAAGGGCGTCTCCAGCCAGGGACGGTCCAGCCTGGACACGTACATGCCCACTTCGAGGTCGTAGGCCATGATTTTGACTACCTCGAGCATCACGCCCCCACAAGCGGATCAAGGATAACTATAAGCAGCGGTTTCAGAGTAACTTTTTCCAGGCCAAAAATCTCGAAAATCGCTGTGAACCAGTTCGCATCCGGCCGACGCGGATCAACCCGGCACGTTCTCCCAACCGTGATCCCGCGCGCGAATATCCACCCGCGGGGTCGCCTCGCCGGCGACCCCTGCCCGCACCCAGGGCAGCACGACCCGCAGCAACCCCGGGCTGCCGCGAAGCACGGGGGCCGCTACGAGCACGTTGTCCCCCGCATCGTTCAACTGCAGGCGATGCTCCGGGCGCCCGGCAATTGCCTGCAATTCGAGACGCTCCCAGTCGACGGGGACGGCGTGCCGGACCTGCCAGGCGATCTCGTTGGCCAGGGTGACAGTCTCGTGCAGGAACTGCCGGCATATCGACCGCGCGGCCGGCAGGTCGGCGCGCGGGGAGAAGTGCACGCTGATGCCCTTCATCGAGCAGACAGGGCCAGCTTCGGTGAACGCCCAGCGCGGTCTGATGTTGCCGGCGGACACGGGTATCGGCTGCGGCGGGGCCGTCCCGGGTGTGAAGCGCTCGCAGGGATGCCGCGTACAAAAGTTTTCCAGGATGGCGTGCTCAAAGTCGTCCTGACCGTCCACACGCGGGTGGCTGAGGATTACTGTGCGCTCGGCAACCGTCACCGCCAGCTCCGCATCGCCCACGGCGCCCAGGTGAACCGGGAAACCGGTCTCGATGTCCTCGATGAGCAGGCGCAGCTGCCCGGCGTAGCTCTCCACGGCGGCCACCCAGCCGACCAGCCGGTCACTTCCCGCGTCGCCGTCGCTCTCCTCCGATTCCGCACGCGCCAGCTCCGCCTCCTGCGCATACGCCTCGGCGAGCATGGCCAGGGCGGTGCGCGCGAAGTCTCCCCGCGCTTCCGGGGAGGCCTCCTGCAGGTAGGATGCCGTGCGTGCGAATCTCGATTGCGGGGGGGCCGCCGCACCGGACCGGGTAACGCGGGACTCTGTCGCAACCTCGGCTGTGGCCTGGATGACCGCCGGCGACGACGCCAGGAGGAGCAACAGTAAACAGGTGTGAGGGAAGGGTATTGCCACGCTCTCCATCCCGCCATCGGGGTCGCTTTCGGCACTGCCACCGGGTTGTATCACGGCCGCGTGCGCGGGGCTAGCTGGTGGAGGAAACCCGTTGAATAACATGCATTTGTGACATTGTACCAGGTAACAAAAGCTCCACCGGCCTGTAACAATTCTGCCATCGCCCTGCGCCAGACTTGCGCGCATGGAGTTACTGTACGCATTGCAAAGGCTCGATGTACGCCTGTTTTTTGCAGTGTTCCGACAGGGCGAACGTCGCCTGGTGCGCCAGGTCGCGCGGGCGCTCTCCCGGTCCGCGGACGGCTACCTCTACGTCCTGGTGCCGGCGCTGCTCTGGCTGGCGGGCGCCGGCGGCGTTTCCCGGCTGGTGCTGCTGTTGATCCTGTCGCTGGCGCTGGAGCGCAGCCTGTACTGGCTGCTCAAGAACGGCCTGCGCCGGCGCCGGCCCCAGGACTTCATCCCCAGCTTCCGCAGCATTATCGTCGCCGCGGACAAGTTCAGCTTTCCCTCGGGGCACACCTCCGCCGCATTCCTCCTGGCCACCGCGACGACCATCGTGTACCGGGATCCCGCTGTCGCCATGTACGCCTGGGCCACATCCATCGCCTTCTCCCGGGTCATCCTCGGCGTCCACTACCCGGGCGACACCCTGGCCGGGGCACTGATGGGCAGCGGCACCGCATTGTTTGTAGCCACGCAACTGGGACTGTGACGATGAAAATTCTCTACGGTGTACAGGCCACGGGACAGGGCCACATCAGCCGCGCGCGGGCGATGTCCGCCGCACTGTGCGCATACCCGGTCCAGGTCGACTGGCTGTTCAGCGGCCGTTCGCGCGAACGGCTGTTCGACATGGAACCCTTCGGCGATTTCACTCATCGACGGGGACTGACCTTCAATACCGGCGGTGGCAGGATTCGCTACCTGGACACCGTAACCGGTAATAACGTCCCGCAGTTCCTGCGCGACGTGGCCGACCTGGACCTGTCCTCCTACGACATCGTGGTAACCGACTTCGAGCCGGTAACCGCATGGGCCGCGCGCCGGCGCGGTGTGCGCAGCGTGGGTATCGGCCACCAGTACGCCTTCGGTCCCCGCACACCGACCAGTGGCGGCAACGCGCTGACGCGATTCATCATGCGCCAGTTCGCCCCGGTGGACGTACCGATCGGGCTGCACTGGTACCCGTACGCCGACAATGTGCTGCCTCCCATTCTCGACCTTCCGCGGCTGGAGGTGCGCTCCGGCGACCACGTGCTGGTCTACCTCCCCTTCGAGGACCAGGCCGAGGTCACAAGGATGCTGCGGGGCTTCCCCGAACAGCGCTTCGTCCAGTACGCCAACGGACTGGAGCAAGCCACCCGGGACAACGTGACGCTGCACCCCGCCAGCACGGTCACCTTCAAGCGTCACCTCGCCACCAGCAACGGGGTGATCTGCAACAGCGGCTTCGAGCTGATCAGCGAGTGCCTGCAGTGGCGCAAACCGGTGCTCACGAAGCCCCTGGCCGGGCAACTGGAACAACTGTCCAACGCGCTCGCGCTGGAGCAGCTCGGCTACGCCCGCGCCATGCACACGCTGGACCCCTGGAGCATCGGAAGCTGGCTCGCGCACCACCGGGAGACCCCCGCCTGCCGCTTCCGCGATGCCGCCACGGCGCTCGCGCGCTGGCTGGCCCAGGGGTGCCGGGAGACACCCGGGGAACTGGCAGCGGAGCTGTGGCCGGGCATGGGGGGTACACTGCCGCCGCGGGGTGTCGGGCTGCCGGGCGCAGCCCTCGCCGGCTGAGGGCCGCCGGTCGGCGCTGCTCCCCGGGGGCAGCACCGGGGCTGAATCACTGCCCCGAAACCCGTTCAGCACAAGGGCCCGGGGCATTTGCGCGCTATACCGTGAGCCAGTTGGCAGACCCGCAATCGGGCACCGGGCACTCGCTTCACTCTCCTGTCAAAAAGTGCTAGGTTGTTTTTCCTCACAAAACACGGGGTGACTGGGATTCATGAGTCAAGCGATAACTCCCGAGGCGGCCGCCGGCGCACCCGTCGACGCCAGGTACCTGCTTTCTCCAGAACAGATCCACTACTTCGACACTTTCGGCTACCTGAAGATTCCGGGGCTGTTCGCAGACGACATCGACGAGATCATCGGCGGGTTTGAAGACCTGTTCGGCAATGAGGAGCAACCAGTCTGGGAGACCAAGGAGGCCCTCCACGGCGACGAGCGGCGGGTCATCATTCCCGGCTTTATCGAACAGGCACCGCGGCTCGCCCACCTGCAGCACGACCCGCGTGTCGTGGGCATCGTCAACAGTCTGATCGGGCCGAACTACAAGTGGGCCAGCAGTGACGGCAACCTCTTCTACTGCGAGAGCTACTGGCACTCCGATATGTACTCGGCCCCGCTGCACCACTACCACGTGAAGCTGTCGTTCTACCTTGACGAGCTCAACGGCGAGAGCGGCGCTATCCGGATCATCCCCGGCTCGCATTTCCACAACCAGACTTTCGCGCGCACACTGCTCAGGGACTTCAACGATCCGGCCCGCGTCAAGGAAATCTTTGGCGTGGACGGGAACCAGATTCCCTCGATCACCGTGGAGAGCTCTCCTGGGGACCTGGTGATCTGGAACTTTCGCACGATCCACGGCAGTTACCACGGCGGCGAGCGGAGGCGCCTGTTCTCCCTGAATTTCGGCGAGGCGGAGCCGGGCTCCCACGACGGCCCCGACCCCATCGTCTTCGACCCCACCCCCTACCGGAAGGCCCCGGCGGCCTGACCCCGGCGGCGTTTACAGCGGGGCGCCGCGCCCCGACACGTCCCCCGGCGCCTCGCATGGGCCGACGACGCGCCCGGTCCGGCGTATCAGAACAACAAGGTGTTTGCCATGCCCAGCCTCTACGAGATCAAGAAAGTGCTGATGCAGCCCTGGAAGCTGTACATGCGGCGCAAGGAAAACCTCGACCCCGGCTTCATGCGCAGCGCACTGGAACTTCACTACTACCGGCCGGCGTTCTACGGGTGGATAGAGGCCGTGGGGGCAGACCCCGAGCTGCTGTACGCGGCCGACATCGATGAAAACAGCCTGGT
>Ga0126341_1000028_pt1 | contig 29143 bp, 28 predicted proteins | sample OrbTmetagenome_FD_97057 | JGI IMG/M metagenome (GOLD analysis project Ga0126341, IMG submission 97057) | Coral microbial communities from Florida Keys, Florida, USA - Orbicella T D metagenome | ecosystem: Host-associated > Invertebrates > Cnidaria > Coral | place: Florida Keys, Florida, USA... | reverse complement strand
GAGCGAGCGGGCGGAAAACATGCTGCGCGAGCTCTACCGGCCGATCAACCTCATCGAGGCCCCCATCCTGGTGACCGACCTCGAGAGCGCCGAGATCACCAAGTACGCGGCCAACGCCTTTCTCGCGACCAAGATCAGTTTCATCAACGAGGTCGCGGAATTGTGCGAGCGCACCGGTGCCGACGTGCACGCGGTGGCCAGGGGCATGGGCCTGGACGGGCGCATCGGCAAGAAATTCCTGCACCCCGGCCCGGGTTACGGTGGCTCCTGCTTTCCGAAAGACACCCGGGCCATGATCCGCATGTCGCAGGATGCGGGCGCCGCGAGCCGGATCGTCGAGGCCGTGGTGGCGGTGAACGACGCGCAGAAGGCGCGCATGGTCACGAAGATCGAGGAGGCCCTCGGCGGCAGCGTGCAGGGCAGGCAGATCGCCGTCCTGGGGCTGACCTTCAAGCCCGAGACAGACGACATGCGCGACGCGCCGTCGCTGACCATCCTGCCCGCCCTGCTCGAGCGCGGCGCGAGTATTCGCGCCCACGATCCCCAGGGCATGGAGGAGGCGGCCAGGGAACTGCCGCCGGAGGTACAGTACGAGGAGGACATTTACGAGGCGGTCTCGGGTGCCGACGCGGTCGTCCTTATCACCGAGTGGAACCAGTACCGCGGGCTGCCCCTGGATCGCGTGAAGTCGCTGATGCGCGGCGACGTGTTCGTCGACCTGCGCAATGTCTACGAGCGCGATCTCATGGAATCACGGGGTTTTCGCTACAGCTGCGTGGGGCGCTGAACCCCGGGGTCCACTACTTGGCCAGCAACTGCTCGAAATAGGTGATGGTGTGGCCGAGACCCTCCTCGAGCTGCACCCTGGGTTCCCAGTCCAGGACTTCCTTGGCCCGGCTGATGTCCGGCTGGCGCTGCATCGGATCGTCGCTGGGCAGCGGCCGGAACACCATCTTTGACGACGAGCCCGTGAGGGCGATCACCTTCTCCGCCAGCTCCCGGATGGTGAACTCGTTGGGGTTGCCCATGTTGATCGGGCCGGTGACATCCGCGCCGGTGGCCATCATGGCCACGAACGCCTCGATCAGGTCGTCCACGTAACAGAAGGACCGCGTCTGCATGCCGTCGCCGAACAGGGTGATGTCCTCGCCCTTGAGCGCCTGCACGATAAAGTTCGACACCACGCGCCCGTCGTTGGGATGCATGTTCGGGCCGTAGGTATTGAAGATACGGCCCACCTTGATCGGCAGTCGGTGCTGGCGGTGGTAGTCGAAGAACAGTGTCTCGGCGCACCGCTTGCCCTCGTCGTAACAGGAGCGTTCGCCCACGGGGTTCACGTGGCCCCAGTAATCCTCCGGCTGCGGGTGCACCTGGGGGTCGCCATAGACCTCGCTGGTCGACGCCTGGAAAATTTTCGCCCGGGTGCGCTTGGCCAGGCCCAGCATGTTGATGGCGCCGTGCACACTGGTCTTGGTGGTCTGCACCGGGTCGTGCTGGTAGTGGATGGGCGAGGCCGGGCACGCCAGGTTGTAAATCTCGTCCACCTCCACGTAGAGCGGGAAGGTGACGTCGTGCCGCATCAGTTCGAAGTGTGGCCGGTCCAGTAACTCCAGGATGTTATCGCGGGTGCCCGTGAAGAAGTTGTCGGCACAGATGACGTCGTGACCCTGGGTGACGAGTCGCCGGCACAGGTGGGACCCCAGGAAGCCGGCCCCGCCGGTCACGAGTATTCTCTTGCGCAGATGCATGGTGTGGTCGTCGTCCTCGGGCTGCCCGGCAAAGCGTGTATAGTAGTGAATTCCCGCCGCGCCGGAAACCGGCGATTGCCGATCGCTTGCGCGGCAGGCCGCGGTGAATGTGAGGCGGTTCACAGGGCGGGCACCCCGGGCGCAGAAAGTCCCGGAATTTGCTATAGTGCGCCCAGTTGTATGGACGGGGAAACGCCATGGCATCCCATCGAGATTCAGACCCGCCGGGGGCCCAGACCCGCTATCGCTCGGAGCGCATCCAGGAAGATGGCGGCAAGTGGTACTTCAGCACACGCGAGGGCACCCTCGAGGGCCCCTTTGAAGATCGCTTCCAGGCCGTCGAGGCCCTGGAGAAGTACATCTCCATCCAGCAGCTCGAGCTGCTGAGCCCGGACTCCAAGCTCACCCTCTCCGACTGAACCCGGTCGCGGCGCCCTCTCAGTCCCCGAAGGGGTGCCGAAGAATGATGGTCTCCACCCGGTCCGGCCCCGTCGAGATGATATCGATGGGTGCGCCCACGACCTCTTCAATCTTGCCGATGTAATTGCGCGCCGCGGCGGGCAGTTCATCCAGTGACTTCGCTCCCAGGGTGGACTCGCTCCAGCCCGGCACCTCCTCGTAGCGCGGCACCAGGCCCTCGTAGTCATTGGAATCAACCGGGTTGGGCACGGGGTTGCCATCGGTGTCCGTGTAGCCCACGCAGACCTGGATCGTCTCCAGGCCGTCGAGTACGTCCAGCTTGGTCAGGCACAGGCCGCTGACGGAGTTGATGTTGACCGCGTTGCGCAGGGCAACGGCATCGAACCAGCCGCAGCGGCGCGGCCGCCCCGTCGTCGCACCGAACTCGTGACCACGGGTCGCCAGGTGTTCACCGGTGGCGTCGAACAGCTCCGTAGGGAAGGGCCCGGAACCGACCCGCGTCGTGTAGGCCTTGGTGATGCCCAGCACGTAATCCAGGTAGAGCGGCCCGAAACCGGACCCCGTCGCGGTCCCGCCCGCGGTGGTGTTGGAGCTGGTGACGAAGGGGTAGGTGCCGTGGTCGATGTCGAGCAGGGAGCCCTGGGCGCCCTCGAACATGATCTTGGCCTCGGTCTTGCGGCACTCGTGCAACAGGGCGGTGACATCCGCCATCAACGGCAGCAGCTCCTTCCCCATGGCCAGGGTCTCCTCCAGCACCTGCTCCACGTCCAGGGGCTCCACCTTGTAGTAGTGCTCCAGCGCAAAGTTGTGGTACTCCATGACCTCGCGCAGCTTGCGCGCGAACTGCTGCTCGTCCTGCAACTCACCGAGGCGCAGCCCGCGGCGCGCCACCTTGTCCTCGTAGGCCGGGCCGATACCGCGACCCGTGGTGCCGATTTTCTCGTTGCCGCGCTTGGCTTCCCGGGCCTGGTCCAGCGCCACGTGGTACGGCAGGATCAGCGGGCACGCGGGGGATATCTTCAGGCGCTCGCGCACCGGCACGCCGCGCGCCTCCAGTTCGCCGATCTCCTTCAGCAGCGCGTCGGGCGCCAGCACCACGCCGTTGCCGATGAGGCACTGGACGTGCTCCCGCAGGATGCCCGAGGGAATCAGGTGCAGCACGGTCTTCTCGCCGTCGATGACCAGCGTATGGCCGGCGTTGTGCCCGCCCTGGAAGCGCACCACGGCACTTGCCTGGTCCGTCAGCAGATCGACGATCTTACCCTTGCCCTCGTCACCCCACTGGGTGCCCAGGACCACTACGTTCTTGCTCATGTGGTATCTCTGTAAACGCGCCTTCCGACGGTTCAGCCCAGTGGCCGCACCTGCCAGTCGTCGCCTTCCTCGACAAGTTCCCGGTCACAGCGCGGGTCGCGCTCCCCCGAGAGACAGTTGATGACAATCTCGCCGGCTGCACGCAACTCGAGCACGCGCGCCGCAAGCGCCGGGTCGTCCGCGTCGGGCACACTGATGGCCCCGGTCGGCGCCGCGGCCGGCAACAGGTCCACCACGGCTTTCAGGTCGGTGGCAAATCCCGTCGCGGGGCGCGCGCGGCCAAAGGCCTGGCCGACGTCGTTGTACCGGCCGCCGTTGGCCAGCGCCTGGCCGCAGCCGGGCGTGTAGGCCGCAAACACCAGGCCCGTGTGATAGTGGTAGCCGCGCAGTTCCGCGAGGTCGAAATAGATCGCGACCTCCGGCTGCAGGCGGCGGATGTCCGTGGCAACCTCCGACAGGGCGTCCACGGCCGCCAGTGCCGCCGGCGCCGTGTCGGCAAACAGTTCCCTGGCACTGTCCAGCACGGTTTCGTCGCCGTGCAGTCCCGCCAGGCCGATGATCAGTTCTGACACCGCGGGCGCCGCCCCGGCGAGCGCCGCCTCCAGGTCCGGTACCGATTTGCGCTGCAGCGCATCGAAGACCGTGCGCTCGAGTTCATCGTCGAGTTCCGCCGCGTCCAGTACCGCCTCGTAAATGCCCACGTGACCCAGGTCCAGCGTGATGCTTTCGATTCCCGCCGTCTGCAGTGTGGCGAGCATCAAACGCACGATCTCCACGTCCGCGCCGGGGCTGTCGTCGCCGTACAGCTCGGCGCCGAGCTGGATGGGAGAGCGGGAAGCCAGCGGTGTCTGCGGTCGCGTGTGCAGGGTGGAGCCCGCGTAACACAGTCGCGTCACTCCCTCCTCGGCCAGGCTGTGGGCATCGATGCGCGCCACCTGGGGGGTGATGTCCGCGCGGATCCCCAGGGTGCGGCCACTGAGCTGGTCGGTCAGCTTGAAGGTCAGCAGGTCGAGATCTTCGCCCAGCCCCACCAGCAGCGACTCGGTAAACTCCACCAGGGGCGGGATCACCAGCCGGTAACCCCAGCCGCGGTAAAGGTCCAGCAACTCGCGGCGCAGGCGCTCGACCGTCTCCGCGCGGGCAGGCAGGACCTCCTCCACGCCGTCGGGCAGTTGCCAGTGATCAACCGTCGCCATCTCTCAATCCACCTAGTGCACCAGGTACAGCACAATGACCCCGAACAACATGCTGCCGAGGCCGATGCCGCGAATCGTGCGGTCGTCCATCTGCTCCACCACCGCCAGCAAGCCGCGCCAGCGTGCGGGGCTGACGAAGGGCAGGATGCCCTCGATAATAAATACCAGCGCTATCGCGACCGGCAGTACCTGCCAGAAGTCCACGGGTCCTCCGCGAACACAAAAAAACCGCGGGACCTGCGCCTGCCTACAAACGCCGGAACCCACGGTTGACAAATTCTAACAGCAAATGGGGGTCAGAGCCCTTTTTTCGACGGGCAATATTGTAGGGGGCAGACCCCTGCGTCCCGAAAAAAGGGGCCAGACCCCGTTTACGCGTCCCCGGGGACCTATTTACCCCCTGCAGGATCCTTCAAATAGCGGAAAAACTCGCTGTCGGGTTGCACCAGCATCAGGTCCGACCTGCCGTCGAAGGCATCCTGGTAGGCCCTCAGGCTGCGGGTGAAGGAGTAGAACTCCGGGTCCTGGTCGAACGCTCCGGCGTAGATGGCGGTCGCCAGGGCGTCGCCCTCACCGCGGATCAGCTCGGCGTCGCGGTAGGCGTTGGCCGTGATCACGGTGACCTCGCGGTCCGCCGCGGCGCGGATACCCTCCGCCAGCTCACGGCCCTGGGAGCGCAGCTCCCGCGCCTCCTTCTCACGCTCGGCGTTCATGCGCAGGTACACTGACTCCGACACATCCTTCGGCAGGTCGATACGCTTGACCCGCACGTCGATCACCTCGACACCCAATTCCCCACGCGCGCCCTCGTTGATGCGGCGTGTCAGGATTTCCATGAGCTCGTCGCGCTCGCCGGAGACCACCTCCTGGATGGTGCGGTTCGCGACCTCGTTGCGCAGGCCGTCATTGATCCGCTGGGCCAGCAGCCCGCGAACCTGGGCCTCGTCGAACTGGGTGGCGGTGTAGAACTTCGCGGAATCCGCCACCCGGAACTTCGCAAAGGAATCCACGATCAGGGCCTTCTGTTCCTGCGTGAAAAAGCGTTCCGAAGGGGAATCTACCGTCAACAGACGGCCGTCGAACTTGCGAACGTTGTTGACGAAGGGGATTTTCACATGCAGCCCCGGGGCGATATCCGGGTTGACGACCTCACCGAAACGCAGCAGCACGCCGCGCTCGGTCTCCTTGATCACGTACAGGGACTGGCTGGCGAGGAACACCAGCAGGGAGACCAGCAGCAGTACGGTTACATTGCGTCCTGACATGTCAGCGCCCTCCCCTGCGGCCACCGCTGATCGCGTTGTCGCGCCGTATCTGCTCGGTGACCGCGTTGGTCAGCTCGCGGATGGTCGAGCTGTCCACGCGCAGGGGCGCGGACCCGCCCACCGCGCGCGGCGCCAGTTTGTCCAGCGGCAGGTACATCACGTTGTTCCCCCCCTCCACATCGACCATCACCTTGTTGGTATTGGCCAGCACCTCCTGCACCGCGTCCAGGTACAGGCGTTCCCGGGTGACTTCCGGCGCCTTGCGGTACTCCGCGAGCAGCTTGCTGAAGCGCTCGGCCTCACCCTCGGCGTTGGCGATCACCTGCTCCTTGTAGGCGTTGGCCTCCTCGATCTGGCGCTGGGCGGCACCGCGGGCCTCGGGCACGATGCCGTTGGCGTAGGCCTGGGCCTCGTTCTTGAGTCGCTCCTCGTCCTCGCGCGCCTTGATCACGTCGTCGAAGGCCGCCTGCACCTGGGTCGGGGGCTTGGATTCGTCGACGTTGACCTTGCGCACCAGGATGCCCGTCTCGTAGAGATCCAGGTAGTTCTGCAACCGCGCATGCACGTCGGCGCCGATCTGCTCGCGACCGGTGGTGAGCACCAGGTCCATTTTCTTGCCGCCCACCACGTGGCGCAGCGCGCTCTGGGCCGCGTGCTGCAGCGAGCGCTCGGGGGTGCGCACCTTGAGCACAAACTTGTCCGGGTCGTTGATGACATACTGCGCCGACAGCCGCACCTCGACGATGTTCTCGTCCTGGGTGAGCATAATCTCCGTCAGGGTGGTCGCCCGCACCTTGGTGGTGTTTACCAGGGTGACCTCGTCGATCAGCGGTGGATTCCACTGCAGGCCGGGCGGCACCGTCTCGTGGTACTTGCCGAAGCGCAGCACCACCCCGCGCTCCGATTCGTCCACCTGGTAAAAACCGAGCAGCGCCCAGACCACTACCGCCAGCGCGAGAACCGCCACCACCGCGGTGGAGGAAATGCCCGAGCCGCCGCCGGAGGAGCCGCCGCCGAACAGGCCGCCCATCTTCTCCTGCAGCTTCTTCAGCGCCTCGTCGAGGTCCGGCGGGCCCTGGTCGCCACCCCCCCAGGGATCCCTGGAGTTGTTGTCGCCGCCACCGGGTTCATTCCAGGCCATAGTTCACTCCTGCACAAAAGTCGGGAAAGTCTACCAAATCTGAAAACGGGTCGGAGCCTTTTTTACATACGCTAGAACAGCGGTTCCGGTCCCTTTTTCATCAAACGGTTCCAGTCCGCCCGCGGGAGGCGCACGCTCAACTGCGCCACGCCGTCCTCCCCGTAATTTTCCGCCTCGACCGCGCCGAGGCTGTACAGGGCCGCCCGCAGGCCGCCCTGGTCCGGGGCGAGGCGCAACTCCTCCGTCACCATGTCCTCGCCGACGAGCTCGGCGACCGCTTCCAGCAGCAACCCGGCCCCCTCCCCGGTGTGGGCGCTGAGCCAGACCCGCTGCGGGCGCCCGTCCCCGTCGCGATCGATTCGGGCCGGGCGCTGCAGCAGGTCCAGCTTGTTGTAGACCTCCAGCTGCGGGATATCGCCCGCACCGATCTCCGCGAGCACGTCCTGTACCTGGCGGGTGTTGTGTTCCCGCTCGCTGTCCGCGGCATCCACCACGTGGAGCAGCAGGTCCGCATTGAGGGTCTCCTCCAGGGTCGCCTTGAAGGCCTCCACGAGCTTGTGGGGCAGGTGGGCGATAAAACCCACCGTGTCCGCCAGGACCGCGGGGCCGACGTTGTCCAGGTCGATACGCCGCAGGGTGGGGTCCAGGGTCGCGAACAGCTGGTCCGCGGCATAGACGGAAGCGTCCGTCAGGCGATTGAACAGGGTGGACTTGCCGGCGTTGGTGTAACCGACCAGGGAGACGGTGGGCACCTCGGCGCGACGCCGGGAACGGCGCCCCTGTTCGCGCTGGCGGCGCACTTTTTCCAGGCGTCCCCTGATCGATTTGATACGTGCGCGCAGCAGCCGGCGGTCCGTCTCCAGCTGGGTCTCACCCGGGCCGCGCAGGCCGATGCCGCCCTTCTGGCGCTCGAGGTGGGTCCAGCCGCGCACCAGGCGGGTGCTCATGTGCTCGAGCTGGGCCAGCTCCACCTGCAGCTTCCCCTCGTGGGTGCGCGCGCGCTGGGCGAAGATATCCAGGATCAGGCCGGTGCGGTCGAGGACGCGACAGCTCAGCTCGCGCTCCAGGTTGCGCTCCTGGCTGGGACTGAGGGCGTGGTTGAAGATAACCACTTCCGCGTCGTTGTGGCGCACGGCGCCGGCCACCTCCTCCAGCTTGCCGCTGCCGACGAAGGTGCGCGCGCTGGGCGCGGCGCGGGTGCCCATGATGTAGGCGGCGGGGTCGCCCCCCGCCGACAGGACCAATTCCTCGAACTCCCGCGGGTCCTCCCGCTGGGCCTCGCTGGCCAGGTCCAGGTGCACGAGCACGGCGCGTTCCCCCGACTCGGGGCGGTCAAAAAACAATACTACCTCGTCAGGCTGGGGTCAGCCCGCGGCGCACCCCGCCGGGGGCGCCGCCGTTGCAGGGATCAGCTGCCGCCGTCATCTTCCTGTGGGTTCTGCAGGGGCAGGCGCACCACGCGGGACGGGACGACCGTGGAGATGGCGTGTTTGTACACCATCTGGCTGACCGTGTTCTTGAGCAGGACCACAAACTGATCGAAGGACTCGATCTGTCCCTGGAGCTTGATCCCGTTCACCAGGTAAATGGATACCGGAACGCGCTCCTTGCGAAGGATGTTCAGGTAAGGGTCTTGTAGCGTGTGCCCTTTTGACATAGCTCTCTCCTAATCAGGCCCAACTCGGGCCAAAAAATTAACAAAATCAACCTCTTATCACCTATCAGCGCCTATCCCAAACCGGCGCCTCGGGGCGAATATCGGGTCTTCGGATACTGCGTGTCGCCGCCGCTGCGGGGCCACGGGGAGACACTAGTACAGTATAGTGCATTTACTCAACACTATGTTGGCGGTAAGTCCAGATAGTTCCCGGCCAGGGCCAGCGGGCTGCCGCCCGCACTGGCCGCGACTTCATCTGACAGGCCGTGTTTCGACAAGTTCCCGTCACGATCGGTATAAATCCACTCAAGATCGGGCCACTTTCGCAACCAGGTCAATTGTCGCTTGGCAAGCTGGCGGGTGGCGGCGACCGCCTTTTGTTCGGCTTCTTCGAGGGAGCAGGCGCCCTCCAGGTGTGCCCAGAGCTGCCGGTACCCGACGGAGCGCAGGGCAGGCAGGTCCGCGGACAGGTCGCCGCGGTCGCGGAGCCCCCGCACCTCGTCCAGGAATCCTCCCTCGAGCATCTGGTGAAAGCGCCGCGCGATGCGCTCGTGCAGCACCCGGCGCTCCCAGGGGCACACCGCGAGCTGGATCACCCGGAAGTGCTCGAAGGGGTCGAAGGCCCGCGGCCGGGCGCGGCGGTGCCAGTCGCTCAGGGTGACACCGCTGGCGAGGTAGACTTCCAGCGCCCGGGCCAGCCGCTGGGAGTGGTTGGGGTGGATGCGCGCCGCCGCCTCCGGGTCCACCGCCGCGAGCCTGGCGTGAATCCGGGGCCAGCCCTCCGCGGCCGCCTCGGCCTCGATACCCGCCCGGATTGCCGGGTCCGCCGCCGGCATGTCGGCCAGGCCGTGGAGGAAGGCGCGGAAGTACAGCATGGTGCCCCCCACCAGGAGCGGGGTTCGCCCGCGCGCCCGGATCTCGCCGCACAGGCGCGCCGCGTCGCCGGCGAAATCCGCCGCCGAATAGACCTCCGCGGGGTCGCGGATATCCACCAGGTGGTGGGGGTAATCGGGCTTGGCGCTGCCGATGTCCAGGCCGCGGTAGACCAGGGCGGAGTCGACGCTGACCAGTTCACAGTCGAGTGTCCGGGCCAGGCCGACGGCGAGGTCGGTCTTGCCGGAGGCGGTGGGGCCCATCAGGCAGACCAGCAGGGGCCTGTCAGCGCCCACGTCAGCGGCCGCGCAGGAACAGCCGGTCGAGCTCCTCGAGGGACAGCTGCGTCCAGGTAGGGCGGCCGTGGTTGCACTGCCCGGAGCGCTCCGTCGCCTCCATGTCCCGCAGCAGCGCGTTCATCTCCGGCACGGTGAGACGGCGGTTGGCGCGCACGGAACCGTGGCACGCCATGGTGGAGAGCAGCTCGTCCGCGCGGGCCTGGATGCGGCCGGAACTGCCGAATTCGATGAGGTCCGCCAGCACGTCGCGCAGCAGTTGCTCCAGGTCGGCTTCGCGCAGCAATGCCGGCACCTGGCGGATCACGAGGGACTCCTCGCCCGCCGCCTCGACCTCGAAGCCGAACTCGCCGAACAGGGCCGCGTGCTCGAGCGCCACCCGGACCTCGCGACTGCTCACTGCTACCGACTGGGGCACCAGCAGCGGCTGCCCGCGCACCCCGTCGGCGTCCCGGGCGGCCTTGAGGCGCTCGTAGGTGATGCGCTCGTGGGCGGCGTGCATGTCCACCAGCACCAGGCCCGCCGCATTCTCCGCCAGTATGTACACGCCCTGCAGCTGGGCCAGCGCGTAGCCCAGCGGCGGCACCTCCTCCGCGGCGGTGTCCGGCAGGCTGCGCAGGGCCGCGTAGCTCTCCACCTGTTCCCGCACCAGCGCCGGAGCGGCGGAACCGCCGGCGCGATGGCCCGAACCACCCCAGGCCAGGGCCCCCTGGTCGCGGATTTCCCCGGTGCCGGTATCGACTACCGCGCCGTCGCCGGCGGCGACACTGTGCAGCGGCGGGTCCGTGTCACCGGGGCGCACGTCGGCGAGCGCACGGTGCAGGCTGGAAAACAGGAAGTTGTGGACACCGCGGCCGTCGCGGAAACGCACCTCGTGCTTGGTGGGGTGGACGTTGACATCCACCAGGGCCGGGTCCAGCTCCAGGTAGAGCACGAACGCCGGGTGGCGGCCGTGGTAGAGCACGTCCCGGTAGGCCTGGCGCACCGCGTGGGTGACGAGGCGGTCGCGGATGATACGGCCGTTGACGAAAAAGTACTGCAGGTCCGCCTGGCTGCGGCTGAAGGTCGGCAGGCCGACCCAGCCCCACAGGCGCAGCGCGCCGGCCTGGGCCTCCACGGGAATGGCCTGTTCCACGAAGGCGGGCCCGCACACCGCGGCGACCCGGCGGCGCTGTTCAGAATCGGTCGTGGCCGGCTTCAGGCTGTGGATAACCCGCCCGTTGTGGCGCAGGTTGAATCCGACGTCGAAACGCGCCAGGGACAGCCGCTTGACCACCTCTTCCAGGTGGCCGAACTCGGTCTTCTCGGTGCGCAGGAACTTGCGTCGCGCGGGCGTATTGAAGAACAGGTCGCGGACTTCCACGGTGGTGCCGCGCGGGTGCGGCGCGGGGCGCACCGCCACCTCCATCTCGCGCCCCTCGCAGGCGGCGCTGGCGCCCTCGCTCCCCGCGTCGTCGGTATTGGAAGTGAGGGCGAGGCGGGAGACGGAGCCGATACTGGCCAGGGCCTCGCCGCGAAAACCCAGGCTCCCGACCTGTTCCAGGTCCTCGAGGGAGCTGATCTTGCTGGTGGCGTGGCGCGCCAGCGCCAGGGGCATATCGTCCGCTGCTATGCCGGCGCCGTCGTCGCGCACACGAATCAGTTTCGCGCCGCCCGCCTCCACGTCGATGTCGACGCGCGTGGCGCCCGCGTCCAGGCTGTTCTCGAGCACTTCCTTGACCACGGACGCCGGCCGCTCGACCACCTCTCCCGCGGCAATCTGGTTGGCCAGCCTGGAGCTCAGCAGGTGGATTCGGGGCATTGTGGGCCGTCAGCTATGCGGAATCGTAAGCTTCTGTCCCACCATGATCTTGGAGCCGCTGATACCGTTGTAACTCTTGAGATCCGCCAGGGAGACACTGAAGCGATGGGCGATGCCTGACAGTGTATCACCTCTGGCGATGACGTACTCCTGGCCGCCCTGTTGCTTCTGCCAGGCGACCAGCGTGCCCGAGGGCGGGTGCGCCAGGAACCAGTCGCGGATGCCGCGGTGAATGGAGGCGGCCATCTTTTTCTGGTAGCTGCGCGTGGCGAGTTTCTTCGCCTCCCCGGGGTTGGAGATAAACCCTGTCTCCACGAGGATGGAGGGGATGTCCGGCGACTTGAGCACCGCGAAGCCCGCCTGTTCCACCCCCTTCTTGTGCAACTTGGCCACGTTGTCCATGTTGCGCAGCACACGGTCGCCGAGCTTCAGGCTCGTGTCGAGCGTGGAGGTCATGGACAGGTCCGCGAGGACCCCGGCGAGCACGTCGTCCTTGTCCGACAGCCTGACCCCGCCCACGAGGTCGGCGGCGTTCTCCCGCTGGGCCAGGTAGCGCGCGGCGGTACTGGTGGCGCCGCTGGTGGACAACGCGTAGACCGAGGCGCCGCTGGCATCGCGGCGCCTGAAGGCATCGGCGTGGATGGACACGAACAGGTCCGCCTGCCGCTTGCGCGCGAGGTCGCGGCGGCCCTTCAGGCTGACGTAGTAGTCGCCGCTGCGGATGAGGGTGGGGGTGAACCCCTGGTCGCGCTCGAACAGCGCGTGCAGTTCCCTGGCGATGGCCAGTACCACATCCTTCTCACGCTGGCGGCTGGGGCCGATGGCCCCCGGGTCCTCGCCGCCGTGGCCGGCGTCGATGGCGATGACAATATCGCGGCGGGCGGACTGGTCGACGCTCTTGACCGCCGCGGGCTGCTCCCGGGCCTGCTTGTCGTAGAGATCCAGCACCAGGCGGTCGCCGGCCTGGGCATTGGCCTTCAGGGCAAAGCTGCGCGGGTCGACCTCCGCGCTGATATCGAACACCACCCGCAGGTCGTCGCCCTCGCGGATTCCCGAGCGCACCCGGTCGACGGGAGTCCCCTCCAGCTCGAGGTCGGCGAGGTCTGTGTTCAGGCTCGTGTCGGTGATATCCAGGACGATGCGCCCGGGGCTGCTGAGCACGATGAGCTTGTGCTGGGCGGGGGACGACAGGTCGAACACGATACGCGTGTGGTCGGGGGCGCGCCACAACCGGACGTCACGCACCTCCGTCGCCAGGGCCGGCGCCGCTGCCAGGCAGCCGACCAGCCAAAGAGGGATCACACGGATCCACGCCCTGCCCATAACACTCCCGCCGTCCTGCTGTCGTTCGCCAGGTTCAGTCGAAAAGCTCGGGGTACGCCTGCGCCAGCGCCGACCTGCCCCGGCCGGAACCGGCTTCGAGGGCGAAGCGTCGCCCTGAGCCTTCACTCACTATGCGAATCACTATATCGGGCGCGGGCAGAACTCCCAAGCCCCGGCCGGGCCACTCCACCAGGGACACGGAATTTTCACCAAAATAATCCCGGATTCCCATGAATTCGAGCTCCTCCGGGTCGCCGAGGCGGTACAGGTCGAAGTGGTAAACGGTGCCGCAGCCCAGCTCGTAGGGCTCGACCAGGGTGTAGGTGGGGCTCTTCACAGCGCCCTCGTGCCCGAGCGCGCGCAGGAACCCCCGGGCCAGGGTGGTCTTGCCCGCGCCGAGCTCCCCCTCCAGGAACACCACCGCGCCCGGCGTGCAGGCCGGGCCCAGCGCCGCGCCCACCGCCAGGGTCGCCGCCTCGTCGGGGGCGAACAGTTGCGCGCACTCCATCGAAACAGTCACCCGAGCAGTGCCCGCAGTTCGGGAATCAGGTCGGTAGCCGCGAGCCCGCGCTCCCCTTCGGCGGCGGCGATGTCGGCGGCGGCCCCGTGCAGGCAGGTGCCGAGGGCGGCGGCCTCGAGGGCGGGCAGCCCCTGGGCCAGCAGTGCCCCCAGCACACCGCTCAACACATCGCCCATGCCGCCGCTGGCCATACCGGGGTTGCCGTAGTCGCTGAGCAGCAGGTCACCCGCCCCGGCGATGAGCGTCCCGTTGCCCTTGAGGACGATTACCCCGCCGAGCTTTTCCTGCAGGCGCCGGGCCGCGGCGAAGCGCTCGCCCTGGATTCCCGCGCTGTCGTCTCCCAGCAGGCGTGCGGCCTCGCCGGGGTGGGGCGTGAAAATACGCTCGCCGCCGGCGGTCAGGTCCACGCGGCCCGCCGCGATGAGGTTCAGGGCGTCCGCGTCCAGCACCGCGGGCAGGCCGCTGGCGAGTGCCGCGCCAAGCAGGTGTTCCGACCAGGGCGACTGCCCCAGCCCGGGCCCGACCACCAGCACGTCGGCGGCGGTGAGCAGTGGCGCGAAATCCTCCCCCGAGTCCACCCCGCGGGGCATGACTTCGGGCGTGCGCGCCACGAGCGGCGCCACATGTTCCGGCCGGGTGGCGACCCGCACCAGTCCCGCCCCGCAGCGCAGGGCGGCCTCCGCCGCCATCGACGCAGCCCCGGCCATACCGTGATCGCCGCCGACAACCAGCACCGTGCCGCAATCGCCCTTGTGGGTTGTCGCCGGTCGCCCGGGCAAGCACTCGAGCAGCGGTTCCAGCTCCAGCCGCTCCACCTCCGCCGGGACGGCTGCATAGACCTCGGGCGGTACACCGAGATCCGAGAACACCACTGCGCCGGCGCAGTCCTGTCCGTGCAGCGTGAACAAGCCGCGTTTCAGGCCGATGAAAGTCACGGTGACATCCGCCCTGACGGCGGCGCCGAGCACGCGACCGGTGTCGGCACACAGCCCCGAGGGAATATCCACGGCGAGCACTGGCGCACCGGAGGCGTTCACCGCCGCGATGGCCGCCGACCAGGGTTCGCGCACGTCACCACCCAGCCCGGTGCCGAGCATCGCGTCGACGATCACGCCATCTGCTGTCAGAGGGTCCTCACCAAAAGCCACCATGCGCACGCCGTCCGCCAGCGCCTGCTCTCGGGCCAGGGCGGCGTCGCCGCCGACCTTCGCCGGGTCGCCGAGCTGGAACACCGTCGCCGGGATGCCGCGCTTGTGCGCGAGGTGCGCGACCAGGTACCCGTCGCCGCCGTTGTTGCCGGTGCCGCAGAGCACCTGCAGCGAACCCGGCTCCGGCCACGCGTCCAGCAGGTGCCGGAAGGCGGCGTCGGCGGCGCGCGACATCAGGGTGATCCCCGGTATCCCGTGGTCGTGTATCGCCGCGTGGTCCAGCGCGCGGGTCTGTGCCGCGGTGTACAGTTTTTCAGTGCCGAGCATGGATAACGCCAACCGTTTCCCTATTGCGCGATAGTGGCAGGAGGTGTGGCAAAATTATACCCACTTGTCACCCGACCTGATGCCCGTGCCCGATCAACCTTCAGCGAAACAACTCGACACCCTGGCCAGTGAAATCCGCGGCTGGGCGCGGGAGCTCGGGTTCCAGCAGGTGGGCATCGCCGGTGTCGAGCCGGGCGAGCACGAGCGCTACCTCGAGCACTGGCTGGCGGCGGGCCGCCACGGCACCATGGGCTGGATGGCGCGCCACGGCAGCAAGCGCTCGCGGCCGGAGGAACTGGTGCCCGGCACCGCGCGGGTGATTTCGCTGCGCATGGACTACCTGACCGGCGGAGCCGACGCCGCTGACATCCTCGCGTCGAGCGACAGGGCCTATGTCTCGCGTTACGCGCTGGGGCGCGACTACCACAAGCTGGTGCGCAAACGTCTCGCGCAACTGGCGAAGAGGATCGAGGCCGCGGCGCAGGCCGGCAGCTACCGCGCCTTTGTCGACAGCGCGCCGGTCCTGGAGCGCGCCATCGCCGAGCGCGCGGGCCTGGGATGGATCGCCAAGAACACCATGCTCATCAATGCCGATGCGGGCTCCTGGTTTTTTCTCGGCGAAATCTACACGGACCTGCCCCTGCCGACCGACGCGCCCCACACCGCCAAGCACTGCGGCACCTGCACCGCCTGCCTTGACATCTGCCCCACGGACGCCTTCGTCGGCCCCTTCGAACTCGACGCGCGCCGCTGCATCTCCTACCTGACCATCGAACACGAGGGCAGCATCGACCCCGAACTGCGCCCGCTGATGGGCAACCGCGTGTTCGGCTGCGACGACTGCCAGCTGTGCTGCCCCTGGAACAAGTTCGCACAGCTGAGCGGCGAGACCGACTTCCGCCCGCGGCACTCGCTGGACGACGCGGCACTGGTCGAACTGATGGCGTGGGACGAGGCCACGTTCCTCGAGCGCACGGAGGGCTCCGCCCTGCGCCGCATCGGCCACGAACGCTGGCTGCGCAACCTGGCGGTGGCTCTCGGCAACGCGCCCACCTCCGGGGCGGTGACCGCGGCGCTGCTGGCGCGTCGGGATCACTCCTCGCCGCTGGTGCGGGAGCATGTGGCGTGGGCACTGGCGCGCCACGGGGTCACTCCAGCTTGAGGAAGTGTTCCCGGTAGTAGCGCATCTCCTCGATGGATTCGCGGATGTCGTCCAGGGCGAGATGGGAACCGGCCTTGGTGAATCCCACCTCGAGAGAGGGCCGCCAGCGCTGGGCGAGGATTTTCAGGGTGGTGACGTCGAGGTTGCGGTAGTGGAAAAATGCCTCCAGGTCCGGCAGGTGCCGCGCCATGAAGCGGCGGTCCTGACAGATCGTGTTGCCGCACATGGGCGAGGCGCCCGCCGGCACCCACTCCTCGAGAAACGCCAGGGTCTCGGCCTGCGCCGCCGCCTCGTCGTATTCGCTGGCGCGCACCCGGTCGACCAGTCCCGACCGCGTGTGGTGCGTGGTGTTCCACTCGTCCATGGCGTCGAGGCGCTCGTCGCCCTGGTGAATGGCGATCACCGGACCCTCTGCCAGAGTGTGCAGCTCGCTGTCGGTAACTATGGTCGCGATTTCGATGACCGCGTCGCGATCCGGGTCCAGGCCGGTCATCTCCATATCCACCCAGACGAGATTAGTGGCGTTCTGCATGCGGCGTGTGTCCGGACTTGGTGTGAGCCGGGAGTGTAACAAATTGCCTCGACACGCATAGCGCGGCCCACCAATAATGCGGGCATGGGGAAACGCAAGCTGACCCGGCAACAGGCCTGGCGCATCGAGAAAATCCAGCGCGAACGCGCCGAGCGCGCTGCGCGACGCGACGCGCGCGCCGAGGAAGCCATCGCCGGCGGCGATCTCGGCCCTGAGCGCGAGGGCGTTGTCGTGGCCCACTTCGGCACACAGGTCGAGGTGGAGTCGGAGCCCGGTCGCGTGCAGCGCTGCCACCTGCGCGCGAACCTGGAGGGGCTGGTGACCGGGGACCGGGTGGTGTGGTGTGACGGCGAATCGGCCGGGGTGGTGGTGGCACAGCTGCCCCGCGACAGCGAATTGTCCCGTCCCGACCCCCACGGCACGCTGCGCCCGGTGGCGGCGAACATCGACCAGGTGCTCGTGGTGATCGCGCCCTACCCCGAGCCCCACGCCAACCTGGTGGACCGCTACCTCGTCGCCGCCGAGGCGCTGGGCATCGAACCCGTGCTGCTGCTCAACAAGGCCGACCTGCTCGACAGCGAGGCCGGCCTGCGCGACGCCGTGGAGGACCTGCTCGGCATCTACCCGGGCCTCGGCTACACCGTGCTGCGGACCAGCGCGACGGAGGGCGACGACGGCGGCCTCGCGACCGCGCTGCGGGAGCGGACCAGCGTGTTCGTGGGACAGTCCGGCGTCGGCAAGTCATCCCTGGTCAACCTCCTGGCGCCCGCCGCCGACCTGCGCGTGGGTGAACTGTCGGAAAGCCGGCGCAAGGGGACGCACACCACCACGACGGCGCGCCTCATCCACCTGGACTGTGGCGGCAGGTTGATCGACTCCCCGGGAATCCGCGAGTTCGGCCTGTGGCACATGGACCGCGCGTCGGTGGCGCTGGGCTTTCGCGAGTTCCGCCCCTTCCTCGGCCGCTGCCGCTTCCGCGACTGCCGCCACGAGACGGAACCCGACTGCGCGGTGCTGGAAGGCCTGGCCGCGGGCGCGATCAGCGAGCGCCGCCTGGACAGCTACCGCCACATCGTGAACGGACTGGAATCCGGCTAGCGCTGGAGGTCGCCCAGCAACTCGCCCATGCGCGTCGGGGTGCCGGGCCGGTACCGCTCGCCCCACTGCACGCTGTCCCGGGGAAACAGCAGGATCACGGTGGACCCCAGGCAGAAGCGTCCCATCTCGTCACCCCGCTCCAGCGCCACCTCCGCGGGGGGCTCCAGGTAATCGATGCTGACCGGGCGCCGGGGCGGCGGCGCCACCCGCCCGGCCCAGACCGTCTCGATGCCCGCGACGACCATCGCCCCCACCAGCACCATCGCCATGGGACCGGCGGCGGTATCGAAGTGACAGACGAGGCGCTCGTTGCGCGCGAACAGCCGCTCGACGTTGTCGGCGGTGACGCCGTTGACCGAGAACAGCCGGCCGGGAATATAGGTTGTCGCGGAGAGATGCCCGGCCATGGGCATGTGCACCCTGTGGTAGTCGCGCGGCGACAGGTAGATCGTGGCGAAGCGCCCCCCCTCGAAGGCGGCGGCGCGGCCCGGGTCGCCGAGCAGGTCTGCGGCCGTGAAATAGCGCCCCTTGGCCTGCAGCAACTGCCCGCCCGCGATGTCCCCGATCTGGCTGATCACCCCGTCCGCGGGGCACAGGATATCGCCCTCCGCCAGCGGCCGGGCGCCCTCTCGCAGCGGCCGGGTGAAGAACGCGTTGAAGCTGCCGTAGGCCCCCGTATCGGGCTCCGCCGCCTCCTCCATGGCCACGCCGAAGTAGCCTGCGAATGCTGAAATTACCCTGTTTATCAACCACTTGGGAGACTCCAGGTCCGCCAGGAAACCGGTGAATCTCGACAGCAGGTGATGTGGGGAAATGTGCTGAAATATAATGAAAATGCGGTCCATTCGACGTAGTGTAATCCTGTGTGTGCCGATAGGTAAGTGGCCTGGGACCGTGAAAACTCTCCCGACAGCCCTCCTGCTGATCTTGCCCGCACTGGCCGTGGCGGACGTCGACAACAGCGCTTTGCGCACAGAACAGGATGTCGCGCCGGGCGCTTCGGAGCCGGGGGCAGCGCCGGAGGAAACCGACGAGCAGTCCATCACCTGGATGGACAGCGGGCACGCCTACGCCACCGACCAGGCCCAGGCCCTGACCGAGTGGATGGACGGCTTCTTCGGCGACCCCAACTACGATATCGAGAAACCCGAGTCCCTCATGCGCCTGGAGTGGGAGAATGAGTGGGACGAGGAGGACGACCACAAGAGTCGCGTGCGCCTGCGCGGCAAGATACGCCTGCCGCGACTGTCCGAGCGCATGAACCTGGTGTTCAGCGGCGAGGACGGCGACGACCTCGACTCGGAAGAGCGCCGCTCCGAGGATCGGGTCGGCCTGCTCTACAACGTGGGCGAGCGCAAGCGCTCCCGGCTGGACCTCACGCTCGGGGTGGACTGGGGCGAACTGCAACCGGGTATCCGCTACCGCAACCAGGGGCCCATCGTCGACCGCTTCCGCTACCGCTACACCCAGCACCTGGAGTGGGACGACGACGACGGCTGGCAGACCCAGGGCCAGGTCAACCTCGATCACGCGGTGGCGGAAAACCAGCTCGTGCGCTGGAGCAACCGGGCGGAGTACGGCGAGGAGACGGACGGCGTGGAATGGCGCACCAAGCTGTCCTTCCGCGAGCGCTTCGAGACCCGTATCAATCACGACCCCTTCGTGGTCTCCTACTTCGGCTCGGTCAAGGGTGTCACAGACCCCTCCTACATCAAGAACTACCGCGTCGGGATGCAGTTCAGGCGCCAGGTGTGGCGGCGCTATTTCTTCGCCGAGCTGGAACCGTCCTACAACTTTCGCAAGCGCGAGGGCGCGGACCGCGAGGGGGTGTGGAACGTCGTGGTGCGCTTCGAAATCCTCTTCGAACCCGCCCGCCGGCGCACGCCGGACATTCTCGCCGCCGAGAGCGAGGCAGACCCCGAGTACGTAGCCGGGGGCGAGTAGGCCCTCTCCTGCCCGCGGTGTCCTAGAGGTTCTCCTCCGCGAAGGCCGCCAGGCGCGAGCGCACAATGCCGTTGACGTGCATGATTCCCGCGTGAGGATAGGTCTTGCTCTTTTCCACGAGGTAGGTGAGTCCCGAGGTCAGCGGCGAGATGTACTTGTTGTCGATCTGCGCCAGGTTGCCCAGGACCACGATCTTGGAGTCCGCGCCCACGCGGCTGATCACCGACTTCAGCTGGAACTGCGTCAGCCCCTGGGCCTCGTCGATGATGATGTAGGCGTTGTTGAAGGAGCGGCCGCGCATGAAGTTGAGGGACTTGAACTGGATGTTGGCGCGCTCCTTCACGTACTCGATACTACCGTGGCAAGACTCGTCGGTGCCGTGCAGGATCTCCAGGTTGTCGTCGAAAGCGGCCAGCCAGGGCGCCATCTTTTCCTCCTCGGTGCCCGGCAGGAAGCCGATCTCCTCGGCGATGGGCGGTGTCGACCGCGCGACGATGAGTTTGCTGAACTTGCGCTGCTCAAGGATGGCGTGCAGGCCGTAGGCCAGGGCCAGCAGGGTCTTGCCCGAGCCCGCGGGACCGGTCATGACCGTGAGGTCCACGCTGTCGTCGTCGAGCAGCGACATCGCCATGGCCTGTTCCAGGTTGCGCGGCACGAGCCCCCAGAAGCGCTTGTTCATCAGGCTGTCGCGACTGTCACAGCGCAGGTAGACGAAGTCGCGGTCGACCCGCTTGACGAAGGCCATGAACGCCTGGTCGTCGTACACGAACATGTTGGGGTACGCCTGCTCCAGCGAGCGCCGCGGGATGCGATGCAGGGTACAGTCTCCCTCACGCAGGGTGTCCACCTCGCTGATAGTGGACCAGAAGTCGCCCTCGATGTGATCGTACCCCGTCGCCAGCAGGTCGATGTCATCCAGCACACGGTCCCTGCGGTAGTCCTCCACGTGCACCAGCCCCGAACCCTTGGCCTTGATGCGCATGTTGATGTCCTTGGTCACCAGGCAGATGAACGCATCCGGGTTCTCGGCCTGGAGCCTGAGGGCGACGTTGATGATGCGGTTGTCGTTGGCCTGGTCCAGTGTGCCGTCCAGGTAGGGCACCTGGGATTCGTCCCCGAGGCACTGGTCGGGAAAGATCGCAAGCGTTCCCGGTCCCAGGCCTTCCAGCTCCGAGCCGGGCACCTCCACGCCCTCCTGGATCTGCTGGGGGCTGGCCGCGTCCACGACCTTGTCGATCATCTGGATGGCGATGCGGGCCTCGCGGCTGACCGTCTTGTCGCGGCGGTCCTTGATATGGTCGAGCTCTTCCAGGACGGTCATGGGAATGACCACGTGGTGTTGCTTGAAGGCCGTGACGGCCATCGGGTCGTGCAGCAGGACATTGGTGTCCAGCACATAGGTCTTCTTGGTGACAGGTTTCAGGTGGTTGGATCGTTCTACGCGCAGGGTAGAGCCTGAGTCCATGTAGTCGTCCTCATCGGTAATGCGGTAAAAGGGGTGGTGTTGCTGGGTGTCGGTCCGGCCTTTCCCGCCGGGGTAGCGGTTGTCGTCTAGGGGTGGGGGTGGAGCTGAGTGTTGCCGCCGCGCCCCCTGCAGGGGTCGGGGTGAAGCCGTGTCCGGGAAATCCCGACGCGGCCCGCTGTAGAACCTGCCCGGCGGGGAACAATCCCGCTGCCCGGTTCCGGGTTTGTTTCAAATGCACGTCCCGTGTGGTACAGCCGTTTTCACTCGATTATCGCAAGGCCGTCGCCGCTGTCAATGGCACGCGGGCAAATCTGACAAGCTTTGCCGAAATCGGCCTTAACTCACTGACACCAGAAGCCATTTCGGCTAGGATGTGAAGCTTATATTACAGATTCCCCAACCCATGCTCAGCCAAGAGTCCCTGTCTCAACTTCGCGGCCTCAAATCCCAGATGGAGGCCGAAAAAGAGCGCGCCGAGGCCGTGGTAAAAGGCACCCAGGCCCGCTATGGCTTCGCGGTCCTGGAGGACGGCAGGGAAATTTTCATACCTCCCCAGGAGATGCTCAAGGCCTTTCCCGACGACCGGGTGCGGGTGTGTATCCGTCCGACGAAGGACAACAAGACCGTCGCCGATATCGAGAAACTGGTGGACAGCCCGCTGGGCGAGTTCACCGGGCGCTGCGTGCGCAAGGGCAAGGCCATGTTCGTGGAGCCGGACCTGCCGCAGATCAATCGCTGGCTGTTCATCCCGCCCCACGCCCGCAACGGCGTAAAGGAAGGCGACTACCTGCGCTGCGCGGTGCTGCGCCACCCGATCAGGGACGGCAAACCCCAGGCCAAGGTCCTGGCGGTGCTGGGAGACGATGCCACGCCGGGCATCGAGAACCACTACTGCATGGCAAAGTACGGGCTGCACGCCCAGTGGAGCGCCGCCACGCGCAAGGAACTCGAACAGGCGCTGTCGGCCGGGGCGGCGCTGCAGAGCAGCCCGCGTCGCGACCTCACCGACCTGGAGTTCGTCTCCATCGACGCGGCCAAGACCCAGGACATCGACGACGCGCTGTACGCCCAGATCAGCAATGACGGCTGGACACTGTACGTCGCCATCGCCGACCCCACCGCCTTCATAGCGGGCGGCTCCGGCCTGCACCGGGAAATCGCCGCACGCGGCACGTCCGTCTACTTTCACGGCGATGTGCTGCCCATGCTGCCAGAGGAGCTGTCCCAGGACACCTGCGCGCTGTCGGAGGGCGCCGAACGGCCGGCCCTGGTCTGCAAGCTCGCGGTGAGCGACAGCGGCGAGGTGGGCGAATTCGAATTCATCGAGGCGACCATCCACTCCCGCGCAAAGCTGTCCTATTACGCCGTCGACCGTTACCTGAACGGCCAGTACGACGAACTCATGAGTCACGCCACGCCGCTCGAAGCCCTGTACCAGGTGTACCGCGCCCTGCGCGCGCACCGCGAGGCGAACGACCTGGTGATGGAGGAGCGCCGCGAGTACCGCTGGATTCTCGGCGACGACAAGCAGATCGAGCACATCGAGCCCTACGAGAAACTGCTGTCGCAGAAACTGGTAGAAGAGTGCATGGTGGCGACCAACCGCTGTGCCGCGCGCTTCCTGGCACAGAACGGCGCCAGCGGCCCCTTCGTCTCGCACCCCGGGTTTCGCGCCGACCGGCTGCAGGAACTGCGCCGCTTCCTCGAGATGCACGTCCCGGAACTGGCGGATCGTGACCCGGCCACCCTGGCGGGCTACCGCGATGTCATCCGCGGCCTGGCCGACCCACGGCACGAGCTGCCCCTGCGCGGCATGGTGAACCGGCTGCTCACCCGGGCAGGATTGTCGACACAACCGTCTCCGCATATGGGCATGGCGCTCGAACACTACACCAATTGCACGTCGCCGCTACGCAAGTACGTGGACTTCCTCGCCCACCTGCAGATCAAGTCCATCCTGCGTGGTGAGGGTGCGGAGGTGGTCAGCGCCGCGGACCTCGAACAGCTCGGCGAGCGCCTCGCCGCCGGTCGCGCGGCCACCCAGGAGGCGGAGCGCTGGCTGGCGAGCCGCTACCTGGACAGGCAGTGCACCGGGAAGGATGTGACGGTGGGCGCGCGGGTTTCCCACGTGAACAGCAGCGGATTCTCCGTGCGCCTTCTCGACAGCGGGCTCGAGGGCTTCGTCGACCTGCGCAAGGACCCGGAAAAATTCAGCTACGACAAGTGGACCGCCAGCCTCACCAGCACCACGCGTCGCTTCCAGCTGGAGCAGGAGGTCGAGTTGACCTACCTCGGCGCGGAGTCAGAAGAGGGTTGGCTGGCGCGCTTCGAGCCGGTCGCGGGCTGCGGTCTCAAACCGCCCAGGGCCGCTGCGCCGAAAACCACCGAAGACGAGCCGGGAAACGAGGCGACGGAGGGTTAGTGCGAGCGGCGCGTCGCGCGCCGCCCGGGCTCGTCCGACTCGGAACTCTCGCCCATGGCGGTGTGCGCCTCGGCGTTAAGCTGCTCGCGGATGCGGGCGACCAGGTGAATCATTTCGCGTACACCCAGATTGCGCAGGTAATCGCCCATGTGCGCGTGGGAATCCATCAGGACGTTCTCGTCGACATCGCGGAACGCGCGGACGATGGACAGTTCGCGCGCGGACAGCTCGGTCTCCTCACCGAATATCAGCTTGGTGAACGTGTCGACGATCGCCATCTCGCTGACGGTTTCACAGCCGCCGTCATCCATCCGGTAATCCATTTCCCGACCTCCGCCCCTTCCGGGCCTGCGCGTTCCTAACTTTCAGTATGGCCCAGAAGTCGGGTACTCCCGTTCAGAATTTGGGGAATTTTCCGCAGGAAAGCCGGCGCGGGCGGCGATTTTGCCCGGTTTGGGTCAGGGTTCTGCGCGCTCAGAAGCCGGCGCTGCCCGGGGTGCGCGGGAAAGGAATGGCGTCGCGCACATTCTCCATACCCGTGACATAGGTCAGCAGGCGCTCGAAGCCGAGGCCGAAGCCCGCGTGGGGAACGGTGCCGTAGCGGCGCAGGTCGCGGTACCACCAGAGGTCTTCACGCAAGTGTTCGTCCATGCGTTCGTCCAGCACATCGAGGCGCTCCTCCCGCTGGCTGCCGCCGATGATCTCCCCGATTCCCGGGGCCAGCACGTCCATGGCGGCGACGGTCCTGCCGTCGTCGTTGAGACGCATGTAGAAGGCCTTGATGTCGGCGGGGTAGTTCACCACGACAACAGGCCGGCCCACGTGTTTCTCGGTGAGGTAGCGCTCGTGCTCCGAGGCGAGGTCGACCCCCCAGGACACGGGAAACTCGAAGGACTCGCCGCTGTTCTCGAGAATGCGGATCACCTCGGTGTAGTCGAGCCGCTCAAAGGGACTGTCGACCACACTCCGCAAGCGGTCGATGACGCTGTCGTCGATGCGCTGCTGGAAAAACCCCATGTCTTCCTCACGCTCCTCAAGCAAACGGGCGAGCACGTATTTCAACAGGTCCTCGGCGAGCGCCGCATTGTCATCGAGGTCGGCGAATGCCACCTCGGGCTCCACCATCCAGAATTCCGCCAGGTGGCGGCTGGTGTTGGAGTTTTCCGCGCGGAAGGTCGGGCCGAAGGTGTACACCTTGCTCATGGCGAGACAGTAGGCCTCGACCTCCAACTGCCCGGACACGGTGAGAAACGATTCGCCCGCGAAAAAGTCCTGGTGGAAATCGACCTCGCCGCCGGCGGTGCGCGGCAGGTTGGCGAGATCCAGCGTACTGACCCGGAAGAGCTCGCCGGCGCCCTCGCAGTCGCTCCCGGTGATAATGGGGGTGTTGATCCAGTGGAAGTCGCGCTCGAAGAAGTAGTTGTGAATGGCGTTGGCCAGGGTCGTGCGCACACGGGTGATGGCGCCGAAGGTGTTGGTGCGAGGGCGCAGGTGCGCCTGGGTGCGCAGGTATTCGAAGGTGTGGCGCTTCTTGGCGATGGGGTAGGTCTCCGGGTCGTCGACCTGGCCCACGACCTCGACGCGCGACGCCTGGATCTCGACGCTCTGCCCCTTGCCCTGGGACGCCACCAGCTCGCCGCTGACGATCACCGCGCAACCGGTCGAGAGATGCAGCACCTCGGACTGGTAGTTGTCCAGGGTGTCGGGCACCACTGCCTGGATGGGGTCGAACGCGGAGCCGTCGTGCACCGCCAGGAAAGAGATGCCTGCCTTGGAATCGCGCTTGCTGCGCAACCAGCCCCGCACTGTGACCTGGCTGCCGGTGTGGATGTCGCCGCCCAGGAGGGCGGCGACGGTGTGTAAATCGGGCATGTTGCGTCCGCTGTTGCTTTGGCCTGCGGCGCAGGATAACGAACTGTGTGGTGCGGGGCCAGACGCCCCGGCGCGTTCAGCGCACGATGCGCGTAATGCGGTCGCCCTTCATCTCGAGGTGGGTGACATGGCCGTCCTGGGAGAACACCATGCCGACGTGGGGATGATCGGCGTCCAGTGCGTCGCGGCCGCTGCCCGCCAGGGGCACGGTCACGTGTTCACCGACCTTCACCGAACGCTGCGCCCGGAACGCCTGCAGGGCCTCCTCGGTCATGAAGAAAATCACCTCGGCCTTGTACTCCGACTCCGGGCCCATGCCGAAGGTCGTGCCGGCGGTGGCGTAATAGTCCACGATCTCGCCGTCGACGAGCAGCGAGCCCTCGCCGAACTCGCCGCCGGCCCCGAAGCCCATCTTGACGATATCGGGGAACACCAAAACCCCGGCGGCGCTGTCCAGCAGCTTCGCCGTGTCCCTGTCGGAAGTGCGCAGCCAGTGCAGCGCGCGCTCGGTGTTGGCGTGGATCATCTCGCGGTCATCGGCGCGGGTTTCCGTCGCCGGCGATGCCAGGACCGCGGCGGCCAGCGCCGCCGCGAACAGTGTGGAATACTTCATAGGTCTGCCCTCTCTCATCGGATACGTCACAGTTCAAACGACTGCCCGACGAGGGTCTCCGAGAGGGCCCAGAGGCGCCCGGCGGCAGTTGTGTCCAACGCATAGGATTCTACCCCACTGTTGCTGCCTGACGACGCTTTTTCGGCGATTTGGCAATTTTCCAGGTAAATCCCGCCCCTGTCCGCCAGCTCCGGGGCCGTCGCCGCCCAGACCGAGGTCGCCGCGCCCTCGGGCACGCTCTTGAACACCAGCTCCTCGCCCGCGGGGGTGCGCTCGGCCAGGGCCGCGTAGTCGGTCTCGTCCATGTGCCGGGACAGTTCCGTCATGATCACCCCCGGGTGCACGGCGAAGGCCTGTACGCCCTTCTCCCCCAGGCGCGCCTGCAAGCCCACCGTGAACAGCGCGTTGGCGGTCTTGGATTCGCCGTAGGCCTGCCACTTGTCGTACTCGCGCTCCTTGTAGTTCGGGTCCTCGAGGTTGACGTCGGCGAACTTGTGGCCCGCGGAACTGAGGTTCACCACGCGCGACGGCGCCCCGTTGACGAGGGTCGGCGCCACCAGGCACGTGAACAGGAAGTGACCCAGGTGGTTCGTGCCGAACTGCATCTCGAAACCCTGTGCCGTGCGCATGAGCGGGCAGGCCATCACGCCGGCGTTGTTCACGAGCAGGTCCAGAGTCGGGTATTTGTCGAGCACCTCCGCGGCGGCGCGGCGCACGCTGTCCAGATCCGCCAGGTCCATGATCAGGGTCTCAATCTCCGCCGCGGGAACCGCCGCGCGCACCTGCTCCACCGCCGCATGCAGTTTTGCCGGATCACGGGCGGACATGATCACCCCCGCCCCCGCGCCGGCCAGGGCGCGGGCCGTCTCGATGCCCAGCCCCGCCGAGGCCCCGGTGACCAGGGCCAGCCGGCCCCCGAGCGAAATCCCGTCGATGACGTCGTCGGTGGTGGAATTGGCGTCGAACTGGCGCATGTCTCTCTCCTCCTGCTGCGGGGACCGGGCGGTTTCAGGGCGCCGGCTATTGTCGCCCGCCCCCTTAGGGGATTTAATGTTAACTCGGGTCAGAAGACAATGAATCCAATTGACGGGACTATCCATGCGCGACAGTGACATCGAGTTTCTCGAGGGCGGCAACTACCTCAGCCTGGCGACGCGCAAGCGCTCCGGCGAGTGGGTGAACACCCCGGTGTGGTTCGCCCCGGACGGGGGCAGCTACTACGTGTTTTCCGCGGGCGAGGCGGGCAAGGTCAAGCGCCTGCGCAATTTCAGCGAGTCGCGTATCGCCCCGTGCACGATGAGCGGCACACTGACGGGAGAATGGATTGAGACCCGGGCCCACCTGCTGGAAAATTCCGCGGACCTCAAGACGGCACTGAACGCCCTGCGCCGCAAGTACGGCTGGCAGATGTACACGGCGGACTTCTTCTCGCGGCTCACCGGGAAGATGGCGCGCCGCGCCTACATCCGTATCGACCTGGCCTGAGTCACCCCTCGACGCCGCTGCTGTCCAGCTCCCCGCGCAGACTGCGCAGCTGCAGCTGGTAGGTGTCGATGTCCGAGCGCAGCGTCGCGCGCTCGATGGCACGCTCGATGTAATCCGTGGCAGCTGCAGGCTCATCCAGCTGGTAGTGGGCGAGCCCGAGGGCGTACAGCAGGCGGCTGTCCTCCGGCAGCAGTTCCAGGGCCTTCTCGTAGTAGTCCCGCGCCTGCCGCCAGTCCTGTTCGTCCGCGGCCTGGTCGCCCAGCCACGCGTGGTAGTAGGGGTTCCCGTCGCGGTAGCTCGCCACCCGCGCCTCCCAATGGGCGCGCTCCTCGTCGCGACCCTCCATCGCGTAGAGAACGACGAGGTTGTTCATCGCCGAGTCGTTCCAGGGATCGAGTTCCAGTGCGTAGAGGTAGTTCTCCTCCGCCTCGCGGTTCTGCCCCGCATGGCGGTAGATGGCGCCGAGGTTCACCCACAGGTGGGGCATGTCCGGACTGAGCTGCAGGGCCCGCACGCTCTGTAGCCAGGCCTGCTCGACAGCGCCGGCCGCCAGCGCATCCATGGCCGCGTTGGCGTGGTGCAACGCCACCGCGTCGGTGTCCTGTATACGGCGCGAACCGGCAATCTCGCGGGTGGGCACCGGGTCGATGTCGATCATGAAGCGGTCCTGGTGCGTGGCCTTGACCAGCACGTTGACGTGCAGCCGCACCTGTACGCGCTCGCCGCGCAGGGTCCACTCGGGGCGCACGTGCAACCACTGGTACTCCGCACGCAGCCCGGCCTCCCTGGCCAGTGCCACGAACAGGGTGGCGTAGGAGAGGCAGTTCGCGGTGCCGCGGTGGAAGACCTCCTGCGCGGTGCCCCCCGCCACCGGGTCGTATTCGATGCCGAGGCTGGCATGCCCGCGCACCGCGCGGTGCAGGTTCATCAGGCGCTGGCGGCTGCTGACAACCCCGCCGGTATAGCGCTCGACGAAATCGCGCATCGCCTGGTCCGTCGCCAGCAGGTCCGGGGTCGGGGCGAGGGTCTCCACCTCGGCCACACTGACGGTCCCGGTCTCCAGCTGCAGGGGGGGCAGGTCCGCCACGGCGCGCTGGCGGGCAGGTGTGTTGGTACAGGCCGTGAGCGCGGCGAACAGCAGGGCCAGCAGGACGAGGCGGATCTTCCGGCCGCCCCGCGGCCGCGCACCTCTACCCGCTGTCCCCTTCTGCCAGGTGGCTCGCATATCAACCTCCGACGGGTCGATTATACCGCAGTCCGGCACGCCCATTGACCTCGGTCAATGCCGCCCCCCCAGGGGCGGGGCACACTGCCCCTGAAGGCCAATGAACACGGGGAGTAAACGCCATGAGCCAACATGTACTGACACAGGACGCCCTCGAGGATCGCGCCACCCTGCGCCGCCTCGGGCTCGTTATCGGCTGCTTCATGCTGGCCATGGCAGCCCTGGCAATCACTATCGGGGTTGTCGCGGGCTGAGGGTTCTTTAGAGGCTGAAGGCTCTCTCGGGCTGAGGGCTCT
>Ga0126341_1000027_pt1 | contig 29301 bp, 26 predicted proteins | sample OrbTmetagenome_FD_97057 | JGI IMG/M metagenome (GOLD analysis project Ga0126341, IMG submission 97057) | Coral microbial communities from Florida Keys, Florida, USA - Orbicella T D metagenome | ecosystem: Host-associated > Invertebrates > Cnidaria > Coral | place: Florida Keys, Florida, USA... | reverse complement strand
CCGGCCACGCGCATGATGGCGCGGCGCTCGACTGCGCGGGGAGGCTCCCCGGCCCCGGCCCACCGGCACAGGCGCCGCACGGCCTTGTCCAGCGGCGCACGCATGCCGACGTCGCCGGCAAGGACGATTTCAGTGTGCTGGGCCTGTCCGGGGAGATCATCCTCCTGTTCGACCGGGAATCCGGGCTGCCGCTGCAGGTGCGCGGCACGGCGCCCCGCGTCGGCGACATGGCCATCAACCTCAAGTCCGCCACCCTGAGGACGCCGGCCCCGTGAATTCCGCCACCGGGCCGGTGGGGATGATCAGCAATCCGGGCAGCGGCCACAATCGCGACCGCTTCGGGGCGCTCGAGGCCCGCATCGACGCCTGTACCACCATCCGCCACCGCATCACGCGCAGCGCCGCGGACATCGAACCGGCGCTGCGCGACCTGCAGCGCGAGGGTATCCGCGCGCTGGCCGTCAACGGCGGCGACGGCACCGCCTCCGCGGTACTCGGTTGCCTGCTGGAGCAGCGCATATTCGATATTCCGCCCCCGGTAATCCTGTTGCCGGGCGGTACCGCCAACATGAATGCCGGCGACGTCGGCATGCGTGCGCCGCTGGACAAGGCCGTGCGGCGCCTGTGCCGGTGGGCCGGGGCCGGGGAGCCTCCCCGCGCAGTCGAGCGCCGCGCCATCATGCGCGTGGCCGGGGGCGGGAGCGCACCGCGCTACGGCATGTTCCTCGGCGCAGGCGCGGTGATTCACGGCACCGAGTACGCCCACGAGGAGATCCATTCGCGCGGGCTGCGCGACGACTTCAGTCTCGCCCTCGGCACCGCGCGAACGGTGTGGGGCGTGCTGCGCGGCGACCCGCGCTTCAACCGCCATGTCGAGATCGACCTCGCCGCGAACGGGCAGCCGGCGCGCCGCTTTGACACGCTGATTCTCGCGGTGAGTACGCTGCAGCGGCTGTCCTTCGGGATGCGGCCCTTTTTCGGCAGCGGCGAGGGCGCCATCCGCTGCACCGTGTTCGAGCAGGGTTGTACGCGATTCGCCCGCACCTTCGTCTCCATCGTGCGCGGTCGGCCGAATCGCAACGCGACGCCCGAATCCGGCTACCACAGCTTCAACACGGACACGCTAACCCTGCGCATGGACGGCCGGCTGAACCTGGACGGCGAGCTGTTCGACTGTCGCGGCGAACTCGCGCTGAGCGCCAGCGAACCGCTGGAGTTCCTGCAGCTATGAGCGCCTATCCCGCGGTGGCGGGGCCCGTCCGCGACGCGGCGCTGGACAGCCTCCTGGAGGAACTGCAACGGCGCCACCGAGGCGCCGTGTGCGCGGTGCTGGTCTACGGCTCCTGCCTGCGCAGCGGGGATATCTACGACGGGCTGCTCGACCTCTACCTGCTGTGCGACAGTTACCGCGCCGCCTATGGTCCGGGGCCGCTGGCCGCGGCCAACTGGCTGCTGCCACCCAACGTGTTCTACGCCGAGCAGGCGGATCCGGAGAGTGCGCGGACCCTGCGCGCCAAGGTCACGGTGATTTCGCTGCGGGACTTCCGTCGCGGCTGCTCAGGCGCGTGGTTCGAGTCCTACCTCTGGGGGCGCTTCGCCCAGCCCACCCATATCCTGGATGCGCGCGACGGCGCGACCCGGGCCGAGGCGGAGCATGCGCTGCTGACGGCTGCGGGCACACTGTTGCGGCGGGCCCTGCCCACGCTCCCCGAGGAGGGCACTGTGACGGCGCTCTGGGAGGGCGCCCTGGACCTGAGCTATGCCACGGAGCTGCGCACCGAGCGCAGCGGTCGCGCCGGGGAACTGGCGCGGGCCTCCGGGAGTTTCTACGCGGCCGTCACCCGCCTTATCGAAGGGGAAATCGGCGCCGGGTTCAGCCTGGAGGGCGACGGGCCCGACGCGCGCTACAGCAGCCGCCCCGACGCATTTGCCGCCCGCGCCGCGCGCGCGGCGTGGCTGCTGCGACGCGTCCAGGGGAAACTGCTGTCTATCGCGCGCCTGGTGAAGGCGCTGTTCACCTTCGAGGGGGGGCTGGACTACATCGCCTGGAAGCTGGAGCGCCACTCCGGCGAGGAGATCGTCATCCCGGACAGGGTGCGGCGTGCGCCCCTGATCCACCTCTGGGGATTCTTCTGGGGCCTCTACCGGCGGGGAATTTTCCGCTGAGCGCCCCGCCCGGGAGGGCCCGCGGTTCCCCCCGGGACGTATTATTCACGCTTCGCGCGGGGGCCCGGAAATAGAAAAAAACCCCCTATTCCTATATAGTTACGCACTATTCAAAGCAAGCCTAAGCCCCTCATGAAAGCCAGCGTATTCATCCAGACCAACCACAAACAGATCACCGGCGCGATCGTCGCCGAGCACGCCCTGCGGCGCTACTCCACGAACAACGACAAGTTCGACGTCGTGCGCATGGACACCCGCGACTACCCGTTCTTCGCAGCACACGAGGGCCGGGAATACCTGCGCGACGGGGTCAGGCGCACCTGGCTGAACGACGACCTGCAGTCCTTTACGCCGACCCGATTCATGCCGCCGGGACTGATGGGTTTCGAGGGGCGCGCCGTGGTGATCGACCCGGACATCTTCGCCACCACCGACATCTGGGAACTACTCAGCCGCGACATGCAGGGCAAGGCCATCATGTGCCGCATGCGCTCCGGGCCGAAGGGGCTGGTCGACAAGTGCATGGCGTCCAGCGTCATGCTGCTGGATTGCGCCAGGCTGACCCACTGGGATGCGCAGGCCAAGTTTGAGGCCATGTTCGAATTCACCCAGGATTACCAGCCCTGGGTCTGCCTGAAGGAGGAGGACCGCGACAGCATCGGGTTTTTCGAGAGCGAATGGAACGACTTCGACAAGTTCACCCTCGAGACGAAGATGTTGCACACCACGCGGCGCAAGACGCAGCCCTGGAAGACGGGCCTGCCCACCGACTGGCGACCCGCCGAGCGCTTCCGCCTGTTTCCGCCCGCGGCCTGGGTGATGCGCGCGCGGCGCAAGCTGTTCGGCGAGTACGCGTTCCTGGGCAACTACAAGCAGCACCCCGACCGCAACCAGGAGATCTTTTTCTTCGGGCTGCTGAAAGAGTGTGTGAACGAGGGCAAGATCACCGAGGACTTCCTGCGCGAGGAGATGGCGCGCAACCACGTGCGTCACGACGCACTGGAGATTCTCGCCGAGACGCCGGACCTGCCGCCGGCGCCGCTGCACCCCCTCAGCGCGGTGTCACAAGCCGCCTGACCGCCTCGGCGCTGCGCGCCAGCTCCTCCCGCGCGCTGCCGGGCGCCGTCGCACCGGACTGTCCCGGGTCGAGACGCGCGCCCTTGACGAGCCACTGCGCCCGACCCGAATCCACGAGAGACGCCTGGATGCGCCCGATGTCCCGCCGCATGCGCCGGGGCCCGAGGCGCATGGCCAGGCGATGGCTCAGCGGTTTGTAGCGGTAGTTGTGCCCCAGTTTCCACCAGGGGGTGGCGCCGTCCCCCGGATCAAAAATGAACAGCGGTTTGCCCCGGTCCACCGCCTCCGCCAGCATCGACATGGATTCGCCGGTGACGATGAAGGCGTCGGCCAGCGCCAATAGTCCGTGGTAGGGGTTGTTGCCGCGACGCCCGAAGCGGTAACAGAAATTGGGCGCGCTGAGCGCGACCTCCAGCGCGCGACTCGCCTCGGGTGGTGTGCGCGGGCTGTCGGTGACCAGCAGCGCGCCGTCGGCGGCATTGGCCATGCCGCTGGCCAGCTCGCCCAGCCGGCGGCCTTTCTCCGGCGTCAGCACGTAGCGACCGCTGTCGCCGCCCGCCAGCACGGCAATCCACGGCCGGGGCAGACGCTGGAAGCGGCGCTGCCAGGAGTGGACCGCCTGCTCCAGCACATCTTCGCTGGTGCCGTGCAGGGGCAGGCTGTTATGCAGGATGTTGTCCGCCTCGGGGAGGAAGTACTGGGGCGTGGTGATGATGAGATCCCAGCGGGACAGGGGCGTCCAGGGGCGGCCCAGGTGTACCAGCCGGGTGCGTCCGCCGGACTCCCGGCGGATCCACTGCGCCACCGGCTCGTTGCGGCGTCCCGCGGTCAGGACCAGGTCCGGCCAGGGCGGCTCGAAAGCGCTGGACGCGCCGCGCCGGATGCCCGCGAGCGTGGCGCGGTGGCCGATGTGGACGAGCAGCTCCGAGGATTTCGCCACCACGGTCTTCTCCTCGTACCCCCAGCCCAGCGCCCCGGCCAGGGCGCGCACCTGTGTATTGTCCCCGGCCTTGCGACCCAGCAGGCACCACACGCTGACCCCTGATTCTCCCAATGCGTTTCCCCCCCGCCCCACAGTACCACCGTCTCCCCGGAAATAATTGCCAAAGGGGAACATTCCAGCGCGTCCGCGCTGGCGGTAAAATATCCCACAAATCCGTAGTGAGAAGAAATCGCTTGAAACCCACCGTATTCATCCACACCAACCACAAGCAGATGCTGGGTGCACTGGTCAGCCGCTTTTCGCTCGTGAAACGCTCGGCGCACCCCGACCGCTTCGACGTGAAGTTCATCGAGGTCAAGGATTTCCCGTGCATGCTGGAGCGCGAGGGCCGGCGCTACCGCCGCGACGGCGAGATGCGTCCCTGGCTCAACGACGACCTGCAGTCCTTCACCCCCCTTCGCTTTGCACCCCCGGGGCTGATGGGCTACGAGGGTCGCGCGGTGGTGATGGACCCGGATATTTTCGCCATCGGCGACATCTGGGAGCTGCTGGACCGGGATATGCAGGGGGCCGCCATCATGTGCCGCCCTAAGTCCGGGCGCAAGGGGCGCAAGGGCGCCTGGGCGAGCAGCGTGATGCTGCTCGACTGTGCGCGACTCACACACTGGCGCTTCGAGGATAACTTCGGCGAGATGTTCGAGCCGGTACGCCGCGACTACATGGACTGGGTGTCCCTCAAACTGGAGGACCCGGCCAGCATCGGCGCGCTGGAACCCGAGTGGAACGATTTCGACAATCTCACCGAGCGCACCAGGCTGCTGCACAACACCAAGCGCAAAACGCAGCCGTGGAAAACAGGCCTGAAGATCGACTACCGGCCGGCGGATACCTTCCAGCTGTTCCCGCCGCGGCACTGGTTTCGCCGCGGACGGCGCGCGCTGTTCGGCGACTACAAGTTTGCCGGCACCTACGCCGCCCACCCCGATCCCGCACAGGAGCGGTTTTTCTTCAATCTGGTCCGGGAGGCGCTGGATGACGGTGCCCTGGACGAGGCGCTGTTGCAGCAGGAGATCGCGCAGGGCCACCTGCGGCCGGATGCCATGGCGCTGATCGAGGCCGCCTGAACGACACGCCGGTTCAGGCGTAGTTGAACATCGGGTCGAGGGTTTCCGCCAGGCGCGCGTCGATCGCAGCCACTTCCTCGTCGGTAAAATAGTCCCGGTAGCCCCCTACCTTCGCGCGGCGCACCTTGTAGCTGTCCGGGTTGTCCTTGTCCCGGGGCATCATGCGGCCGCCGGCAAGACGGAAAGTCGACTGGCTCTCCATCTTTTTCATGTTCTCGTAGGAGGAGTACTCCACCGCGGCGTCAACGTGGGCGTCGGCGGCGTCCACGCCCATGAAGTCCAGCAGCCCGCGCAACTCTTCCCCGGGCCGGGCGCGCAGGTCCTCGTAACGCAGCAGGTGGAAACGCTGCACCCTGTCGCACTCCTTCGCCCACAGGTTGAGGTAGTCGGTCACCGCCTGCATGCTGCCGCCGTTGTCGCCCATGACAAAGTCGAACAGGTTGATGTCCGAGCCGCGCGGCGGGTAGTTGTTGATCGCGACCTTGGTCGGCTTGATGCGGAATTTCCACTGGAAGAACTGGGAGACGGCGACGTCGCGCGGATCCCGCGCCAACAGTACCACGGGCCTGTCATAAAAGGGCGTCTTGGTAAGGGCGTCCCCGGTGAAGTCCTTGATGTAATTGTCGTGCGTGAAAAAAGTCTTCGGTACACGGCGATCGAGGTTGTGGAAATTGTCGAACCCCAGAATCGCGTTTTCCGGCAGGTCGTACATGACGCGGAACAGGTGCGACACCATGACCCTGAGCCAGGTGCGGCCACTCTTGCCAAAGGAGACGAAAACGATGTCTGCACGGCGCAGCTTGTCGTACTGCTCCACCCCGCGCAGTTTGCGTTCCTCCACCAGGATCTCCGCCTCGGGGCGGCCGCGCATGCGCCAGTGCAGCAGGCGGCGCGAGAGCTTTTTCCTGCCGGTCTGCGCGGCCTGTCGCAGGTTCTGCAGCGCGAGTTTCACGCGTCCCGCTCCCGGTAACGGAACAGGGAATCCAGCTCGCTCACCATGCGCTCGAGCTCTTCGCACTGCTCGTCTGTGAAGTAATCGCGGAACCCGCCGACCTTTGCCTTGCGCACCTTGTAGGACTGCGGGTTGTCCTTGTCGGCGGCCTTGACCCGCGCCCCGGAGCCCTTGAAGAAACGCTCCTGCTCCATCTTCTTCATGTTGTCGTAGGCGGCGAATTCCACCGCTTCCCTCAGCTGCTCGGCGCTGATCTCGGTGCCGGTGAATTCGAGGATGCGCGACAGCTCGGCGGCCGGGTCGGCGCGCATGTCCTCGTAGCGCACGACGAGAATGGCGCCCAGCTCGCCCATGGCACGTGCCCAGCCGTTGAAGTACTCGACGATACGCGGCACACCCGCGTCGCGATCGCGGACGAATTCCCAGACATCAATGTCTGCACCGTGAGGCGGGTAGTCGTTGATGAATTTCTTGTTCGGTCGCATGCGGAACTGCCACTGGAAAAACTGCGATACGGCGACGTCGCGCGGGTCGCGCACCAGCAGGACAATTCGCTTACCTGCGAAGTGCGCCTTGGACTCCCGGTTACCGGTGTAGTCGCGCAGGTAATTGTTGTGGCTAAAGAAAACAGCGGGCAGGGACGGGTCTGCGTTCCGGAGGTTGTCGAAATCCAGGAGATCGCTGGCGGGCAGGCCGGCTTTGAGGGTGTAGGCGCGCGACAACATGACCCGCAGCCAGGTGCGCCCGGACTTGCCCCAGCTCATCAGGACCCAGTCTGCGCGCTGGAGTTTCTTGAATTCCTCGCGGCCGCGCAGCCAGCGCTCGACCTTCTTGCGGCGCCCGGCGGGCAGCCAGAAACAGAGCAGCAGTAAGATGTGACGGAGCGCGACGCGCGCCTTGTCAGCCATGGCCAGGACTACCTTTGAGAAGGGCGGAAATGGCGGCGCATTCTAACCCAATTCCCAGGGAGCCGCAGCCTGGGGCAGCGCTCAATAATGGCACTATTAACACCCGCGGACCACGCGCCGGCTTGGCCGGGAAGCCGGCCGCGCGATAAAATACACCCATGTCCATGATCGACCTGGATGCCCTGCGCGCCGCGCAGCTGCAGACCGAACCCTTCGACTTCCTGGTGGCCCCTGACGTCCTTCGCGCGGGTGTACTACCCCGGGTCAACGCCGACTACCCGCCGATCGAGACGGCGGCCAACCACGCCCTTGAGAACCTCACCGGCGGGCCGGCATTCGACAGCCTGATGGAGGAACTGCAGGGACCGGAGCTCGCCTCCGCCCTCGGCGACATCTTCCACATGGACCTGGTCGGCCTGCCCACCACGGTGACGGTGCGCAAATTCTGCGAGCGCACCGACGGCAACATCCACACGGATCACCGCAGCAAGATTCTCACCGTGCTCGTGTACTTCAACGAGAGCTGGGAACACGAGGACGGGCAGCTGCGCATGTTGCGGTCCGGGGACGATATCGAGAATTACGCGGCGCAGGTACCGCCCCTGGGAGGGACGCTGCTGGCATTCCGCCGCACCGACCACTCGTGGCACGGCCACACGCGCTTCGTCGGCGAGCGGCGCATGGTGCAGGTGAACTATCTCGACCAGAGCCCGATCGCTGTCGCGGCCCAGCGCATCAGCCGCTTCGGCACCCACTTCATGAAAAACGTGCTGGGAATGCGCTGACCTGCGCAAGACGAGCAGGCCCGCTCTTACAGTTGCTCCATCCTGTCCAGTCCCCGCGCCAGTAAGGCCGCGTCGATACCGTAACCGGCCTGCCCGCCAGCCCCTGCCCCCGCGTCCCGCCCGGTACCGAAGATAAACCCAGTAGGCTGGGCGCGAATCCGGGCGATGCCCGCCTGGGCAAACAATTGCGCGTCCGGCGGGTGCAGGCAGAGCACCCGCGTACCGCGCGGCGAGAACGCCGTGTTGTGCAGCGCCGAACCCTGCTCTCCCACCACGGTATGCGCCCGGGAAAACAGGGCTACCTGTTCCCGCACCGGGAGGCCTTCGGGTTCCAGCACCGTGAAACCGCGAGACGCGACGAGGGTCTCCACCTCCTCGCGATTGACCAGGACATTCTGTTCGCGCCGCATGCCGCGGCGCGACAGGTAAAGTTTCAGGTCGCCCGCGGCGGGCTCCCCGCACACTCGGTGGCGGACCGCATCGAAGGCCTCGTTGGCCAGGGGATTGATGCCGTAATACAACCGCGGCTGGGTCACTGCGATCGCGCGGTCCAGTCGCAGCAGCTCACTGCACGGGTCGTAGGTGATGATTTCTTCCGGGGCGACATCCAGCAGGGCGAAAAACTCCCGCTGCCAGTCGAGGATTGCCGGCAACTGCCGAGACAGGCCGAGCGGCTTGATGAACCTGACCGGACGCGGCAGGCGCCGCGCGAGCACGATCTTCGGCAGGATATCCAGCAGCCAGTGGCCGTAGGTGTTGATGCCGCACTGGCTGAGCAGTACACAGGGGTCCGCGACGTGTCGCTGCGCGAGCCCGGCGGACAGTACTACCTGCGCCGATGCGGAATCCCAACTGTACGCCCCTGTCCTGAGGTTCATGGGTGCGCCTATTTCCAACACCTCGTCCGCGCAGAACTCACTGTGGTGAAAAACCTGGCCGCCGGCATCCGCCAACTGGCCGTAGCCGAACAGGCGCACGTCGGCCAGGGACAGGAACCGCAGCGGCGGTATTTCGCGCGTGTAAAGGTCGTAGCGCTCGCGGTCGCCCCCGCCCTCCCACACCGCGACGCCGGGCGGCTGCACACGGCTCCCGGGAGCGAGCTCGAGGCGGGCGCCGCTCCCGGAAAACAGCGCCGCGGGGTCGTCGACACCCGCGCCGCCGTCGAGCACCGGGCCGTCGCGCAGCGCGAGGGTCCCGGCCGGGGATGTCACGGGAAGAGCGCCCTGATGCGGTTCACAACCGCACCGACATCGTCGGGCAGTTCAGCGTCGGGCTGCCGGAAGGGTTGGCCCGACCACACGGCGTACCCGCGGTCGACCAGCAGGCGGTGAAAGGCGCGGAAGTCGCGCGTCGCGCACAGGATCTTGAACACGTCTATGTAGTAGACCCCGCGGGCGACGCGATGCCGCAGCCGATCCAGCGCAGTGTGCTGCACCGGGTTGAACAGCCAGTGGGCCAGTGAGCGCCGCAGCTGGTCGACAGCGCCGAGCCAGCCCCCGGGAAGCGGGAAAATCGCCAGGGGTTTGTGCAGGTAGATCACCTCCACCATCATCGACACACTGTCGGCGGTGACGATGAAACCGTCTGCGCTGCCCAGCAGCGCGCGGTAGGGGTTCTCCGCGGCGTCCGCGGACCACTCGAAAAATGCCGCGCCGTCGGGAAGTTCATTGCGCAGGGTCTCGACCACCTCGGGCGTGGTGCGCCGGCTGGTGGTGACATAGGGCGTGCCGCCCAGTTCATCGACCACCCAGCGAGCCGTTGCGACCAGCTCGTCCGCCACCTTGCGGTTCATGATGAAGGGGTTGGTCTCCCCGCCCACCAGCACAGCTACCAGCGGCCGCGGCAGGGCCGCCAACCGCGACTCCCACGCCTGTGCCTCGTCGGCGACGTCCTCCGGGCGTATACGCATCAGCGGCAGGGTCGTCGGGAGAAAATTGTGCATCGGCGGCATCTGGTTCTCGGCGCTGGCGATGACAAGGGAAAAATCCAGCATGTGGCCCGAGGGTTTACCGACCAGAGCGATCTTCGTTTTTCCCCCGGACTGCTCGCGCACCCAGAGGGCGACCATCGACGGCCGGCGCCCGACGGTGATGATCAGGTCGGGCCAGGGGGCTTCCAGTGGGTCGGACTGCGAGAGGTCCAGGTGATCCAGCGAGGGGCGGTAGCGCGGCTTGCCCAGCACCCACTCGGGCTTCATGTGCACGTACTTGTGCTCCACGGGCCACGACAACGCCTCGACGATGGTTTCCACCTGGCCGTTGTCACCCCGCTTGTCGCTGAGGATGACCCAGGTCCGGGGTGTCATCAGGGCGCCTGGCAGTAGCCGAGCTCCGGGAGGATGTTGTCGCGCACGAGGGCCTCCAGCTCGGCCACCTGCTCCGCGTCGAAGTCCTCCCGGTAACCGTCGACCTTGCCGCGCCGCACCTTGTACGTGCTGGGATCGCCCGCGTCGACGAGCTTCATCCCGCCCTGGCTGAAGGTGCCTTTTGTCTCGAGCTTCTGCAGGTTGTCGAAGGAGCCCCACTCCACCGCGGCGCGCACCTCCTCCTCGGAGAAATCCTCGCCCATGTGCCGGGTGATGGCGTGCAGCGTGGTGACCGGCTCGGCACGCAGGTCCTCGTAGCGGGCCATCATTCCGCGGGGCAGGTCGGCGACGTTGCGCGCCCAGGTGTTCTGGAACTCGATCAGGCTGGGCAGGCCGATGTCCGAGTGCCGCACGAATTCCCACATTCCAACAGTGCGGCGATCCACCGGGTGCTCGATCCAGTGATTGATCAGCTCCTGCTTCGCGCGCGACTGTCGTTTCGTGAACTGGTGGTACCAGGACACGGCGATGTCGATGGGATTGCGCGCCAGGAACAGCACCGGCTTGTGGCGCAAGGGATTGTCCGGCGCGCCGACACTGAGCAGCTTGCCCACCTCGCCCTCGTAACTGTAGTAGCCGTTGGTCGCGGCCAGCCGGGGAATCTCCGGGATCTTGCGCGCGAATTCGTCAGTGTTGATGAGCTTCGACTCGGGCAGGTCATATCGCAGCTGGTAGAGCCGCGAGATCATCACCTTGAGCCAGGTGTTGCCGCTCTTGGGGTGGCCGATGATCAGGAAACTGGCCCGGTGCGCCTTGGCGAGCTCGAGGTTGGCGAGATACCTGCGGCGCAGCGCCACACGGGTTTTCGCGGGCAGGGGCTGGGTCGGAATGAGAATCAGCGCCTTCTTGACGCCGTCGCTCAGGTTGAACATCTGCTGTCGGTCTCGCCGGGCGGGTGGGGGTTGTTCGCAAGGCGTGGATTATGCGGCAAGCGCCGACCTTTGAGAAGGGAACTCCCGGGGCCGTCTGTGGTACTTATTGGCAAGAGCCCGGAGTTTGTGTGCCCTGCAGGGCCGCCCCGGGGTGCATTGTGTACAATACGGGAAGCCACTCCGGAACCGCACTCCCTTGATCATCGACCGCCACATCAGCTCCGAGATCGCCCGCCCCTTCCTGCTGGGCCTCGGCCTGCTGGTGCTGGTATTTGTCGGCTTCTCGGCGGCGCAGCAACTGTCGCTGGCCGCCGCCGGGCAGATGGATATGCTCACCGCCTTCAAGCTCATCGGCCTGAACACGCTGATCACCCTGGAGATCCTGTTGCCGTCGGCGTTCTTCTTTTCCGTGCTCGCCGCCATCGCCCGCCTCTACCGCGACTCCGAGATGGCCGCATTCTACGCTGCCGGTGTCAGTCGCACGCGCATACTCGAGGCGGTGCTTAAACTGGCCCTTGTGGTCGCGCTGGTCACCGGGCTCATTTCCATCCTGGGCCGGCCGTGGGCTTTCCGCACCAGCTACGCGCTGGAGTCGCAGGCTGAGGCGCAGTTCGACCTGAAAAAAATGACGGCGGGCGAGTTCGTCAACATGGGCGGCAGTGACTACACCTTCATTGCGCGCGATATCGACCTGGAACGAGGGCTGCACAAGGACGTCTTCCTGCAGAAGAACTACGACGAACAGGGGCGCTCGGAGATCATCGTCGCCCAGAGCGCTGCCATGCCCACCCTGAACCCGGGCCAGGCGATGCAGGCGACGTTTTACAACGGGCACAACTATCTCCTGGACAATCGAAAACGCCGCGACCTCACGCTGAAGTTCAAGGAGCTGGTGGTGCGGCTGCCGAACGAGGAGGCCCAGGAGCGTTACCGGCGCAAGGCGGAGACTACCCTCAACCTGTCCGCCTCCACCGAGCCGAAGGACATAGCGGAGTACCAGTGGCGCATCACCACACCGCTCGCGACGGTGTTGCTGGCACTGATCGCAGTACCGCTGGCGCGCTCCGCGCCGCGCGAGTCACGCTTTCGCAATTTCACCCTGGCGGTGCTGGCCTACATCGTCCTGTTCAGCCTGGTCAGCGTCATGCGCACGATGATCGAACAGGGCAAGGTGGGCGCATTCCCGGGCCTGTGGGCGGCCTACGCCATCCAGGCCGCTGTGCTGGTGCTGCTGGTCTCCAGGCCGAGGATTCGGCGGCGATGATCCTCGAGCGCTACATCGCGATCAACCTGGTCAAGGGCTGGCTGCTCGCACTGGTGGTGCTCGGCGCGGTGTTCGGCCTGATCGCGTTCACCGAGGAACTGGACCGGGCGAAACGCAGCTACGACGCTCTCGCGGCGGCGCGCTACACCCTGTACATACTGCCCAACCAGCTGGTCGGCCTGGCGCCCGTTATCGCGCTGTTGGGCAGTATCGTCGCCCTGGCCAATCTCGACCGCTTCAATGAATTGACGGTCATCAGCTCCAGCGGCTTTGGCCTCGGCCGCCTGGTCGCCGCGATAACCGTGCCCACGCTGCTCGTCATGCTGGCCCTTTGGGGCCTGATGGAGTACGTCACGCCCCAACTGCAGCAGTCGGCGGAGGAGGAGCGTCACCAGCTGCGGCACGGCGACAGCTCGTTCATTCCCGGCGGCGGCGTATGGTCGACCGACGGGCGACGCTACATACACCTGGCGAAGATGTCACCGGACAACGTCCCCGGCCGCATCAGCCTGTTCGAGTTCGACGACGCCGGCAATCTCGTGCGCGCCATTCGTGGCTCGGAGGCGGAAGTGAGCGACGACCGTCGCTGGCTGTTCAAGCGGGTGCGCGAGAAGAAACTGGTAGACGGCGAATTCCAGACCAGCCGCTACAAGGAGCTGGAAGTTCCCGGCCTGTGGGCCCGGGATGAGCTGCCCACCCTGCGCCTGCAGGGCGACACCATGAACCTGTCCGTGCTTTACCGCTACGCGGGCTACCTGGAGAGCACGGGGCAGCCGGTGGAGCGCTTCCTGCACGCCTTCTGGCAGAAATCCATGATGCCGTTTACCGTGTTCGCCATGGTGCTGCTGGCGACGCCCGTCGCGGCCAGCGTCACCGCGGGGCGCGACCGCAGCATGGGCCTGAATATCGGTATCGGCGCCGTGTTGGGCATCGTGTTCTACCTCGGCGCCCAGATCATTTTCGCCCTCGGCCAGTTATTGCAATGGAATATTCCATTGGTGGCCGCCCTGCCTGCACTTATCATTCTGCTCTGCGCACTGGTGATGCTCAGCCGGATGCGCTGGTGAGGGGAGCGCCGCCGGCGCCCCCGCGCCGATTTTCCAACTGAGGGAGTGCCCGCATGGGCCTGATGCTGAATTTTTTCCGCGCCTATCCCTGGCAGACCGCCTTGATGCTGCTGGCACTGGTGCTGTCGGGCGCCGCCGAGGGCATAGGCCTGACCGCGCTGCTGCCACTGGTCAACGTCGCCCTGGGCGCCGAGGCCGCGGCGCTGATCCCCGGTGCGGAGTCCGGCAGCCAGACGGAGCTGGAGCGCACCGTGCTGGAAGTGCTGGCGAACCTGGAGATCGCGCCCACGCTGGGCAACATGCTGCTGATAATCATCGGCGGCATACTGTTCAAGAGTATTTTCCTGCTGCTGGCACAGCGCCAGGTCGGCTACACGGCGGCGCGGGTTACCCGGGACCTGCGCCTGCAGATGCTGCGCGCAGTACTGCGCAGCAAGTGGGAGTATTTCCTGCACCAGCCCGTGGGCAAACTGACCAATGCCCTGGCCACGGAAGCCCAGCGCTCCTCCACCTCCTTCGTCCACGGCGCCACGGCGATCACGTACCTGATCACCGCGCTGGTCTACGGCGGCGTCGCCTTCGCGCTGTCCTGGCGCGCGTCGCTGGTCGCCATCGTGGCGGGCTCCATCGTCATCGGCCTGTCCCACTTCCTGGTGAAGATCACGCGCAAGGCCGGCAGGAAACAGACGCGCCTGATGACCTCGCTGATGGCCAACCTGACGGACACGCTGCAATCGGTAAAACCCCTCAAGGCCATGGCGCGGGAGGACCTGGCGGACCAGGTGCTGGCCCACGACACGCGGCTGCTGAACAAGGCCCAGCGTCGCCAGGTGCTCTCCGCCGCCGTGCTGGATTCCGCGCAGGAGCTGATGTTCACCGCTTTCATCTGCCTGGGTGTCTATGTCGCTCTGGAGCGCTACGACATGGACCTGGCCACGGTCATGGTGCTTGTCGTCGGGCTGGGGCGTTCCTTCTCGTTTTTCGGCAAGGTGCAGAAGCAGTACCAGAAGCTCGCCCAGGGGGACAGCGCCTACTGGGCCCTGCTCGATTCCATCGAGGGGGCCCAGAGCGCCGAGGAAAAACTGACCGGCGGGGCGACGCCGACGTTCAACGAAAGCCTCGAGCTGCGCGACATCACCTTCCGTTACGACGATCGCCACCCCGTGTTCGACGGGCTGAACCTCGCGATCGAGGCGGGCGCGCTGACCACGCTGGTCGGACCCTCCGGCTCCGGCAAGACGACCATCATCGACCTGGCCATCGGCCTGCTGCACCCGCAGGAGGGCGCCGTCCTGCTGGACGGCACACCGCTCACGGAACTGGATGTGAAGGCGTGGCGGGGGATGATCGGCTACGTGCCACAGGACACTATCCTGTTGCACGATACGGTGCTGCACAACGTGACCCTGGGCGACCCATCCCTCACCGAGGCGGACGCAGAGCGCGCGCTGCGCGCCGCCGGAGCGTGGGACTTCGTCTCGGCGCTCGCGGAGGGCACCGCCACTATCGTCGGCGAGCGCGGCGGCAAGCTCTCGGGGGGACAGCGGCAGCGCATCGTCATCGCCCGGGCACTGGTCAACTCACCGCGCCTGCTCATCCTCGACGAGGCGACGAGCGCGCTGGACAGGGAGAGCGAGGAAGCCGTGCGGCAGACCATGGAGGCCCTGAAGGGGCAGCTCACCATACTGGCGATCTCGCACAACCGCGCGATGGTGCAGGCGGCCGACCGGGTCTTTGAACTCGCGCCCGGCGGCGCGGTGATGCTGGACGAGGCGCGCCGCTCAGACCTCGCCAAGTAACCCGCGCACCGCGGCCACGGCCCGTTCCACGTCGGACTCCCTGGGCACCCTCGCCGTCGCGACGATCTCGTCGGTCCACATCGCGTAACCCGCCTCGCGCAGCCGGCCGTGTACCAGGGTGATGTCGCGGGTGAGGGGCTGCCAGAACCAGCGCATCAGCAACGCGTAGAGCGCGCCGCCCAGCCGGCTGTCGCGCCGCGGCACCTCACTGCCCTCGCGCATACCGCCCAGGTCAAACATGTTCACGGGCTTCCCGGTTGCGCAGGCCTCGGACAACATCGCGATGCTGTCACCGGTCACGATGAGGCGGTCTGCCCAGGCCAGGATGCCCAGGTAGGGATTGGCGTCGTCCCCCGGGCGCCAGCGGTAGAAGAAGTTTGGCGCCGAAAGACTGTCGCGCAGGGCGTCCACCGCTTCCGGCCGGGTGCGCGAACTGGTCGTGACAAGCAGTGAGCCGCCGCGGGACTGCGCGAGCTGAGACGCCTCGCGGCCCAGCCGAACCGCCGCCTGCGGACCGAGTGTGAACGGGCCGCTGTCGCCGCCGACGATCACGGCGAAGTACGGCGCGGGCAGGTCGGCGAAAGTGTCTCGCCACTCCTCGCGCGCGCGAGACAGGCGCGCCGCGTCCACGCTGTGCAGTGTCAGGGTATTGTTCAGGACATTGGGGTGATCGGGCACGCGGTACTGCGGCGTGGTGATCACGAGGTCGAAACTGTCCAGGGGGCCCCAGGGCTTGCCCACGTGTACGTAGCGCGTGCGGCCGCCGGACTGCTCGCGAATCCATCGGCACACCGGCTCGTTGCGCACACCCGACGAGATGACCACGTCGGGCCAGGGCGGCTGCAGTTGTCGCGCCGACGCAGCGGTGATACCGGTGAGGCTGGCGCTGCCGAACAGGTGCGGCCAGAACACCGCTGTACGGTACTGGAGAACCCTGGTTTCGCTGACCCACCCCAAGGCGTCGACGAGGGCACGCACCTGTCCACGCTCACCGGCGCGGTAGGCGTCGATCAACCAAATCACTGGCATTAGCGTGTTTCCGTGGGTATAGTTCGAGCCTTCGAAATCTACGGGCACCCTAACGACTAAGCCTGGGTGGTGCAAGGCCTGGGTGGTGCAAGGCCTGGGTGGTGCAAGAGCGGCGCAAGGGCGGTTGAGCTAGGACGGTGTTGCCATGACGGTGTTGACATGACTGAGTACCGCGAAACACTGGACTTCCTGTACAGCGCGCTCGAGTCGCAAAACCGCAAGAACGTCGAACTGACCGAGGACACAGCGCTCGTTGCCGACATCGGCCTCAGCTCCCTCGAGGTGATGGAGTTCATCGAGAAAATCGAGGATCACTTCGACATCACCATTCCCCTGAACATACTCCCCGACGTCAACACCATCGGTGACCTGGCGGGCAAGGTTCAGGAACTCGATCCCTGAACAGGCAACGCTTATGCTGTTCGACAAATTTCAGGATATGGCCGCCTTCCAGGCGGAACTCGCCGGGCGGGAGGTACACCCCTTCGGTGCCGTCACCGAGGAACTGATCAGCGCGACAGAGGGCGTCGTCGACGGCAGGCGAGTCATCCTCGCCGGCACCAACAACTACCTCGGCCTGTCCTACGACCAGCGCTGCATAGATGCGGCGCGCGAGGCAGCGGCGCGCTGGGGTACGGGGACGACGGGTTCGCGGCTGGCCAACGGCTCCTTCGCGGAACACGAATTGCTCGAGCGCGAGATCGCGGACTTCTATGGCGTGGACCACGCCATCGTGTTCTCCACCGGCTACGCCGCCACCAGCGGCATGACCGCGACACTGGCCGGGCCCGGCGACGCCATCCTGCTGGACGCCGACAGCCACGCCAGTATCTACGCGGGCGTGCAACTGAGCGGCGCCGACATCATCCGCTTCAAGCACAACAACCCGGAGGATCTCGCCAAGCGCCTGCGCCGCCTCGGCGACCGCGCCGGCCAGGCGCTGATCGTCGCCGAGGGCATCTACTCCATGTACGGCGACATCGCGCCGCTGCAGGAGATCGCCGCGGTCAAGCGCGAGTACGGGGGCTACCTGTTCCTCGACGAGGCCCACTCCATGGGCACGCTCGGGGAGACCGGCCGGGGCGCCGCGCAGGAGGCGGGCGTGGAGGACGACATCGACTTCTTCGCCGGCACCTTCAGCAAGAGCCTCGGTGCCATCGGCGGATTCTGCGTCAGCAACCACCCGGAACTGGAGACCATCCGCTGGTGTATCCGCGCCTACATGTTCACCGCCTCGTCGTCCCCCTCCATTATCGCCTCGACACGCGAGGCCCTGCGCATCATCCGCGCCGAGCCGGAGCTGCGTGACAGGCTCTGGGACAACGCGCGAAGGCTCTACGCCGGCCTCAAGGACCTCGGGCTTCCCGTGGGCCCCGCCCCCAGCCCGGTGATCGCCGTGGAACTGGAGGACCGCTCGGCGACCATCGACTGCTGGAAAGCACTGATGGAATCGGGTGTCTACGTCAACCTGGTGGTGCCGCCGGCCTCGCCCTCCAACAACTACCTCCTGCGCAACAGCGTCAGCGCCGCACACAGCAGCGCGCAGATCGACACCATCATCGCAGCGTACGCGTCACTGGTGGAGACCGGCATCGCCACGGTGGCGCAGGAAGCCTGATGGAACAGATTGTCATCACCGGCAATGGGCCATTGCACGGTGAGGTGGCCATTGCGGGCGCGAAGAACGCCGCCCTGCCGATCATCGCCGCCGCGCTGCTCACCGACAAGCCCCTGCACGTGACCAACGTGCCCGAAATCCGCGACATCCGCACCGCGCTGCAACTCATGGAGATGCTCGGCGCGCAGACGGGGTTCAGGGACGGGACACTGGATATCGACTGCAGCAGCATCAACTCGGTGCGCGCGCCCTACGAACTGGTCAAGACCATGCGCGCCTCGATCCTGTGGCTCGGGCCGCTGCTCGCACGGTTCGGCGAGGCGGACGTTTCACTCCCGGGCGGCTGTGCCATCGGCACCCGTCCGGTGAACGAACACATCGCCGGCCTCGAGGCCATGGGCGCGGAGGTCGAGATTGAAGGCGGCTACATCAAGGCGAAGGCCAGCCGGCTCAAGGGTGCCCAGTACACCTTCGACGTGCCGTCCGTCACCGCCACCGAAAACCTGCTCATGGCCGCGGCCCTCGCCGACGGCACCACCGTACTGGAAAACTGCGCGCTGGAACCCGAGGTGACGGACCTCGCCCTGCTCCTGGAACAGATGGGCGCGCGTATAACCGGCGCCGGCACCAGCACCGTCGCCATCGAGGGGGTGCCCGCACTGGGCGGCGCGACCCACCGGGTACCGCCGGACCGCATCGAGACCGGCACGTTCCTGGTAGCGGCATCGGCCACCCGGGGCGCGATCCGCGTTGTCGATACCAATCCCGACTTCCTGCAACACGTGCTGGGGAAGCTGGACCAGGCCGGCGCGCAGCTCGAGATCGGGGAGGACTGGATCCGCCTCGATTCAGGTGGCAAACGGCCCCTGGCGGTAAACGTGCACACGGCGCCGCACCCGGCGTTCCCAACGGATATGCAGGCGCAGTTCATGGCGCTGAACGCCCTGGCCGAGGGCTCCGCCACGGTGGTGGAGAACATTTTCGAGAACCGCTTCATGCACGTGGCGGAACTGCAGCGCATGGGTGCCGACATCGAGCTGCAGGGCCATACCGCGATCGTGCGCGGGCGCGAGCGCCTGCAGGGGGCGCCGGTGATGGCCACCGACCTGCGCGCCTCCGCCTGCCTGATCATTGCCGGGCTGGCGGCCGACGGCGATACCACCGTGGACCGTGTCTACCACCTCGACCGGGGCTACGCCAACATCGACGCCAAGCTGGCGCAACTCGGCGCCATAATCCGCCGCGTTTAGGCCGGCCGGGGTGTAAACTGGAGCCCATGTCGCAGCGCTTCGCCCAGATCTCCGATCCCCACCTGAGCACCCTGGAGGGTGTGCAGCCGCGCCAGTTGCTGAACAAGCGCGCGCTCGGTTACCTGTCCTGGCGGCGCAAGCGGCGCTTCGAACACAGCCCCGAGGTACTGCAGGCGCTGGACCGGGACCTCGCCCAGCGCGACTACGAGCAGTTGCTGGTCACCGGCGACCTGACGCATATCGGCCTTCCCGCCGAATTCGCACAGGCCCGGGACTGGCTGCGGGCACTTGGCGCCCCCGAGGACGTGGCACTGGTGCCGGGCAATCACGACGCCTGCGTCCGCGCTCCCTGGGAGGAGACCTTCGCGCTCTGGAGCGAGTACATGGCCCCGGACGGGGCGCAGGCGAGCGACCGGCCCACCGCCTTTCCCACCCTGCGGGTGCGCGGCGACATCGCCTTCATCGGCCTGTCCACGGCCACCCCCAAGCCGCCGCTCATGGCGACGGGAACCGCCGGCGCCGAGCAGGTCGCCAGGCTCGGACCGGTACTGGAGGACACGGGTGCGCGGGGACTGTTCAGGGTCGTCTACCTGCACCACTGCCCGGTGGCGGGGGAGGAGAAGTGGCGCAAGCGCCTCACCGACGCCCACCGCGTGCAGGAGGTGCTGGAGGAATTCGGCGCGGAACTGGTCGTGCACGGCCACGGCCACCACGGCCACTACACCAGGCTGAACACGCGCCACGGCCCGGTCCCCGTGATCGCGATCCCGTCGGTCTCCGCGCTGGGACTGCACGGTGCGGATATCGCCGAGTACAACTACTACACGGTCGAGCGCTCACCCGCGGGGTGGCAGCTCGATATCAACGCGCGGCGTTTTGATCGCACCTACGGGGATTTTGTCGACGGGGAGAGCTGGTCGCTGGCGCTGGCGCGCCGCCCTGTGGACACTTCAGAACCCTAACCTGGCGCGACTCTCGCGAGGCCCTGCGGTGTGCCGTACCATCCGAAGGTCAAGGCTGGTTGTCCTTGACGAGGGCAGGAACGAAGCGAGAGGTGCGCTAGGCGCCTTCGGCGGCGGCTTTTTCGAGGGCGCCCTTGACGAGCATAAGGTCGGCGATGGAATCGACGTCGATAGCGGCGTTGGCGTAGGGCAGTATCACCGCGCGAATGCGCAGTCCGAGGCGCTTGCTCAGCTTCGCCAGTGCCTCTTCAAGGGACAGCAGACCCAGGCGGTAGCGGATCACCGCCCACCAGCCCAGCAGGCCGATGACCACCAGCGGTTTCTTGCGCTCCTGCTCGATGCGGCGCCAGAACTTGGCCGCGCGACGACCCTCCGGCGTGATGAACGCGAACAGGTTGCAGCCGCAGAAATCGCCGTCGCTGAAATGCAGCACGGTCTTGCGGATACCGGGGTAGGTCTCGGCAATCAGGGCGTACGGCGCCAGTCCCACGGTGACATCGACATCGTCGGCGAGACTCTGGCGGCCGAAGGCGTCGACGATCTCCGGGGTGAGCAGCGGGTGATCCGCCGTGGTCAACAGTACGCCCTCTTCTGGTTCCAGCCCCCGCATGGCGGTGTAGGCGCTGGTGCTCGGGCTGACGCCGGGTTCGCTCCACTGGATCTCGCCGCCGTCGACCCAGCGCTTCAACTCCGGGTCCGTGGCCACCTCCGAGGCCTCGGGGCCGGCCATGCAGATGCGGTTCACCACCCTCGACGCGCGCAGTGAGTTCAGCACACGACGCACCATGGGCACCCCGTCCAGGTCGATCATGGCCTTGCTGCCGGCCTCGGTGTGATTGATCAGTGAATCCGCCTTGGTGCGGTCTCCGGCGAGTACGATGGCGGTGAGCTGGTGTGTTTCAGGGTCCAGTTGCACGGTTTTTTATTCTCTGTCCTGGAGGTCTTTCTCGTACATGCGGTAGCGTTTATACGCCTCGCCGCCGATGGTTTCAATAATATTGCGCATACCGTCGTTGTCTTCCAGGATCCAGCCCATCTCCACGTCGACCACGCCGCGGCTGTGCAGGGCACGGCGCACGGCATCGATCACCATGAAGGCCAGTGTCGGCCCCAGCCGCGAGTGCTGGAACGCCTGCCGCACCCCCATCAAGGGCACCCGCGCGGTGCGCGGGTGGCGCACCTTGAGCCGCCACAGCAGCTTGAGCCAGCCCAGGGGCAGCAGCCGCCCGCCGAGATCCACGGCCGCCTCGTTGAGATTGGGCAGCGCCACGATGAAAGCCACCGGCTCCCCGTCGTACTCGGCGATCTGGATGTAATCGTCGGGCATCAGTTTGGTGAGCGTGCCCACGGTCTCCTTCCACTCCGCTTCCGCGAGCGGCACGAAACCCCAGTTGTGCTCCCAGGCGTCGTTGAAAATTTCGCGCATCACGTCGGCGTCGCGCTCGAGGTTCCCGCGACTCAGGCTGCGCACCACCACGCGGTCGGAGACGCGGGCCGCGAGGCGCTCCATGACGCGCGGCGCCTCGAAGTCCGGGCGCACGTGGTAGGCGAGAAGGTCCTTCGCCGGCCGGTAGCCGCAGGCCTCGACTGCCGCACCGTACCAGGGGCGGCCGTGTCCCATCAGGACAAACGGCGGCGTGGAAAAGCCCTCTACCAACAGGCCGACCTCCTCGTTCACATGCAGGTTGAACGGCCCGATGACCTTGCGCATACCCTGCCCGCGCAGCCAGTCTTCCGCGGCGGCGAACAGCGCCTCCCACACCGCCGCGTCGTCCTGCGCTTCCACCATGCCGAAGTAGCCCGCGCCGTCGTCGTGCTGCCGCAGGTGCATCCGGTCGACCTGGGCGGTAATACGACCGACAGGCACGCCGTCGCGGTAAGCGACCCAGGCGTTGCACCGGGCGTGCTCGAAAAAATGGTTCTTCGGGGACATCTGCTCGCGCTTCATGAAGGCCAGCGGCGCGATCCAGGCGGGGTCGTCCGCGTAGACCCGCGCGGGCAGCGCGAGGAAGTCGCGCCGGGCGTCCCCCGCCATCGCCTCGCGCAGGACGAGCGCACCGCTGCCACTGTCACCCATAAGAATTCGCCCGATGTGAGCCGCGCCCGCAGCGCGGCGAGGGGGCAGTATACAGGCGCGCCCCGGCGCTCTGGAAGCGCGCCGGCCTGCCCGGGCCACGCCCTGCGTGTATAATCGTCCCACCCGACCGCCGCGAGCCCGCACTGCGTCTTGGCCATTCCCGACAACCTGAAACGCGCCTACCCCACGCTACTGCTCGGTGCCTACACACTGTTCATGTGCGGGTATTTCTTCATGGCCCACTACAGCGATCACTACCGTCTGTTCGGGCGCTTCGTCTTCCTCATCGGGCTCTTCGTATTCCTGGCCGGGCTGCGCGACAACCGCCGCCACCCCCTGCTGCTGGCGGTGGCCGCCTACATGCTTTACCTGCTGGCGAGCGGTTTCTGGAGCGAGCCCCCGGACTGGTACAAGCTGTGGCAGCGGGCGACGATCTGCCTCTACCTCCTGGGCTTCTTCGCGATCACCCGGTACCTGGCGCACCACGACAGCGCGCGGTTCGAGTGGGCGCTGCGCGTATGCGTCGGCGTGGCGGCCGTTGCCGCCGCGGTCAGCATGGTGACGTTCTACGCAGACCACCCCTTCCCCGGGACACGCCTGGAAGGCATCGGCTCGCTGACCAACGTCAACGAGTTCGCGGTGGTGTACGGCGTCTACGGCCTGCTCGCACTCGGGTTCGCCCTGGACACGGACAACGGGAGCCTGCGCCTGGCGCTGTTCGGGGCCGTGGCCGTGTTCATCGCCTTCGCCTGGTTCGGGCAGTCGCGCACGACACTGGCGGCGCTGGCCATCGCCCTGGGCACCATGGCCGCCCTCACCCTCGAGCGGCGCCGCGCGCTGGCGGTGACCCTCGGCCTGCTCGCCGGGCTCGGCGCCGCCCTCGCGGTGTTCTTCCCCGACCCCGTCCAGGGCGCTCTGGAGCGGGGCGCCGGGCTGCGCCCGGGTATCTGGTCCGCCGTGTGGCGGGAGGCACTGGAGCACCCGGTGGCGGGCCACGGACTGGTGACACAGCTCGCCGTGCAGTCCGGCGGGCAGACCTTCGAGAACGCCCACGGCGCCTACCTCCAGGTGTTCTGGCAGGGAGGCGTCATCGGCCTCGCCCTGTTCCTGTGGCTGTTCGCCGTCGGCCTGGCCCACGCCTGGCAACTGGGACGCCGCGAGGGGAACTACAGCGCCTTCTGCATCCTGCTGTTCGCCGCGCTGGTCATGACTACCGACCTGGACACGCTGATCGAGCGGCCCCGGGAACAGTGGATGCTGTTCTGGTTCCCCCTGGCGCTGGTACTGGCCCGCCGGGACCTGCCACGGCGGACGACCCGGTGACCGCGGCGCAACACATCGCCGTGCTCCTGCCGTCCCTCGACGGGGGCGGCGCGGAGCGCAGCGTGCTCACCCTCGTAGGCGGCTTCCTCGCGCGGGGACGGCGGGTCGACCTGCTGGTGTGCCGGGCCAAGGGCGCCCTGCTCGAGGAGGTCCCCCCGGGCGCCAGGCTCCGGGAACTGACGGCCGCCGGTGCCCTGGGCGGGCGCTTGCTGGCGGCCCGCCTCAACCCCGCCGACCTGCCCGCCCTCCTGCGGCCGGTGCTGCTGGCGAAGAAAAATGCGCCCGAGATCGCCCGCATCGGCGCCCTGCGCGACTACCTCGACGAGGAGCGCCCCGACGCGGTGCTGTCCGCCCTCACCTACGCCAATCTCACCGCCATCTGGGCACGCCGCGGGTCGCGCTCCCGGCCGCCCCTGGTGGTCAGCGAGCGCAACGCGCTGGCCACCTACTGCGCGGCCCCGCACAAGCACCGCAAATGGCGGTTTCGCTACCTCCCGGAGCTGGTGCGGCGCAGCTATCCGGAGGCGGACACCGTGGTAGCGGTCTCGGACCACGTGGCCGGGGAGCTGTCCGGCCCCGTGGGGCTGGCACACCCGCGCCTGCTGGCGCTGCCCAACCCTGTGGTGGACGACACCCTGGCCGCGGCGGCCCGGCGGGACCCGGGGCACCCCTGGTTCGAGGACGGCGGACCGCCGGTTGTCCTCGGCGCGGGGAGGCTGGCCGAGCAGAAAGACTTCGCGACGCTGCTGCGGGCGTTTGCGCGGCTGCGGGCGAGCCGCGAGCTGCGGCTGGTCATCCTCGGGGAGGGGGACCTGCGGGGTGAGCTCGAGGCCCAGGCGGGCCGGTTGGGTGTGGCGGAGGACGTCGACCTGACCGGCTTTGTGAGCAATCCCTTCGCCTTCATGGCCCGCGGGGCCGCCTTCGCCCTCTCTTCCACCTACGAGGGCCTGCCCGGCGTTCTAATCCAGGCGATGGCCTGCGGATGCCCCGTAGTGAGTACCAACTGCCCTGGCGGTTCCGCTGAAATCCTCCAGGACGGTGAGCTCGGCCCGCTGGTACCGGTCGGTGACGACGCGGCCCTGGCGGGTGCCCTGGCGGGGCTGCTGGACACGCCGCCGGACGCCGGGGCACTGGCCCGGCGAGCGGCGGATTTCAGTGTCGGCGGCGCCGTGGATGCCTACCTGGAGGTCCTCGACGGGGCCGCCGAGAGGGGCCGCCCCGGGGCGATGTAAAAAATCCACAGGGGGGCTCGGCAGCCCCACCAAAGGGGTCCGGACAGGGCCCTCCCGCACCGCCTCAAAGCCGCGCCGCTACTGCCCCTATCGGGGTATATTCACGCGCCGAATTGCCGCCATAAACGGGGTGTACTGGCTAGCCATTGGTATTATTACCTATAGGTGGCTACCCCCGAAATGCTAGGATACGCACGTGTCAGGTGGCCACTTTTTCGGGCCTGAACACAAGGGCACAAAGCATGTACACATCCCTGTACAAAGAGCAAAAAGTGGCCCGCAAATTCAAAGTGGGAAGTTTTACGAGTTAGTTTCACCGCTCCCGGAATGGAGCGAGTGGGACACGGGTAGTTTTGCCAATAGGAGCAGTCGGGGCCGACAGAATCCCGGCGAGAAACTGAGGACGGTTCATTGTCACAAGCCAATCTGAATGCCACCCAGACGACGCACGACTTGCCGTTTCGTCCCGCCGATTTCGCCACTCTCACCGATGCGCTCGACTACGCCGCCCAGGGTGAGACGGGATCCAATTTCTACACCGGCCGCGGTGCCATCTACGCCAGCATCACCTACCGCGAACTGCGCGAACAATCCCTTGTACTCGCACACCAGCTGCTCGGCCTCGGCGCGCAGAAGGGCGACCGTGTCGCACTGGTTGCCGAGACCAATCCCGATTTCATCCGCTTCTTCTACGCCTGCCAGTACGCCGGGCTGATTCCGGTGGCGCTACCCGCCTCAGTGAAAGTGGGCGCTCACCAAGCCTACGTGGCGCAGCTCAAGCGCCTGCTGGAGGCATCGGACGCGGCGATCGGCGTCGCCAGCGAGGGCTACCTGCCCTTCCTGCAGGAGGCGAGCGAGGACCTGTCCATGCGCATGGTGGACATGCCCGAGGCCTTCTACGCACTCCCCGCCGACGAGCAGCCGCTGCACGAAGCACAGCCCGACGATATCTCCTACATCCAGTACACCTCCGGCAGCACCCGGTTCCCCCGCGGTGTCGTCATCAAGCACGAGACAGCCCTGGCCAACCTGCAGGCCATCATTGCACACGGCCTGCAGATGGACGGCGAGGACCGCATGATGTCCTGGCTGCCCTTCTACCACGACATGGGCCTGGTCGGCTTCGTGCTGGTGCCCATGGCGGCGCAGGTGTCCATCGACTACCTCGACACCCGCGAGTTCGCCCTGCGCCCGCGCCAGTGGTTGACGCTGATGACCAAGACCCGAGCGACCATCTCCTTCGCACCGTCCTTCGGCTACGAGCTGTGCGCCCGCCGCGTGCGTGGCAGCGACGTCGAAAACTACGACCTGTCGAACTGGCGCGTGGCCGGAATCGGCGCCGAGATGATCCGCCCCCAGACCCTGGAGTACTTCGCCGAGATGATGGAGCCCGCCGGCTTCGACAGCCGCGCGTTCCTCGCCTGCTACGGCATGGCCGAGTGCACTCTCGGCGTGAGCTTCTCACCCCTGTGGACCGGCTTCACCACGCACCACATCGATGCCGACCAGCTCTCCGATCACCACCGCGCCGTGGTACTCGACGAGAACGACACCCAGGGTCGCGGCCGCCACTTCGTGAACTGCGGTGTTCCCCTGCCCAATTTCGAGGTCGAGATCCGCGACGACGGCAAGGTCCTCGAGGACTGGCAGAGCGGCGTGATCTACCTGCGCGGTCCCAGCGTGATGTCCGGTTACTACAACCTGCCCGAGGAGACCAGCCACGCGCTGTGCGAGGACGGCTGGCTGAACACGGGCGACATCGGTTACCTCGTCGACGGTGTGCTGACCATCACCGGCCGCAAGAAAGACCTCATCATCATCCACGGCCGCAACATCTGGCCGCAGGATCTCGAGCACGTCGCGGAAACCCAGCCTGAGGTGCGCTCCGGCGACGCAGTCGCCTTCTCCGCCCCCGACGCGGACGGCGAGGAAATGTGCGTCCTCATGGTGCAGTGTCGCGAGCGCGATGCCCAGAAGCGCGAGGCCCTGGTGCGCCGCCTGACCGCCCTGGTGCGCCTGGAGATGAGCCTGGACTGCTACGTGCAGCTGGTACCCAATCGCTCCCTGCCCCGCACCTCCTCGGGCAAACTGTCCCGCGCCAAGGCGCGCCTGGACTTCATTAACGCCCATAATATGGAGCAGCTCGGCGCCGCCGCCGAGGAAATGCGCCTGAGGGTGGCTTCAGCCTGACCCCGTCACGCCCGCTGCGCCCCGGCGACACCGTCGCCGTCACCGGCGCCACCGGATTCATCGGAACGAAACTCTGCCGCCGCCTGCACGAGGCCGGCTACAGCGTACGCGCGCTCGTGCGCACCCCCTCGAGGGCGGGCGCGCTGCAACAGCGCGGCGTCGAAGTTGTCGAAGGCGACCTCGCAGACACGGGCGCGCTCGGCCGGCTCGCCAACGGCTGCGCTGCGCTGGTTCACGCCGCGGGCGCGGTGCGCGGCAACAGCCAGGAGGATTTCGACCGGGTCAACATCGCCGGGACGCGGGCCGTGCTCGCGGCGGTAACCGGCCAGCGCGAACAGCCCCGGCTGCTCATGCTGTCCTCCCTCGCGGCACGCGAACCCGATCTCTCCTGGTACTCCCGCAGCAAGCGCGGCGCCGAGGACCTGGTCACCGCCAGCGACCTCGACTGGATCGCCCTGCGCCCGCCGGCGGTGTACGGACCCGGCGACGTGGAGATGCTGCCCCTGTTTCGCGCCATGGCCCGCGGCATCGCCACGGTTCCCGGCAGCCTGGACGCCCGCACCTCGCTGATCCACGTGGACGACCTCGTGGCGGGCATTCTGGCCTGCCTGGAGAGCGACAGGGTGCGGGGACAGGTCCTCTACCTCTGTGACGGGGCGCCCAACGGTTACAGCTGGTCCGATATGGCCGCGGCCGTGGAGGCCAGGTGCGGCCGCAGGGTGCGCCTCTGGCGGGTCCCGGGGCCACTGCTGGACGCGGTGGCCACGGCCAACAGCGCCCTGGCGCGGTTGACGGGCCGGGCGCCCATGCTCACGCCCCCCAAACTGCGCGAGCTGCGCCACCCGGACTGGGTCGTCGACAACGGGGCCATCGCCGCCGCCACCGGCTGGGAGCCGGCCCTGGATCTGGCCGCCGGCCTGGCGGGGCTGGACCTGGGCTGAGCGCCGCGGCGGGGTTGTGGCAGCCGTGCAAACAGCTTTTTCTTGGGCGCTTTTTTATCGGACGCTTTTTCTCGGGCGCTTTTTATCGGCACTATGACCGACAAATACCCCCCGGCCCGGCGGCCCCCGAGGGTATAATAAGTGGCTGAGTTTGCAGTTAGTTTCTCCGAGAATCCCAACCCGTGGCTGAATTCATCATCGGCAACCCCCTGCGCAAGCTGGCGCGCCGGCACGAGCCCCTGCGGCAATTGCTCTGGCGCCTGGACTACGGCCTGCTGTGGCTGATCCAGAAGCTCATGCAGGCCCTGCCGATCGACCTCAGCTCGCGCCTCGGCGCGCGCCTGGGGGGCTTTATCGGGCCGCTGATGAAGCGCAAGACGGCGATCTACCGGGAGAATCTCGCCATCGCCTTCCCGGAACTCACGGAGCGCGAGCTGGACGACCTCGTCAAGCGGGCCTGGAGCCGCGCCGGGCGCATCCTCGGCGAGTACCCGCACCTGGCGGCCATTCTCGAGGACCCGGAGAGGCTCGAAATCAGGATTCTCGAGCCGGTGGCGACCTACGCCGACCCCTCCCGGCCCGCCGTCGTCGTGGCGCCGCACCTGAGCAACTGGGAGGTGGTGTGCTCGGCCATGGCGAAAATGGGCATTCCGAACGCCAGCCTCTACTCGCCGCCCACCAACCCCTTCCTGGACCGCATGCTGGCGGACTCGCGTCGCGCCCTGAACTGCGAGCTGCTGCCGCGGGACAACAGCGCGCGCTCCCTGATGCGCGCCCTCAGGTCCGGCCGCACCGCCGGGATGGTGATGGACCGCCGGGTCGACGACGGCCGGCCGGTGCGCTTTTTCGGGCGCGACAAGATGTCCACCCTGATGCCCGCCAAGCTGGCCCTGAAATTCGATTGCGACCTGGTGCCCGCCCACGTGGAGCGGCTCGAGGACGCCCGCTACCGGGTCACCTTCCACCCCCCCGTGAAAGCGGCGGACCCGGAGGCAGACGAGAACGCCCGGGCGCTGGACATGACCCAGCAGCTGCACACCCTGTTTGAGGAGTGGATCCGGGCGAAACCGGAGGACTGGTTCTGCTCCAAGCGCCTGTGGGCGAAAAGCAAACCGGGTAAACTAGACCTGCCAGAGGAGACCGAACGTGCAACGGACGTCGATTCCTATGCCGCCTGAACAAGAGCACGAGTCCATACGCCTGTTCGAGAACGACTTTCTCGAACGGCTGTCCCACGTGCACCCCATCACCCCGCTGCTCATGTGGTCGCCGATCGCCGGGTGGCTGTTCTGGCGCAGCGTCGGCGTCCACCAGCTCGAGGCGGGGCCCGTCGCGCTCACCGCACTGGCGGGGGTAT
>Ga0126341_1000026_pt1 | contig 29624 bp, 26 predicted proteins | sample OrbTmetagenome_FD_97057 | JGI IMG/M metagenome (GOLD analysis project Ga0126341, IMG submission 97057) | Coral microbial communities from Florida Keys, Florida, USA - Orbicella T D metagenome | ecosystem: Host-associated > Invertebrates > Cnidaria > Coral | place: Florida Keys, Florida, USA... | reverse complement strand
CGCGGCGTGTACGGCGGGGCCGTTGGGTATATCTCGTGGGCGGGCGACATGGACACCGCCATCGCGATCCGCACCGCCGTGATCAAGGACGGCAGGCTCTACGTGCAGGCCGGCGGCGGCGTGGTGGCGGACTCCGTTCCCCGCCTGGAGTGGAAGGAGACCCACAACAAGGCCCGCGCCATGTTTCGCGCCGCGGCCATGGTGCTGGGTCGGTAGCGGGGTCAGTTGCTCGCCGCGGGCTCTTCCTGTTCGACGGGATTCTCGTCCGGATAAAAATCCCATAGGGCGTGGTTTCCCTTGATGCAGTAGGAGACGCTGCGCGGCGGGCCCTGGATATGACCCGGCTGCATGCGCAGGGAGGGGTCCACGTAATACATACCCACCTGGACGCCGGTGCCGGCGCCGATCAGGCCGGGGGGAGCGCAGGAAAAATACTTGTCCCAGTATTTTTCCGAGTAGAACACGGCGCAGTAGGGCAGGTTGATGTATTCGTCGAGACAGACGATGCCGCCTTCCACTACGGATGGCCAGAGATTGAGGAGGCAGTCGTGCAGACTGGAATAAAAGTCTACATCGAGGAACAGCATGGCGATATCGCCCTCGTGCCCCGGCAGGCTGTCCTCGAACCAGCCCTGGTGAAAGGAGCAGACGTCGATGGCGCCGTATCGGGTCACGTTGTCCCTGACCTCCTGCAGCGTCCCGCCGTAGATGCCGGGCATGAATCCCTGTTTGAATGTCTTCTCTGCGATAACATCGCCCTTCACGGGCGGCGGCAAACCCTCGAAGGAGTCGTAGATCTTCATGCGCCGGCCGGTAATCTTGCAGATCAGCGACAGGTTGACGCTGGCCCCGCCCTTCCAGCAGCCGCACTCGACGACGTCGCCCTTGCGGTCGGGTGGCATCTCGAGCAGCTTCATCGCCATCACGAGATGTGCGCGCCAGGAAGTGCCGGAGGTGACGCGCCTGTGGTTGCGGCGAAAGCGCATGCCCAGCCGGATGCGGCCCCACCAGGACATGTCGTAGGACGGGTGAATTCGCGTGGAATACGTGAGGTAGAACAGGGCGAAGGGTGCGGACAGGAAGTCGTAGGCCTGACGGAGAAACTTCTCCATACGCTTGTTTTTCTTTCTATTATTCATAGGTCTTTTTTATCGACAGGATTGTCCGCCCCGGTATTTAAGCACAGCGACGGGGAGAGTGAAATCAACGGCGGGACGGCAGGTGCCGATTCTGCGACGCGGTTCCGCTTCCCGCCGGACGCGGCGGCGCGGGCCCGTAACAAGGAGACGCAGCTATGCTATTGATGATCGACAACTACGACTCCTTCACCTACAACGTCGTGCAGTACCTCGGGGAACTGGGTGCCGAGGTTGAGGTCGTGCGCAATGACGAGATCACGGTGGAGGCAATCGCCGACATGAACCCGGAGAAGATTGTTATCTCGCCGGGCCCGTGCACACCGAACGAGGCCGGTATCTCGATGGACGTTGTGCGGGAGTACGCCGGCCGCGTCCCCCTGTTGGGTATCTGCCTTGGCCACCAGAGCATCGGCCAGGTATACGGCGGGAAGGTGGTGCGGGCGCGCAAGGTCATGCACGGCAAGACCTCGCCCATCCACCACTCTGGCGAGGGTGTATTCTCGGGCCTCAGCGAGCCCTTCGAGGCCACGCGTTACCACAGCCTTGTAATTGACCGCGACAGCCTGCCCGATTGCCTGGAGGTAACCGCCTGGACCAGGACGGAGGACGGCGAGATCGACGAGATCATGGGCGTGAGGCACCGCGAGCTCGCGGTCGAGGGTGTGCAGTTTCACCCGGAATCCATACTGACGGCGCACGGACACGACCTGTTGCGCAACTTTCTCGAACACGGGGGAGCGAGATGATAACCATTCAGGATGCACTGGCCGCGGTGGTCGACGGCAGGTCGCTGACGCGGGACGAGATGGCGGCAGTCATGCGCGAGGTCATGTCCGGGGAGGCAACGGATGCGCAGATCGGCGGCCTGCTCGTCGGCCTGCGCATGAAAGGCGAGACCGTCGATGAGATCGCCGGCGCCGCCCAGGTGATGCGCGAACTCGCCACGCCCGTCGCGACGAAAAGTGAGAATATTGTGGACCTGGTGGGCACCGGCGGCGACGGCGCCAATCTATTCAACGTGTCCACGGCGTCGAGCATCGTCGCGGCCGCGGCCGGCGCGCACGTCGCAAAACATGGCAACCGGGGTGTCTCCAGCAGCTCGGGCAGCTCGGATGTGCTGGAAACTCTCGGTATGCCCCTCGACCTCTCGCCGGAGCAGGTAGGCCGCGCTATCGACGAGGTCGGCGTCGGGTTCATGTTTGCCCCCGCGCACCACAGCGCCATGCGGCATGCCATCGGTCCCAGGCGCGAGCTGGGGATGCGCACCGTGTTCAACATACTCGGCCCGCTGACCAACCCCGCGGGGGTGAAACGCCAGGTGATCGGCGTATTCTCGGGCGACCTGTGCAGGCCGCTCGCGGAGGTCCTGCAGGCCCTCGGTGCCGAGCACGCGATGATCGTGCACTCGGCGGACGGCCTGGATGAAATATCGATTGCCGGGAAAACCGCGGTGACCGAGCTGAAGGACGGCGCGCTGCAGAGCTACGACATCAGCCCCGGTGACTTCGGGATTGAGGAGCGCGATCTCGAGGGGCTCGCGGTCGACAGCGCGGCGGCCTCGGCGGAGCTGATCCGCAGCGCCCTGTCCGCGGGCAGTGACGCGGTCGCAGGGAAGGCCGCAGACATGCTGGCGCTCAATGCGGGGGCGACCCTGTACGTCAGCGGTGTCGCTACCGGGCTGGCACAGGGTGTGGCCCTGGCGGAGGATGTGATCGCCTCCGGCCAGGCCGCCCAGAAGCTCACGGAATTCATTGACTTCACCCAGATGATGCGCGGGGAGGGCTGACGCGGTGTCCGTGAAACCACCGACCATCCTGCGTCGCATCCTCGCGCGCAAGGCCGAGGAAGTGGCCGAGCGGCGCGCGCGCGTATCCCTGTCGGCGCAGCGGGAACGGGCCGCCGCGCAGTCCCCGGCCAGGGGCTTCTGCGCCGCGGTGGCGGAGCGGGCGTCGGCCGGAACGCCGGCGGTGATCGCCGAGGTGAAGAAAGCGTCTCCCAGCAAGGGTGTGATCCGGGAGGACTTCGATCCCCGGCAGATCGCGCAGAGTTACGCGGCCGGCGGTGCCACCTGCCTGTCGGTCCTGACCGACGTGGATTTCTTCCAGGGCGGCGACAGCTTTCTGCAAACGGCGCGGGAGGCCTGCGAGCTGCCGGTGCTGCGCAAGGACTTTACCGTGGACCCCTACCAGGTGGTGGAGGCTCGCGCGATCGGCGCCGACGCCGTGCTGTTGATCGTGGCGGCGCTGGAGGACAGCCGGATGCGGGAGCTCGCGGACGCGGCCGCGGAGGTGGGGCTGGACGTGCTGGTCGAGGTCCACGACAGGGCGGAGCTCGACCGTGCCCTGGAGCTTGATACCCCGCTGGTGGGCATCAACAACCGGGACCTGCACACCTTCGACACCGCGCTCTCCACCACACTGGACCTGCTCGCGCACATTCCCGGGGATCGCACCGTGGTCACCGAGAGCGGTATACATACCCCGGAAGATGTCGCCCGCATGCGCGACGCAAACGTGCAGGCGTTTCTCGTGGGGGAGGCGTTCATGCGGGCGGAGGAGCCCGGTGAGAAGTTGCAGGAGCTGTTTTTCAGCTGATCGCCTGGACTGACCCGGCACCGCGTCCTGCAGGCGCCGAACTCTGCCTGTTACCGGCTGCAGAACACCGCTGTCTACCTGGTGCCGAACACCACCATCTACCTGGTGCCGAACACCGCTATCTATCTGGTGCCGAACACCGCTGTCTATCGGGTGCCGAACACCACCATGGTCTTGCCGGAGACGGAGACCAGTCCGTCCTGCTCGAGGTTTTTCAGGACGCGGCCGGCCATTTCACGGGAACAGCCGACGATTTTGCCGAGTTCCTGGCGGGTGATCTTGATCTGCATGCCGTCGGGGTGGGTCATCGCGTCCGGTTGCTTGCACAGGTCCAGCAGGGTGTGGGCGATACGGCCGGAGACATCGACGAAGGCGAGGTCTGAGAGCTTGCGCGTGGTCTGGCGCAGGCGCATGCCGAGTTGCCGGGACACGGCGTAAAGAATGTCGGGAAACTGGCTGCGGATCTGGTGAAAGCGCTCGTAGGATATCTCCGCGACCTCGCACTGGGTCTTGGCGACTACCATGGCGCTGCGCACCGCGGGGTCCTCGTCGAACAGGCCCATCTCCCCCACGAAATCTCCCGGGTTCAGGTAGGCGACCACGAGCATGTGGCCGGGGTCCGACTCGTCTTCAACCTGCACAGAGACGGAACCGTCGAGGATCAGGTAGAGGGAACCGCTCTCCTCCCCTTGCTTCAGGATGGGGGCCTTTGCCTTGTAGTCCTTGCGCTGGCAGTGGCGCAGGAAGTTCTCCACGTTGGGGAGTGTCTGGACAAGTTGCGGCTTCAGCAAGGGATTTCCTCCGTCGGTACGCCTGTGGTCGATGCCATTGTTCAGGGGCGCCTTTGTCATTATTTGGCCGAGATTCTAACCCGTTCAGGCGCCAAGTAAAATGTAACTTGTTGGTCCTCGACGCCCCGGGCTTGCGCAGCCGTCCCGGTTAACATAAGCTGCAGCGCCTTTTTACCCGGCGGGAGAGCGGGTCCTGCTATGAAAGCGACAGTCAAGTGGTCGGACGGCGCCATGTTCCTGGCCGAGTCCGGCAGTGGTCACACGGTGGTAATGGACGGTCCCGAGGACCTCGGCGGGCGCAATATGGGCCCGCGGCCGATGGAGATGCTCCTCCTGGGTACCGGCGGCTGCTCCATTTACGACGTGCTCAGCATGCTGAAAAAGTCGCGACAAAAGGTCGTGGACTGCCGCGTCGAGATGAGCGCCGAGCGCGCCGACGAGGTGCCGGCGGTATTTACGCGCATCAATATGCACTTCGTGGTGACCGGTGTCGGCCTCAAGGAAAACCACGTCAAGCGGGCGGTAGAACTGTCCGCTGAAAAGTATTGCTCGGCATCGATCATGCTCGGCGCGGGGGGTGTGGAAATCACCCACAGTTACGAGATCGAGGAGTTCGAGGCCTAGACCCTCAGATGCGGTAGCTGGCCCGCGTCATCAGCTGCGACACGCCCGTCATGGCGTCCTTCACCGGGCGCGGAAAGTCAGTGCCGCCGGCTTCCAGTGCGTTCTCGCCGTGACGCTGTTCGTCTTCCAGCATCTGCTGCAGGATGAGCTGAGACCGGCGGTCATCTTCCGGCAGTTTCTTCAGGTGGTCCTTCAGGTGCGCGCAGACGCGCTCCTCCGTGGCTGCGACGAATCCCAGGCTGACGCGATCGCCGATCGCGCCGGCGATAGCGCCCAGGGCAAAGGAGAGTCCATAGAACGCGGGATTCAGGTAGCTGGTGTGGCTGTCGAGTTCTTTCAGGCGCTCCTCGCACCAGACCAGGTGGTCGACTTCCTCGCGCGCAGCTTCGCGCATGTCCTCGCGCACGTCGTCCAGGCGTGCGGTCAGGGCCTGCCCCTGGTACAGGGCCTGGGCGCAGACCTCACCGGTGTGGTTGACCCGCATCAGGCCCGCGACATGCCTGCGCTCGTTGTCCGAGAGCTCTGCGTCGGAGTGCCCCGCAGCCGGCGAGGGGCGGCCCGCGCGGTTGCCGCGACTGGTTACGGTGCGCATGACCGAGTCGGCTTCAGTAATGATTTTGTCCAGCAGTGACAGTCTGCGCTGGCCCATGGGTATCTCCGGCACTGAACAGCGGTGTGCCGCTAACTATACCGCGCTATGGCCCGCCAACCAATGTCGCGTCGCAGGGTCATGCCGTCCCAGCTGATGCGGTCCGCCGCGCGGTAACAGGCGCTTTGCGCGGCGGCGATATCCTCGCCGAGTGCGGTGACACACAGGACGCGCCCACCGCTGGTCACCACCTGTCCGTCCTTTTCGGCGGTGCCGGCGTGGAAGACCTTCACGCTGTCCGAGTCAGCGCCGTCCAGGCCCTGGATGGGCGTGCCCTTCGGGTAGCTCCCGGGATATCCCCCGGCGGCGAGTACCACGCCCATCGCGTCTCGGGGGTCCCAGTCCGCGGTGGTCGTATCGAGGGCACCGTCCAGAGCGGCGTTGCACAATGCGACAAGGTCGGACCTGAGGCGCAGCATGATCGGTTGGGTCTCGGGATCGCCGAAACGACAGTTGTACTCGATCACGCGCGGCTGCCCCTGTGGGTCGATCATCAGGCCCGCGTAGAGAAAGCCGGTGTAGGCATTGCCTTCCGCGGCCATGCCCGCCACGGTCGGCAGGATGACCTGTTCCATGATGCGCCCGTACACGGCCTCGTCGACGACCGGGGCGGGGGAGTAGGCGCCCATGCCGCCCGTATTCGGACCGGTATCGCCCTCGCCGATGCGCTTGTGATCCTGGCTGGTGGCCATTGGCAGCACGTGAGTGCCGTCCGCCATGACGATGAAGCTCGCCTCCTCGCCCTCCAGGAACTCCTCTATGACCACGCGACAGCCCGCGTCGCCGAATGCGTTGCCCGAGAGCATGTCGGTCACCGCTTCCTCGGCCTGCGCCAGCGTTTCCGCCACGATGACGCCCTTGCCCGCCGCGAGGCCGTCGGCCTTCACGACGATCGGGGCGCCCTGTTCGCGCAGGTAGGCGAGGGCCGGTTCCACCTCGGTGAAGCTCGCGTAGAACGCGGTGGGAATGTTGTGGCGCTCGAGAAACTCTTTGGTAAACGCCTTGGAGCCCTCCAGTTGCGCCGGTCCGCTGCGCGGGCCGAAACAGCGCAGGCCGCGCTCCTCGAAAAAGTCGACGACGCCGTCGACCAGGGGTGCCTCGGGTCCTACGATGGTCAGCCCGACGCCCTGTTCCGCCACGAAATCCGCCAGCGCGGCAAAGTCCATGACATCGATGGCGACGTTCTCGAGGCCGGGGTCGCGCGCGGTACCCGCGTTGCCCGGAGCGACGTAGACGGTCTCAACGTCCGGTGACTGTGCGGCCTTCCAGGCGAGGGCGTGTTCCCGTCCGCCGCCACCGATGACCAGTACCTTCACGCTCAGTGCCTGAAGTGACGCATGGAAGTGAACACCATGGCCATGCCGTGCTCGTCCGCCGCGGCGATGACCTCTTCGTCCCGAATGGAACCGCCGGGCTGGATGACCGCGGCAATGCCCCGCTCGCCGGCGCTGTCGATGCCGTCGCGGAAGGGGAAGAACGCGTCCGAGGCCATGACGGAGCCCTTCACCTCCAGCCCCGCGTGCTCCGCCTTGATGGCGGCGATGCGCGCAGAGTTCACGCGGCTCATCTGCCCCGCGCCCACACCCACCGTCTGGCCGTTGGCCGCGTAGACGATGGCATTGGACTTTACGAACTTGGCGACTTTCCAGGCGAACAGCAGGTCGCGCATCTGCTGTTCGGAGGGGGCGATCTTCGTGACCACCTTGAGATCGCCGGCGGTCACCATACCGAGGTCCCGGTCCTGTACGAGCAGCCCACCGTTGACCCGCTTGTAGTCGAGGGCGGGGCCGGGAGCGCTCCACTCGCCGCAGGCCAGCAGGCGCACGTTTTTCTTTTCCGCAACCGCCGCAGCGGCGTCCGGGTCGACGGCGGGTGCGATGATCACTTCGACGAACTGGCGCTCCACGATCGCACTCGCGGTCGCCGCGTCCAGGGGCCGGTTGAAGGCGATGATGCCGCCGAAGGCGGACTCACTGTCCGTGGCGAAGGCCAGCTCGTAGGCCCTGCCGATATCCTCGGCCACCGCCACACCGCAGGGGTTGGCGTGCTTGACGATGACACAGGCGGGCTCGTCGAAGTACTTCACGCACTCCAGCGCGGCGTCGGTATCGGCGACGTTGTTGTAGGACAGTTCCTTGCCCTGCAACTGCCGCGCTGTTGCGATGCCGGCCTCGGCGGGCTCGGCTTCGGTGTAGAACGCCGCGCGCTGGTGCGGGTTCTCGCCGTAGCGCATCTCCTGCGCGCGGTGGAACTGGCTGTTGAAGGTGCGCGGGAAGGCCTCGGAACCGCCGGGAACCAGGCGGCCGAAATGATTCGCGATAGCGCCGTCGTAGGCGGCGGTGTGTTCATAGGCGCTGATGGCCAGGTCGAACCGGGTGGGCAGGGTGGTGGCGCCGTCGTTCGCGCGCATTTCTTCCAGTATCCGAGCGTAATCCACGCTGTTGACCACGATCGCCACGTCGCGGTGGTTCTTGGCGGCCGCGCGCACCATGGTGGGGCCGCCGATGTCGATGTTCTCGATGGCGTCTTCCAGGGAGCAGTCGGGCTTCGCCACCGTGGCCTCGAAGGGGTACAGGTTGACCACCACCATGTCGATGGGCTCGATGCCGTGCTCGGCCATGACCGCGTCGTCCTGCCCGCGTCGCGCCAGTATGCCGCCGTGAACTTTCGGGTGCAGGGTTTTGACACGGCCGTCCATCATTTCGGGGAAGCCGGTGTAGTCGGCGACCTCTGTGACATCGAGGCCGCCCTCGCTCAGCAGCCGGAAGGTGCCGCCGGTGGACAGCAGCTCGACGCCCATCTCCGCGAGGGCCTGGGCAAATTCGACGACGCCGGATTTGTCGGACACACTGATCAGGGCGCGCCTGACTGCGACCGGGCGGTTGTCACTCATGCGGGAAATGCCCTCAGCGCTTTTCAGCGATCAGGTTGTACTGCTTCAGTTTCTTGCGCAGGGTGCCGCGGTTGAGTCCGAGCATCAGGGAGGCGCGGGTCTGGTTGTTGCGCGTGTAGGCCATGATCTCCTCCAGCAAGGGAGCTTCGACCTCGGCCAGGACCATCTGGTAGACGTCGGTGCTCACCTGGCCGTCGAGTTCGTCGAGGTAGGCGCGGACCGCCCGTGTCACGGCGTCGCGCAGGCCCGGGGTCGCCTCGGACAGGGGGGAGTCGTCATTGGCGGCCGTCCCGGACAGGGAGGTGTGTAGGGGTTCAGCCCTGGTCATGCTGCGAGTTCCTCGTTGGTGTCATTGCCGGCCAGCTGTCCAATGTAGTGTAGCTGTTCGGCGGGAGTTGTGATCCGGTTGAATAAATTTCGATGAAGCGGGTAGTCGGGCCGGTGCTGCAGGTACCAGGCCACGTGCTTGCGCGCGATGCGCACACCCATGAATTCGCCGTAAAAGCTGTGCAGCCCCGAGACGTGATCTGACAGCACGGCGAGCTGTTCAAGCGCGTCCGGTGCGGCGGCCACCTCGCCCGTTTCCAGGTAGCTCGCCACCTGGCCGCAGAGCCAGGGCCTGCCCTGGGCGGCGCGGCCGATCATGACGCCGGCCGCCCCGGTGTGGGCGATGACCCGCGCGGCGGACTCCGGGGAGTCGATATCGCCGTTGGCGATAACCGGGAAACGGGTGGCGTCGACGATGGCGGCGATGGTGTCGTATTCAGCTTGGCCGCGGAAGGCGCAGGCCCGGGTGCGGCCGTGCACCGCGAGTGCGGCGATGCCGGTGTCCTCGGCGATGCGGGCGATGGCGACGCCGTTGCGCGCATCCGGCGTCGTGCCGGTGCGGATTTTCAGTGTCACGGGCACGTCCACCGCGGCGACGACGGCCTGCAGGATGTCCGCGACCAGCGCCTCGTCGGCGAGCAGGGCGGAGCCGGCCGCCTTGCGACAGACTTTTTTCGCCGGGCAACCCATGTTGATGTCGATGATCTGGGCGCCGCGCGCCACGTTGTAGCGGGCCGCATCGGCCATCTGTGCCGGCTCATTGCCGGCGATCTGCACCGAGCGCGGCTCGATCTCGTCGTCGTGGGTGCCGCGCCAGAGGGACTTGCGCGAACCGCGCAGCTCCGGCCGGCTGCTGATCATTTCGGACACCACCAGTCCCGCACCGAAGCGCGCGCACAGGCGCCTGAACGGCAGGTCCGTGACGCCGGCCATGGGCGCGAGGGCGACGCGGTTGGGAAGGCTGTAGGGTCCGATCTGCAGCATGTGCCGGTGGCGAAAATGTGGTGGCGAAAAGAGGGCGTATCATACTCGCTCGCCTGCGGGCGTGGAAGAAAGCGCGCACAAAAAAACAGCAATTTTCTGCTTGCAGTCGACGATTTTTACAGCGTTCGGATCAGCGCCGTGACAGATCACCCCGCAGGCATACCCAGCCGTCTTTTTCACCGGCCGTCGAGAGAGCGATCCGGTCCTCGTAGTGGGCGCACAACGACGCCGCCTGTCCCTCGAGAAGACCGGACAGCAGCAGGGTGCCCCCCGGCCGGAGAAATTGCAGAAGGGTAGTCGACAGCGACACCAGGGGCCCGGCGAGAATGTTGGCGACCACTAGGTCAGCCGCTCCCGACCAGTTGTCGAATGCTTCCCCCGGCGCGGCGACCTCGAGGCGGCGTTCCGCGATACCGTTGCGCGCGGCGTTGTCCCGGCTCGCGGCGAGGGCCTGGGGGTCATTGTCCACGCCCAGTACCCTGTCCGCGCCCAGCTTGAGGGCGGCCAGCGCGAGAATGCCCGAGCCGCAGCCGAAGTCCACCACCGCGCGGCCGTCCAGTGCCATGCCGTCCAGTTCTGACAGGCACAGGGCCGTCGTGGGGTGTGTCCCGGTGCCGAAGGCGAGGCCGGGGTCCAGCAGCAGGTTGATCGCGTCCGCCTCCGGGGGCTCGCGCCAGCTGGGGCAGACCCAAAGGCGCTCGCCGAAACGCATCGGCTGGTAGTGCCGCATCCACTCCCGCTCCCAGTCCTTGTCCTCGAGGATCTCTACTCGGGGGCGGGCGTCCGCCAGGAGGTCGGCGGGAAGGCGCTGGAGCAGCGCCCCGCTGTCGATATCCGCGGGGTACAGCCCGGTGACCCGGGTGCGTTGCCACAGGGGAGTCTCGCCAGGCCCGGGTTCCAGCACGGGCTCGTCGGCACTGTCCTCCAGGGTGACCGCGACGGCGCCCGACGCAAGCAGGGCCTCCTCCAGTTGCCGTACCCGTGCGGGGTGCGCGTCCAGGCGGAGCTGCAGCCAGGCCATTGGGCAGACGTGCCCTAGTCTTCCAGCTTGCTTTCCAGGTAGTGGATGCTGACGCCCCCGGCCTGGAACGCCTGGTCGCGGACCAGCTCGCGGTGCAGCGGCGTGTTGGTGCGGATACCCTCGACCACCAGCTCGTCGAGTGCCTGGCGCATTCTCGCCAGGGCCACGTCGCGGTCCTCGCCGTGGGTGATGATCTTGGCGATGAGCGAGTCGTAGAAGGGGGGGACGGTGTAGCCGTCGTAGAGATGTGAGTCCACTCTCACCCCGAGCCCGCCCGGCGCGTGGAAGGTGGTCACCTCGCCGGGGGAAGGCAGGAAGTTCTGCGGATCCTCGGCGTTGATGCGGCACTCGAAGGCATGGCCGCTGAAGCTGACATCAGACTGCTGCATCGAGAGAGGCTCGCCCGACGCGATGCGCAGCTGTTCCTTCACAATGTCCACGCCGGTGATCATCTCGGTCACCGGGTGCTCCACCTGGACGCGGGTGTTCATCTCGATGAAATAAAAGCCGCCGTCCTCGTACAGGAACTCGAAGGTACCCGCCCCGCGGTAGCCGATCTCGATACAGGCGTTGATACAGGACCGGGCCACCTCGTCGCGCAGTTCCTGCGGGATGCCCGGCGCCGGCGCCTCCTCGAGAATCTTCTGGTGGCGGCGTTGCAGGGAACAGTCGCGATCACCCAGGTGAATGGCGTTGCCCTGGCCGTCCGCGATCACCTGTATCTCGACATGGCGCGGCCGCTGCAGGAATTTCTCCAGGTAGACCACGTCCGAGCCGAAAGCGGCCGCCGCCTCCGACTGTGTTACCTGGATGGAGCTGAGCAGCACCTCCTCGTTGTGCACGACCCGCATGCCGCGACCGCCACCGCCGGCGGCGGCCTTAACAATCACGGGATAGCCGACCCGGCGCGCGATCTCGGCGCTGCGCTCCCCGTCGTCGGTGAGCGGGCCGTCGGAACCGGGCACCGTCGGCACCCCGGCCTTCTTCATGGCGTCGATGGCGGAGACCTTGTCGCCCATGAGGCGGATGGTCTCGGCCCTCGGGCCGATAAATACGAAACCGCTCTTCTCCACCTGTTCGGCGAAGTCGGCGTTCTCTGCGAGGAACCCGTAGCCCGGGTGTATGCCGTTGGCGCGGGTCACCTCTGCCGCGGCGATAATGGCGGGGACGTTGAGGTAGCTCTCGCCCGACGGCGGGGGGCCGATGCAGACGGACTCGTCGGCGAGCAGGACGTGTTTCAGGTCGCGGTCGGCCCTGGAGTGCACCGCCACCGTCTGGATGCCCATTTCCTTGCAGGCACGCAGAATGCGCAGGGCGATCTCACCGCGGTTCGCGATGAGTACCTTTTCCAGTTGGGGCATGGCGTGATCCTCTGGCGCGGCGTGTCGTGGCGTGTCGTGTCGTGGCCGTTAGACGATGGAAAACAGGGGCTGGTCGAATTCCACCGGCTCGCCGTTTTCCACCAGGATGGCCTCGATGGTGCCGGACTTGTCCGCCTCGATCTGGTTCATCATCTTCATCGCCTCGACGATGCACACCACGTCACCCACCTTGACCGTCTGGCCGACTTCCACGAAGGCGGAGGAGGTCGGTGAGGGCGAGCGGTAGAAGGTACCTACCATGGGCGACTTCACGACGTGGCCGGAGGTCTCGGGGGCGGGCTCGGCCGCGGGGGTCGGGGCCGGTGCCGCCGGGGCGGGTGCAGGTGCCGGGGCGGGCGGCGGCGCGTAGGCCGGCACGGGGGCCGGTGCCATCGCCATTGCCTGGGCGCCGTTGCGACTGATGCGCACCGACTCCTCGCCCTCCTTGATCTCGATCTCGTCGATGTTGGATTCCTCCAGCAACTCGATCAGCTTCTTGACTTTGCGAATGTCCATATGCGGTGTCTCTTCAGTGCGATGTGCTTAATCCAGACCGTCCATCGCCGCGAGCAGTGCGAACTCGTAACCGCGGGCGCCGAGCCCGCAGATCACGCCCCGGGCAAGGTCCGAGAGATAGGACGACTGGCGAAACTCCTCGCGGGCGTGGGTGTTGGACAGGTGGACCTCGATAAACGGGATGGCCACGGCTGCCAGCGCGTCCCGCAGGGCGACACTGGTATGGGTGAAGGCGGCCGGGTTGATGAGGATGAAGGCGACGCCCTCCTGGCGCGCAGCCTGTATGCGCTCCACCAGCTCTGCCTCGGCGTTGCTCTGCAGGGCCGCGAGGGAGTGACCCTCAGCCGCGGCCAGCTCCGTCAGACGGGCGTTGATCTCGTCCAGGGTGGTGCGGCCGTAGATGTCCGGCTCGCGCTCACCCAACAGGTTCAGGTTGGGGCCGTGCAGGACAAGAATGGTCGCCATGGGCGAGGGCTCTCCGGAATGGGGCGTGCATGGGCCGGGCTAGGGCGCGAATGGGCGGATTCTGGACCAATTTTTCAGGTCTGTCCATGAATCTGGTACTTTTTCGGATTTTAGGCGCGATTTCCCGGCCATTTTCCAGAAGTTAGGAGGTTTTAGTGTTTACCCCTCAAACATCTCGAAAGTCGTCGGAAGGTGTTGATTTTTGGGCAAAATCCCGCGAACGGGGGACCATCGTGCTAGAAAACCGTCGCAACTTCCGATTTCTTGATGGATACGGCCTCGATGGCATCCAGCACCGTGCGCCGGGTCAGGATTTGCGGCAGGACCAGCGGCTCCTCGGCCGGGTCGGCGGGGTACATCAGGTACAGCGGAATGCCGGTGCGGCCGTGGCGCTCCAGCAGGCCCGCGATGTCCGGGTCGTGGTTGGTCCAGTCCGCCACCATGTACACCACGCCGTTGTCGCTGAAGGCCGCGGTGAGCTCGTCGGTCAGCAGCACGGTGGCCTCGTTGGCTTTGCAGGTGATGCACCAGTCGGCGGTCACATCGACGAACACGGGCTTGCCGTCGCGGCGCAATTCTGCGACGCCGTGATCGGACCACGCCACCTTGTCGCCGGCCATCCCCGGGGAGGCCGTGGTGAGGTCCAGGCCCCGGACGGAACCGAGGGCCACAGCACCCGCCACGCAGGCCAGCGCCACGCCCCGCCGCCAGCGCCGGTGATCCCAGAGCCACAGCCCGAGGGCGAGGACCAGCGCACCGCTGAGTGCAGTGGCCATGGTGTTGACACCGGTCTGGCGCCCGGCGACCCAGAGCAGCCAGATCGCGGTGGCGTAGAGCGGGAACGCGAGGAATTCTTTCAGCGTCTCCATCCAGGGCCCGGGCTTGGGCATCAGCGCCCTGGCCGCGCCGCTGTAGCTGAACAACAGCAGCGGCGCCGCCATACCCGCGCCGAGACTGGCGAACACGAGCAGGCCGATGTGCGGCGGCTGGCTCACCGCGAAGCCGAGGGCGGTGCCCATGAAGGGCGCGGTGCACGGGCTGGCCACGACGACCGCCAGCACGCCGGTGAAGAAACTCCCGCTGGTGCCGCCGCGGCTCGCCAGCCCGCTGCCCACGTTCATCAGGTTGCCCCCGAACTCGACAATCCCGGAGAGGGACAGGCCCATGGCGATGAACAGGTAGGCGAGGGCGATGACAAAGCCAGGTGACTGCAACTGGAAGCCCCAGCCGATGGCCTGCCCGGCCTGTTGCAACGCGATCAGGACGGCGGCGACCAGCACGAAGCTGACGATGACCCCGGCGGTGTAGACCCAGCTGTGCAGGTGGCGGTCGTGGTCCGTGCTGTTTGCGAAACTGAGCACCTTGAGGGAGAGGATGGGAAACACGCAGGGCATCAGGTTGAGAATGGCGCCCCCCGCGAAGGCCAGGAGCAACATGTACAGCAGCGAGCTGTCACTCTCGGGCGGCGACGCCGGCGCGGCGGTGGCGGTGGCGACGGGTCCCCGCGCCTGGGCCGGCGGCGCCTCCGCGCGGGTCGCGGAGCCCCGATCGAAGTCGATGGTGTAGTGCTGTTTGTGGGGCGGGTAGCACAGACCCGCGTCGGCGCAGCCCTGGGAGGTCACCGAGAGCATCGATTGGCCCGGGGAGCCCGCCAGTGCGATGGCGACATCGGCACTGTGGTAGTGGACGACGACGTCGCCGAAAAACTCGTCCGTCTTTTCCAGCCCCGCGGGCAGTTCGGCGGTGAGCTCGACCGGGCCGTCTGCATCCTCGAGGGCGAACTTGAAGCGGTGGTTGTACAGGTAGTAGCCGTCGGCAATCTGCCAGTAGAGTCGCAGGCTGTCGGCGCCGGTGACCTCGACCTCGAGCTGGTAGGCCTCCTCGACGGGCAGGAACTCCGGCTCCCCCGCGTTGCCAAAGCTGGTACCGGCATCGCCGAAGCCCTGGGCCTGGACCGGGGCGGACAGCGAAAGCAGCAGGCTCGCGAGCAGTGCGCGCATCGTAACTCCTTGAAACCGCGGCGCTATCTATCTCTGTTCGACAGCTTATCTGCCGGGACCCCGCAGCGCCGGGCGGGCCCTCCATTGTAACAAGACTGCGGCGGGCGAGGGAGCCCGGGCTCCCTGGGGCCCGTGCAGGTGTGCCGCGTTCACACTATACTGGGACGCCCTGCCGGGGCGATAGTTTCAGAGACGGAGTGCAGAGTGAGCAAATATCGGATCGGCCGCCTCGGGGCTTGCGCGGCTGGCTGTCTGGCCACCTGCCTGCTGCCGGTGGCTGCCGCGGCCTCTCCCGAGCTGTCAGGCGCGTGGGTGAGGGCGCTGCCGCCCTCCCAGTCCCTCACCGCCGCGTACCTCAGTGTGCACAATCCGGGTACCGAGGCCGTCGTCGTCGTGGGCGCCCGTGCCGACGTGGCGGGCAGCGTGGAAATCCACACCACCCGCGAGGTCGACGGCATGGTGCGCATGGAGCAGCTCGAGGAGTTGCGGGTGGCACCCGGCGGCGACGTGGCGCTTGAGCCCGGGGGCGCTCACCTGATGCTCCTCGACCTCGCGCGCATGCCCGCACCCGGTGAGGAGGTCCGCCTCTGCCTGCAATTGGCATCGGGCGGGGAGGTCTGTACAGTAGCCACCGCGCGCAAGTCCGCCGCCCCCGATCGCGGCGCCCACGATCACCACTGACCCGGGCCGACCCTATGAACGCTGTATCCGACACCCTCGCCGACTGGCGCGACATCATCGCCGAGCGCCTGCCCTCCGGCGGTATTACCCGCGGCGTGAGTATCGCCGTCGCGGTCTACCTGCTGGCGACGGTCCTGCTGGGCATGTACTGGAGCATTTCGCCGCCGCTGTTCGATGTGAACGAGAAGGCCCGCGCACTGGCGGCGGAAAAAGGCGGTGAGGTCGTCACCGGCTCCGTGACCACGGGCGCGCTGATCGGCGTGATGGAGACACTGCTGGACAAGCCCGGGGGCTTCACGCGCAACGACCGCTTCCCCCCCGGCGTCTGGCTGGACAACATGCCGAACTTCGAATACGGCGCGCTCATCCAGGTGCGCGATCTCGCCCGGGCGCTGCGCGAGGTGCTGAGCCGCTCCCAGTCCCAGTCGACGGAAGACCCCGACCTCGCCGTGGCCGAGCCCAATTTCAACTTCCACGCCAACAGCTGGGTGCTGCCCGCCTCGGAATCCGAGTACCGGTCGGGGCTCGAGCACGTGCACGGTTATTTCGAGCGCCTCTCCGACCCCGCCTCCCCCGACGCACAGTTCTACGCCCGTGCCGACAACCTGCGCTACTGGCTGTCCACCGTGGAAACGCGCCTGGGCAGCCTGTCCCAGCGGCTCAGCGCCAGCGTGGGCCGCATGCGGGTCAACACGGATCTCGCGGGGGACGGGGCGGCGACCCAGTCCACCTTCAAGCCCAGCGAGCAGGTGGTGCGCACACCCTGGACGGAGATCGACGACGTCTTCTTCGAGGCCCGCGGCACCGCCTGGGCGCTGATCCACTTCCTCAGGGCGGCGGAGACGGACTTCGCGGACGTGCTCGCGAAGAAAAACGCCCAGGTCAGTGTGCGCCAGATCATTCGCGAGCTGGAGGCGACCCAGGAGGTGGTCTGGAGCCCGGTGATTCTCAATGGCAGCGGGTTCGGCGTGCTCGCCAACCACTCCCTCGTCATGGCCTCCTACATCAGCCGCGCCAACGCGGCGATCATCGACCTCGGGGAACTGCTGTCACAGGGGTGATTCAGCCGCGGGTGTAACGCAGCCGCGTTCCCGTGTCCAGGGACAGCCTGATTTCCTCGGCGGAGAGTTCGGCGGGAAAGTAGGTGCCCGAGAGCTTCGCATCCAGCAGACTTGCACCCTCCAGGTTGGTGTTGCGAAAGTCGATACCGCTGAGGTCCGCGTTGCGAAAGTAGGAATTGCTGAAGTCCAGCCCGTCGGCGTTCATGTTGCGCAGGTCGCGGCCGCGGTAGTCACCGCTGACCAGCTCGCTGGTATCGAGCTTGTCGCGCTGCTCGTTGAAGCCCTTGATGTCCTCGTTGCGCAGGAGCTGGTATAAGGGGTCTTGCTTGATGACGGGCTTGTCCATGGCTGCGGGTTCCTGATCGACGCCCCGGCCCGGTGCAAAAAACCGGGCACCGCGGGAATTGCGGTGGCTTACGGGCCTATAGCTTAAGCCACGGGGCGGCCCAAGCCCAGCCCCGTGCACGGCGGGAAAGGTCGGAGTTTGACTGCACAGACTTTGCGCGGGTTTCTCCTCACCCGCAACTGGCGGGACACCGCCGGCGGGGTGGAGCTGGAATACTGGTTCGCCACGGACCAGGGGCCTGTCTGCGCACTGGTGCGCGGCGAGCACAGCGTCTTCTTCCTGCCCGCGCTCCAGGCCGAAGACGCCCGCCGGGTGCTCGACGGCGAGTTCGAGGTAGAGGTGCGACCCCTGGCGCTGCGGGACTTCGGCATGGGCGATGTCGTCGGTCTCTACTTCAGGCAGCACCGCCGGGCCCGTCGCGCCGCGGACGCTCTGCGCGAGGCCGGCCTGGATCCCCTCGAGGCGGACATCAACCCGGCGGAGCGCTTCCTTATGGAGCGCTTCGTCGCCGGCTCCGCGTTGTTGCACGGTGAGCCGCGGCGCCGCGGCAGTTACCTCCTGCTGGAGAACCCGGCGTTGAAACCCGACCGGTTCCAGCCGGACCTGCGGGTGGTCTCCGTGGATATCGAGACCGCGATGGAGGGGCTGCAGCTCTACTCCATTGCCGTGCACGGCTGGAACAGTGCGGGCCGGGGTGAGGGTGCCGACGTGCGCCGGGTGTTCATGATCGGGGAGGGCGCGACACAGGACTTCGTGACCAGTGTCGACAGCCAGGAGGCGCTGCTCTACGCCTTCCTCGACTGGGTCGCCGATTACGACCCCGACGTGTTCATCGGCTGGAACGTCATCAACTTCGACACCCGCTACCTGGAGCGGGTGGCCGAACACCTCGGCGCACGACTCCTGCTCGGGCGCGACCGCCGGGCGGGGCACTGGCGCGAGCTGGACGACGACGGCCAGCGCTTCAACGTGCACTTCCCGGGCCGCGTCGTACTCGACGGCATCGACCTGCTGCGCGCGGCATTCTACAACTTCGAGAGCTTCTCCCTGGAGAACGTCGCGCGTGAGCTGCTGGGGGAGGGCAAGCTGTTGCACGGGGGGGACCGGGGCGGGGAGATTACGCGTCTGTTTCTCGAGGACAAGACCCGGCTGGCGGAGTACAACCTCAAGGACTGCGAATTGGTCTCGGATATCTTCGCGCACACCTCGCTGCTGGACTTCGCCGTGGCGCGCAGCCTGATGACCGGGTTGAATGTCGACCGCATGGGGGGCTCGGTGGCCTCCTTCGACAACCTCTACCTGCCGCGCCTGCACCGCCGGGGTTTCGTGGCGCCCAACGCCAGCACGGAGCAGGTCGGCAGTCCCGGTGGCTTTGTACTCGACTCCACCCCGGGGATTTACGACAACGTGCTGGTGCTCGATTTCAAGAGCCTGTACCCCAGCATCATCCGCACCTTCTGTATCGACCCGCTCGGCCTTGCGCTGGGGGTCGCGGGGGAGCTTCCTGAAAGTGCGACGGTACCGGGATTCCTCGACGCCCGCTTCGCCAGGGAGGGCCATGTGCTGCCGGAGCTGATCGAGCAGTTGTGGCGCGAGCGCGACACCGCCAGGGGCGCGGGCGACGCGCCCCTGTCCCAGGCGATCAAGATCATCATGAACAGCTTTTACGGCGTGCTCGGCACTCCGGGCTGCCGTTTCTTCGACCCCCGCCTGGCCAGTTCCATCACCCGGCGCGGCCACGAGATCCTCACCCGCACGAGGGACTGCATCGAGGCGGCCGGGCACCGGGTGATCTACGGCGATACCGATTCCGTCTTCGTGTGGATCCAGGACGCGAAGGACGATGCGGCGGCAGAGGAGGCCGGCCGCCAGCTGGAGGCGGATCTCAACCGCTGGTGGGCCGCGGTATTGCGCGAGGAGTTCGACCTGACCTGCATGCTCGAGCTGGAGTTCGAGACCCACTACCGGCGCTTCCTCATGCCGACCGTGCGCGGCTCGGAAAAAGGCAGCAAGAAGCGTTACGCCGGCGTCGTGGGGGGCTCCGACGGCGACCGGCTCGTGTTCAAGGGGCTGGAGAACGTGCGCACCGACTGGACCCGGGTGGCCCGCGAATTCCAGGAGGAGCTGTACCGCCGGGTGTTCATGGAGGAGCCCTTCGAGGACTACGTGAAAACCGTCACCTCACGGGTACTGGATGGCCGGGAGAACGACCGCCTTGTGTACCGCAAGCGCCTGCGACGGCGGCTGGACGACTACACGCGTACCATACCGCCCCATGTGCACGCCGCGCGGCTGTGTGCGGGCCGCGGCCTGCCGGTGCCGTCCCGGGGGGACTGGGTGGAGTATGTCATCACGACCGCCGGTGCGGAGCCGGCGGCGCGGCCGCTCGCTCCGCTCGACTACCAGCACTACGTCGACCGGCAGCTCGCGCCCGTGGCCGACGGAATCCTCGGTTTCGTCGGCACCTCGTTCGACGCGCTGACCAACCGGCAGATCGATCTCTTCTAGCTGAAAAACTCGTCGCGCAGGGCGGGGTAGTCCGCGGCGGAGAGGCGCGGCCCGTAGTTCGCCACGATCTTGCCCGCCGCCAGGCTGGCGAAGCGCCCCGCCGTCGGGAAGTCCTCGCCGCGGGTGATGGCGTACAGGAAGGCCCCGGCGAACATGTCGCCAGCGCCGTTGGTGTCCACGGCCTCCACCTTGTGCGGCGGAATCTCGGCGAGCTCGGAACCGTCGTAGGTGAGGGCGCCGTCGCCGCCCAGGGTGATCACGAAGGCGTTGGCCACTTCCTTCAGCGCCGCCACCGCGGTGTCGATGTCGTCCGACCCGGCCCAGCCCAGGGCCTCCTCGCGGTTGCAAAAGACCAGGTCCAGTTTGCCGCCGATGATCTCCGCGATACCGTCGCGGAAAAACTCGACCATGCCCGGGTCGGAAAAGCTCAGGGCGGTTTTTACGCCCGCCTGCTCCGCGATCTCCCGGGCGCGCACGGCCGCGGCGCGGCCGGTGGGCGAGGTCACCAGGTAACCCTCGATATACAGGTACTCTGAGTCGGCGATGGCGTCGGCGTCGAGTTGGTCGACGGACAGGGTCTCGCTGATGCCCAGGTAGGTATTCATGCTGCGCTCGGCGTCGGGGGTGATGAGCACCAGGCACTTGCCGGTGATGCCGTCGTCACGCAGCCCGGTCAGGCAGTGGTCGACGCCCGCGGCCTCGAGGTCGGCGATGTAGATGTCGCCGTCGGCGTCGTTGGCCACCTTGCAGGACATGAAGGTGGGGCCGCCGAACTGTGCGGTGGCGATCATGGAGTTGCCGGCGCTGCCGCCGCTGGCGTGGTTGGCCTTGACCAGGTGCCCCTCGAGGTGGCCGAGTAGCTCGTTCTGGCGGTCCTGGTCGACCAGGGTCATCAGGCCCTTCTCGACACTCATATTCGCCAGTTCCCTGTCCTCGACCTTGATCTCCGTGTCCACCAGGGCCGCGCCGATACCGTATGCCTTGTACTTCTTCATTATTGGTTATCTCATTCGTTACACCAGCGGCCTATTATCCTGATTCACCCTTTGAAGAAAAGTGCGTCCCGCCGGACCGGGAACCGGTTCACATTCACCGGCCCCGGTGTACACTCGCACCCCATGGTCCGCACCTCACGCCCCCTGCTGAAAATCCTCCTGGCCGCCGGTGTAATCGCCGCCCTGTGGGTGTTCTACCTCGACGCCCGCATTACCGCGACCTTTGCGGACAAGATGTGGGAGCTGCCGGCGAAGGTCTACGCCAGGCCGCTGGAGCTGTTCGCCGGGGCGCGTCTCTCCGCTTCCGACCTCGCCTGGGAGCTCGATACACTGGGGTATCGCAAGGTGACCTCCCCGCGCCGGGCGGGGCAGTACTCCAGCTATCGCAACCGCGTGGAAGTCCACACCCGGGGTTTCGATTTTCCCGGTGAGCGGGAGCCCAGCTGGCGCGTGCTGGTCGAGTTCAACGGCGACCGGGTGCGGGGATTGTCCGCCGGCGGCAGCCGCGTCGACCTGATGCGCCTGGACCCGGTCCGGATCGGGGGCATCTACCCGCAGCACGGGGAGGATCGCGTGCTGGTCCGCCTGGACGACGTGCCCCCGACCCTGCTCGAGGGCCTCAAGGCCGTGGAGGACCGCGACTTCGAGTCGCACTGGGGGTTCTCCCTCACCGGGATCGCCCGCGCGGCGGTCAGCAACCTTCGCTCCGGGCAGGTGGTCGCCGGGGGCAGTACCATCACCCAGCAACTGGTCAAAAACTACTACCTCACGCCGGAGCGCACGTTCACGCGCAAGATTCGCGAGCTGATCATGGCGGTCCTGCTGGAGCTGCACTTCGAGAAAACGCAGATTCTCGAGAGCTACGTCAACGAGGTCTACCTCGGGCAGGAGGGGCCGCGCGCCATCCACGGCTTCGCGCTCGCGGCGCGCCACTATTTCGACACGCCCCTGGACCAGCTCGGGCTGCACCAGCAGGCGCTGTTAGTCGGCATGATCAAGGGGCCGTCCCTGTACAACCCCGAGCGCAACCCCGAACGCGCCCGCGACCGGCGCAACGTCGTACTCGGCGTCATGGCGGAGCAGGGGGTGATCTCCGCCGAGCACGCGCAGGTCGCCCGGGCCATGCCCCTGGGCCTGAACAGCAACGCCCAGGTGCGGCAGTCCTTCCCGGCGTTCCTCGACCTGGTGCGTCGCCAGTTGCGCCGCGAGTACCGCGACGAGGACCTCACCAGCGACGGCCTGAGCATCTTCACCACCTTCGATCCGCTGCTGCAGCGCGAGGCCGAGCGCAGCAGCGCCGCCGTACTCGACCAGATCAACCCCGGCGGTGAGCTGGAGACCGCCACGGTGGTCACACGCCTCGACACGGGAGAGGTCGCCGCCCTGGTGGGCGGTCGCAGGCCCCGCTACGCGGGGTTCAACCGCGCCCTGGACGCGCGCCGCCCGGCGGGGTCCCTGATCAAGCCGGCCATCTACCTGGCGGCGCTCGAGGAGCCCCGTTACTACACGTTGGCCAGTGTCATCTCCGACACGCCGTTCAAGGCCGACCTGGGCGGCGGCAAGGTGTGGGAGCCGCGCAACTTCGATCGGCAGGCCCACGGCGAGGTCCTGCTTTACGAGGCGCTGGCCCAGTCCTACAACCTGGCCACGGCGCGCCTGGGCATGGAGCTGGGCCTGGACACCCTGGTCGAGACCCTGGCGCGGCTGGGTGTCTATGAGGGCGTGACCCGGGTGCCCGCCCTCACGCTGGGGGCGGGGGAGTACTCGCCCTTCGCCATGGCCGCGCTCTACCAGTCCATTGCCGCGGGTGGCTACCGACTGCCCCTGCGCAGTATCCGCGACGTGGTCGATGCCCACGGGGAGACCCTGAGCCGCTACCTCACCGAGTACGATCGCACCGCGAGCCTGCGGGCCACCTACCTGCTGCAGTTCGGCCTGCAGGAGGTGGTGCGCGGCGGGACCGGGCGGGGTGTCTACAACTACCTGCCCCAGGACTTTGCCGTGGCGGGCAAGACGGGCACGACCAACGACGGGCGCGACTCCTGGTTCGCGGGTTTCTCCGGCGACCTCGTCGCGGTGTCGTGGATCGGGCGGGACGACAACGGCGGCACCGGCCTCACGGGCAGCACCGGGGCCCTGAAGGTGTGGGCGCATTTCATGTCCAACGCCAGCCAGAAACCTTTCGCCTACCGCATGCCGGACGGCATCGAGACACGTTGGGTCGACTACACCAACGGGTATCTCACTGGTGAAAACTGCCCCAACTCGCGTAAGCTGCCGTTCGTGGCCGGCTCCGAGCCGACCAAACGCACGAACTGCTCGCCGCGCCCGCGGGATGCGGGTATTGTCGACTGGTTTCGCAGCCTTTTTGAGTGAGGGAACAGATGGTAATTCAGCGACCCGCGCCCCTCGCGGCGGCCCGCCTGTTGTGTGCCGCAATAGCGTTGACCCTGCCGGCCTGTTCCGTCTACACATTGCCCGGATCCCAACCGCCGCCGCCGGAACCACCGGCGTCGCAGCCGTCGCCAGCGCCCCCCGCGCCCCCTCCCGCCGCGGACCCGTCGCCCTCTCCCGCGGACCCGAACGCCGTCGCCGCTTACGGCCCGTTGCTCGAGCGCGCCGAGGCGGCCACCGCCAGGGGAGATTACGAAGAGGCTCTCGCACTGCTGGAGCGAGCCCAGCGTATCGACCCGGACAGCGCGGACATCTACCTGGCGATGGCGCGCACCCACGCGGCGCGCGGCGATTCCGCGCGCGCCCGGGCGACAGCGGAGCGGGGGCTGCTATATTGTAGTGATTCCCGGCAGTGCGCCGAGCTGCGCAACTACACACACTAGTGCTGCAGTCCTGTACGAGTTTACAACAAGGAATTCCCGTATGAAGAACCAACTGAGGTCGCTGTCCCCCTTGGTCTCGTTGCTCGCGCTGTGCCTGGCGGGGTGTGGCGGGGCAGAGGAGGCGCCGACGGAGCCCTCCACCCGGCCGGTGAAAATTTTCGAGGTCGCGGGGGGCGACGCGGACATGCAGCGCACCTTCCCCGGGCGGGTCGACGCCACACAGCGCGCCGAGCTCGCGTTCCGTGTGGCGGGCCAGTTGCAGGAGATCCTGGTCAAGGAGGGTGACCTGGTCGAGGCCGGCCAGGTCATCGCCCGCCTCGATCCCACCGACTTCGAGATCGCCTTCCAGGACCGCAAGGCGACCTATGATAACGCCGAGCGAAATTTTGCACGCGGCAAGGAGCTGATCGTCGACGGCAACATCTCGCGCATGGACTACGACAGGATGGAAGCCAATTTCCGTACCGCCGAGGCGGCGCTGTCCCAGGCCAGGGTGGATCTCGAGTACACGGTGCTCGAGGCGCCCTTTTCCGGGCGGATAGCGCAGCGCTGGGTGGAGAACTTCGAGGACGTGCAGGCGAAGCAGACCGTATTTACCCTGCAGAATGTCGAGGAGCTCGATATCGTGATCGACGTGCCCGAGTCAGTGATGCGCATGGTGCGGGCGCGGACCCAGAACGAGACGTCGATGGGCTCCGGCGAAACGGCGTCGGAGGTGATCGCCTATGCGTCCTTCGAAGGGCGCGAACAGGAGCGCTTTGCGCTGCGGCCGAAAGAGATCGCCACCAAGGCCGACGAACAGACCCAGACCTTTCGCGCCACGTTTACCATGGACGCCCCTCTCAATTTCACCGTCCTGCCCGGCATGACCGCCAATGTGGTGCTGGACCTCGGCAACGTGGTGGAGGAGCACGACACGGTCAAGCGCGTGCCCGTGCGCGCCGTGCAGGCGGACAGTGGCCTGAAGCCCAGGGTCTGGGTGCTCGACGAGGACACGATGACAGTCTCCTCGCGCGAGGTCACTATCGGGAGGATGACCGGGCGCAGTATCGAGGTCACCGACGGCCTCAACGGCGGCGAGGAGATCGTCGCCGTGGGCGCCCCCTACCTCGCAGAGGGCATGAAGGTGACGCGAATGGCGCAGACGGAGCAGGCGGTGCCACGCGAAGACGACCCGATCTGATGACCCGGATGCACAGGGAGCGCGCACAATGAATATCGGGGAATTTTCGGTCAGGAACCCGGTCATCTCCTGGCTGCTGGTAGTCATCATGGTCGGCGGCGGCATCCAGGCCTACCAGAGCATGGGCAAGCTCGAGGACCCGCCCTTCACCATCAAATCGGCGAAAATCCTGACACCCTACCCGGGCGCCACCGCGCTCGAGGTGCAGAACGAGCTGACCTACCACCTGGAGGATGCCATCCAGCGCATGCCCCAGATCAAGTGGATAAAGATGTCAGTGTCGCGGCCGGGACTGTCGGACATCCTCATCGACTTCAAGGACGAGTACAAGGCAGCGGACCTGCCCAATATCTTCGACGAGTTGCGACGCAAGATCGCCGACGTGCGGCCGTCACTGCCACCGGGGGCGATGGACCCGATCATCCTGGACGATTTCGGTGACGTCTACGGCATCTACACGGTCCTCACCGGCCAGGGCTATACCTGGCGCGACCTCTACGATACGGCGGATGCGATCAAGAAGCAGCTGGTGCTGGTGCCGGGTGTGCGCAAGGTGGTCATCGACGGCGAGCAGAGCGAGGTCGTGTACCTGGAGATGTCCCGCAGTCGCATGGCGGAACTGGGAATAGACCTCGGCAGTATCGCCGCGGTCCTGGGCTCCCAGAACGTGGTCGTCAACTCCGGCAACATCACCGTCGGTGACGACTACCTGCGTATCAGCCCCACGGGCGACTTCCAGTCCGTGCAGGCGATCGGCGACCTGCTGATCAGTTCCTCGGACCGGCGGCTGGTGAGGCTTTCGGATATCGCCACCATCACCCGGGCGTACGAGGAGGTGCCCAAAAAGATCTACTACGTGAATGGCGAGCCCGGCCTCAGCATCGGCATTTCCATGGCGGCGGGGCAGAACGTGGTCGAGGTCGGCGCCGCGGTCGAGGAGCGCGTGCGCTCGCTTCTACCCATCATCCCTGTCGGCATGGACCTGGTCACAGTCTACGACCAGCCGAAGGAGGTGGAAAACTCCGTCGGCGGCTTCCTGGTCAGCGTGGGCCAGGCGGTGGCCATCGTGATTGTCGTGCTGCTGGCCTTCATGGGCTTGCGCACCGGTGTGGTGATCGGCGCGGTACTGCTCATCACCGTCGCCGGCACCCTGTTCATCATGGACCTCTTCGCCATCGAGTTGCAGCGCATCTCACTCGGCGCACTCGTGATCGCACTGGGGATGCTGGTGGATAACGCGATCGTGGTCGCGGAGGGCATGCTGGTGCGGATGAACGGCGGCATGAGCGCCACTGATGCCGCGCGGGAGTCGGTGGGCAAGACCATCTGGGCCCTGCTGGGCGGCACCTTTATCGGCATCCTGGCGTTTTCGGCTATCGGGATGTCGCCGGACAACACCGGCGAGTTCGCCAGCTCCCTCTTCTACGTGATACTCATCTCGCTGTCGCTGAGCTGGATTACCGCAATCAGCACCACGCCCTTGTTGTGCGCCCTGTTGCTCAAGCCCAACCCACAGGCGGCGGACGAGGACCCCTACGCCGGGGCGTTGTTCCAGGGTTATCGCCGTATCGTCGGCACGGCGGTCAACCATCGCTGGGTGACGCTCGGCGCCGTTGTCGGCCTCTTCGTGATGGCGGTGATCGGTTTCGGCAGCGTCAAGAGCGGCTTCTTCCCCGACTCCAACACCCCCATTTTCTTTGTCGACGTGTGGGAGCCCGAGGGTGTGGACATCCGCAAGACCCGGGACGATACCCTCAAGGTCAGCGAATTTCTCCGTCAGCAACCCGGCGTCGTACAGACGAGCTCGGTGGTCGGCGGCCCGCACCAGCGCTTCACCCTGGTCTACGATTCCCGGGAACCGGCGCCGGTCTACTCGCAGATCATCGTGCAGACAGAAACCCGGGAGCAGATACCCGAGGTGTGGAATGCGGTCAAACAGTACATGCGCGAGGAGATGCCCTGGACCGACCCCATCATCAAGGCGCTGCGTATCGGCCCGGGCCGCGACGCGAAGATAGAGGCGCGCTTCTCCGGACCCGAGCCGGAAGTCCTGCGCCGGTTGTCCGAAGAAGCCCAGCGCATCATGCGCGACAGTGGCGGCGCCATCGACGTCCGCGACGACTGGCGGGCGCCGGTCAAGGTGGCGACGCCCGTATTCAACGAGCAGGTGGGCCGCCAGCTGGGCGTAGACCGCGAGAGCCTGGGCTACGCGATGCAGTACGGCTTCGACGGTGTCGACGTGGGGCTCTACCGCGATGGCATCAGGGTGTTACCCATCCGCATGCGTGCGCCCCTCGACGAGCGCGGGGACATCGACAACCTGCGCGACATACAGGTGTGGAGTCCCGTGCTCGGGCGCGCCGTTCCCGCCTCCCAGGTCGTGTCGCGTTACGAGACCCGCTGGGAGAACGCCGTGGTGCGTGGGCGCGACCGCATCCAGACCATTATCGCGTCCTGCAATCCGGAGGAGGGGCTGCTCGCCACGGAGTTGTTCGAGCAGGTGCGGCCGCAGGTCGAGGCGATCGAGCTGCCCGCCGGCTACAGCCTGGCCTGGGGTGGCGAGTACGAGGACTCGGTGAACGCGCAGGCGGGCCTCAGCAGATCGCTGCCCGTAGGCTTCCTGCTCATGATCCTCACCAGTATTTTCCTGTTCGGCAAGTTGCGCCAACCGACGATTATCTGGCTGACGGTGCCCCTGGCGATTATCGGCATCACGGCGGGACTGCTGGCCACCGGCGGCGCTTTCGACTTCATGTCGATACTGGGGGCCCTGTCGCTCGTGGGCCTGCTCATCAAGAACGCAATCGTGCTGATAGAGGAGATCGACCAGCAGATCGAGGAGGGCAAGGAGGGTTACACGGCGGTGCTGGATTCCGCGGTGAGCAGGATGCGGCCGGTGATGCTTGCGGCGGCGACCACCATCCTGGGCCTGATTCCGCTGTTGACCGACGTGTTTTTCGTCAACATGTCGGTCACCATCATGGCGGGCCTGGGCTTTGCCTCGGTGCTGACGCTGATCGTGGTACCCACACTCTACGCGGTGTTCTTCCGCATCAGGGAGGCGTAGGCGTCACCGTCACTTCAAACCCGCCCTCGCGGGGTTCGAAGCGCAGGTGCTGGTTGATGCATCCGGGCATGTCGCCGGCGGAGTGGCTGACGAAAATCACCTGGGTGTCCGAGTGGGCGGCGATGTGGTCGATGGCCTCCAGGATCAGCCGGCGGTGGTGCCCGTCGAGACCGAGGGTCGGTTCGTCCAGCAGCAGTATCGCCGGCGACTTCACCATGGCCCGCGCCAGCAACACCATGCGCTGCAGCCCGAAGGACAGGGCGTCGAAGCTCTCGCGCTCCAGGCCCTCCATGCCCAGGGCGGCGAGCCACCGCTGCGCCCGGTCGCGCTGCGCGTCACCCCAGTCGTCGTACAGCCCGATACTGTCGAAGAACCCAGACACCACCACTTCGAGCACCTTCATGTTGCGTGCGAAATTCAGGTGCAGCTGGGTGTCGAGCTGCCCGTATTTCTGCTTGATATCCCAGACGCTTTCACCGGAGCCCCGCCGCACCCCGAACAGAGTGATGTCCTGCCCGTAGGCCTTGTGGTTGTCGCCGGTGATGAGACTCAGCAGGGTGGTCTTGCCGCAGCCGTTGGGCCCGGAGACGCAGCAGTGCTGGCCGCGCTCGAGGACCCAGTGCACACCCTTGAAGACCTGCAGGTCGCCGTAGCATACCTCCACGTCGCGCAGCTGCAGCAGCGGCCCCTGCGCGGGTAGCTCGTAGGGGCGCGCCGCGGCGGGCGGCAGTGCGCACAGCGCCACCCGGGGCGGCTCCATCAGGGCGCGTACCGCGGGATCGTCCAGGACCGCGGCACGCGGGCCGCAGGCTGCGACCACGCCGTTGTCCAGTGCCAGCACGTGGCTGACGCCGGCGGGGATGTCCTCGATCTGCCGGCACATCACCAGCAGCGTTGCCGGGGACGCCAGCAGTTCCTCCAGCACGGCGCGCATCTCCTCCTGGGTGGCGCGGTCCAGGCCGTCCAGGGGACTGTCGAGGATAAGCAGGGCAGGGCGTAGCAGGATGGCGCGCACCAGCAGGGTCTTGCGCATCTCCCCCGTGGAGATGTAACGCAATCCGCGGTGCAGGATGTGCCCGATGCCCAGGCGCTCGGTCCAGCGACGAAAGTCCGGGTCTGTCGGCCGGCCGCCGAGTATGAGGCGCTCCACAGTGGTCCCCGGGTCGGCGGCGTCGGCGCGGAACTCCGAGTCGTCCAGTTTGCGATCGCGCTCGCACAGTGCGCGCGCCTCCTCGAAGCAGACGTAGGCGACACCGCCGTCGCCCAGTACCTGCGAGCGATGAAATTCCCCTGAAAAATGTTTTGCCTGCGCGCTGAGCACCCGCGCCAGGCTGGTCTTGCCCGCGCCGTTCGGCCCCAGGCAGGCCCACTGCTCCCCGGTGTTCACATGCCAGTTTACGTCGTGCAGGGCGGGCCGGGCGCGGTAGACGAGGCCGACGCTCTGCAAAGTCAGCAGCATTGTGGGTTCGATGCTTTGTTCCACCCTGTCTTTATCTGTGTCGAATCGCGGGTGCGCCCTTGTGTAGCGACCGCGCCGCTGGCTTAATCCCGGGGATGTCCGCCCGTCTCCTGCAGTTGCTGG